>Ga0307517_10002120_pt1 | contig 32297 bp, 29 predicted proteins | sample 23_EM_MG_FD_194515 | JGI IMG/M metagenome (GOLD analysis project Ga0307517, IMG submission 194515) | Populus trichocarpa ectomycorrhiza microbial communities from riparian zone in the Pacific Northwest, United States - 23_EM | ecosystem: Host-associated > Plants > Roots > Unclassified | place... | reverse complement strand
AAGAACCAGAACTCCTACCAAATCTGCTCTCTACTCCTTACCAAGCGTGCCTCGCAACCCCCCTCGCACTTGCGCAGTATTATCCACATAGAATAGATTGTGCCCCTGGCGTTCACATTTTGAACAGATGTGAAAACAACAACCTACTGCTAAGTGGCTAATATTTCTCAAACCACAAAGCTACATGCTCTATAACCGTATATCTCCTAACCGCATACCGGCATACCTGCGAATCCTCATATCTGCCTAACCGCATATTCTATAGGTAATCCAACATAGGTTGCAGCTTGGCCACTGTGAAGTTCACCATCGGGGTATTAGACTATGTAATGAGAATCACCCATCGGTGCATCTTTAGCTAAATGCCTCTTCTGTAGTATCTCATTTTGGCTCCTGCTTAATTTTTTATTTCGGGAGTGCAGGTCGCTTGCCGTCAGGGTGGGGATAGATGTGGATTTGGGCGTGGGGAGTGTGCTCAAGTATATGTGCGGTGAACGGAGCAGACTAACAGCAAACCGATAACGAACCGAAGTTGAGTTGATTGTCTAAATCATAACTCAAGCTTGTAAGAGAGAAAGAGATTCCTAACGGCATCCGTCTCTTACCATGCTCCCTCTCTTTCTGGGCTCTGTACCTTGTGAAGCCAAAATATAATCCGGGCATAGTAGCCTAGTAGTGATAAACAGTGTTTACCTTGCTGGGGTCTCCAGGTTTGGGGGCCTATCGGACTTGGCCTGGCTGGACTGCAGAGATCCTGCAGGACTTCGAGTGATAAGGCATGATTTTCATAGGATCTGAGGATTTTTTGGTTTGAGTATGTATTTCTGTGAGAAACTAACAATGTGAAATGAAAGACCAAAAGTGCAATAGCAATAGGCTTGTTGGGAACCGTGGCGTGCTGCTCGGCATGCTCTCATGAGAGTTCCTTTGTTGTTCGGGTAGATTCAGGGAACGCGCTTTGGCTTCGGGGATGTGTTAATGTCTTTTTTCGGGAAAGCATTGCAAATGTAGGAGTGAGCGAGAGTTTTGGAGCCGTTCGGCCGCCGTGAAGGTGGGGGGGGGGGAAGCGCTGTGGGCAGCGTGTAAGAGCCGGAGGCTATCGGGGGTGGGAGTTTTTTTTTCGGAGTGAGTAAGGGGAAGGGGAGACTCAGCTGGAATAGAATGGGCATGTGTGGTAGCTCATAGATGGATGGAAAGTCTTTGTGGTTGATATATACTCCTCTTTTTGCAGCTAGCTACAGTAGCTGTTGTTGAGAGAGTTGTCTTTAAATGAAGTGAGCTTCCCGGCTCATAGGTGTGCGGCCGCGTTTCGTGCAAGAACTCTTGGAGTTTCGTAGTCGCCGTTTCGCTTCGTTGTCGACCATCGATCCATGTCAAAAAGGCTCTGTTTAAAATGAGGCTTCTTTTAAATGACAAGGGTGGTAACAAAACGAGTGATAAAGGAAAACAGCAAAGTACTTTGTGTGGCCCAAGCCTGAGTAGCGAACCAATATCTTCACGTCCCTGAAGATATCCGTGGACCTCTTCGGAAATCTGCGGGCATTTTCAAACATCTGTTGGTGTCAACCACCCGTTAGCATATATTGACTAGTTACATGGAATATACCGAAAGCCTACCGGGGCCGCCAGGCATCTATGAAGCCTGGCCTACAACGCCCAGGTCTGTTTCACTTTGGCCTGGCCGGACTGTAAGCCGACCCGCTATCTGCAGGCCTGGCCTCCTGCGGAAGCTGCTTGCCCGTCCTAATCGATGGCTTAGCTAAGGAGAAAATGGAGAATTTCCTGGATTGATTTGCTGATGGCAGTAGTGCCTTGTCATTGGGTAGCCAGGCATGTGAACAGCATATACAAATAGTGGCTTTCTAAGCATCGGGATGCAACCCTAGCTGTCCCTGGGGAACAGTGTGCCGTTCGAGCGATTGAGTTGGGGGAATGGTGGGTGACCAGTGAGACGCGATACAAGTTGAGAGAAATAAATGGAAATTGGAAGTAGATGTACTTCACGTTCCATCGTTTCTTCAGGTTGGGCTAGAATTGTGTCACAAGGACGTTACGAACTCTGGAAGTGAAGGAGTAGTACAGGGCGATGTTTGAGGGTATATAGAAGAAGTCGGAGCTGAAGTGCAAAGTAATGATGCCCTATTGATGAGAGAAGGGGAAAAGAGTTGCTGTTTTACTTGAGTGTCAATGGGCAAGCTTGAGACTGTCCTACTTGTAATAATCTGGAGCACCGATATGGGCCGATATGATTCCTGTAATTTCCTGGATCTTGTCTCTGGCGGCCTGCCACTTGGCTGAACATATCCGGGTTGCAATCACATTGAAATAATACTTCCTGCATAAGAGGTTTATTGGCTCCGAGTGAGATTGTGTGACTGCCTGAAGTCAATGGAGATTGTTTGTATCTGCTTGTATCATGAGAGCAGTTGTGCATCGCTGTAGTTGGGCGGGTGCCGAGTTTGCATTGCTTTCACAGAGCGACATTGGATCAACATTCTAATAATTACCGTACTTCAGTTGGTTAAATATACCAGTACTAGTACGGTACTCTAAGTTGGTTGGGTAGGGTTGGACATGGGATCCCTGTGTGCCCAACCGAAGGGATTTTCTGCATATCTTGGAATAGATTACCGGGCTAGGCAGGGGGTGTGGTTCTGGCATAAAGGTGCCAATATTTGTCCTGGTGGTGTTACGGGAGAGTGTGAAATACCCGGGTATTTAGTAGCGGAAGTACTTGATTGATTGACCCATCTCAAGATGCAACAACTCGCACAGCTCTTATGGTCGCCCTCCATGGGCATACCAAGAATACACAAACCAGTGAAAAGGAAAATATAGGGGTTAGCGTATTGGAACGAAGAAAAGCCAAACAACGAAGAAGACGCTTAGAGCAGCATATTGCAAGAGAGAATTGGAAGGCGTCTGAGTGAAGAGTTTCTAATTTGTGTGGTGTGGTAGAATGGGAGGTTGTGGCAGATAGGGTACGGCAAAAGTACTCAAATACAAGAGAAATGTATTAGGAAATGCGATTGCGCTCGCGAATTCGTAAAGCAACTTATTCGGATAGAGAAAACGAGTTGGCGCAAAGAAAGCCCTATTATCCGAGAGGGTCAATGCGATTTAGGGCTGCCGGGAGCCCCCATCGCTGGGGGAAGCTCTTAGATACGGAATGACGAACTGGCTTGGCGCTGAGAAGTATTCTCGATACCAAGGGACTTTATGAATTGGCGAGTACAAGTATGGGTAGTGCTCGAAAGGGTTGGTGGGCGGACGCTTAGCGAGGTAAATGTTTGCGGGTAACTTATCATAGTTCTGATAGATTCGTACCCAAAATCTGGTGTCAAGCGACGCCGAGCACTGCTGAGGTGCTTCATCGCCGGGAGCTCACCTTGCCTATTTTCTTTCTTTTTCGCCTCAACTGTTTCTCCTGTGGCTTCTCTGCTCCCATCTCGGGGAACGATCTCAAGCACATGTCGCTTGTATTCGAGTACCGGTACTTACTGTACTTCTATTCTCATCGTGTATTCGGAATACGGTTGCTATAAAAGTACCGGAAGGTGTGTTAGAATTATTTGAAATATCGAAGATTTGATGTCTTTAATACAAAGAGGATAATGTAGCCGATGGTAAGTGAAAATAATGATCATTATGAAAATAGTGACGGCAACTGTGACGATAGGATGACGGGAGGTGTTCATTCACCGTTGAGGGTAGTCTTGATTCCCCTTTTCAAGCACAGTGCAATAAATTCTCATACATGGGCTTCACCAGCTAGTGGCGCCGTTCACTGCAATCTTTCAAGAGCATGAACACTATACTTTCTATGGGTTCGTGATGGCTCTTCCAAAATGGGAAACCAATTTTGGTGCTGAGATAACCTGTGTGTGAACTAAGAGGTAATAAAAGAGAACAAGCTTGGCCTGGTATGAGAATAAATGATGTAAGGAGTAGAAATTACTACTAGCCATGTTTGGTCATAGTATTAAGACATAAATTTTTAATATTACCTGATTCCGAATACGCGATGAAAATGGAAGTAGTTGAGTACTTGTAATTTCATCGCGTATCCGGAATCTGGTGTTAATAAACATTTAGAGCTTAGTGCTATGTCCAAATATGGCTAGGAGGAGCCACTATTACATGTATTATTTAGTCTCGTCTGGGTCAAGCTTCTGCTCAGTTCCCTACATTTGACAGGGCATGTGCTCCTACAGTTTTTCCTCACAGCTTTTACCTGGGTATCTGCTCACGATAGTTGTAATAAAAACTCTGCAGGTTTTTGAGACTCTTTCACCCCAGCTTTATATTATGCCCAAAGTAACCTTTTAGAAATCACAACTTGCTCCTCTCATATTATCGTCACAATTGTGGTCACCCGCACCACAATTATCACCACTAAAAACATAAAACTGGAGTGTTCCGTCCCCTAGTCCGATCGGCTAACCTGTTACCATCGGCTGCTTTCCCCCCATTATATTAACCCTATCATACATTTGATATTTCTCATAATACTGACATACTGGCCGGCACTTTTGTAGCAACCGGATTCCGAATACGCGTTGAGAATACAAGTACGGGGCTTACCTGCCACAGACGGAGGTGAGATTCGATTTTGGGTCTAGAATTTCCTGAGATATGCTACGGCGATCTCATAAAATGGCGTATTGTTTTAGTAAGGCACGCCTAGCTTCGCTCACCAGTTTAATATTTTGGCACCCTTCGAATTTTCGTTGGGCATAATGCGGGCATGCGGGCTCTGCTCGATGGAAGGCTGAGTCTGGGTGGGGGAAGAGCGACCACTGTACCGTATCTGACTATTTTAGCCGCAGAAACTGCAGGGTTTTCTTGGGGAATTAGAGAGAAGCGCATTATGAGGCGGTGCGACTTGTTGACGTGAAACTACCGGGTGAAATGCCGGGGTGTGATATTTAACAGCCTTACTCCCGGATATGATTTTCTTCGGCTCAGAGGAGACTCTTGACAACCTTAAAACTTTTATCTATCACCTCTCCGTACCTACCTATCGGCCTGACTTTAGTGGGTATGGATGGTAAGAGAATCACCGAGTCGTTCAATGTCAACAGTTTCAACAGCTTCAGCAGTTTCCACACAACTATAACGGATGACAGGAATCAGGTCCTACAATGGCTGTCACCACTGGAGCCTCAGAAACGACATCAGCATTTAAGGGGGAACCGACTGAAGGGTGCGGGACAATGGATTTTCCGAACGGACGAGTTCAGGAGATGGGATACGAGAGAAGATGACTCTTCTCGTTCTGTGCTTTTTTGCCACGGTGATCCAGGTGTGGGGAAGACTCATCTCAGGTAACCCAAGAAATCGCTGGGGAGAGCCTACATCGCTAACAGGAAATTTTAGCTCGGTGGTAATCGATCATTTTTATGGTAGGGGGCAGGATATCACGATTGCGGGGCTTTACTGCGATTACCTTGATAGAAAGGAACAGACTACATCGAACATACTAGGAGCCATACTCAAACAGCTGGTGGGGAGGGGGACTATCCCGGAGGACATACGGAAATCTTTCGACGACGCGAAAGAGCATTTTGGTGGGGTAGGCCTGGAAGTCTCAGAACTTCTTCAAATGCTAAACACGGCCATTGCGCGACGAGAACGGATAATTATTTGTATCGATGGGTTGGATGAATCCCTCGAGGCGCATCGAACTGGCCTCCTTAGGGCTTTGCAGGCTATCGTCCGGGGGGCGCCAAATCTCCGATTATTCTTGACTGGAAGGCCTTTCATCCGGGGCGAGGTTGAGAGGTACTTCCCGACTGCGGATACTATATCGGTTAGTCCGGCGGGGGAAGACATCGAAAATTTTTTGAGGATGAAGTTGGACGAGGACCTAGAACCTGATGCTATGGATGAGAGGCTAAGAGAGGATATAATGGAAATTATTCCGAGAAGGATATCAGAGATGTATGTACAGATGCCTAGTTTTCCTGGAAATCACGTTTCTCACCAAAGATTGTATGTAGATTCCTTCTTGTCTCTCTTAGCATTGAGACAATCCTCGGGGAGACAACAATCCGTCGTCGGAGGGAAAAGCTTAAACAGATGTCAAGCGGTCGAGACGTAGGAGATGTATACGCTGCCACTTTGGAAAGAGTCAGGGCACAGAAGAAGGACAGGGCGCGGCTAGGAATGGAAGCTATTATGTGGGTAGCATATTCAGAGCGACCTCTGTCACCAGAAGAGCTATGTGAAGCCTTAGGAGTAGAGATAGGGTCGGCGGATCTGGACAGTGACAATATCCCTTCAATCCGGACCATATTGAACTGCGGGCTAGGATTGGTCACAGTCGATTCATCCTCTTCCGTTGTCCGTCTTGTTCATTTCACTCTACAGGAACATATCCTAGCAAATCCTACGCTTTTTTGCGGTCCCCATTCGATGATTGCCGAGGTTTGCTTGACCTACCTTAATTTTGGATGCATTAGGGGCCTTTCTCCAACTCTACGTTCACCTCCCCCTACAACTCCCTTTCTTGGATACGCTTCTCGTTACTGGGGAGCACATGCCCGGAGACAAAGCTCCACAAGTGTAATTTCTCTTGCATTAAAGCTACTCGATGGATTCGATGTGCATATATCTTGCGGGTTACTCCTGCGCACGGTGCACAAGCTGCCAAGGGCCGATGCCGATCGGGATAGCCCGATCGAATGCACGGCGCTCCACGCTGCAGCCTTTCTTGGGGTTTTAGAGATTATGGTTGCTTTGCTTAAGACTAATAAATGGGATGTTAACGCAACTATCTGGTTTGGTAGCACGGCGTTGATGTGGGCTGCCAATATGGGGCATGATGGGATAGTGAAGGTGCTACTTGAGCAGGAGGGTGTCAATCCCAATATCGTAAATCACGGTGGCAAAACGCTATTGTCACACGCTGCTACTAATGGGCGTGAGGGAATTGTGGAGATGCTATTAGAGCGGAACGATGTCAGTCCCGACATTACGGATAAGCAAGGCCGGACCCCACTTTCATGGGCTTCTGGCCCAGGGGTTGGGCGGGGGAGTACTAAGGAAGAGTTCGAGAGGATTGCAAAGATACTACTAGAGCAGGACGAGGTCAACCCCGACAGCGCTGACAAGAGTGGTCGGACGCCACTTTCATGGGCTGCCGGGAGTGGGGGTGAGAAAATTGTGCTGATGCTATTGGAACGGAACGATGTCAGTCCCGAAATTGCGGATAAGGGGGGCCGGACGCCACTTTCATGGGCTGCCGGGAATGGGAATGAGAAAATTGTGCAAATGCTGTTGAAACGGGGCGATGCAAATCCAGACTATATCGACAAGAGTGGCCGAACGCCACTTTCGTGGGCTGCCGGGGGTGGGCGTGAGCGGGTAGTAAAGATGTTATTAGAACAGAACGATGTTAATCACGACACTGCGGATGAGGGTGGCCGAACACCAGCGTCCTGGGCGGCGAAGAGTGGGCATGAGAAAATTGTGGGGATGCTATTACTACGGAACGATGCACTTCCCAACATGGTAGATGAGAGTGGCCAAACCAAATTTTCATCGGCTACCGGGAATGACTGTGGGAGAGTCGCCCAGGAGCAAGTGGAGGAACACCACCCCCCCTTTATATTAGGACGTGGGGGGGAATTATCCGGGCCCCCGGCAACTGACTCCTCCCCGCTCCCTGAGCCACCCCTCAAAAAGATCCGCCGGTTTTGATATACCACCGGCCACAATTTGTCTCCCTTCGTTTACACACGCGAAGCTCTCACTCCTGTTGATTTCAGGTTCCCTACCTATACCTCCCCAGACTTGCGCCCCCACTTCTACAAATACTCGGCTGCCAACAAATTCGTTGTCATTTTTTGATAGTCGACTGTTAAGCGGTGGGCTACCCATGCTGCTGTGACTGGGGAAGCATACATGTGGGACCGGCAAAGAGTTTATTTTATTTTATTTCCTAGGTCTAGTCTGTGGCTTTCTTTATCTTTCTGACGCCTTGTTTCTCTCACGCGCACTCCTATTCCCATGCATCTATCTATTCTCTCTAGGCGGAAGTGCGTTTGTCCCTTTCTTTTGCTAAAACTTCACTTCTAGCTCTTCTTGGAACCCCTTCGCAGTACTCTATAGATACAATCATATTCGAACCCGTGCTTTATCAACTTAGTTGAGGAAAGAAAGAAGGAAAATGTTAAAGTTTACGGAAGCGGATAGGTGTTAGAGATAAAGAAAGCGGATAGACGAGGGAAAAGACCGGATGATATCTTTAGTGATTTCATTTGTTATAAACGGGAGGGTTGATGAGGGATAGGCGGAAGGGTTCATGGTCATTTCTTTCCTTTATTATTATTATGGAGGTACGCGGGCAAATGGGATTGTGCAATAGGTGTCGCAGGCGATAGAACGATTGAGATGGTTTTATTACTCTTATATTGACTTATGTTTTGTTAGTTAATTTTAGGATGACGAGCGAGTGAAGTTTCCGATTATACCTGCCTTATAGTTTAGCCCTAATCTAGTTTGACCGGTTGACCGTTACGCGATTTATCCCCCACGATAGAAATGACGGAAGCTGTGGGCTGTTCAAGTTGAGAGAAGGCACTTGCATGTCGATCGTGCCTTTGTAGGTCCCCCCATGTTTCGGAAGTGTTGTTGGTGGTTTTATTTGGCTTTGGTGTTATTTTAATTTATGGGGAAGCTACCGTGGCTATAGTGCCCCATCATCACGGCACGGTATGCGGGGTAATCGGGATATATTAGTGATGGGTCCGTGCAAGAATCAGGATGCCCCTCGCTATGTTTGTACCTCCATCTGTGTCTTCACTATTAGTAATTAAATATCCAATAGGATAGCAAAGTCTGTGGCCTTTCCTATGTTCGAAATCAGTTGATGCTGTTCGGAATTTTTTGACTAAAGCTTTTTTTGTTTCATGAGAGTTCGGAGGTTCGGAAAGACGCCTCCGTTGATTGGCGGGTAGGAGTGCTGACGGTCCAAGTGAAGAATGAAGGTTGTAGGGGCGAAGGCGGAAGAAAGGTCCAGTATTTATGCCAAAGGAACAGGAGAACCAGAATCCTTTCAAAGTATTTCTTTCTTCAGGGGATTACGTAGAATGGTTCTTTCTTTTGCTACTACGGCCGGGGGGTAGGCAGGCGATGGAGGAACATGCCCGGACGAAGGCGGACATGAGCTGTGATCTACTCACGCGGCCGGATTGAAATCAGAAGGACTAGTTTTGGACTAGTGCTTGTCAAGTGACAGCTAACCACATGTGGTATAAGTTTTCCAAACTCGCTATGCAGCCAAGGCTGCCATGAGTGCAGTGCAACAAGTACTAAGGCGGCCGAATTGAAATGAGAAGGCTCTATTTTAGACTAGCTTATGCTAAGTGACAACTAACTACATACGGTGTAAACTCGTCGAACTTGGTGAAAGATTCCATCACTTCTGGCATAGAGGCCTTGGCTGTATAGCTAGTTTGGTAAATCTATACCATAGGTGGTTAGTTCTCACTTGAAATGCACTAATACAAAAAGAGCCTTCTCACTTCAATCCGGCCGCCTTAGTACAGTATGATGGGATTTTCCACCGAGTTTGGAGAGTTTATACCGTATGGTTAACTATCACTAAACATGCACTAGTCCAAAATTGGCCCTTCTGATTTCAATCCGGCCGCGTGAGTACAGTATGGAAGGATGAGGATGACTTTATTTTGTTTTTCATATACACTCCCGTCTTTAACGTCAGCTTATCAAGCAAGCAAGAGGAGAACGACGTTGCGAGCCATCCACCCCCGTCGCAATCGGTTGCCGTATTTTCATTCTGTTTAATAACCTACCCCCAGGGTTCCGAATAGTCAGACCGGTCAAGTCTTGGAAGCAGAACCAGACTGGCCCGTCCTGCTTGATGTCGATGACTGGACCCGACTAACTTGGGTGGTCCGGTCCGGTTTGAACTGGTCCCAGACCAGTCTTTATAAAAGATCACATGAGTCAGAATGGACCCAGGCCAACGCTCAATAAGAATATATGTATAGCTATAGGAGGATTTTAGGGACGCTCGCTGCGGTGTGAACCAACCGGCCCTCAATACAGGTCTGTTGGCGACACTCTAATGGCAGCTCGCTCACGACCCAATAATGACTGGGGTAGCGTAGGTAACGGCGCGAAGTCCAGGAGAAAAGCACGTAAGTGGTGGTTATGGTATGTGTGATGTTCGATGTACAATACAGGAAGCTCTCTACTGGTAGCTCTGACTTAAATACAGAAGAGAGCGCACAAACGCACTAAACAGGAAAAACCCACACGATGGGAAAAACCCCACAAGTGGCAGTCACGACCCTAAACCGGTCGTACCCCAAACTAACTATCATACCCTAATAACTATGGGATTCTAGCTATCAAGGTCGATAGAAGAGGATAGCATGTGGTGGAAATGCAATTACCCGATGGATAAGTCGCATTGAATACCGTAAAAACCGAAATAATTGGGCATGGCGCTAGGACGTCCAGAATTGCCCCTTTTGATTAGGGGGACAAAACACACCGCGAAGATTCTCTTTCAGCCCTCACCTGAGACAGCAGACCTTACCAGGAGAGGCAACTCCAACGTCCTAGCGTGATGCCCAATTATTTCGGTCTTTACGGTACCCATCTTGTGGCATGTGGTCATGTAATATCACTTACTTAATGCACAAAAAATAGTCCGATACTTGAGAACCTATTTTCGCCACCCCTAATTAAAGCGAGGCGCCATCTCCACTGTATAACCCAGGGAAACAATAAGTTTTATTAAGAAAAGCTTTATTTAAACGTAACATATTGTGATAAAAATAGCATATCTTATTGCTTGGCGGGCTTGGTCTGACTAGTCCTGGTTGAGTCGGTTTCAATAATCCTGACTGCCCAGTCAGTCTAATTTCCACCATTAGATTAGACTTGACTTCCGACTGGACTTGCTAGTCCAGTCCAGTCTTCCGCCGACAATTCGGAACCCTGCCTACCCCCACCATTCGGGATATTATACTATTAATAACAAGGATCACTCATCAGTGCCACTCTAGTTAACCATCTCTTCTGAAGTATTGCATTCCAGCTCTTGCTTAATTTTCCATCCATGGGGCGCAGGTCGCCTGCCGACAGGGCGGGAGTCGACAAAGATTTGGGTGTGGGGGGATGATCGGGTGCATGCCCAATGAACAAAACCGACTGATAACTAGTGTTGTGCACGAGCCCTTCGAGCCCAGGGGTGCCACGAGCCGGCTCGAGTCTCTTGGCAACGGTCTCTTGGCGGCTCGAACAGGGGTCCGCGAGCGGACCCGAGTCTCTTGGCGGCTCGAGCCGGCTCGGACAGGGGTCCACGAGCCGACTCGACTCTACTCGTAATTTTCTAACGTTTACAAACACGACTTCGTGTGACAGGTCATATTTTGCGAGTTAGGGGGGATCATCCAAGCAACGCCTTTGTTGCCGTTCTCACGATGCCTTCATGTCTTTAACTCTGGACTTTACTTCCTCTCTTTTTCGCCCTTCAGATGGCTGGGATAAGGGTTTGCAGTAGGGGTGGACTCCTTTAGGCCCTCGTGATCGACCCCCCCATCATCCCTGTGGGTTCTGTGCCCTCGACGCTGCACTTTCAGACATGAACACGATTCCGATAGTTGGGCCCTATTACAGTCTGGTGGCTGCTAGGGCTACAACGATCTCCTCTGGCCCCTTGGCTGCCCCAGAGGGCGGGGCATGCCAGAGACCCTGAATTTCACACCCTTCCCTTTGGCCTTTGGGCTAACTTTGATGTGGTATGTGGCGGCACGGTGGGATTGGTTCGATCCCTGGTCTGGTGGGGGGCGCATGCAGCCATTGCAACTGTGTCTTCCTCGTGCCTGATTGGGTTCTCCTTCCCTTGTGGGTTTCTTTTGTGGTGGTGGGTACACGAGATAGCTTTTGGCTGCGGTAGTGATTATTTTTTTGGCTTGTGTGGGGTGACTGTGTCCTGTTACGATAAACGCCGAGCCCAGTGGCTGTTTCCCCCGCGTGGGTGCTTTCTCCACACGCGGTTCAATGTCAGGAGTTTCTACAGAGGGCGCAGCATGCAGCTGTGATGGCCCTGGGTGGATTAGTTTGGTGCGTGGTTGGTGTCGTTACCAGAGGCACTGGCGGGTAGGCGGTTGATGGTTAGGCATTTGGCGGGGTGGTGGGTTTCCTTCAGAGGGGTCAGGCCGGGGAAGAGTGTCCTCGGACGCGCTTAGTGTCATTGAGTTGATTAGTGTAGAATGAATGAAAATAAGGTTACGCAAACATGACCGCGATTGCATACCGCAAAAATCTTGAGGCTCCGGGCAACTTTTCACCCATATGCAATAGCAGTTGTGTTTGCAAACGTCAGAAAATTACGAGTACACTCACACCCCGTTATCTTGGATGGTTAGATTTCAGGAAATTCATCCGGGACAACGGGTTTTCAGGAACAACAGGAAGGGGGAGAGTTTGTATAATCTGAAGAAAGGTAAAGGTTTATCTCAATTCCTACGGGAGCTTTATCTTAACAAATTTTCATAGGCAGCATTTACACTTTTGGTGTTCCATCCTATAGAAACACAAGTGAAGTGTTCTTCGTCCTCCTCCTCTGAATAGAGTTCGTTACGGGGCGGATGGGGCCCTGAAAAAGGCGGGCCCGCGGCCCTTTTCCCCGCCCCGCCCCACTCAATGGCCTGGGGCGGGGTCTGGCGAGTGAAAACCCCCCCCGCCCCGCCCCGTAACGAACACTTCCTCTGAAGCACTGCTACTAGCCGGATACCGTACCTCCATGTCCCTCTGCCACTTCAATACCGGGCCGGCAAGTCCAATTTCAATTTCCTTTCCCTTTCCCTTTCCCCTCTCAACCCAACCATCTTCACTTGCTGAGACCCTTTCAAGTTGCCAATTCCATCCCGTGCACAACCTTTATCATCAGCAGATGGTGGTACGGTTGCTTCGGCCTGGATGGCAGTTGGTGACTGGGGTTTGAAAAATTGGGAAATGGTAGTCTGTTTGGTTTTGCTTGTGTTGCGATAACTAGAAATAATTAGATATGCAAAGTATATAGAAAGTGAGTATGTGGAATGTGAAGTACTGAAGAAGTGCTAAGTGAAGCTTATGAGAAAAACAGATGGATTCTACAACTGAGAGGGTAGAATTCAGTGACAGGGGTAGATGAGTTGTTAGAAGGGCTTGCAAATAGTGTCCAAGCTCAAATGTATAATGTGCGGCAGTTTCAACTCCAATCAAAAGAACTGTAAAAATATTTTCTACATCATCTTCAGACTCGCTTCCGTCTAGTAGGTCTTTTGAGCGGAGTAAAATGCCCGTAGCAACCTCTGCCTGTATGATAGCTATGGCATCGGGGGTAGAGTGAGAGTGGAGAGCTTCTTCGTTGCCATCCTCACTACCCATACCCAGGCCAGGAAAGTAGGAATTGAAGCATTCTTCAACATTTTGGAAGTCAGCTAATCCAGTATTGCTTAAGTGACTGAAGGCTTCACAGCATTCTCTTCTTTCAACGTTGAAAAACCGTTCGACCGGTCCCATACTCGCAATCTCCTCTTCAGCTACCTGATCGGTTATTTGACTCCCACCAATAGTACTGACTTGGGTTTGCTCAGTAATTCTAGCCTTTTTCCAGCAATGAATAATAGTCGACTGAGTAACAGACTCCCAGGAGTCCGTGATTAGGTAAATAGCCTGTAGGATATTCAATTTAGAAGCTGCTTCACCATACTGATTGAAGTGTTAAATCATAAACTGTGCATAGCGTCTTCGATAGGCTGCCTTGAATGAGGAGATTATTCCAGTGTTCAGAGGTTGCAACAATAAGGTGGTACCAGGGGGTAGGTAGACAAGTGTGATGTGTGTAAGAAGCGGAGGTTTTGGTCCTTTGTAGTCAATAGGTGGTGAGGTAGGAGGAGGATAAGTGGGGCAGTTATCAGTAACAAGAGCAATAGAGCGCTGAGCAATCCACATTTCGTCATTCAATCCACGTAAGAACTAATACCACAAACCAGTTAGAAGCCAGGCCTTTTTGTTGTAACGATAGACTACTGGTAGGTTGGCGGGATTAACTTTATTCTGACGAAAGGCATGCGGCTTCTCTGCTCGCCCAAAAACCCAAATCTTCCACTTGTCGGTTCCTGCTTCATTCACGATATGAAATGTTGTAATGCAAACCTTATCATCCTTTCCACCTCTTTGTTGTTTCCCTTTTTCCAGCTGTACATTTGATGACTGAGGTTGTTTATTGAATACAAGACCACTTTCATCACAATTATATCGGTCCTCATGGGAAAAGCCTGCTAACTGCTCCGATAGGTGTCTGCTGTTAGGTGGTAGCTTCAGCGTGAGGTATTCCGACAGCTAGGACCTGGATCGATTTTATATCGGAGAACTCGTTAAGAAGACACGAGTAGTGTAGGCTAGATATAATCGAGGAACTTTCGCGTCGATAGTCAAAATATTGGTAGCGATCAATAAATAACTTATTATATTGATAAGATCTCTTCTCTATGCTTCTTGTTTTTAATAGCCGCGAACATGCTTCGATATTTATATTCCGCGTCTGAGCAATCGCGGTATACATGCTAACTCCATACTAACTGAGTATCCTGCTCACAATTCTGCGAACTTCATCTAAGTGCGAACACTCGTAGACCCTGAAAACTCTCTACCACACCTTTTGCTCCCATGGCCAACTTATCGGTCTGCGCTTCTGTTATTCCTGATGGCGTAGAGACCACGTCAGGTGTCAGCTCATCCGTTTATCCGTTGACAATGATGGTTACGAATTATCTTGCCCTCGTGCTCGTCGAGGGTAGTCTAACTCGCCAGACAGAAGATGGCCTTTCTTCTTTGGTTGGTTCCGTCGAGAGTTTGACATGCAACTGCATATCGTATTCTGGTCTTCCGGCATTACACAACTTGTCCTCGGGATCGTACCTATAGGCTTTTTCCCTCAGGCTCCATCTTTTACCAATTGGTCCTCTGTGGATGCACCCGATCCACTTACTGGGCATAGTTACCTCCTTCATACTCTACACGACTTTGTAGGTATGAGGGGACTAACTTTGGTGCGAAATGTCCCGCTACCTTCAACCCACTCTCCCGACTGTCTGTCTTCAAGTGTCTGTAACCTTATGCGCTGTTGTCCGATTCACCTGCTTCCACTTGTATAAGGTGCCGGAAGGTCTCCCCTCATATATCCTGCGAACGGGATCTGGTCGGACGGACGGCCGCGACGTATAAGGTGTTATAAGATGTGTTCCATCAATAGTGGTCTTTGGTGTTGGGACGCAACTACCCAGGCGGCCAGTGATGACACGCCGTTCCAACGCCGGGGCTGGAGGAAGGTGTTATCTTTTTCTTTCGAAGTTCGTGTGCATCAAGGTAGGGTAACTGTGCCCTGTAAATCCTTACGGGGAGTCCGTGTGCGTAACATCTGCGCTGTGTCAGCAAAGCTGCTTGATTCACATCACCTGATTGGCCTCGAGTCTGAAATCTACCAAAATTATGCCGATTTTTGAACCGCTTTAGCCATTCATTGGACATCTCAAAACCATCGTAAGGCTCATCAACACCCACTCGGTCCAACTCTTGCTGAATGATTCCTGCTTGTGCACGAATAATATCGTCGGTAACAGGAACTTTGGCATATTCAGCAGCATCTATCCCAAGCGCTCGAAAATGTTCCAAAAATGGATAGGTACTCGGCCTTTCTTTCTGTTTGTTTCCTCTCGTTCCTATGATTTACAATTGAACTGATTAGTATTACATGTAATGGAAAATTCACAGGTAAAGATTACCGGCAGGTGGTTCCTTCTTAACCCTTTCTCTCCACCCTTTCAAATGATCTGACAGGCTTGAAAGCGCAAGTGGCTTTCCATCAGGACGCCGAGGGCACGCATCCAAAAGGGCAAAATCGGACAACTTCATTTTGGGGTTTTCGGCACGAAGACAGCACAGCTCCTATTTCTGTAAAGCTGTCAATGCTACCTTCTTTATCAATCCAGAGTTCGTTGATGGCATTGTAGTCATAAGAGAATTTGGCGCATGCTTGACAGTTGTGATGGTATGGGTTCTCTGTAGTCTGAGTTCATCTATTCACTCTCCTACTCTTAATTCCCACTATCACACTTGACCCAGCCGTTATTCCTATTCCAACCTAGCTTGACTGAAGGTAACCTCGGTATTCGGTTCAGCAGAGCAAGATTCTATACAAACATGGGTGAAGATTTCCCAAAATCTCGTACGAATCCGAACACCCCTTTTTTCGGTTCAACGAATGAAATTTGGTGAGAAATTGGAGTTGCCCATACTTTTTTCCGTTTCAGCGGGGTATCCGGTTCAGCGCGATCCGGGATAGCGGGGTGCGAGTGTACTAGTAGACTCGAGCCTCTTGGCGGTTTCTTGGCGGCTCGAGCCGGCTCGTGAACAACACTAGTCCTACCCTGCTTCCGCTACTTGTCCGGTAACGAATCCGCTACCGTTGCCTGACAGTTAACTATTAAGGGGGTGGGAAGACTATTCATTTCGCGGCAGCCAAGGTAACATGTGTTAGAGCCAGTAGAGGACTCATTTCCCCTTCATTTCCCTACTAATTGTTATTTCTCTTGTAAAGTATTCTCAGTCGCTTTATTTTCCACGTCCCTATCCTCTACTTCTGGCCAGAGCGGAGATCTAATATACTACAACAAAGCAGTCACAACAGAAGGTACTCGTGTCCTCACCTCGGCTGCTATATACAAAAAGAATTGACAAGGTCATCCACCTGTAACCAGGTCCTGAGCTTACCCTTTCAGCCAAACCCTTCTCAGACCGCACATCTCCTATCCAAACCCTTTCAGCTTCCACTAACCTCTACGACCACATGCACCATACTTCCATTTCCTACTTCGTCCAACTCTTATCCAACATCTTCCACTTTCTGTAGCCATCCGTGTCATATAGAACCTTCGTGAAAATTCTAACAATTTCCACTACTCTTGTCCCTTGTTGCTTTTCTCGCCCTCACGTCTATTCTTGTCTATCTATATCCCATGCCTATGGTAGATGCACTTTTTTCCTCTTCTTCTCCGCTCAAAGTTTCTCCTCTAGCTTTTATAGATACCTCCTAGAAAGCCAGCGTGGGCGCCGTCACACCTGAATGCCCGCCCACCATCCTGGTGGAGGAAAGGAAGTAGAGACGAACCTGAGAACAGTTAAAGTTGGGATGGAGTCCCCCCCCATGATCATTGTTTTAGAAATTTATTTCTATTGCCAGAGAGTTTGTAATTTCTTTTGCTTCGGAGTGGTTATGATTTATTCAAAAGGCAGTACAGCTGCATTATCCCTTTGCAATGGCTGAGGTATGCAGAACAATAGGGATAATCCATGAAAATATCGAGTTGCTTCATACCAGCTGCGAGAACAAGTCCTGCGACAACAGGAGCAACCATGATCCCTCAAAAAGTTCAACCATCATGATAACCACAACAATGATTACAATTACAAACCAACCATAATGGCCGTTAATACTAAGGCCTGTACATCTGAGTCCCTTTTTCTCTCTAAGAATATGGTGTTTGGTAATGAGACCTTTGTTTTTTAAGGCGGGGTTGACTTGAGTTGTGGTATGACAATGGTTGTGTTGTGGGGAATTGCTAATGGCCCCTTTGTCTCAGGACTTATCCTCGCCTTGAGGTATATATGGTTTTATATATATCTCTGCCTTTACCATTGGCGATCAAGAACTGGACAGATAACAAATTCCATGGTCAGACCACTCCTATATCAAGTCCAAGTCACCAGTGAATCAGTATGCTCTACAACAGGGTGATTTATTGGACATCTTAGTAGGATCATGCCAGATACTGTATTCCACGGAATGGCGAGAGACGGACATAGTGATCCATCCGCAAGTTTAGGAAATGTGATCGGGTGAGCTGCAGCCCGTATTTAAATATTGGATTGTATTTTGGTGGATGGCTCGCTATGGCGTGGAATACGGTAAGCAAGTTTTAGCATTTCTCACCGGGGATGGCGAACATGCTTAGTGGATAAAGTCGGCTGCGATCTATCTTATCCACACTCAATACATTTTTATAATTAGCATACCTAAATTCGCTATGAACTATAGGGATGGAACAATTGAACCTCACTTTGGGCGTTGGAACTGCCCTCGCGCCTAAGTTCTCGTTTTTTTTCTTTTTTCTTAAGCTAGGACCAGGGTGGTTAGTTTTCGCCATGCTTTCGCCACCCTATCTAGCAGACTGAATTTAGGCATCCTAACGCATGGTTCAATCTTTCAAGTCATTACTGTATGACAGTTGGCCACACCGCAGAGTTGATAGTGAAGAAGCAGGTTCTTTATTTTAAAGCACTTCGAGGTCTTACAGCCCGTTGCGAGTACGGTAGAGCACAAGACGGTGTCGGCCGTGAAGGGGGCTTGGTGGCTGGGCGGGTAAGTTACGGGCATGTGGATGGCGTTTAGCTACCGTAGAGTACCGTGTAGCCTCTGGGGGTATTTCCAAAAAAACCTCCGGGACAACGTGACCTTTTTGGAGGTGGTGGTACGATCATGTAGGCGTAGTGATAGGAGAAGAATATTGTGGTGTCTATTCTTTATGGAGGTTTCTAGCTAAAGGTCACCTTAAATAGCGAAAACTCTACATTTATAACACTCTGCATCCGTTCATGCCCTAGAATTTTTACTCGTCCACACTTCAGTTTTCCTCTATCACTTGTGCGCTTCCCACTGCCCGCCCCCCTCCCCGGTCCCAATACAACACCCCACTACCGGGATTATTATACCATCAGCTTTGACCCTTAGTGACAAGAATTTAGTATTGGAAGTTATAAGGCGATGGTCGGCATGCTCTGATAGTTGCTCTGTTGTTCGGATAGTTTCGGGGAAGGCGCTTTGGCTTGCGGGAAAGCATTTCGGCTGCAGGAAAGCGCTTGAGTTTGGATCGGTGCACCCGCCGGAACAAGGGTAGGGAAGTTATAAGGAAGCTGTAATAACGCGGTAAGAAGGCCGGCAGAGCTGAGTGGCCGGAGGCTACGGGCAGTAGAAGTCTTTTGTATTTATTTTGTTAGCGCGGGAGTGGGCAAGAGGGGGGGGGCATACATGCAGTAGCATGGACATGTCTAGTGGCCCATGGAAGGATAAGAGGACCTTGTTGCGGTTGATATATATACTCCTGTCTTCACTGTTGGTTAGTTGTGAGCATGGTAGTAGCGGGTGTGTTGTTGAATGAAAAGAACTCCCGAGCTCCTGAGCTCTGCGATCGCGTTTTTCGCTGGAGAACTCCTGACGTTTCGTTTGGTTGTTGTGGATCCATGTCTGCTCGGAGGCTCCTAGGGCGGGGAGACTGAGCGCAATAATAAGCTCTTGGAAATTATTGAAGAAAACACATCACATATCATACAATAGAACAATCACAACGCAATTGATTTTTTTAACCAAAAACAATCGTTCAAAGGAGTCCTCTAGGATATGGGATTAATGGTTTCAATAGTGCCAATTTTCTAATTCTGCGTTGAGAATATTCATGATAAACTTGAAGCAGCACCATGAGAAATATTTGATGCTGTCCCTTTTCGGGAAAGTAGGCAGCTTGGCATCGCCCAACGCGCAGAGAAAACTGGATTAGGTTGCGCTCAGTCTCCCCGCCCCAGTAATCTCCTAGATAGATAATGGGTACTCGAGGCAAGTGTATGGCCGACGTAGGGTTCTCAGTGGCTGGTTGGCGAAAAGGGAAGCTACTAGGCAATGGATGTGGGTTATCGGACAGACAGGGATTAAAAGTATATGTATCCCCATACTTTTTAATCCCTGTCTGTCCGATCACCGACTTCCATACCCGCGTAGAGCAGGTGACGAAGCTACGCGAGCTGTTAGTCCACCTATCGGAAGCAAAAAACAAACCTGTCGCTATCTGCGCAACTCAAACAGCGCCTCGTTCAATGATGCTACCACGGCCCTACCTCATAGAGATCTTGGGACAATAAGTTAGCCAGGCAGAGTAGGACGTGGGATCCCTGTCAGGCCAAAGCAGACTCAAGGGAGCAAGGTGGCAATAATGGGGTTGTTCTTTGCCGATATTAGTAACGTACCCCACGGTGAGTCGAGACACACGGTGACACGAAACAACTATATAGAGTATCGCTCAACATCCATTATTAACAGGTATTCTCATCGTCCTCAACCTCAACACCAAGGTGCTCCTCCTCCTCCGGCCTTTCCCTCTCACTTTCCCCATATTCAATATCCAAATTCTCTACCCCACCCAGAGCATTTTTCTTTTCCATTCCCAACTTCTGGTACTCCAGCTTCTTCTCCTTCATCAGCCGTTTGTATTTTTCAAGCTTTTCTTCCAATTCTTTCTGTTCAATTTCCAATTGAACCACACATTTGTACCTCCTGCTTCCACGCCCATTTTTTTCCCTTTCCTGTTGCTGCTTCAACTTACTAGCTATTTCTGTAATCTTAGTAGATGTACTAGTATACAAGCGTGTATAATAATCTAAACTGGTTTTTATAGTTTTCTCTTTCCCGTCATAGTTTGCTTGAATTACCTTCTTCACATCACCAGCAGAAATGGCTGAGTTATCTACCTTAATTCTTTTTCTGCCCTTCCTACCAGAATTAAGACCTTCCTCTATAAGGTATTGTTGTTTTTTCCGCTCTGTTTCGTCCCGTAGATTGAGAGTTGAGCAGTAAAAGGAAGCGGAGTGGGCCAGAAACCGGATTGCAGAGCGAGCATCCCGGGAGCGTGGGGTATTCCGGCAAACCTTGCTTTCAGCAAAGCCTTCCAGCTTGGAAATCTCGGATTCTGTTTTTGGCGTTCGAGGCTCATATGGAGGAGGTGAGGCAGTAGGCTTTTCGGGATTTGGTCGATAGGAATCGTACCCAGGAAGTGTTTGTAGAAGCTTTTGGGCATTCAAAGGATAAATACCAGTTGCTTCAAATCCACTTAATATATTTTTCTCGGTCAAGCCACCTGCTCGTGCTTGTAGCAAGACTTCCCAGAAGCTTTCCTTTTTCATGATATGGTTTCCCCATTGAAACCTTTCCCAAACTGCCTCGGACCACTTTCGCTTTAGTGGACTAAATACAGCCACGTCCAAGGGCTGTAATTTGTGTGTCGTATGGGCGGGTAGGCAAAAGGGGATGATACGGTGTTGTAGGCAATAGAGGAGAAATTCCCAGGTAACATGGGAGGAGTGGCCATCAAACAAAAGCATCCGAAAACGTGTTCCACTCGTAGCTTTGGAAGCTGTGGAACTATTAGAGCCGAAGAAGTGCTCAAGGTATCGAAGACTCTTTTTTCGGTCGGTCCAACCATTTTCTGAATATCCTACCAGAACCCCATCTGGCATGCAAAGATGTGTGTTTTCCACCCAGCTCTCTTGAACTCCATCTCCTTTAAAGATTATCATCGGTAATAATTGGGATCCATCAGCACAAATGGTTTCTATAACAGTCACCATTTCTCTTCCTCCATCACAGGCACGTAGGGCCCCATTCCGCTGTCGTAAATCTTTACCATAGATTACCCTACAGGATTGTGTAAATCCCATAAGATAGCCAATTTCGTCTAAATTGTAAAGATTTTCTGGAGCAATATTGTACTTCAGGATTGCAGCTTCCAACTTATTAAATTAGCTATTATGTATATAAATTGATAAAATAGATATTATAGTACATACTCGTTCAAAAAAATTTACAAATACAAAATAGTCCTGCTGTGCCTCAACTCGAACATGCTCAATCTGTCTGCTGTACTTAATTCCTAGCTGAGAGTGACGGTCTAGGAACGAAAGGTGCCAGTTACAGCCAACAGGTCTCGGCTTCTCAGGATTCCGCTTGCTATATAAGTATACAGCCATTTCCTTGAGGAGAGAAATGCGTGGAGGAAAACAATAGTCCTGCATTTCCAAGCACCTAACCTTAATTTAGCTTTTTTAAATATCTTAACTCATTCACATATCTTGTACTATACCAATTAACAAGTGCCTCCTCTTCTCCAACTGTCAAATATTGCTTTTGTTCATCATGCTCACTGGTAGGAATTCGGCCATGGTCGCGGTGCCAAAGACTAGAGCGTGGGACTTCGTAATTAAGAGCGAGCTCTTGGTAGGTAGGTGGGTGAGTCTCATCCTTCCGAGCCTGATTTAGGGTACTGAGTGCGAGTTCAATACGTTGTTCTGTTGAAAGATGGCCGGTCGGAGACATTTTGATGAAGTTGTTTGTAGAAGTGATTTATTCCTTCCTTCTAAGAGCTTTAATTTAAACTGACGTCTACATTACCAAAACTACCTCGGTTATGTCACTAGTTGTGGTATTCACAAAACCGGTTTATACTCTCAACTTGTTGACCGGCAACCGGTTGTTTCGTGTCACCGTGCGTCTCGACTCACCGTGGGGTACGTTACCGCACGGGAGGAGTGGTGGAGTGCATCAAAAGCCGTAACTGTTTGTGATTGGTGCAGTTCCGCAAATTCGGAAGTTTTACTCGCCGCAGATGAGGTACCGTCATGGTGCTCCGACACAGGAGAAATCTGCTCGGACAATATAATTCCATCTTGTAGTAGTCGGGGAGCCATTAAAAACCAGAATACATTGTATGATACTACTTGTTTCTAATAGAATCAGATGGGATAAGCAGAAATAATTTGTAGGCTTTTTTAATGATTCCCCTAGGGAAGTTAGTGACTATTTTTCAATTATTATTTTTTAGAGTCACCTGTATTTCTTTAGTTTGTCTACTCTGCTCCTATCTTGGATGGGGCCTTCGATGGCCTGGCAGATGCCTCTTGTATACGAGTATGGACTGACGGTTAAACGTGACTCATACCTCTCGCGGGCGGCGTTTGGAGGCGATTTTAGGTCTAAGATTCGCTGAGGGCAAGATATGCTACGGTGATCCCATTGAATGATGTATGGTCTTACCTACGGGTAATGTGAGTTTCTCTTCGCCCACAGGTTTAATGTTTTTGCACCCTTCGAGCTTTCGTTCGGCATAATGCAAACACGCGCGTTATGCTATGCTAAATACCGGTAGCAAGCTGAAACTGGAATACAAGGAGAGCAATTATGTAATTATTTCAGCGGCAAAAACTGCAAAGTTTTCTTCGAAATTGGGGCGAGGCTGATTGGGAGGTGCCGCGACTTGCTGTGAAACAGTTGGGTAAGATGCCGAGGTGTGATATCTCCCAGCCTTACTCCCGAACATGATTTTTTTCGGCTCTGTGGAGACTCCTGACCACCTTGGGACCCCTATCCATCACCTTTCTGTATATCATCTACCGGCCAGACTTTAGACACTATGGACAATAGGGCGATTATCGGGTCCTCCAACGTCAACTGCCTCAACAACATCAACAGCTTCAACACAACTATAAACGATGACAAGGCTCAGGTACTACAGTGGTTGTCACCACTGGAGCCGCAGAAACGGCATCAGCATTTGAGGGGGAATCGACTGGACGGCGTGGGACAATGGATTTTCCGAACGAGCGAGTTCAATAGATGGAATACGGGAGAAGATGGCTCTTCTCATTCTGTGCTCTTTTGCTACGGCGATCCAGGGGTGGGGAAGACTCATCTCAGGTAACACACAAAAATCGCGGGGGAGAACCCACATCGCTAACAGGAAAATTTAGCTCGGTGGTAATCGACCATTTTTATGGCAGGAAGCAGGATATCACAGTCGCCGGGCTGTATTGTGACTACCTCGACAGAAACGAACAGACTACATCGAACATGCTAGGAGCCATGCTCAAGCAGTTGGTGGGGAGGGGGGCTATCCCGGGGGACATACGGAGAGCGTTTGAAGACGCAAAAGAGCATTTTGGCGGGGTAGGCCCCCGGGTTCCAGAACTTCTTCAAATGCTAAAGGCGGCCATTACGCAACGACAATGGGTAGTTATATGTATCGACGGGTTGGATGAATCCCTTGCGGTGCATCGGGCTGGCCTTCTTAGCGCTCTGCAAGCCATCGTCAGGGGGTTACCGAATATCCGGCTGTTCTTGACCGGAAGGCCCTTCATCCGCCCCGAGGTCGAGAGATGCTTCCATAGCGCGGGTACTATCCTAGTGAGTCCAACGAGGGAAGACACCAAAGCATTTTTGAGGATGAAGTTGGCGGGGGACCTAGAACCTGACGCCATGGATGAGAGTCTAAGAGCGGATATAATGGAAATTATTCCGAAAAAGATATCCGAGATGTATGTTCAGATGCTTAGTTTTCCCGTATCGGGCAGAAGTCGTGTTGCTCATGAATTATTGCTTATAGATTCCTTCTTGTATCTCTCAGCATCGAGGCAATCCTCGGGGAGACAACGATTCGTCGGAGGAGGGAAAAGCTGAGACAGATGTCAAGTGGTCAAGATGTAGGGGGCGTATACACTGCTACTCTGGAAAGAATCAGGGCACAGGGGGAGGGCAGGGCGCGGCTAGGAATGGAGGCCATAATGTGGATAGCACATTCAGAGCGGCCGTTGTCACCAGACGATCTATGTCAGGCCTTGGGCGTAGAGATAGGGTCGGCAGATCTACGCAGTGATAATATCCCTACGATCCGGACGATATTGAACTGCGGGCTAGGGCTAGTCACAGTCGATTCATCCTCTTGCAAAGTCCGTCTTGTTCATTTCACTCTACAGGAGCATATCCCATCCAATCCTACCCTTTTTTGTAACCCCCATTCGATTATGGCGGAGGTTTGCTTGACCTACCTTAACTTTGGATGTATCAGGGACCTTTTTCCAACTCTCTTTTCACCCCCCTCTACAACTCCCTTTCTTAAATACGCTTCTCGTTACTGGGGAGCACATGCCCGAAGACAAACCTCGCCAGGTGTAATTTCCCTTGCATTAGGGCTATTTGAACGATTCGATGCGGGCACATTTTGCAAGCTATTCCTAGAGGAAGAATTCGGAAGGGTGGGAGTGCCTAGGGTTTATTGTGGCGACAAGTGTACGGCACTCCATGCTGGTTCCTATCTCGGTGTTTTGGAGATCATGGTTTCTTTACTTGAGATTAATAAATGGGATCTCAACGCAACTGACCTGTTTGGTAGGACAGCGTTGGTTTGTGCTGTCAAGGCGGAGCATGATCCGATAGCGAAGGTGCTACTAGAACAGGGGGGTGCCGATCCCAATATTCTAGATTGCGGGGGCAGAACGCTATTGTCATGGGCTGCTGAGGGTGGGCAGGAGGGCATTGCAGCGATGTTGCTGGAGCGGAGAGATGTTAATCCCGACGCCGCGAGTGAGGGAGGCCGGACGCCACTTTCATTGGCTGCCGATCCGGAGACTGAACGACGGGGTACCGAGGGAGGCCGTGTCAGGGTAGTGGAGATGCTGTTAGAACGGAACGAGGTCAATCCCGACAGCCCTGATGAGGATGGCCGAACGCCACTTTCATGGGTCGCCGGTTCGGTGCTTTTTGCACAGGATATCGGAGAAGAAGATGAGGAAGAAGGAGAAGGAGAAGGAGATGCAAGAAAAGAAGAGTCTATCCAGATTGCAAAGATGCTGTTAGAGCGGAACGATGTCGATCCCGACAAAGCAGATACGGGAGGTCGAACACCATTGTCCCATGCTGCTGATATTGGGAATGAGGAGGTTGTGCGGATGCTATTGGAACGGAACTGCGTCAACCCCGACAAAGCGGATAAGAGTGGCCGAACACCATTATCGCGGGCTACTGGTGAGAGGTGGAGTAAGGGGGCTGTGCGGATGCTACTAGAGCGGAACGACGTCAATCCCGACAAAGCAGATAAGAGAGGTCGGACACCATTGTCCCATGCTGCTAGTAGTGGGAATGGGGAGGTTATGCGGATGCTATTGGAGCGGAACGATGTCAATCCCGACAAAGCAGATAAGAGTGGTCTGACACCATTGTTGTGGGCTGCTAGGCTTGGGAATGAGGAAATTGCGGACATGCTATTCCAGCGGAACGATGTCAATCCCAACACAGTAGATGTGAGTGGCCGAACACTGTTTCTATGGGCTTGCTGGGGTAGATGTTCGAGGTTTGTGCGGGTGCTGTTGGAACTGAATGACGTCAACCCCAACACGGTAGATAAAGGTGGTCGAACACCGTTGTCCTGGGCTGCTTGTCGGAGGTGGAATGAGGGGGTTGTGCGGATGCTATTGGAGCGTAACGATGTCGATCCCAACAAGGCAGATAAGAGTGGCCGAACACCATTGTGGTGGGCTGCTGGGCTTGGGAATGAGGAAATTGCGGACATGCTATTCCAGCGGAACGATGTCAATCCCAACACAGTAGATCTGAGTGGCAGAACGCTGTTTTCACGGGCTTGCGGAGGTGGGTGCCCAAGGATTGCGCGGGCTCTGCTGGAACTAAACGACGTCAATCCCAACACGGCAGATAAAAGTGGCCGAACACCATTGTCCTGGGTGCTTAGTCAAAGGAATTGGGACTTTGATTACAGGCGTGACACCAGACGTGAAGTTGTGCGGATTCTATTGGAACGGAACGACGTCAATCCCGACACGGCAGATAAGAGTGGTCGAACACCACTTTCATGGGCGGTCCAACTTCCCCATGGGGACGAATCTGCGAAGATGCTATTAAAACGGAACGATGTTAATCCGGACAGCGCTGATATGAGTGGCCGAACGCCGCTGTCATGGGCAGCCGAGTGTGGGAGAGAGGAAGTGGTGGAGATGCTATTAGAATGGAACGATGTTAATCCGGACAGCGTTGACAAGAGTGGCCGAACGCCATTGTCATGGACTACCGAGAATGGGCATGGGAAAATTATCCAGATGCTGTTGGATTCGCGCGATGTCCACCCCAACACGAGGGGTCGGGGTGGTCGAGCACCGTTTCCATCGGGTGTCGGGAGCGGACGTGAGGAAATTGCAGACTTGCTATTGGACCAGAACAACACCAGCCACGATACCGCTAGTGAGATTGGGCAGACACTATTTCCACCTGCCCCAATGCTATGGGGTGAGAAAATTGGAGATATGCTATCAGAAGGGGACAATGCCAATCTCAAAACCGCAGATGAGAGTAGCCGGACACCAGTTCCATGGCGTACCGAGAATGGTTGTGCAGAAGTTGTCCAGGGGCAGGACGGATGGCATGACCTCGATGCTATATTAAGACTCCGGGGGGAATTACCTGAGCCCTTCGCAACTAACCCCTCCCCGCCACTCGAGCCACCCTTCAAAAAGTTCCGCCGTTTTTAATATATCACTGGGCCTGTTTAGCTTTAGCTCCACGTGCGAAGATCCCTCTCATATTAGTTACTAGTTCCCCGCTCACGCCTCTTTAGATCGGCGCCCCCCACTTTTACGACTACTTGTCTGCCAACAAATTTGTTATTACTTTCTAGTACAGGTTGTCGGCTGTTAAAGGGGTGAGAGGAGTACCCGTGTTGCTGTAGCTGGGAAAACATATTCGTGAGAACAGTCAAGAAATTCATATTTCCCTCATTTCCCGGACCCGGCCCCTGGTTTCCTCTTTTCTTCTAACGCCGTGTTACTTCCCTCTCCCTCTCACCCGTATCTCTACACATCTATCCTCCCGCCCAGAGCAGAAACATTTTGTCTGTTTCCCTCGCCAGAACCCCACCCCGATGCTGCTTAGTGATACTGCATAAATATCATCCTGCCCGGACCCCGACTCTCTGAACTTTGTTGCAGAAACGGGGGAGGGACGAAGGCTGAGAATCGTTGAAGTTGGGAGAAGGTACTTACACGTTAATTGTCCTTGCGGGGCTTCCTTAAATTTCCGAAGCGCTGTTTGTGGTTTCATTTGTTCTAGAGTTATTGTGGTTTATGGGGGAGCTACTCTAACTGCATTACCCACGTATCATGGAGGTGTTCGGGAAAATAGCAAGAAGATGCGTGGCGATCTGTCTAACAATCCAAAATGCTTTCCGTATAGTTTATATACATCTTTGACCTTACCATTGGCGATTGGGTATCCAACAGGGTAGCAAAGTCTATAGCCATACTTTCCCTACCCGTGCAGCACAGCGCCTAGGCCCCATGTGGGTCACCCCGCTGCACCACCACCGCAGTACCCCTTTTAGACTTGGGCTCGAAACGATATACTGCACGGCGAAACGAAACGGCGAAACGAAACGGCGAAACGAAACGGCGCCAAGGAATCACACACGACACGATCGCACACAGAAGCGGGGGAAAAACTCTTCTCTTCACAACGACAACTCCTCGCTCAACGACACCCACCCACCCCTACTTTCGCCTTCGGCCAATTATATCGATTTGCCACCCTCGCGATAGTTTACAAAGTCTTTAGCTTCGTCCTTGGTGGTGTTGCTTTGCCTTTGGGCGCTTGGTGTTGCTTTGCCTTCGGTGGCTCGCCTGGCCCTTGCTACAGGTGAATTTACGGTTTCGCTTCGGTTGTTTGCCTCGCCTCCGGGCTGGTGAATACTCCCCCCCCTCCTCCTCCTTTGGTGGCTCGCCTGGCCTTTGCTACAGGTGAATCTTTTACAATGGGTGACTCTGTTGCCCCCCCGACCCCTTTTTTCGCGCCCCCTCCCCAGTGAGACGGGCTGTTACTGCTGGTGAGCGTGGTCTTGTGCCCGTTCATGGATTTTCCTATGCTGCCCCGGGTGGAGACTATCGTGGTCTCTACATTATTCACGTTGGAGGCTGCAGAAATGAAAACTCGGACTTCGATGATGAGGTTTGACACATTGTTTCCGGCCTGGACCTTCGCACTTTCGACGCTGTCGAGAAAGTTTGTTACGGAATCTTGGCTGCCTGCGGCTGTGAATCCCTTGCGATTGCTTCTGCTGGTTGCCACGTCGACCGCACCTCTACTTTGGGTTTTTACGCCCGTTTTCACACCCCCGAGGGCTCCTCCCAGTCCTTCGCCCTGTCCAGCTCCCGTGTGGTGAGCTCGGGCTTTCATTCGACTATGGCGTCTGACCCCATGGTCCCCTCTGCATCCTGGCCGTCCATTGACGAGGACCGATCCCAGGACCCCATGTACGTTCCTTCGGTGGTTGAGGTTAATGATAGCCAACGGCGCCTTCCCTCCCCTGTTGAGCGACTTGCCTCTGGTGAGCGGAAGCTGTATAGCAACTTCCGATTGGACCGACCGTCGGACGAGGACTATGCACCTCCTGCAGGTAGCATCCGCCCTGAGGATCGGATCACTCAGGTGTCGTCCCCTCCCCCCTTTTGTCCCCACAGGACACGCCCTGGTGCCGGTTCTGGTTTCGCCTCGGATTCCACAATTCCCTCCGGCCGCCGTGCCTATGTTCCTGTGTCCAAGAGGCACCATGAGTTTATCGCTCATACCAAGGAACGGCGGGGCAACACCCCCCCCAAGAGAAACTCCCCCCTTCCTTTGACCACTAGTCAGGTGCTTCCTTCGTCGGCGGTTATCGTTCGCGATACCCCTATGGACTTGGGTGGTGGGTCTAACACTGATGGCACAGGTATTGGTGACTCTAGGTACGCCACCGATGCTCAGCCACGTTCGGTTACCCGCAGCGTGTCCCCATCGTACTCCTCGCTTCCCACCCTCCCCCTTACCATGAGCTATGGGCCACCTTCACAGGTTGATGTTGCTTTGTTGAGTGGTCTTGAGGATATCCGTTCCGGTAATGCGGTTCCCCTTTCGTCTTCGCCCTCCTTCTCCCACGGATCGGTCACATCGTCCTCTGATTCGGATGATGCCTCCATGGTCGACGGTTGCCGGACTTACGCACTGGTTGGGGGTAAAGAGACATACGGTTCCCTTGAGGAGGTTGCTGCTGACATACAGCGTCTGGGCATGCAACAGAACAACTGCTTGGATGAGATTGTTTCTCTGAAAGGGGAAATCAAGTTGTTGAAGGCTGTCATTGCCCGACTGGAAGGGGATATGGTTGCCCATGAGGCTGAGCTGACGATTGGCAGGGGTGAACCAGTCTGGAGCTCACGGGAGAATATTGGGGGGTCAGTTCGTGATGAAGCTGCTAAGCGCATGAACGGTGGTGTAACTCCTTCCCCCCCTCCTACTAATGCTGGTGTTGCGGCCTCTTCGGGCAATAAGAAGGTCGCCTTTGAGGAATCGCCCGATACCGGCTTTGTCGTGGTGAAGGCTCGTGGTCGTAAGGCCAATAGACGGAGGAGGAATAAAGTTGCTGACCCCTCAGCTGCCGCGACCCCGCCCCGAGCCCCGTTCCCACTGCTGCTCCGGTGCCGCCTCCCCCGACCGGGGCGGCGATGTATAGCCGGGTTGCGGCTGCCCCTCCCCCTCCACCTGTGCCACACATGACCAGGCCAGGTCGTCAGGTTCGGTCAAGGCTGGTTACGCCCTCTCTCCCTGCCGTTGCAAACCCAGGCCCATCCCGCGCCAGGGTTCCTACGTCCTCCCCCGCCCCGGATGCCCGAGAGCGCCACGTTACCATGCGCTTTGATGCCGGCAAACGGACACAGCTTCCTATAACACCGGAGGCTATCCGTATCCGAATGAACCAGACCTTGAGCAATCTTGGAAAGGTTTCCGACAAGACCCCGTACATTCGGGAAGCCCGCTCCAAGCTTGAGATTGGATGCATTTACTTGACGCTGGCGGAACATACTGCCACTCAGGTCTGGGATAAACTGGAATGGTGCCGGTTGACTCTTGTCCGGGAGTTTGGCCCGGCTGGTCTTACTAACTTTGTCTTCCACAAGGATGTGGCAAAGGTTAAGATTTTGGTTTCAGGTGTCCCTCTAGCTCCCACTGGAAGAGGTTCTCTGTGGAAACCTGAGGACTGGTCCGGCGATAGGGCCTTTGATGGCCTTCGGACCGATATCGAGGGCTCGAACCCAGGTGTCATTACTGCCGGTTGACCGAACATGCTTGGCTCTGTTTACGCTATGAAACAGGCTGGCGCCACCTCCTGCGGCATTCGGTTTACCCTCGAGCGCAATGCGGCCAGTGATGGGATCCTGTCTTCCGGTCGTGTTTTCTTGTTCGGCAAGTCCAGGAATGCCAGGTTTTTCGAGGAACACCGATCTGCCCCGGTTTGCAACAAGTGCCTTCAGGTGGGTCATGTTGAGATGCTGTGTGCGTTCCCTCCCCGATGCCATTTTTGTTTTGCGGACCATTTGTCAAAGTCCCACCGGTGTGGGCAGCTTAACTGCCCTGGTGAGAACGGTCAATCGTGTAGCCACACTGTACGTAGGTTTATGCTATACGAAAGATCGGACCACTTTACCAGTTACAATAGGTGCCCGGTGGTTACTGCTACCGGTTCTTCCCCGGCCTCCGCCGGGGCTAGATCTCCTGTCGTCGCCGATGACACATCTGTTACGGGTGTGTCCGACCGATCGTTGAATCGTCGACGTCGTCGTCGCCGTGGGGTCCATGTTGAGATTACCTCGGAGGTGATGGTTGAGAAGGAGGTCTCTGCTAAGGGACTGACTGTGGAGGTGGAAGGGATGAGTTACGCTGACAGACGTGCTGACCACCGAAGGGGCATGACTGACAGTGCTTTACCTAAGGCTAAGGTTGTTCGGCCTAAGGTTGACAGGAAAGGAAAGGGTAAGGCTGTTGATGCTTACAAGCAGGCTGGCCCCTCCCGTATTACCGAGATTGTGGAACCGGCCCCCTCTGGTAGAGTTAATAAGGCCTTTAGGCCATCTAGTTCGGCTGACCCGTCGGTTGACCCCCCCATCAAGACCATCGAGGACGATGAGACTATGGGCTTTTCCTTGGGCTTGGATGCACCCCCCAGAAGCATCCTTAAGAGGCGCGCCTCTGATTCCGATATCGCTTCGTCGGCCATTCAGGCCTAATGTTTATTACGACATTATCTATCAATGTCGGACGGAGCAGGGCTAACCGTTCGTTGGTGATGGATGTTTTTTCTTTTGTTGATTTATTATTTGTTGTTGATCCCCCCCGGAAGGCGGACGGGGGTGGTGTTGTACATGAGCATGTGGATTTTGATTTGTTTTCTTTTGTTCCGGAGTCTGGTGTTGAGGTGTTTGTTAGGTCATCACTGTCCGGTTTGTTCCTGGTGGGCTTACATGACATGGTGACCTGTGTGATTATGTATGATGTGGGTGGGGTGAGGAGACGGATCGGCGGTGTTTATGTTCCTCCCGGTACGAAGAAGCTAGAGTGGTCGGTAGTGTTCGTTACGGGGCGGGGCGGGGCGGGTTTTCACTTTGTGACCCCGCCGTCACTCCGGCCCGGGGTCAACTCTTTGCCGTTCCTCCCCGCCCCGTATGACACGGGGCCCTGGCCGGGCTGTGGGGCGGGGCGGGTATTTTACTTTCCCCGCTGATTGCCTAGACGGGCCCCCGTCTTC
>Ga0307517_10002119_pt1 | contig 32311 bp, 25 predicted proteins | sample 23_EM_MG_FD_194515 | JGI IMG/M metagenome (GOLD analysis project Ga0307517, IMG submission 194515) | Populus trichocarpa ectomycorrhiza microbial communities from riparian zone in the Pacific Northwest, United States - 23_EM | ecosystem: Host-associated > Plants > Roots > Unclassified | place... | reverse complement strand
TTCTACTCACAAATTCAAGCGTATGGCCCAATTTAGTATTAGCTGGCTCAATTTAAATTTTACACTGACCCGACCCGAAACCAGATCTTATTAAACTCTGCCTGACTTGTGAGTCGGCTTGGTAACCTACCCACCCACAACTTGGAATGGCCAGGTTTTTATTTTTTTTAATCATGAAAATTAACTCAATTAAACTCGGGCAATGGTATAACCTAATTATAACATGGTTAACTTGATTGGTAAACTTCATTAAAATTATTTTAAAATTCTTGTTAGAAAAACGTTGTCTTATTCTTATACAAGTTAACTTCCCTGCCTTTCAATTGACTCGATAAATTCGTGATTCGAGTTTTTTACCCGATCAGACCGACCACGTCTGATAACCATGATCTATACAGCTACCCCAGTCACGGGCGGAAGCTGAAACCCGAGAAATCCATCCCGCTTAAACAATAACAAGCAGAAAAACTCCCTCATTGTGCTCACACTCTCTTCCCCGCAAGTATAAACCCTAGAAATCAGCAGCAAAAATGGAGGAGGAGCCAAAAAACGGCAACTCGGAGACGCCAGTGGAGAACGACGAAGATGCAGTTATTGGACCTGGTCCAGCCCCTAAAGCCCGAGCCAAACGTCCTCTCCAGTTCGAGCAAGCTTACCTCGATTCCCTTCCTTCTGCAAACATGTAGGTTCCTCTCTTCTGTTTTTTTCGAATTTCGTATTCTGTTTTAGGGTTTAGAGGTTTTAAGCTTCCGTTAGGGTTTTATAGCTGTACCTATAATAAATTCTAAATACAGAAGAAAGTTGCTCACTCATGATCTATTTTGCAGGTACGAGAAAAGCTATATGCATCGAGATGTGGTTACGCATGTTGCAGTTTCCGCAGCTGATTTTTTCATCACTGGAAGTGTTGATGGTATCCTTTGTCATAATTACTGTACAATTATTCATTAACAGTATTCACGAGCTATTTACTTAGGATGATGTGCTGTTTGATTATTTTTTGACCGTTTATTTTATTTATGTTAATCAGGGCATTTGAAATTTTGGAAGAAAAAGCCTATTGGCATTGAATTTGCTAAACATTTTAGATCCCACCTTGGTCCCATTGAAGGCCTAGCGGTGAGCTCTTCCACTTCGCTTGATTTTATGCGTATCATGTTTAACTTGATTCTCAATTGATTTTTGCTTTGAATAACTTTATGAGTCCGTGATCAATCAAGAGCTTTAATCAGTAAATAGGCTATAGCTATCTGTCATATAATTTTACTGCATGTTTTTCGGTTGCGTTTGTATGTGTAGTTTACATGTAAAAAAAGACGTCATCTGTGATTATTTGACCTGCCCTTTTAGTTTCCAGGGTACTAATTACTGTTTATAAAGTTTTCCTGTTGGTATTTAGGCAGCAATCATTATTAGGTTGTTCACCTTTCATCTTGTTTTATTCACAATTGTCAAAATCCTGTTAGTTGGTGCAGTCATCAACCATGACTCTGTTCAGTCATGCAGGTTAGCTTGGATGGCCTGCTTTGTTGCACGATTTCAAATGATCAATCTGTGAAAATATATGATGTTGTCAATTATGACATGATGGCCATGATCCACCTTCCATATGTTCCTGGTAGTGCAGAATGGGTCTATAAACAAGGGGATGTCAAAGCTAGGCTTGCCATAAGTGATCGGAATTCCTTAGTTGTGCATATATATGATGCACGAGCTGGTTCAAATGAACCAATCATCTCAAAAGAGGTAACTGGTCACATCAATAGCACTCAATTTTCATAACACAAGGTTTTTACTCCTGTGTTCTTTTTTATGCCACTACAAAGATACTTATTTTCGTTATTTTTTATTGCATTTCTCCAGATACACCTTGAGCCGGTTAAAGTTATGAAGTACAACCCTGTATTTGACACGGTAATATCTGTTGATGCAAAGGGACTTATTGAATACTGGAGTCCCACCACGCTTAAGTTCCCAGAAAGCGAGTATGTGCACTTATATAGATGTGACGTTATCCTTATTGTACAAAATATCTATACAAGTCTAGGAGGGAACCACTCTCTAGGTGTGACTTTGTAAAACATTTAATTAACTATAAAACTTTGTTGCTGAGTTTATAAAAGACAGGAAAGATTTGCTGGCACCTTTCTGGGTCTCGTGAGTTTTTTTGATGCTAGAAGTTTCTTGAAGTTGTCTTCCATTAATTTATCACTTGAAAACACATGCTTTACGTTTTGCACTCTCACACCAATATATGTGTGGGTTGCCTTGTTAACCTGTTTTCACAACAAATATAACTCAAAGCTTGAAATCTAGGCTTCAGTAAATCTTGGTTGGAAATGGTTTCTGTTGTACAGTTTCTTTTACACATCAAATAGATGTTTATTAGTTCTGGAGTTTCTTATATTGATGGATTTCTGAACTTTCTTTTATTTATTATTTATTATTTATTTTTTTAACTTAGCAACTAGCAGAAGTGTTGAACTTTTAGAAGCTTATGTCACTAATATCCTAATACATTCTTCTGTAGATTTGTCTAGAAGCTTATGTTAGCATTATCCTACCATGTTCTTCTGTAGATTTGTCCCTGATTGTTACCAGGGGTGCGATCCTTTTGAGTTTGTAGATAAAGTTTTATTTTCATGTCATGTTGAGACATTAAGGTTTGTCTGGTTTCCTCTAATTGTGGCAGATTCCTAACAGTTTCTCTTGTCTGGTGCAAGCAGGGTGAAGTTTAGATTGAAAAGTGATACTAATCTATTTGAAATTGTGAAGTGTAAAACAAGTGTTTCCACAATGGAGGTACTATACATTCTGGTTCCGATATGAGTGTGGTCTACAAATTGATATTGTTGACTATTTTGTGCTTGATATCAGATTGTTGACTATTTTGTGCTTGATATCAGTTTGTTGTATTGATTTTTGTATTGTTTACAGTGAAATATCAATGCAAAAAACTGGAAAAAAATAGTTTTGATAACTGTACATGTTACTGTTGTCCATCAGGTCAGCCCAGATGGTAAGCAGTTTTCCATTACATCACCTGATCGAAGGATACGTGTATTTTGGTTTAGAACGGGTAAACTAAGAAGAGTTTATGATGAATCTCTTGAGGTAATACCGATTATGAGTGGATTTTCATTTAGAATTTATTTTCTTGTGGAGTCTTTTGTAATGATAGATTACCTTGTGTTGGTTAGGTGGCTCAAGATCTTCAGAGAAGTGATGCTCCCATGTACCGGTTGGAGGCTATTGATTTTGGGCGAAGAATGGCTGTTGATAAAGAAATTGAAAAGACAGAAACTGCACCACAACCAAATGCTATTTTTGACGAAAGCTCAAACTTCCTTATATATGCCACCCTCCTAGGAATAAAAGTAAAGATACTACTGCTAACACAAATTAGGACTGTAAAATTTTTTCCAGCACTGCATTTTATTTACTTGTAGTAAACATGACTGTATTTTTGTGTGAATACACATTGCTGTACTCTTGACATGTTATTTCTTATTCCCCCCTTTTTTTTCATGCTTTTTTTAAGGTAGTGAATTTACAGACCAATAAAGTTGCCAGAATTCTTGGAAAGGTGGAGAACAATGACAGATTCTTGCAAATTGCATTGTATCAAGGTGACCGAAGCAGCAAGAAAGTCAGAAAAATTCCTACAGCTGCAGCAAATGTCAATGAGAGCAAAGACCCTTTAACAGATCCCACTCTCTTGTGTTGTGCTTTCAAGAAACACAGAATTTATCTATTCAGGTAATGATACTTCTCAATTTGACTGATCATGCAAAATACTGGCTAAAATGAATATTTTTCTTTAAGGTGTTCTCCAATGATGCCAGTATGGGTGGAGCAACTGCATAAATGTTTGTACCTGGCCACTGATTATTAAAAACCAAATCAGCCACTGTGGAAAGCATTTAAGATTTGTAAAAGCGAGAAAAGTAAAAGTAATTTCTAATTTCCATGCCAGGGGACAAACCAGTTCTGTCATACATATTTCCACCTATTAGATGTTTTTCCCAAAAAGGCCTAACTAGTATGCAAGAATATGCTTAGGCCACTTATACGTTTTACTATGAAAGATATATTTCTTGCATCATCTATATGTTATTCCCTTTTCACCATGAAAATAAAATATGCTTCCTTGTCTTTACTATCTTAATATTTTTAATTTGTTAAAAATGATTTACACGTCTATATTAATAATCCGGGAAACACAAAACAAGTTAGAAAGGACTTGTGCTAAGTTTTTCTCAAAACTTGGACTTATTTTTAAGGTTTCAACATACAAGAAAAATTAAATCTGCTGTTTTTTATTTCAAATATTCATTGGTTTTTGATGAAACAAAAGTCACCTGAAATGCTAATGAAATTACTCAAGTGTGTTGACAAGAGAAGTACAGAAGACATCATATGAGTGATATTATAGATACCTCATAGATTGGTCACAATTATCAGCAAGAATAAACTACATTGGATTAAATGCCTTCAACTGATATTTGTTTTAAATGAATTATCATAGTGCACCAAGAGTTACGTCCAACACTTTGGATCTAAATGTCACGTTGTTTTTGTGATTATTTATAATGGTGCAAATAGCCGCCGAGAACCAGAGGAGCCTGAGGATGCAACTAAGGGACGGGATGTGTTTAATGAAAAGCCTCCACCAGATGAACTTTTGGCTGTATCAGATATAGGAAAAGCAGCGACTACATCTCTTCCTGACACTGTGGTGGGTTTTTTCTTTCTGATATCCAGAAGGGGACTAGATCATAACTATACTGACCTATAAAATTGATTTGGATATTTTATTTATCCATTTAATTAATAAAGTTCTTGTTTAGCATGCTAAATGTGCACTTCTTTTTATTGAATTTGCTAAAATATTGCTTTGCCTCGTGTTAACACACGCATTTCTGTTTGTATGATTGTTTGTCCGCGTGTCTGAGCACACCCTAGCGTTGGTGTTTATATGTCGGTGTATGGGCCTTTGTGGGTGTTCTTGTGTCCTGTGTAAAGTACGGGATTGTATTTTGAACATGTTGCTTTTTTTTACGCTTTCCTAACTGTGAAGAAACTAAAATCTCATATTTTTCCATGGTCACATGAATTAGACAGCCTTCCATTGGTAGTGCATTTGTCGAAACTGATGGCTGAAATGGCATTTACATATGATTAATGATTCCATCAAACATTTTTTTTGACTAATCTGAATTCCCTTTTTCCAGATTCTGCACACTACAATGGGAGACGTTCACATGAGACTGTACCCTGAAGAATGTCCAAAAACTGTAGAGAATTTTACAACGCACTGCCGAAATGGCTACTATGATAATCTTATCTTTCACCGTGTCATCAAAGGTTTCATGATACAAACAGGAGACCCATTGGGAGATGGCACTGGTGGGCAGTCTATTTGGGGAAGGGAATTCGAGGATGAGTTTCACAAAAGGTAATCTTTCAAGTGAATTACATTTTCACCGGGTTATTTGTGCTTCTCCAAGGTGTTCCTCCCACCAGCATTTTGAAAAAGCCTCTGCCTGCAACTTGATGACATTTCAAATCATAATAAGAAATCTCTGTTCCTAACTCATGGTTGGTTTCAATATTTATAAATGATATTTGAGTCGTTATCCTTTTTACCTTTGGTAGTTTTATTTTTATTCTATGTTGGGCTTCCAAGTTCCAACCAACCATAAACATAATAATAACAAACTTGGTGGCATGGAATTTGATTCTTCAGATTACATTAATGTTCACATTAACTTGGATCAGCGCCAGACAATTAAAGACTTGGTAGAACTTTTATGCATGTTAATTTTTGGTACATGGACAAGTGGCTTTTTTTGCTGCTTATTCTTTTTTCATTTGCTGTTATTGTTATTTAATCTCCTCTATGCATCACATCACATGCAACTGACTGGATGAAACATTTCTGTTTCTGCAGTTTACGACATGACAGGCCTTTCACAGTATCAATGGCAAACGCAGGCCCAAATACAAATGGTTCCCAGTTCTTTATCACCACAGTGGCCACTCCATGGCTGGACAACAAGCATACAGTGTTTGGTAGAGTTGCGAAGGGAATGGATGTTGTACAGGTAAACTTGAGCCTTCAATTTTGTATTCAATGGTATTTGCCTATCTTGCTGTTAAATCTTTCTGTATTTTCTGCGTGTGGTGCTTGGGAGAGAATCCATTGTTTTGCACAATTTCTTCATCAACTTCCATACCCAATATATAGATCAAGAGAGATTTCTTGCCATTTAGTTTGGGTATCCATGGACTGATTGGTCTGCCTGAATGCCAAGTGCTCTAGAACTGGAATTGGATAAACACCCTTGTAACATGTTATTATGCACATTTGCATGTTACTCAGTACTTGTTCTATATTGATGTCAGGCTATTGAGAAGGTGAAGACAGACAGAGGAGACACACCATACCAAGATGTAAAAATCCTGAACGTGACTGTTCCCAAGTCTTAGTAAAATCTTCCTTTTAGTGGTTAATCTATCCTGACATGGTTGTTGGTGTGGCTAAGAATCATATGCCAAAGTAAGTGCGTTGTTTTCATCTCCCTACTCACTCACCTGCAGTGTATTTTCACACTTGGGGTTATTTATTTTTTGTTTATGATTTAGTGCATCTTTTTTAGTTTCTCTTTTCCTTTTGGAAACTCCTGTTGGCATATATGAAAGGTGCGGAGAAGGGATAGAATTTCCGTTTAATTTTTAGAAAAGTTCACTCTTACATTAGAGTGCAGGAAACTCATTGACTTCTGTGAGCATATGAAATCATGTTCTGTGGCACAGAAACATGTTTCATTCCAGTCTCTGATCAACCGAGGCCATTTGCTGATATGTGAGCTACCACTTCAAATATTTTTAAAAATTTCCAAAAGAAAGATGCAACTGAATGGTATCTACTCATCTGTGATCGAAGGTTTTTATAAATGAAAAACTACACACCTAAAATAAGGGAAGGACAGTCTAATTTCTCTGATTTAAGATGAGAGAGCTTAACCAAAGATTCATAATGAACTGTGTTGTGTATTATTCTTCAAAATTGGTGACCATACAACGTTGAACTCCTTGTGCTATTAGTTGGAATGGAGTGGACTGCCAAAGGTTTTGTCATGCTGGCAACTAGTTCTTATAAAGTGGCTTGCTAATTTTATTTCAACTGAATTTTCCAAAAGAACATATCCGACATATTTTTCCATAATTTTGTTGTCTGTTTTGATATCTCCCCCATTTTTCCCAGAACATTTTTTCTGCATCTTCAGCAATTACATTATTTGTAATATTGTAGAATCCAGGTGCCTCACTGTGAATTGTGTTGCTTTGACAGGTTTTGCATGATGTCGACGAGACAGCAAGGAAGATTACCATTATCATTCTACAGCCCGAGAGACTTGCCTCCAAAGAGGTCCCGCACTTCCTCGGTTCTCTTACCCTCGTTTTCTGGGATGATGTACGAACACTTGTTGTATATGACACGACTCCCATTTATCCTTTTTAAACTCTTCTGTAGTGTTTTCACCAGATCCCATCGCTTTAATACCTGTTTTAGATCAACTCCCATCTACTTGAAAAAATACATGAAGTGGAACATCTTTGAGTTGTCATGTTTGGTACCTGGATTTTGATAGCTGATTTTCTTTGTGATATCATGCTACAACAGCCATGGAAATTGTATGCTTTGTTTCTATTGATTTTTGCATGTTTCTTGTTCCATTGATTCAAACCTACGTCGTTTACTGTAATGATGGGTGACTGCCAGCAGAATTAATATTTGTCCTTCCCCTATAGGATTCTCCACGACCCAGCCATTAGATCCATGGATCCGCTACCAATCTCTGTACATACGACGGCTGAGCCATTTCTGGAACCTTTGGCTATTATCGGTCCTTCGGTTTATGCTTGCTTGTTGAGTCCAGTTGATTCCCTTTACCATACTCGGGAGCACGCTGGTAGCTGTATTCCATTTTCTTAATCTTTCCATCTTCGTACAAAGTGTTTGCGACGGTTATTAAATCATCTTCTCCTTTAAGGTGCTGGATGCCCCTTCTCATTATAGTTGTAAGATCCCAACGCGGATCGCGGTTGAGTAGGTCTATTCAAGCAATTTTTTTTTAAAAACAATATTATTTTTATTAAAAGAAATATGCTTCCAAATAAAACTTAGCTTGGACCAGATCAGATTTTGGGTTGGTGAATCATCCGGTAACACCATGTTTCTTAGCGAGGGGATTTGCTTACGATGCATTTTGCAGGTAAATTTTAGATGCATGTACGTGAATTATACCCTACTTGTTTTTTACTTGAACGAAGAACTTGTATACAGAGGATGCAAGGGGTATGAAACGCAATGCAATTTAATCCGTGTGAGATTTTTTGATATCCGAAAAATTATGATTTATTAGCCAATCGTATGGTAAACAAGTTAGGAAAAAAAGTCAAAATTAGAACCCAAATTGTCTAGTGCAATGCCAAATAACTTGCAGATTTCCCTGAAATGTGTTGTTCAAAGCACAAAAATGATAAGAAGGGATTGGATTTTTCTAATAAAAAGATTAAAAGAAAACCAAATAAGGCATTAAAATTTTAAATTGAAAAAGTCTCTACACTACAGCCTCCACGTTAGCTGATTTAGGAATACTATTACTCCCCAGACAGAATACAATTTAACAAGTCTTATTTTCTTGGTTACAAACAATATAACAAGCTGTCATATTCTCTTCTGCTTTCTTTAAAATGAAATCTTATTTTATCCTATAGTTTTTAAACCCAACTTCAAATAAATCTTGTATAATAAATCAAGTAAGTTGATCTAAAATAACCTGAATCAATTCAATATTTTTTTTTATTTTATAAACAAGTAAAATGTTATAATTAAAAAAAATCAACGAGTTTTGATTGAGTTTTTTCCAGATTGATTATGTTACATATTAACCCGGTTTTTTACTAAATCAATACTCTTTTTATTTTTATTAAAACTTAACTTGGTATAGACTTTAATCACCTAACCCGCCACTTCAGGTCGGGTTTTAAAACGCTACCTCCTCTTTTATTTTAAACTACGTGAAGTTACCAGGTACAGGGGAGTGGAGGTTTTACTACCAAATTTAGCAGTCTGCCAGTTTAGATATGATTGTCACAAACTGCCTCTTCATTCTCCACTGTCTCTTCCGTGCATACAGCTATATATCTATATATATAGGTTCACCACTGCATGCTCTCTCTTCATTCCACTCTTTTGAGTGTTCCCATATTTCTTCTGCTTTTGTCTTGAAGAACAAAATGGGGGGTCCTAATATCTGGGAAGAACAAAGGAACTTTGTCAAGAATTTGCATGAACAGGTGGAGTATGGCCCTTTTCTTCTCATTTCTTTAATTTGATGTGATCTTGAATCTTAATTGCTAGAAAGATATCACCTTCTTTTCACTTATGTCTCTTTTTGGCTGTAAGTTCTTTGTGGTCTTGAGTTTTTTTTTTTTTTACTACAACAGAACATTGTTCATAAATTGTTTGGTTAATGTGAAACTGTTCAAGAAGGAAACAGAGGAAAAGGAAAACACTGACCAATAAATTGGTCAATGTAGACCATGGTTCATAAATCTTTTGGTTAATTGTCTTTCAAGAGCTTAATTGCTTTCTCCAAATAAAGTAAAACACAACTACAAACGAGGTTTTCTTTTTTCCTCTTATGAAGTTTTCCTCCTCTTTTATGGTATCATCACATGCATGTAAGAAGGATAAGGGCGAGTTTTTGGTTCAGCATTGACCAATAAAAGAAGATGGAAAGTTTCCTACTGAAAATTAACCAAAAGACAAAAAAAAATATGGTAAATTTTTTGGAAATTCTGTGGCTTATCTTATGGAAAATTGGAAATAGACGGTTTGCTTCCATGTTAGAGTATATATTGTCTCAATTTTTCACTTATCCTAAGAAAATGCTAAAAGATTTTGCATTTTTCACCAACTTTTTTGTTCATTGCAGGGGATATTAGACAGTCGTTTCGATGAAATCCTTGATTTACCAAGAGAGAACCCTCAGTTTGTGATTGATTTGGTCACCAAATTTTGCAGTGATGCTGAAAATTCTATAGCAGTATTGATCAGATACCAGTACTTCCCAAACAATGTTCACAGCTTTCTCTTAGTTAAACATTATTATTTTTCTATTTTCTAAACTGATTTCTGAGCAACTGATCCGGTCATGTCTCCAGCAATGAACCTGATATCAACTATCCCAAAGTTATCGACCGAGCTCACCAGATCAAAGGCGCTAGCTCTTGGTAACCTGTTCTTTACTTCCTTGATGTTGAAATCTATTTGAAACTTGATTCTCTGTCTTTCCTTTTTACTGCCCTTTTCTGTTGAGAATTTTCCATTCTAGACATCAATGTGCGTGGAATTTAATGCATGCTGAAACCAAGTAGGAAGCTCTATTTAATATAAGGCAGCATTCGGTACTCATCGGATCTTTCGATTTCATCGCATGTTTGGTTTCTATCCAAAACGAACGGACTTTCAATTTACAGATTGGAATTCTAGAAAACAACTTTTAGTAAAGATTATCAATATACTTAGCTACGCGCACGCATGTCTTATAGCACTTCACAAAATGTTGGAAGCTACAGAGATGAGAGTATGCATTACCTGTGGCCGGAGCATAATTTGAAACATCAACCTGCAGGTGATTATATAGAATGTCGGAAACCACCGTTTCTCACTGTCCAAAACATTATGAAGTATTTATTATATTCATTGGCAGCTAGAAACTTCGTCGACAAACAATTATGTCATCATGGATGCTATACATCTGATCCTTGATGATTCATACACAAGATTTTGATCACTTGCCATTAAAGTGTGCTTATAACCTATGCTTTTACACTGGTATAATTCATTCAGTAAATCACTTTTATGTTGTTGGGGAACCAAAAATATAGAAATTAGTGTGTGCCTGTGTTCATTCATCTTAGGAGCAATAAAGACAGATATGTGTAACCAAAGGGTAGAACTTAATTTTAAGGTGCTAGGCCAAGTAAAATTCTGACATGCAATCTTTCGATGGATTTGTGTGGATTTTTGCGAAATGGTACATGCGAGATTCATAGCAATACTATCTTCTATGGTTCAGTTCGGGCGGTTCGGGAATGGATACCTGACAAATATCCAATGAATACCAGAAACTTGATAGAGTTTGGTTTATACTTGATAGAGTTTGGTTTATACCTGATAGAGTTTAGTTATGGTTCGGGTAAAAATTTTGCAAAACTCAACCCGTGGATACTTATGAGGAAATGCCATTAAAATTTACTGGCACTTGATCCTTGATTGATCCATTTATTGTAGACTGAATCTTAATCCTCTGCATTTGGTGTTGCAGTATTGGTGGCCATAGGATGGCCCTTGCTAGTCGTGAGCTCCGATATGCTTGTGAAGACAAGGACAAGGACAGGTATGATAAGTGCCCTGCTCTCATTTTAGAATCATGGAAGTTAGTAATACATTCACTTCGTTTAATTTATCATCTTTTATAATCTTCATATTGACTAATTTCAGTTGTGCTTTCCTAAACGTGATTTTATAGCAATAATATTTTTTAATTCAGCAGTGACTTACATTTTATGACTAACTTTAATTTTTAATATTATATTAAGAAGCAATGTTATTAAATCCAATGATTCGTGATTCGTTGATGGAAGACCTATCACAATTTATTAAAATTACATTGTAAGTTAGTCAACCAAGTTATATTCTTGATGCTTAAACTATTAAAACAAAGCACTGTTTTAATATTTGTTTTTTAAAATATTGAAACGATACTGTTTTGGATTAAATTAGATTAACCTACTAAACTTATAATTTAAGTCTTGAGCTATTTCATGGGCGAACAAGGTTTGATAACTTCTAGAAGAAACCAAGTGGTACCTTCTGGTTTGAGTTATATGGTCTGCTCTCCTATTTTGCTGATATCTTAGTCATGTTGTGGCCAAAATATAGTCCTAGCCTCCTAGGTTATGAAAAAACATTCAATGATGTATCATCTGATCTTCATCCCCTGGTAATGCTGGAACCCAGGATACCTCTTTCTTTGTCCTTTGTTAAAAGCTCTGTCACTTTTTTCCAGGTGCTTTGCAGCTTTTTGCAAGACCAAGGATGAATATCAAATTTTAAAGGAGAAGTTCAATATCATCTTGCAAGTAATGCTTAGGAAAAAGAACTACCAGCCATGTATTTTCTTCCTTATTATTATCACTATATTACTGTTATCCTGGTCTTTCAGTAACTTCTTGGCGCGCATATATATATATATTATTAACGTGGGTAATCGGGTCAGATTGTGTGTATTTCGATTAATTTCATGGGTCCTGAAGTTAACGACCATGTAAACCTCCAGTGGCCCTAAGGTTTGTGGGACTCGAACTGGTGACTTCTAGAGAGCAAATCTAGAACCTGATCAGTTGAGCTACACCCCTCCGGGTTCTTCTTGATATATTCTTGATGAGCATTCTAGATGGAATGCTTGATGAGAACATGATAGCAAGAACAGGTTTAGCAATTCTAGAAAATTTCTCTATTCCAGATCTTGCAGTAATCCTTCCAAATTGGAACCTCAAGACTTCTCAAAGCCAATTAAATCACATTCTAATTGTCAGACTTATTTTGAGCATTTATAGCTGGTTACCCATTTCAGGGCAATTTTCCATCAATTCTCTGGAGGATTTCTTTTCTCCTAGAAGAAATGAGGTCAAAATGTATAGTGAAGGATTGCATGGTACCTCCATTGTGCATGCTCTGAAGCATAAAGTAGGAGGCTAGCTCTAGGGTGCAATCAGTTCAAAGAATATGCAATCCATAAGATTCAAATAAACAAGACAATTAGTTGCTCGTAAGATGACTCTTACTTGTGTGCTTTCGATTAGTCTTGATCATCGTCGCTTGTTGTATTGTTTATGATTTTTCCAAAATATTAGACTTTCATTATACATGTAATTGTTCATCATTTGATAATGGTTTTGGACACAGATGGAGAGAAATATGATTTCTGGTGAATCTAAAAAAGGCCACCAATAGAGCCCTGAGTTGTGCCAGCTGCTCCGTCAGATGACTCTGGTGGAATGAATATCCATGTCAGATTGTATCTGAAATGGGCATGTAAATGAAGTGTTTATGGAACTCATAGGGAGGATTGTTTTAAATTATTAATATTCTTTGTTGAGTATCGGTATTTTTGCCCATTTAGCATGTTTTTTTGTGGCAAAATACAAGGATATAGCCTGGTTACTTTCATATTTTTCACATCGCGTTGTTTCTTTCTACGGAGGTGATCAGTGACCAAACTAGTAGGAAGAGAACGTTTTCAGGAATTTTAATCCTTTTTATATGCACAACATTCCAACAACTGCAACTTAATCCCTCAGGTAACTTGGTGACTGGAAAACATTATTGCTGCACTGCCTGGCTATCCATATCTGGTGTTTGTGCGTGACCAAACTGGACAAAATACAAGGCCCTGTTCTTTCTGCCCTTAAAAGAAAAATATAATAAGATAATATTTTTTATTTTTAAAATTTATTTTTATCAACCTATCAAAACAATAAAAACAATAATGTGAAAACTTCAAACAAAAAAAAACTAATAGAGGCTGAATGTTTTTACTCTTAATTAAGCACTGAATGTTTGAGATAATATTTTTCTCTTCAAAATATATTAAAATAATTTTTTTATTCTTTACATAAACTTGTTACATAAGTTAAATACAAACACCTAATAACATATGTTTTTAAAGACAAATAATCTTTAAAAAAGCACCTAGACACTAAAAACTATCGCACTACCATACACAGTACTGTAGATTGAGACCATTACATGTCGCCTATTCCTTTATAAAAGGGGCTTAGATATTACAAACACTGGTGAAAGATTCGAATTCGCTTTCTGCTAATGTAGCAGAGAGCTTTGGCAACCTTCCCATACTTCAGAAGTCTTTCCCCACCATGGTCCAGTGTTGTATACAACTGCCCAAGTGAGAAACCAGACTTCACCATGCTAGGTCATGTGGAAGAGTTTAAGCTTAAGGACAGGAATCTTAAAGCAAACATCAGGCTAAATGACATTTGATATATCCTTGCTGCTTAAAAATATACCAGGAAAAGCAAGCAGCCGTGCAAAAAACCAACCAACCAAGAAAACAATTCAGATAATAAATCCATCAAGAAAGAAACGCATGTTCAAGAGACAATTTCCAAATTGGCGCAACCTAACAATTCAGCTGCTGGTATCACCGAATACATATCCATAATTTAATTTAACACCCTCAAAACAATTTTTGTTTCCAGCAAAATGGTGCTCAGAATTTTGAGTTTCTAATGACTCAGAATTTTTGCTGCTTGCTAGGGTTTTGGAGGCAGATTTTGACATAACATGTTTATCCGGGTACAAGGAGATATTGACATCGATTATTTAATAAACCACACAATTTTGTTAAAAAATTATCATCTTCAACATAAAACATTTGGCACAAAAATAAACCCACAAAACTTTCAGACTTGGCAAAACCCTCAAACCAACTATTGATACAACAACAATCAACACCTCTAGCAAGCAAACTGAAAAGAAACTAACAAGCATACAATGGCGGTAATCCAAAATTAACAATTATATTAAAAACATTTAAACATTCCATTATCTAAAATCCAAAAATCGTTCGAGCCCAAAACAAGGTCTTAAAATCATAATAGCAAACTACAAATAAAAAACTTATGCAAAAGAAGACCTCTTCGAAACTAAATCTCTTAATCGAACAGGCTGAAGCCCATATCCTGCAACAAAGACAGCAATAAAACATTCCCTTCAGTTAAAAACAGGCAACTTTAAAACGAACACAACAAGCCAGGAAAATTTATAGCAAGAAAGAAAAGGATCGCTTACATCATCAGACTCCTCTTTCTCTTCAACCTTCTCCTCTTTCTTAGCCTCAGCAGCAGGAGCAGCACCACCAGCAGCAGCAGGAGCAGCACCGGCAGAAACAGCAACACCACCACCGGATGGAACGGAAGCCAACTTTTCCCTGCCGGAAGCAATCAGCTCAGTGATGTCCTTTCCTTTCACACTGGACAACAGCAACTCGATCCTGTCATCGTCAGCATCAGCGCCAACTGCAAATCCGAAAAAAAGAAACAAAATAAATTTATTAAAATACAAGAATCTGAAAAAAGAAAAATGAAAACATAATGTGAAGAAGGAAGGAAGAAAGTACCAGATCCAAGGATGTTTTTCAAATCCTCGGCGGTAGGGCAGGTGTTGCCACCGAGAACGGCGAGCAAGTAAGCGGCGACAACCTTCATTTTAGTTTGGAAGAGGCGCTGAGAGAAACTAGCAATAGATGCTGCTACTACCTAGGGTTTGGAGACAGACGGTAGAAATAGATACAAGTATATATGTTTATATCTAGGGCTTGTCAAGGGTGAGATTGTATGATTAAATCTTGTCCGTTCATTTTTGGTTTTGCCGATTATGTCCCTGGTTTTGTTATTCCTATGTTTGGTTGCAGGAGGAGGAACGTACATATCATGGTTTAGGTAATCACCGTGTACAAATCAAGGATAAGGACCGTCTGGCTGGGCATGGCTATTGAGGGAGTATTATTTTTTAAAAAAATATTTCAATTTTTTTTCCATAATTTAATATAAAATTATTGTTTATGTCGAACAGTACCTAAATAACAAAACATGCTGAGTATTTATATCTGTATAAATTTTATGCAAACGGCGAAGTACTAATCTCTGTATTTTTCATTGTAAGAATATTATATATTTTTTTACTATTAAATTATTAAATATTTAATGTTTTTTATATGGTGAATATTAAACTGTACAGCACCCAACACAGTATAAGCATTAAGTGTTTTTGAAAAAAACATTTTTTTTTAATGTTTTAAATTAATATTTTTAGATTATTTTGATATATTAAGGTTAAAAATAATTTTTTAAAATAAAAAATATTATTTTAATATATTTTCAAGAAAAAATATTTTAAAAAAAAACTTAGAAAACAAATGTAGTGGCTCTGTAGCAAATTGTCATATAAACTTTCATGACAAATTGCATGTTTAGTATGCTAGCCATTGTCGAGAACAAAGCTGACCTCATCCCTTCTGATGTCCATATCACCTCCACATGAATAACACTGTTTTCTTTTACAACCAATTGTTCTTTTATAGTTGTTACTATTATTATTATAACCATCGATTGGTGTGGTCTAGCAGCAAGTGAGGCGAGTGTTCTTATTAGCAAGTCACCAGAAAAACCATCTTCTGGTTGGTGTACTTGGAGCCCGTTCATCGTTTTTCACTTCGTTCTTTCTATTCTCGATGCCCTGCGTTAAGGATTCTAACCTTTTTCTGCATAAAACAGTGAAGAGAAGTCAGACTTCGGTAGTAGATGAGTAGAAATTGGCTTCTCATGCAAATAGGCAACTCCAAGTAATTGACTAGGGAAAAATGGCGACAGGTTAAGTTATCAATTGCACAGCTAACAATTTTAATGAAACTTAAACTACTTAAGCTTTCTGTTATTGATGCAGCGCATTAAGGGAAATAACGAATTTGTTTATCCTTGCTTCTTTGGAGACAAAGAAATTCATCAAATGGTTTCCAGTGGAAACAAGATTCACTTTTTATATCTTATCTCAACAATGATCTGAAAGCATAAATTCTCTCTCCAATGCTTGAGCACTTGACCACCAAATCCAAAAATATAATTTTAACATTTCATAAGAGGGTACAAACATTACTTGGTATCTGTTAGACGACCATGCAAGCTCCATCTCTGGCGAAATCCTTCAATGCCTTCAATTCCACTTGCAAGAATCAAGCGCCTATTGGGAACGGTTAAGACACATAAGTGATCTCCAAAGACGAGTAATGATTCCATATAAGAAACCAAATATGAGAAACATACATGACAAGTATATTGTAGTTGCAATACACATGGATGATATTAATTATAACACCTATAAAACCAAATTGTACTGACATGATAGTGTAGTCATGCCCTTATTAAGAAAACTTTCACAGGCATTGATGACCCCACTTTGCGCTCACTAAAGATGTAACCTGTCTAAACAACTACTCAACATAACCATCAATCCAGATTATACCTCTCCAAAGACGTAACTTCTGATTCAAGCTGAGCAGCTCTTTCCTTCGCTTCATCTAAAGGCATTGATGACCCCAATTTGCACTCACTGTCTTGTAGGCGTTGCCTTAGTTCCTTATCCTGCAACTCAGGTTTTCAAACAAACATCAAAATGTTGATATCAACCGACCTTCAAAAATCTGCATTTTACAAATTATATGACATCCAAGAAAGAGTACATCTAATAGAAACAGAAGTGAAAAGACAATCAATCTCACCCTCCTTTCAGCACAGTGTCGATACAAAGCAAGCTCATCTTGACAGAAAGGCTCAATATCATTGATCTGCAAGCCTACAACATAAAGCAGGAAGATTTAGTTACAAATGAAGTTATTTTCCCCATTCCCCATCTGTATGGCATTAAGTTTGCCTCCAACACAACAAAAAGATGGTCGATGTATCACCCAACAACAGAAAGTCTTATATTACAGCTAAACTTGATTATACACGAAAGAAAATAGGTAAGGGTGAGGGACGTCTATCCAACAGTCAGTCTGTGGAGCTACCACATAGAACCAGAACAGACCCAGAGAAGTTGAGTACTACATATGCATAGGCTTACAAAGACCTTTAACACCACTAACTTTAGTCATCTTATAAAATCAAGTAGTCATGCTTACAGCTGTTTTGTACAAAGACTCTGGTCAGATGCCATTAATGAGCACGGAGCAATTTGGCAAAACAAAACTTAGATTGACTGGAAGGAAATGAAAACTTACATAAGAATAGGTTCCTTAAAATCCCATCACACAAATCAACACCTTCAAGAACATGAGAGGCAATTTCTGGTGGGATGATTGGGGATGGTGGCCCCATCATTAGATCATCTCCAACCAAGATAGTTTCATCCATGGTTGGCTGTGCATCGACTGAAGACCACAAGAGATTGCAACAAATTGAGAATAGATCTCAGTTTAAAGTTTGTTAAATATTTATTCTTAATATGAAAAAGGAATGCGATGAAGCATGACTTAGGTAGCAATTTGCAGTTAACTTCATAGTTGGAAGAAAGAAATCATTATGAACAAACCAGTAACTCCAAAACCCTTAATGACCAAATTGGAAATCTTTTATATATGCTGAAATGAATGGAACTTAAAACATATGCCTGCATGCAAGATGCAGGCATCACGTGTGCATGCAAGTGCGAATTTAAACAGATTAATGATTTGACAGTTTTTAAACATTCCACTTGAGTTAGAAAGTCATATTTTTAAAAATCAACTGGCAGACTCCATGCCAATTCTTGTATACTGGAAAAAAGAAAACTTCACCTCAATAAAGTTCCTACTTGTTTGAAGAGATTTGGCCCTCATATATAGTTTTTACTGATTATTACTATGTCCCTGATAGATCCTTTGACACTATATCAACACTGAGACTTTCTCCCAATATTAGCGAGTTGATTTTTTTATCATGAACAGAGCCATAACGCCATTAACTTGCTTATTTTTTTCAATTGCTCTATCTGAATAGTTCAACATCAAGATTACTTCTATAGAATCTAAAACTAAATTTACTTGGCTCACAGCATATTCCAACAAAATTCCCAAACAAAGTTGCTGTTCAATTATCACTTTGAAATCTGTTTCTTTTCCTTGTTTTTGAGACTACAGACATGACCAGTTTCTACTTCTCAGAAGCAAGACTGGTAATTTCAGACCTCCAAAGTCTTAGAGATCTTAGACTTAGGAGACTGGCAACACAGAAGCTAGAACCCATATCTTCAAATCCAATCTACCGAAGAGAAAAAAGATGAAAAATCATAAAAACATTTCTTCATCACACAGAAAAGAGGAAAAACAAAACAAAAGGAGGCAGGAGAGCTCACGTACCATCCATGATTGCTTTTGAGTAAACTCTTTTGTCTTCAACCACCAAAAAATAAATATGTTCAATCAAGTATCAATACCTGTAAACTACAAGAAAGAACAAAATCAAGAAAAGAATTAACAAGTCACAAGAGAAAAAATGCCCCAAAACCGCAGAGCAAACTCTACAAAGCTACATAGGCGGTTAATAAATCAAAATTTCATGAACGGATTTCCTCGTTTACATCAAAAAACAAGATAAGAATGATCAACATGTAAATGGGGTGCGTAGATTGAAAGACAACCTCAATGCGGCATTTCATCAAACAGTTGCAGTGCAAGACACTAAGTGATAAATTTTATTCAACTACGGCCATGTCGGGCTCATTTTCAGTGTTTTGAAAGCCATGAAATGCATATTATCCATTTCAAGTTAAAATGAAACTCATTTTTATAGACTTACGGTCAAGTAGGGCTGAGGCAAAGATGGAGCACATACAGGTTCTGTCAGTGATTGATTTTACGAACGGAAAAAATTGAGACGAAAAAAAGAAAGCTGAGATATAAATGGGCCACAGATAAAAATAGGCCCAATAAATTATACTGGCTCAATATACAAATCCAGTTCGAAGCTCTAAGAACCATAAATGGGCTTTACGCCCATATTTGTTAATACGGCCACCCAAAAATATTTTTCAATTTTTTGTTTTTGAAAATAACTCGATTGATTATCAAACATGATGAGCGGATCATACTCTTGGTCTAATTTCATTTTAAATCAATTTAAGAGTAGATTTAGTTGACACGATTATCCTAGCAAACTTTAAAAACACCTGACTATATTAATTCTAATAATTTTTAAAAAAATATTATTCAAAATAACATCATTTTATTTAAAAAATAAAATAAAATATCATTATTTTTTATACAGAACATTAATTTAAGACAATATAAAAATATAAACTAAAAATTGATTTTTTTAAAAAATACAATTCAACCAGAATAATGCCACCAAAAATTATAAACAGTCACCAAAAATATAGGATGAAAAGGGGTTAATTGCAACCTTTAATAAACTGTCACCAAAAATTATAAATTAAAATACCTTGCCCAAGAATTTATTTATTTATTTATTGCTAATCTCTTTTCTGCAGCAGAACAAAGCCAGCCTAGTAAAATATTTTTATGCAAACTTGATACGATCCTGGTCAAAATAATATTATTATTGATGACGCAAAGCTGAACGTTTTAAATATTCTGTATTATTTCAATTCTATTAAAATATACAGAAATCATAAATATTACATGATGAAACCTTGCAAAGTACAGAATTCACATTGATACACAAAATGATCACAGCACTTTCGAAACACCAGTGACGGAAACATGCATGCAAAATTCATATACGCCTATACTCATCCCCGCAGTCGCCAATCACTTTTAACAGATCCTTCCCTTTTTTGGAAACTTCCTGTATGCTGTTCATATCCTCCTCGTCGAGGACCAGTGAAAACACAGCATTGGCGTCATTGATGTGTTCAGCCAAACCAAGTCGAACACCTATCATGGATCCTGCCACTGCTGGCTGTAGTTATACAAGACATGCCAGAAGAAAAATCCTTGGTCAGCGAGAAATTCTACCATCAAAGAGAAATGAGCATTTAGGAAGTGCTGAAATATACCTGATCTAATATGTACTTCACCGCTACAGTTGGAATGGAGACACCGTGTTTAGAGGCTATCTTATTAAGTGTCCGCAGCAGACTTTGGAACAGACTCCATCCTCCCCAAGCATCAACCATCTGTCATGTATATTGCAGAATTTTATGACACGAATCTAAGCATACTATTACAGTGGTAAACATCCAAAGCTTTAAATCTCTCTCCCTCTCATACATCCTAGGGTTGCAATGTAAATAATTTTGGAGAACTCTTATCTGAAAAAAGAGAGGGTAGATGATGAAAAAATCACAAATCCAAGACTTTTGTTCCTCAAAATGTGACCAACTTCCAAAGAGAAGTAAATCTGATATTTTAGTAAAATCACTAAACAAAAGCCAACAGTTTCCTTATTAAAAATAAAGCCAGTATTCAATGGAGTTCTTATCTCTTACCCTTTTGTACTTCTGCAAGGAAGGAGTATTTAATGGTGGGGCAGAAAAAGGAATGGATAAGTTAGTGTCAAGGAATTTCTCAGATAACAGTCCACCCATTACCGTCCCATACCTGCATTCATTAATTATCCAAGGAATGCTCAATTGTACAGCAGATCATGTAAATTCTGTTAGCAAGCCAAAAGGCTAATACAGAATATTATTTGTGCAATCATATTTCTATGCGCGTGCAATGAAAGAGGGACAAACAGACGTGATAAGTTTAACTCCAGTAAGCTGACAAAGCTCTGCCATTTTTTGTTGAGGACGCATGTCCACAAGTGAATGTTGCACCTGATGGAATCACAATATACTAGTTTACATGAGCTACAAGCTACATTAAGAGATGGGAGTGACAAAAACAAGAAATTGTTCGATAATACCTGATTGCTGACAACAGGAATTCCATTTTCTAAAATTATTTGTAATCTCTCTGTGTCGAAATTTGTCAAAGCAACAGTCTTAATTTTACCTGCATGCAACTTGCTGAAGTAATGCAATCAAATCAAAGATATATGGACTCACGTGCCCATAAGAATGCAAGATAAATAATTTAGCCTTCTTTGAATTGCCAAAATAAATAATTCTAACCTTCTTCCTTTAGGTCATTCAAGTGTTTAAGGGCATCAAGGTAGCCAGGATTAGAATAGTCCCACCTATTCAAGATAAAAAAGAAAATAGAAAAGCACAAATCATTAGTTTCAGAAAAATTCATCAATATCTAACAGGTATCAATAGAAAGTGCTGATGTTGAATATCCAAAATCTAGAGAAATGTTGTCCAAATACAATGGAAACAAAAGAACAATACCAATGAAACTGAAGCATGTCCAAGGATGACACATCCATCCTCTTCCTTGAAATGTCAATGTTCTGCCTCACATAGCTACCAGTCATTTTAACGGGTGGTGGAACCCATTTTGTAAGGCTGCATTGCATAATATACGGAGGTAAGCATTAACTCCACAGTTCCCTTCCTTTATTCTAGATGAACATAAATTCTACAATATCCTTCCTATGTTATAATACATGCCAATTAACAAAGTGGTTATGACTCACCCTCTAACCCTATCCAGGACTTCTGGTGGACGCTCTCTGCGAAGTCGGTTGATAAAAATGCCATACAGATCTTCAGCAGGCCCATCTGCAGAGTTATAAGAACTGAAACAATGAGGGACTCAATTCTTGGATGCAAATATTAAAAATAATAGACTGCCAATATCATCATTATACAGTACGACAATGTATGTATATCTATAAAACATTTCTGTTTATCCAGTTCATAAGCAGTAAAGTTGCTGCTGACTCAAGCCAATTAAATAACAACTTATTTCTAAGTCTGAGCATCAATTGTAATCTTTGCAACACACAAAAAAACAGTATTGGAAGACTAGCTACTTCTTTATAAGCTCATTACATATATCAGCCATATCAAATGTAGTCAATCCAGCATCAGCATATTTGAGCATAGCAACAACAGCGTTGTCACGATCAATCTTGCCCCAACCACCACTTGTTTGCCACATCCCATTAACAACCCTACATATATCTAATGAGTCTTTTCCATTCTTCACCACCACAATTCTCCTGTTATCCTCCTCAGTCAACACACATTGCAATGGTTTCAAACTGGTTACTTTTCTTACATCACCAACTCTTCTACTTTCCAGTTTCATTCCATTAAAGCTGAAGCTGCTAAATGGTTGGTATAAAAGCTCTGCCATTTTCAATTGCAAAAAAGCCTAATATCCAAAGAGACTAAAAAGATTACAAAAGGGTTTTTTGTTTTTGCTTCTTTAAACCCCATAACTACGTTCCTTCCCTTCCAGTAGTTTTCTTTCATCTTATCTGCTTCCTTGTCTTAGCTTCCACCATTGATTCTATAGAAAGGTCTTTGCAATTATGAGAGGAAGTGGGGGCATTTTGGCCAAAGCATGTCATTTAAACGGTTACATTTTTACAAATAGAAAGAAAAAAGTGGCGAATGCGCAAATACCCATAGGGGCACTGCTGCAACAAACAAAGTAAACTAAGAAAGCCGACGTGGCAAGCAAACGGGCCAGGACTTTCCAAGCCAATGAGAACGCACCACGTAAACATAAAAAAAACCCACAAAAAAAGGGTAAGGGTTTTGAATAATTTACAGTGATCGGCCATGTCGAAGGTGGAGAGACCAGCGTCAGCGTAGCGAAGCATTGCCTCGACGGCGTCGTCTCGGTCGATTCGGCCCCAACCGCCGCTAGTCTGCCACATACCGTTAAGGACTCTGCATATGTCAAGCGAGTCGTTCCCATTCTTCACCGTGATTCGATGAGCCCCGGCGTCAGTTGTGGTTGTTGTTGTCGTCGGCGCGCAGCACCTGACTGGATTGAAACTGAGCCATCTTGACTCGGGACGAGCTGCAGTTGTTATAGTGAGTTTGGGGACAGCGTGGTGTAAGGACGCTGCCATCTTTTTTGCGTTTACAATGTTCCAGACACGGAAGCAAAGATGATAGATAAGGTGCTTGCGCTCAGAACGAAAAAAAAAAATCCTATTTTCTTAATTGACTATTATACCCTCAGTTTCCACCAAAACAAAATTTCTCTTGTATATGATATTTGTACAAAAGATGTGTATTACTCAAGGTTTTCTTTATTCTGGGGAAATGAATGATAGAAAATCTAAAAGTATATTGAAGCTTCTCGCCTTTATCAATTATACTTGTTGGAGAACCTGAGGGATATGGAGTTGAGAGGAACGAGAGTTGATGAGTTTGATATCAAAGCGACTGTGAGTATACTGAGAAGGAAAGTGAAATCATTACCAGATGGGGTAAAGTTCAAGCCAGATGAGAGGCGATAGTCGCTGAGGCTAAGCAAGTCCATCGTGGTCAAGCCTAAGTGGAGATGAGAACATACTTGTCAGACCCGATTATATGACTAATCAGTAAAAAGACCTAGTTCATGGAATCAACCATAGTAAATTATTTTTATTATAAGGATGCTGTTCTATTTTTTATAAAAACAATAATTAATTTGACCTGTCAGGCTAGATAAATCAAATCACTAAAAATTTAGTTAAGATCAATATTTCTTTTCAATTCAATTTAAAACTGTTTCCGAATCAAGTTTTAGATTAGAGTTTTTCATGTTTTAGATTAGAGTTTGTCATGGCAACCTGCTAGGCCAAACGAATTTAACAGATAAGATCCGAGTCTTCGTGCTGATGGAGATCCTACTCTACGAGATGCTCATGAAAGCCAATCAATTCCATTTGCGGGCCTAAATAGAGAGAAGCATCAAGTTCCTGCTTCAAACGGAAGCCTGTGGCATGAGGAAACTCAGCATGATTATTCGCATTTTGCAGATCAAGAATCATTAGAATATTCTGTGAGAGACTTATTCAGCGCAGTCCTGAGGAAGGACGTGGAACAGAAAGACAAGGTGGCAGGAGTTCATCCACATGCATCTTTCCATTTCCTCGTAGGTTTGACAGAATAAATCCGAACACTTGCCAACCTGAGCTTGTGTCAATGGGTCCTAACCTCGGGCAAAGCTCATGTACTGGAGTTTGAAGACCATAAGTGGCTCTTCTTCGATAAGCTCTTCTCTGGATCAAAAAAAGATTTAAGCTACTATCTTGGTGCAATGTGACAGGCACCATCCTCGTAAACTGTGTTTCCCTAGAACAATGCGAGAAAAAGATATCCAAATACTTACAGTGATTATGTCTCTGTCATGAATTGTCTCATTAACCAGCCGAAAGATGTTATGTTTCTTTGTTCTGATGGAATCATCACAAGATTCTCCCAAGAAAACCAAAACCTGGCCGATCTCTTCAATACCCTTGGGGGGGATATTGCTTTCAATATTCTCGAGTGTTCTTCCCAAGCTATTGAGAGAAGTACAGTCATTTTACAGCAGCGACTGGGCAATGACGAGGCAAACTTATTTTAGCACTCCATGGTCATTCATCTCAGTGTTATCCACATCAATCCACATTAGAGTAAGATAATCATGTTGTCCGATCTTGTTTAGCAGAAAAATATATGGAAACACCAGGTCAGGTTCAACCTGGTCGAACCTCACCCCTTTGTTAGACCAAAAAAAAGCATAATATATAGAAACAAATTCTTTTATGTTAACGGCCAACTTTCTGCAACGAAATGAGTATATTATTTATAAGTGCAAAATAAAGATGAGAATCCTTCCTAATACAGCATACCATCCACTAATATACAACCAAGTACAAAGCAACAACAGCTATTAGAACAACCTGATCTTAAATCCACAAGCATCACTCCTGCATGGATAGGTTATCGAGAAGTTCTCTCAGACACATCGAGGTGAACTTGACAACAGACAGAAATCTACTTTTTATGTTTGCTCTCAAGTCGCATAATCTTCCGCTCCATCTACAAACCAGTGAGGCCCAAAAAAAGCAACAAGCAGAACAAGTATTCTGTTAAATGTAGGCAACAAAACATTTGTGCACCATACTTTATTAGAACAGGGACATACTGTGAAGCAGAAATTATTGTGGAGAACCAAAAACTTGAAAACAATCTGCATGTGCCAAGAACTTGGGGAGAGCTTAGTATAATTATGAATTTCCCTCACTCTCTCAAAAACAACTGAACGATAAACCAAAGTCCTGTTAATGTAGGTGTTGTATATTAGTTTTATATGTTTAAGTAAAATGCTGCCGAGAAATGACGCGCATTTTGCCACATGCAATTCGATACCTAAAATGCAACAAGCCAGCAATCTTATCCCACGTGCCCTGAAAACCATTATAGGAAACTATTCTTCCTCAATTAAAAGTGCTGCGCACAGCCACTCAAAATTGAGACTCAGGATTTTGAGCTTGATTTGATTATGATTGTTGCCTACTATCCTTCTTTAGCAAGAAGTTTTATGCAACTGTGTGGCATTACAAATGTATATCTTTTTTCCATGTTGAACTTCTACCAAAGCCCAAAAGCAAAACCTATTAAAGACTCAAACATGTTTCCAACCTGTGGTAGCAAACAAATCAAGCATTTATCACAAGTGCTGCAAACTTAAGCAGCAAGAAGTCTAAAACATACAAGGTATAAGAAAATAAGAGTTTTTGAAATCTTAATGAAAAAAGGCAATTGATCAATTAAAACGTAAGTGAACCACACAATCAAATATTATCATGGATCTAGCAGATACTTAAGCATGTGAGATATTTGGAAAGGGAGTTTGAATGATAATGATGTACGATTATGCAGTACTCATGAGCTTTTTAGTGATTAGTAGAACCAAAGTGAACCGGCTAATGGCATGTACCACACTCGAGAATTCTAGGATCTACAATATAGACAACCAACCAAGGTTATGCTTGCAGAAAGATGAATTTCAAATCAGTAAATAAATATTCAAGTTCAACGTCAACTAAAAGTGGTGTATTATTTTAGTAGTTATAGTATTGGATTGTTATTTTTATGTAATATTATGATCTACATTCAATTATTACTGTCCCTTTTGATTTCAATCATTGAAGATCTTTACAGTAAAACAATTTGCTAAAAATTGCTAGCCCTGTTTTACAGTTTCTGCCAGGGTACCTTAAATTCATGTTAAATACTGAAAAGACTAATCGTTTTTGCATTTAGGCATTTTTTTTCTTTTCCTTGTGAATAATTGGAAATATGCTTAAATATATAGAATTCTTTTTTACCCATATTCTCCTTCAGGCTGAGTTGCATTTTTCATCTCCCATTATGCATCCAATAAATTTACACTACTCACATAGCAATACTATCCACTCATGCAAAAAATGACATTCTTACTATAAAAACTCCACAAGAGGTCAAGGAAACATACCATGAAATCCTAAACAACAATATGCAGATATGTTACTTTGCATGTAAACAAGAACTTAAGAGTCCACAAGACAAGAATTAAAATTGAATTACCTGAACAACGACTTCCAACTTGGTCCGAATATGAGCAAATTCATTCTTTATCCAATTGAGGGAAAGTGACAAACTGAAACGGCAATATATACAAATACATTGGAGGAAAGGAAGTTATTAATCCAAATATGAATTATTGAATATAGTAAAGATAAGAAAATGATAACCAACAAGAAAATCAAGCATGTCTTTGAAAAATAAGTAGATACGACACAAGTCTAAGTAGCTAGCAAGTTATTTATCAACCATCACCATCTATCATGTAACATGTAGGACGCATCCTTCCTACAGATCAATAATTGAGAAGAAAATGACAAAGCACAGCATGAAAGCCACCTTACTTTCTTTTATCCATCTGACGACAAGCTTGAACGAGATCAGCACATGCAAGCCTCATATGCTCTGCACCCATGCTGTAAAACCAAGTACATTATATCCACCTTTTTAATTCTTTTTATGATAGATGGGAAATTAACTTTCAGCTAGACTAGTGGGACAACAAAGAAACTGTAGGAAAATTGGTAAAACCATCCGCACAATTTATTTTCCTTGAGAAGAAAAATTATAAATTAGCAATAATTTTTTACCATTTACTATCTTTTGTGCTGAATATAAGCGACTAATAGCTCTCATTGTTATTTGTTAACCAATGATTATCTCACATTGCTAGATTCCAACATTTGAGTTTGTGGATGTTAACACAGACAAATCATAAGAATATGCATAAGACAGCGGTGCATTTATCCAAACATCATCACACTTGTAAATGTTAGGGTTATTGCCGTCTTTTAACTAAAAGGAAGAATGAGTCGTGATAAATGTACATGACAGCGGAACTCTAGAGCATAATGCATGATGAAAAAAAGGAAACTACTAGATACTTGCTACTTTTGAACTTTAATGAACTATCATTATTGTCGTTTAAATTATTTTTTTTTATCCATGAACCAACATATAAGAAAGATCACTCTAGCTCATTTCCACATGACACCATTCCAAAACAGACACGATAAATTTAAAGTTCCATGCAAAATAAATTATCACATAGACCTAAAAGTGTTAGCCTATTGTTTCAGCTAACCATTATTCTTAGAGACGGTGCTTAAACCATTTCGATCATTATGTTCTTTTAACTAAAGAAGAAAAGGAATCAAATTGGCTTTTCTTTTTAATTGGAGTGTTGATTAATACAACTACATATACATATTTGGATATATCATAGTATACATAGGAAATATAAAAAAATGCTGAGTAGAACAGTCAATGACTATAATTTGCATATATGATATTCATCATTACATGCATGCCATATACATCCATGAAGACAAATAAAAAAACATAAAGGTAAGAACACCTAATGCCAGCTTAATAAAAGTAAGAGTCTGATAGCAAACAAGTACAAATAAATCATCACATATAGGAGCTACTTCCGAACCCAGTTGTTATTTATGCTCTTTACTTGAAAGGAATGGGAAAGAATGTAGAGTTAAGAAAATATTTCATGAAGAAACAAAAAGTATTGTGGCCTTGCCATTGAAGAAAGACAATATAAAGCATGCTAAGAGCACTTGAAGGTCCAGTGACCACTTGAGAAGCAAAAATATACAATCGTTTGATGAATCATGCTAAACAAGTTGTCTACCATAGCGAAGGGAGGAACCGCGCATGAGAAAGAGAGAGAGACAAGCACATGAAATTTTCTTTCTTTGTTCACCACTAAAAGTAAACAATCAACCATCAGCACCCACTACCCCAGAGATTAAAAATAGAAAGTGCATGATTGAAATGAGGAGAAAACATAGATATGTATTTCCTAATCACATTAATAAATGCACACATGTTGTGAGCTTTTGCATCACCAAGGAAAGTCCCTGTACCCAGGTCTTGATCAAAGGCAAGAAACCATGAGCTCAGCCTTTTAAACCATGTTCAAACAGCTGCTTTTTTTCTCTTAATATTTCCTTCTTTCAGTATATCTAAACTCCTTTTCACTAAAAGCAACCTATCTACGAGTGCACCACGTGTAGCCAACCAATGTCAAACATACACTCCATTCCAGAAATTGTTTCCTATTTTCTCTATTTATCAGACATGATTATTACTCTTATTATCCAATAACTACCCTTACACAGAATATAAAATATCATCTTACAGTGAGCTTCTCTCCTCTACTTGCTGGGCTAGGGCAGCCAACTTAGAAAAATCAACATCAGGAAGATCACTGCAGGTATATAAAAATGAGTTAAATAACCCAAATTATTCTAGGAAGTCATCTACCATAACTGACGCTTTGCAAGTTGAGTTTTGGGTACAGTGTTACATGTAACTTCCAAGTTCAAATAAGATTGACTCCACATCAATGCAGTATGTATTGATCAATTGCACAACATGATCAGGTTCCTCCTCTGTTTTCAAAGTTTGAATATGACAGAACTGAGCATTCACAATCCCCTACAAGGAATATAATAAAAACACATCATCAGGACTGAAAACCTTTCCAAACAAATAAGTCCTCTGCATGACACCAAATTTAAATGGCCTCAAATCACAACTACAAAATACTTTGAAATCAGAAGCAATCACACAGAATTGAATGAACAACTTAAGAACATGTCCCATACATCTGTATGTATGTATGCATATAAAAGTATTTATATAAAAATACACTATTTTATGAACAGGTTTAGAAAACTGAGACAAGATCAAATAGCCTTCAATCTTTATTTTTCCTCCTTTTTTTTTGCCAAAAGCCCCCGAATGCATTGAAGAAATAACAATAACATCCTAAAGAGTAAAGTGAAGACAAGCATAGGATAAGCAAAAGAGATTCTACAGAAAAGCAGTAAAACCATTTGACACTGTTACCTCATCAAACAGTGACTGCACATATTGTTGGAGCAGTCCTTTAACAATTAACATGGCCATTTAAGATATAGGACACTAACAGAACCCTAAACTAATGGAATCTGGAGAAGATAGCAAGCTACAGTGACAAGTGAGCAACTTTGCATGAGACATTCCCACAAGAGTGAGGGAGTTATATGCAAAATGAATTGCAGATAAAAACAATGTCAGACCATGAGTTCAGCATGGTACCTTACAGATTTAGCACCTAGACTATGGATATTAACATTTATGCCACTGCTAATGAAACAGACCAAAACAATTGAGTTGCTTCAAATTATGACTTAATATCAGAATAAATACTTTTGATGCATCTAGCAATCGAAATATTATCAAAAAAAGAGAAAACTGGATGTCAAAAAACCCATGAGGTGATAAGGAAGAAGCACAATAGTTGATTAATAAAAATGATTTGAACATAGCTACTTTGTGAAAATTTACCTGCTCTGAGGCAATGAAACAGTGGTGTAAGTTATCCAGTTTCAAAATTCAAAGAAACTAGAAGCATTTTTGGTAGGTAATGGCATTTCCAAATATTCTTCACTCCACTGAGTAGGCCCCATCTCGCTCCTGCTTGACACGATGACAGGTGGGTCCCATCATTCATATTAGGTGGAAGTTGTATGGTACATAAAGCCAATGCCACATGGCAAAGCACAAGATATGTGTAACCTGTCAGGTGCTTCCATTCTACTTCCTCAGCAACACCAAAATCCATGTAGAGATTATAGGAAATTTTTCGGGATAATTTACTACAACTCAAGAATCATCTCAACAAATTAAATATAGTGGTGCCCTGACAATCCATGAACAAAGTACAATCAAATATTTACTTATAAAAGATACAACTCATAAGCACCCACCGATCTTGGTAGCTAAGTGGCGCCACCAGCCATTCGGAGGTGGAATACAAGTTCAACCTGCACAAACAAAACAAAAACTCCGAAGCATGAGTAGGCTGCTCTCTATTCCGTAACCTATTATAGCAACTAATCGACATTCCGTGACCTATTATAGCCAACTAATCAGCAAAGAATTTATCACACTTTACCTTTATTAATCATATCACAATAATGCCAACCATCCAAATTGACAAGGGACATCGAATTTCACTAACATGCCAATCAAACCGGTCCTTCATGAAAAAACAAAACAAAAGGAAACTATGCAAAACAAAAAAGTGGTTTCCAATGCTCGCGTCATTTCAGACAACATGTATGCAACCATTTATACTGAACTTACAAGTCTTCAACGGACGACATTATAACTGAAATTCAACAATTAGTAACAGCTCAGTAGTGAGCACTCCTCTTTCCCTTCCTAGGTTTCGAAAAATTCTACAACCAAACTATATCAAATTTGTATGAATCTAACCACCAATATAATCTGAACTTTAGTGAAACAATCAAATACATTCCCACGGGAACTATTCTATTCAAGGGATGGCTACCTTGTATAATTAGGCCGTCGGATATGTTAAAACTCACCCTCAAAACAAAAATTAAATCATGCAATCACTAAAAATAGACAAAAGAAACTATCATCGATCACATTAACCAAGGTATTGCCAGTTTTACCAACAATATCATGTACGAGCTGCAACCAATCATAATTAGCTTTTATCAACCCTGACAAATTATAACTGATTGAATCGGAATCAAAAGAAGCAAGCATTTTTAATTTTTTTAAAAAAATACTTGTAATTATTTATGAAAGAGAAAAAAAAAAACGCATATTCACAGTACCTGGATAGCAACAAGCTTTATCGACTCGCGGTGGAGAAAGGGAAGAAGAATCGAGCAGCATGAACTCTGCTTATGAGTCTGCCCTAACATGGAGATTTCAGCGACAGAGAGAGTGTGTGTATATATATATGCATTTTTATTTTTATTTTTATTTTTTTGGGGGGAGGGGGTTAATGGCTAGAGAAAGGAGATAAGGGTGTCATGGTACTGAGCACTATATTTTTGAAGGTGAAGCTTCGAGAAATAATGTAAGAAGAATATTCTACATAGCTGATTTTTAAGCAAAATTTGTTACGAGAAATGTAGTTCAAACACTTTACTTTTTAGAACTCTCTATTTATGTTCTCGTAACTAAAGCTCCGATATGTTACCTAATTTAAGGGTTACAATGATGATGGATTCAGTTTGTTCCATTGTAACACCAAATCTTATATCTCACTTTTATAATCAATGAAGTTCCGATTTTCTAATAGGTTGTAGGGTCATAGTTGTTGGGGATTCATCCAAGTTACTGGATTATTGAATTAACTGTAGTTCATTGAATTGATATTTT
>Ga0307517_10002118_pt1 | contig 32313 bp, 33 predicted proteins | sample 23_EM_MG_FD_194515 | JGI IMG/M metagenome (GOLD analysis project Ga0307517, IMG submission 194515) | Populus trichocarpa ectomycorrhiza microbial communities from riparian zone in the Pacific Northwest, United States - 23_EM | ecosystem: Host-associated > Plants > Roots > Unclassified | place... | reverse complement strand
AACTCGTGCGCTGTAGCCAGGGGGCATGCAACCGAGACGCTTGAAATGAACCTTATCTCTGCGTTAGTGCGATCGAGACAAACATATACAAAGCTGATGGGGACATCTGCTTCATAGTATAGTGATAGTGATCAACGCGATTGATCCCGTGACAAACTTGGACGCGTCCCACGGTTCGCGGTGAAACCGTTCACACCCGCTCCGCCACCACCTGGTTTTAATCTGCGTGGCCCTCAGGTGTTATCCGACCATGGCCTTGGTCGACTTCTATCAACTCGCCGTCCTACATAAGCTATCTCGCCGCGATGCGGGGGTTCTCTCCAACCACTCACATCCTCCCCCCATGTCTGCTGCTACGCCGTCTAGTTCACGCTCGCCAGCCGTCAAGCCTGATCAGACTGGCTCATCCCTTACTCCTTCTACACAGTTCGTGTTGAAGACGCCAGAGCGCAAACGCGATGCCACTCGCCCCTTCCCGGATCCGACTCCGATTTCCCTTGGGACGTCCATCCTGCAGAAACTGAGTCTCGATACGGACAAGACTCAAAAATACGATAGCACCAAGTACGAACAGTATATCGTCCAAGACTTCGAACGCCACCGGGTTTTCGTCGACATCGACGTTTTCATGAAGCAGGTCCTGCACGTTCCCGAGAACTGGAAGGAGCTGTGGGGACGGACTATCAGGCGAATCAAACGCGACAGGGTCTTTTCGACCGCCCACTGGGACTACTCCCGCCAGTGCGGGACCCAGGGTGTCCAGGAGTGGAGATTCTACAAGCCGTTGGTGGACATGGGGAACGCCATCCTCAACTTCTCCGGGTCGTCGCCGGATGATTCGGTCCAGCCCCAAACCGAGCAACGTTACCTGAGAAATGATCCTAGAAGGGTTCTCTGTGGGGTGATGAACGAACTCTCCCCGGATGTCGTGGCCGTCCACAAAGGTTTCCTCCCTCACATCCGTTCGGAGGAGGGCGACGAGGGACGGCTGAGGGAATCGAATCTGACGTGGGCGCAACCCCTCCAGGCACTGGAAGTGAAGCCCTGGGATAGCGCGTTGGTCGATGGGTCATGCATGCCGAGGTTGAAGGTGAACGGTAAGCCAGCAACCATTTCTTGCGAAAAAGTTTTTTTAGCTGACGGGAAACAGGACGAGACCCACAGAAGGATCATGCACACCCTTTCACGCCGTCGCGGTTCCCGAAGAGAAAGGCGACCTCCCCGACCACCGGCCTGCCGATCGACGGGACCGTATCGGCTCCAGACCTCCCCCCGTCGCGAAAGCGGGCTGCGGACGAGTCGTTCGAACCCAATCGGAAGTCACAGAAGGTGCATCACAAGTCGACTCCGGGTGGTGGCAGCGGTCAGGCTGGAGGAACGAGGGTCAGAAAACCTCAGACAAATGAGACGGATCGTCAGAAGGATGCGTATCTCCAAGTTGGGCGATATCTCCTGGAACAATTCTCCGTCCCTGCCTTCCGTTCGCACGCAACCATCGGACTCGTCGATCGCGATCGCATCCAGTTCTACCACGCAAACCATTCCGTCATCCTGGTGTCTTCTGCGATCAATTTCTCGGTGAGCGACCGCACGGGCGGGCTAGACAAGTTCATCGCGACCGTGATCGCTTTCGGCCGCCTTTCTCTTCGCGACAACGGCATCCTGCACAATCTCCACAATGGCAAACTGTTCCAGGACAACGAGGGCCTGGCTACCTCGAAGCTCGCCCAGGGGATGGTGCGAATGCAGGAAGGAAACAAGCTGGAGTTTGGAGGCGACGGGAAGACCGAGCCGTTCACACTCACGTACGGCGAGGTTATCTCTCACGAGCCATCGCTGGCCGGGCGATCGACGGCAGTGCTCCACGCCAAGTCTCCGAGGTGGGAGGACGTTGAACTGGTTGTCAAGATCAGCTGGCCAGGCTCCGACAGGGTCGCTGAGAACGAGTTCCTTGACGAGGCGATCAAAAAGGCGAAGAGCACCGCGGCCGACGAATGGGCGCTCAACCACCTCCCACAAGTCCTCTTCGCCCAAGACGTCGTTTTCGATTCGGATTCAACCCAGGAGAAGGTGGCAAGTCTGTTCGACGATGCCGAGTTCGTCAATGGAGAATACACGTACGAACGACGGACCCTGCGGATCATCATCCAGGAACGCCTGTATCCTCTGAAGACGCTGACGAACGTGAAGGATATCGCTCAGGTCCTGCTGGATGTCGCATGTAGTACGTGTTTTTCATTCGCTTCTCGGTTAGCACACACTGACGCTTGGCCAGTTCACCGGTGGCTCTACGAGCTCGTTGGGATTCTGCACCGCGACCTGAGCCCGAACAATATCATGTATCGGATCATCAGGGGGAAAGTTCATGGAGTGCTCACCGACTACGACCTTGCGTCATGGACGGCTTCCCTGACCCGTGACTACACCAAAACTTCGCAGCAAAGGACAGGAACCCCTCCATTTATGGCACGCGGGCTGCTCAAAGGCACCGACGCCCTCCACTTGTATAGACATGATGTGGAGTCCCTTTTCTACATCATGCTGATACTTACCACACACTACGAGATTCATGCTCCCAAGAAGGGGGAGAATGGGGGGGTGCGGACGCGACAGGGTCTCAAAGAGTTGCCCTATGAGGCATGGTTCGATCAACCATCATACAAGGCTCTTGCTTCCTACAAGCTAGATTCCTTTTCGAACCTCGAGTATCCAAATCTGTCTCCATCCTTCGAGGACTTTCGTAGTTGGTTGTTGAAGCTCCGAAAATCTTTCGGTCGCGGGTTTAGGGCGGAGGATCGGCGGTGGGAGGAAGGGTCTGGTGACGAAGGTACACCTCCTGCCTTCGACGACGAAACATTGGGGGGACATGTCGACTATTCCGCACTGATTGGCCCAGTTCTCAACCTTAAAGGGAGACTTAAGGGCCTTGTTATCCGTTATGACCGCCAACCAACTCCACTTCCGACTTCGACTGGTGCTGCTCAAGCTGACTCTTGAGTTGATTCTGGTGGACATCACTCCCCTTCCCATCGCGCTTCCTCTCTACCATATGCTGTGTTTTATTCCATCTACATCAATGTATTTATTACCATTAGCACGGACTTTCGTGATCTGCGATATCAACGTTTATTTTCCGGAACGGTTCGACCAACTTGGAGGCTGTACTGTGGTTCCCCCAGTTGTGCAATTACAATGGAGATCGGCTCCTACCTCATGAAGAATCAACGTTCAGGAAATACTTCCACGGGGGAGCTCACTCCCACGGGTATGAAGTTTACCACTCGTATTTTACAACTATTTAATCTCCAACTTGCAAGGAGATAATATCGAATTGCACAACTAGGGCCGTTGGCCGCGTGTGACCGCGGTGGCGAGAGTCACGCACAGGGAGGAAGTTTCCCATTCTCGCTCCTCAAGCGCCCACCTGCCATCACCGGTTTCTTTCAAGTATCTTGTGTCGAACGACCACGAATGCCATCCCAACAATTTTCAATGCAACCGATGGATGTAATGCCGGAAATTTGCCCGTTTGGCTCGTGTCACGGGAGAATTCTGTCATGATTCGATGGTGGTAGGGTTTAAGATGACCTATCATTGTGAAATCTCGTGGTCGGCGAGTGTAGGGTCTGTAAGTTACACTAGAATATTTTCGGCCATGTTGGCAAACTGAAGGGGCCGTGATCCGCGAATTGCACAACTAGGACAATTGCACAACTGGGGCAACCACAGTATGGATTCTGTGCTCCTAAGATCGATTTTAGCCTACGTACCAGTTTGTCGAAGCGGTACCGTGGAGAGGGATCCTCGCTATCGCCCGTGAACCTATTCGACGTCCACTCTTCCTCACGAGCCCAATTTCCTCACCCGTACCCAACTCGTGCAAATTTGGAATCGGCCTTCCCCACAGTCTTCATTTGGTTTGACCTGGCTTCTCCGCGTGGCTGTCCCGTGCGATGTTTCGCCTGAAGCAACTGTTGCTGCATGCTGGATTGTTGCCCCTGTTCCCTGTCTGTCTTGGGGTCGTTGCCGTCGTCGTATATGTTCGGGATCCAAGAGTCGAGGTCCCTCTCGGAGAAATGGATGTTAGAGCTTAGAGCAACTTATTCCTGTGTACTCTGGCTATACCCTGCGACAACGGATATCCCTTACGCCCCGACGGCGTCCCTCTCGAAGTTCGAATTTCTGTGGCGCCCCGCGAGAACCTGATCGAAACAAGACACTATTGAAACGCGAACTCCGACTGACGGTCAAACCAGAATCGAGTTTGTGTCTCGACTTTTCTTCGTCTACACCGACCATTCGAAACGACCTCCTACCGTGACAAACTACAAACACCTAGATTGTGGGCCGCAGTCAATAGCCAATCTGTGCGTAACTACTGTCCTCACGCCTTTTTGTCAGTCTTCCAGCAAGGAGAGTCTCCGCCTCTGTTTCTTAACCCAGCCACATTCCTGAAATCAATTATTGACACCCATTTACCACTAGCCAACCACGAGGGCGCCATCGGGGGTAGCCTTGGGTGAACTTTTTCCTTATCTCTCGGTTTGACTGTGGATCTGTACCGCAAACGGTGGACCGCTAGGAACAGGATGCCGTTGTCCACGCGGAACGATGCTTCATCGTTCACTGAAGGTTCCGATGGTCGTCCTCGGATGCAAGGTCCACCGCCTTTCATTCCTCGTTGTTTCTCATAATCACGTCCACCCGCTACCTCCGTACACACAAAGAGGCAGCAGCTCAAGCGCTCAAGCGCTCAAGGACGGGCCATGTCGAACGACACCCGCCACAATTACGAGAGGAGACGCAACCAGACCCGAGTATTCGGAGTTAGGCCGTCACGGATTCACCCGTTCCTGTTTGTACACCCGGCAGTGCGATTAATCCTTCGATTTAATATCACGTCCGCACCCTCCATTACTCGAGAGGCGCCTTACGACGGAACCCCCATACTGCTACCTCTGGCGATTCGGGAATTCATCATCCGCGATTTCTATGAAGCTCCCTGCAGAATTACAATGTCAAATTTCTCCCGACGCGCATTCTAGTTCAGATCCGCTAGTCAGTCGCCACCTCGAACCATCGTGCCCAAGTTCAAACCTCCCTCGGAGGGAGCTAAAATGGGGGGAAGCGCGTATATGACGACCTGTGGCCTCGTCCCACATACTTGAATCGAGCCAGAGAGAGGGGGGGGGTTGGATTCGGGTTACGGTGACCGCGTTTCGTCACGGTCCCCGTCCTCCTAACTGTGGTGTCCAAACTCTGAGGGTGTGTTTGCGCTTTCGTCGTCCCCGCCACAGGCAGGTGAGGACTTCATGACCGAGGCCCATCCGTCCTGTTGATGTTGGGAATGGTATCGGTGACCGAGACGGTACAGGTACAAGGACTCTACACGTTTTTCCCTTTGTTTTCTTGTTGGAATCTTTTGAAAGGGCGAAACGCAAGGAGGTGCGGTGCGGGTAAACGAGACCACCGTGTGCGTCTGTGTAAGACTATCTAACCGAGGACAAAGCTCTTTCTTTGTACGGTTGTTTGGGAGTTGGATTGCAAATTCGAACCCGACATGAATGATCGCGGACGATCGTCGTCGGGGCTCTTGGATACCAACCATCCTCCTGAGAGCAAAGTCGGATAATACGTAAGATTTTCGGACGTGGGTGTATTGTTAAGCTGTCAGTCGCGGATTGACAAGCTGGTGAATGGGCCCGTCAGGAGGATAGGGGTGGTATTGCATAACACTGGATTGTGTTGCGCGTTTGTGGCCAATGAGTGCCACCACTCTGTTGGCCGAGCTCCGGTCTCCCACCCGAGTGGTGCAACATGAAAGATCCTCCGATCTGGCTCCGCTCGGCAGTTACCGAGGCACGGAGCTAGCCCGATCAAACCTGGGGCCAGCGTGCCAGATACTTACCTTACCAACGACCCCTAACAGGAAGTGAGCAGTCGCTTTAGCGAGAACGACCACCTTCTCAATGTGCTCCTCTTTGTTCTCACCTACCGCGGGGACGCATCGAACAATGGATATAAAGGCACTTGCATTCGACGTCGCGCTGTCGGATGATTGACATTTGGGACGGCGGTGAGCGTGCCATTCATCCCGGTCTCGTATAAAACGCGTTTTCTGACAATTCACTGTCTGACACTCGACTTCCCATTGCACACTTTGTGGTATCATGGACATTTCCACGGCCGTGTTTACGCACAGCTCGTTCAACCTCACAAGCATAGACCAGATTACGCACGACTCTGCCATAGGGGGACATGGCAAGGGCAAAACGTTTGTACGTGATCGTCGGTTCAGAGCGGCACAGGTTCTGAACCACCTCAGTTGCGTCGGTTCAAGGGGTTCGATACCTGCATACGCACAATCAGCCTTGCCTGCAAATGCTTGACTCGCCTCGCAGACAACCGAAGCTTGCCCGTTCGGGCTTGCCGCCAACTCTCAAGTGGCCTTCTCAACGCCGTCCTGAGCAACAAACGCATAGCTGAGCTCCTCGACAAATGCCTGGCCGACCTCAAAGCACAACGCTCGATTCCCCCCTCCTACTTCCAATCCTTGGTTGACTCCGATGACTACGAATGCTTGATCGACCCTGTCGATGTCGTAGGCTGCGAGAAGGCCATAGCATTCACCATTCCCATTCTTAGGTGCAAATTCGAGGCAGGATTTTCAGTTGTAGTCGGCGTGGTCGTTGGATACAAAGGGAGTGACGCTCAGACCACCATCGACGTAGTATATGAGGTAGGTTTCCGCACCTTTTCATCCCAGAAGAGTTGGTTGATTGACTCCATTTTTGAACCACAACACTACGTCGATCAGGCATCGGATTCCTTTTCCCCCTTTCCGCAAGTCCGAAAGGCGTGCCTAAAACCCTTATACAGGATTTGTGGTCTCCATAACCTGCCCCCCAGGGCAATGCAGATCGAACTTCTCAACGATCCAGCCGGCATCGCGTTTTACCGCGGTGGGTTCGCGGATGTGTTCAAGTGCATGGGTCAAAGCATGGAGGTTGCAGTAAAGGTTTTAAGGACATATCGTACCAGTGACTTACAGAAGATTACCCGTGTGAGTTACTATCAAGACTCTATTTCTTTCTGTGTTGACGGGCTCACCATAACTATGCAGAAGTACTACAAGGAGGCCATAGCGTGGAAATCCCTTTGCCATCCAAATGTATTGCCACTGCTTGGAGTGCCGAAGGACAGGTCTCAGTTTGAATTTGCGATGGTGTCAGAATGGATGACAAATGGGACTATCAATGAATTCGTGAGGGCGCACAGGGATGTAAATCGGTTTAAACTCGTATGTTTTCCATGCACGGTCCTGTTACACTCACTCATCGCCCAAAATTACGCGACTTCCGTAGTTTGCAGACGTCGCTAAGGGGTTGATTTATCTGCACGGCCAGGGGATGATCCATGGGGATCTCAAAGGGGTGTGTATTCGAAAGTTAGGGCTGCTCCTTCCTCACTAATGATCTTCATCTGTTAGGATAACATCCTGATTGACCAAGGTGGCAATGCCCGCATCGCAGACTTCGGCCTGCTCACAATCTCGGACTCGGCAACGAGTTCACTCGGGCAGGACGGTTCTTCCCGGTGGATGAGTCCAGAGCTCATTAACCCGCAGGGCTTCGGTCTCAGGGATAGTCGTCGGACGGAATCCTCAGATTGCTACGCTCTTGGAATCATGATATACGAAGTTCTAAGTGGATCTGTACCGTTTGTCCGGTATCGCGAATCCGCTGTTGTTAAATTCAAGGTCCTGAGGGGTGAACGCCCTGAGAGACCTCAAGGGGTGGAAGGAGACTGGTTCACAGATGAGGTTTGGAGCATCTTGGAGCGGTGCTGGAAGCACGAGCCCAGCGACCGCCCGAGCATTGACTGTGTGCTCCAATGCTCGGAAGAAGCTTCAAGGTTTTGGATGCCACTTTCGTCTCTGGTGGCGGTGGGCCCGCAAGTAGTAGATTCACCTTTGTGGACCGTTTCGGATCTAAGCACCGAGTGAAGTAGGACGGTGATGTATCTCCCCCAGCTAGGTAAATCCAACCCAGGGCACTTCTGCCGAGAGGCCACGCAGGTGACAATGATGTACATACAATCATATGCGTGCCTGGGCCCTGTAATTTCTCACGAGGCTTGTACAATGATAGCCCAGTCGTTATTGGGGAATGTATTCAATCGTTTATTCCCTCGTGGCGTGGGTGACAATACTATCGTTTCAAGCCAATATCCGGACTCCCACCGGCACCGTTGGACCCTACTTCAGTGGTGCCGGTTCTCGCCCCGAGTTCAAACTTGAGCCCGGTTTTACTCCCGGTTGAGAGATGGGGGTCGCAATAGTGACTGCGGATTGAATTCCCGAAAGAGGGGAGAACAAATGTGTGAATGGTTGGGTGCTCCCTGCAAGTCATTGAATACGTTCTGCCTGAAGGTGTGATGTTTTCACAGCGCTCGGGGCACCGTACCGCCATACCCCCCCCGGGCAGTATAAGGTATTCCTTGGACCAATTTGCCTTCCTCCGAGGAAAAACTCGAGCTAACGCGGGGTGAAGCCAGCGTGTAGCAATGTGAAAGGAGAGCGATGCGCAGGAGGGTCGTGGTCGGCAGGATGGCGGTCCCGAGTGTAGCTAAGCGTATCGGGGTGTTGAAGTACTCGTCATTAGAGAACCAGGTTTCTCCAATTACATCCGAATGGATTTGCTTATACCGTCGGTGGCTGAATTGTCACCCCAAGTCATTATCCGAGCTCTGCTTGAGTCTGACTTTATTATTGGTTGTGAGACGGGCCGTCGTGATGTTAGCCACAGACTGGGTTGTTTGTAGGCGTTCTTCGTGGCTTGGGGTACGGTGACCTATCGTGCGGTCCAATTCCGCTCCCTACATACTAATATACCCCTAATACCTGACGTCGGAGACCGAATCGTTGAGTGTTGAGTGGACGGGACCGCCTGTTGTCATCTTCCAAGGCGAAACTCAATCTAATGGTATGCAAGTGAGGCCAGAACGCGGTCACTCGGCCGCGTGACCCGCCCGACAATCTTGGAGTGTCAACAGACCCACCGGATTGCCGCTCATGTTCTCCTCCGCTCCAGTCGTTGGTGCCCAACTCCGTTATCCCATTGATCCACCAACGGTATCCTGCGCCTCAAATTGATGAGCCTTGAGCTTGAGGATCAAGCAAGACATCCGGTACACTCCTTTCCCGTTATCCACGAACAGTCTATTCGTTCACTTCTGCGGGCCGTTACCCTAGCCAGGTATCCCCATGGTCCCGCACAATCCCTTACAGCAACTCCACGACCTCGACAGAGCTTCGCCACAGTTTTACGACCAGCTCAGCAACTTCCTTCGCGGGGACGAGTATCGAAACGTTTTTCCGAACCTGCAAAGCGAGGATTTGGCGTGGCTCGTCGAGTACCTGGACGCCGTGAGTCTCTGAATCAGATCTCTCCACCCTGCGCTCAGAACCGGCGCAGGTTCTCGTCGGTATTTTCGATCCTGCAAGTCTCGCATTCCAGGAATCTCTACATGAACTCGGAAAGATATGCGGTATCAAGGAGTTGTTACCGAAATCTTGTATACTCTCAGACTCTCTTCTGGACGTAGGCCTTCCCTCCACTTCTGGGTGCGCGTGTGAGGGAACCCTCGACAGTTCAAGGGTGCGTGTCAAACGTGTAATATCATACCCTGAGGGGGACCCGCTGAGGGTCGACGAGGTGCGTTCTCGATGCCATGTTTTCCCGTTCCCAAGCACTAACGGGACCTGTAGACCCTCTATCGGATGGCCGTGACGTGGAAACACTTGGCACACCCGAACATCGTCCCCCTTCTTGGTGTAACCATCGATCCCTTCCAACTCATTTCGAATCGGATGTCCTATGGGGACCTGACGGAGTACATCGCGAAAAATACAGACGCGGACAGGCTAAGTCTCGTAGGTGTTCCTTCTACCGCGCTGTTCTATGACAAGTTTACCACATCATCAGTTATCCGATGTCGCTGGTGGCCTCAACTACCTCCACTTCTGCGACGTGATTCACGGAGATCTCAAGGGAGTATGTGATTGACCCGTATTTCGTTTCGTCACCACATTGACACCCGGCCAGTCAAACATCCTCGTGGATACCACCGGCCGCGCGCGGATCACGGACTTTGGTCTCGCCACGTTCACTCAAAACTTGGATTTGACACGGAACGCTTTAGCCAAGCACGGGGACAGTGCACGGTGGATTGTACCAGAGATTTTTGACAATCGTGGGACATCTAGCAAGGAAGGGGATGTTTTCTCATTTGTGATGGTTACGACCGAGGTTCATTACATGACCTACTTGGCGCAGACATCTGGCTGACGATCCTTTATTTTTAACCAAGAGTTTCACTGGCGCGGTTCTGTTCAACAACGATCCACCCAACACAGTTACGACGGCGATCGTGGATGGCCAGTGCCCGTCGCGACCGACCGACTCAACTTTCACAGACGGGTTGTGGGCGTTGGCCCGACGTTACTGCTCTCAGGAGCCTCACCTGCGCAAACATAAGAAGTGATGCAAATTTTGCATAACGTGTCAGTCTCCCTTCTCAATCATTCATCGTGAGCCTGACCGATTTCCCATGTGCAGTGGCCCAATGTGGAAACGTTTGATCAGCCGTCCGCTTGTCACACGCGAATGCATCCTCCTGATCACAACTATCTTCTCGGACAAAAAAGAGATAGAGCTAGTTTGAAGTCTCCGTGGGAACGATGCCCAGGCGTTTGTCGATGTGATAGATGAGGTCCCTCCCCATACTCTTTCATCTCGGAAGAACAGGCTCACTGACTTGAACTCAAACCTTCCCACCCCACCGAGTAGATGTGGGATGCTCTGGTGCCCTGGCTCCAAAGGAAGTGTCTGAGCACTTTGTGCAGGATATGCGGTCGCCAGGTTTTGCTTCCGAGATCAGTGTGAATCTCCCTTTGTTACAATTGGTCAGATCCCTCACGGTATCGCGGCGGATACGCTGACGTCTGGAAGGGTGAACATCGTGGTCGCCATGTTGCAGTCAAGGTTCTGAGGGTTTATCGCGCAAGTGACTTTGAGAAGATCACAACGTGGGTTCCCACAGTCTGTGGAAGTGTTCGTTGAACAGCTGATGCTCATTCTTCTAGGGGTTCTGCAAGGAGGTTGTAACATAGAAAACTCTTCGCCACCCAAATGTGCTGCCACTGTTCAAGAAGCGTGCAGGAAAGAGTCGGTATAAACCGATTCCGGCTTCTTTGAGCGCACTCACTTCTCGGATGGGCCTCGTTGGCGGGAGGTCGGGTGCAAACCACTTGGGTTTATTCCGGCGGTGCGCCGCCCATGTTGCATCTTCTGCATTGTATTCGAAGTTCCATCTGTTCTTAAGATTGCTATGCTCAAGCTCGACTTGACCCTTGATCCTGGAGGATGCCTCATTGGTTGATTGGCGCTGGCTTGTTTCGCTTCCGGGTCGGCAGATCTGGGTGCAACATCAGTACGACTCGATCAAACACCAGGTTACAGCAGTTTGCATCACTATGTGAACACGTAGGTTGCTCCCCAGACCAGTTATCTAATGACAGTGGTATGACAGTTTCTATATTGGGTAATTTGTCAGAGTGAGATCTGAGCATGTCGACGTGGGGTGCGAGCTAGGAGCCCGAGGTGCTCCAAACTAGGTATACACTCTCGACTCAAGGGAAAGATTCGCCTATTTCCACCTCAAGGTCCAGAAATGCGGCACGTTTTTCACCGCACCATACTCAAGGGGGAGAACGGTCGCCGAGACCCTCGAAGTCTCCCTCCGTGTAGTCGATCTCTGTCGGAAGTGGGGCCAAATTGCAGCGCCGTGGGCCGCGCGCTGCCGTGGACGCCACATCCGCTCCCTCGTAAGGGCGGGGCCCTCAGTATACTTGGATAACATCCGACGGGAGCCGGGTTTCGTGTATGGGGTTTTCGTTTTACTCGCGACGATTTCCCGCACTCGCTCGCGCACATACAATTTCTTCGAAATTGTTACCACGCAACGCTGCAGAGTGGAATGAAGAACTTCGGGCACTTTAGGAGCTAGAGCCTGCCCAGGTCGGTGGTCCTGAGTTGGCTGAACGTTGAACACTGAGGTGTGAGCGTGGTAGGAGTCTCGAGAGGGAAAATCGCTGAGCGAGTCCATCCTGCTGATATGCTCAGATCTCACTCTGACAAATTACCCAATATAGAAACTGTCATACCACTGTCATTAGATAACTGGTCTGGGGAGCAACCTACGTGTTCACATAGTGATGCAAACTGCTGTTCACCACATTGTATTCTCACATACCACGAGCCTGCGTCAGGGTGATGCCCCACACCTTCGTCGCGAGGATCTGAATTCCGATCCGCTCAAAGGCGCAATGTTGCCCCTCTGTTTCACGCTATCTAAGAACGGAGGGTCTACACAACCTGTTGTCGGAATCCGTTTCTTACGCGTGCAACAAACCCCATGGCGAACACAAGGCCACGGCATGTATAACGTGAGGCCAATCGATCACGGGTTATCGGGGCGACCAATACGAAATGAAGGCGATACTGCTCATATAAACCTCGAGACTTGCTGGGTATTTGCCTCCCCCAGATATCACGCCAGGCTCGATAACCCTCGTTCCAGCCGCGATGACCACCCAGACAGACTCCGCATCAATCTCCCTAAAAAAGGTCGCGGACTGGGACGGAGAATCTCAAGATATTACGCAGGTGTTGGTCGCCGCATTTGAAGCCGAGGATTACCTAGACTGCATCAAGAGCCTCCAGCAACGAAATATCGACCCGCAATCGTATATCAACAGTCTGGATAAGGTCAGTTCATACTCAACCTCGATGGGAATGCTCTGTTAATCACGATTTGACGATAGATCATCGACAGCCCTAGACCCGGCCCGGAACTACGAAAACGATGTGTTCGAGCGCTAAGAAAGACGTGTGGCTTACATGGGATCCTTCCTACTTCCCATGTGATCTCCTTCACACTCAGCAAGCCTGGCAAATGGCCGTTCGTGTCCGGGGGATTCGCTGACATTTGGAAGCTCACCGATGAGAAACACAAAGATCGGGTGTTCGCAGTCAAATCACTTCGTGTGTGTGAGTCAGACCCCGTCGAAAAGATCAACAAGGTATAAAATCTCGCCAGGCTCGACCCGATTTAGAGTTGATTGATAATTCGTCTAGAAATACTGCAAGGAAGTGATAATTTGCAAGCGAGTGAATCACCCCAACGTCTTAACGATTGAAGGGGTGACGCCGGGATTTCTCGAGTTTCGCATGGTGTCCCGGTGGATGGAACATGGGGACCTTTCGAAGTATGTGGGTACACACCCAGCCGTCAATCGCCTGGAATTAGTGCGTCCCCGTCGGGCCTGACGATCTGAGTCCATGCTAATTAGGTCCTAGTTGGTCGGAGTTACTCGTGGCCTCGACTATCTACATGAAAGCGAAGTTATCCACGGAGATTTGAAAAGTGTAATTAGGATTTCCTCCTCCAGCTTCTCCTTCAACTCTTCTCGGCTGACATACCACCTATTCCAGCCAAATATACTTATTGATGCCAAAGGCTCTCCACTCCTCACTGATTTTGGGCTCTGTTCTATCACGAGGAACATAGAGTCAGCCAACGCTTCAACCCCCCACCAGGGTTGCACGTTCCGGTACTGTGCACCCGAGCTCCTCGACCTCGGGAAGGCCATCAAGGATGTGAAGAGAAAGCCGACAAACGAGTCCGACGTGTACTCTTTGTCAATGGTCATTGTGGAGGTATGTATATTTTACGAAACCGTGATACATTCAGGTTCAGATCCTTTTCGCCTACAGCTCGCGACCGGGAAGATGCCGTTTCCTGACTATCAGGATCACAACGTCACCATCATGATCTCAAGAGGAAAGCGACCAACGAAGCCTGCGAGCTTTGGAGCCCCTGGAATGACCCCGGCAGTCTGGAAGATCGCCAAAAAGTGTTGGAGCGAAAATGCGAAGGAGCGACCGGAAACTAGAGCCGTCCTCCAGAGTCTCGAAAATCTCGCTAACACTTGTGGGTGCACCCACCAGTTTTGCCCCTGTTCACCATGGGAATTGATTGATTAGCGGTCGAAGCAGGTGAAGAACGACGGACATCGTCCCCGTTCAGACAAATGTGGCGTGAGATATTTGACTGAACCTTGCCTGAATCAGAGGGCAGGGTTTTAAATTACGGTATTTCTCGCGTTATGTAACATATTTTTTATACAGGATACGTGGATGTTGGATCAGCAGCGGTGCAATCACGTTATGATATTCACGGTACTCGCGGCGGCAACAATGAGTGGTCGTGGGAATCATCTCCTCCAGCGCGGGGTCTCAGAGCCGCAAGATCCCACCAATGCACATCCATCAACCCCACGTAACCCGCCCGTACCAGCATTCATTCAGCGAAGGGTTTTCAATGGACCCTGGACCCGCCGTACTTGGTTTATCAGCCTCCAGTATTACCTCAGGCTCAACAGTTTCTTCCGGTTACACCCGCCCGCACAACCCATTGAACTGACGAGTGGCATTCGGTGCTAGAATTTGGGTAGGCTCGCAGGGTCATCTGACCTACTTAGCCGCATGTACGATATTATCTGAATAACTTGTAATGCGAAAAATGGTGGGACCCGACTGTTCTTCCTCAGCGGTTTGAAGCGAGTGAGGTCGGCGCATTGTTTCTTGGTGGGCTGAATGGTTCGGGTCCTGGTCTGGACATTGGCATTTTGTCCAGGTTGGTTGCTGTTATCCCAGGTTATCCCCCTTGAGCGAGGTGAGGCTACACGCGAAAATGGCGAGGGGCACGATGCAAGGTTGCAACTTTAGAATACATAAGTACGGGTTGGTTCTCGATCGAGTCATCGACTCCACGTCCGACGATCGCCGCGTAACCGACCCTGGGGCAGTCAGTTCCCTTTCCACTCACAAGCTATGTCATCGTGGACATTCACCTCAATGGGCGATTACTGTCTTGACACTGCCTTCTTTGTTCTGTGACGCTGTTGAGACGTGTCGAACCATTGATACAAGGGCACTCACGTCCGTTGTCATGCCGCCAACTGGTCGACGTTCAGGACGGCTCACGTTCAACCTTTCAGTCAATATGCCCCTGAAAGGTTCCTTGTACACGTCGGCGGTTTTTGTGCTGGACTGGGTGGTCGGCCCCTCGATGGTACCGTCGCCTAAGAATGTAGACCGCTTATAAGTTAGGCAGCCTGGGCTCTTTCGATTTTCAACCGCTGGCTTCCCCCCTTCTACCTCTCTCATGGCAAACAAACCCCAGGCAGCATGGGAAATATACAAGGAGTGAGACTTTGTCGCCTCTGACAAGATCTTTCCTCCTGACGTGTGGGAATGCCACCCTTTCACAGGCAGATGTCTTTCCTTCGTCACGGCAACGCACTATGGTAGTGTGCCGTTCGTTTGGTTGCGACTGATCTTATATTGAACCCCATGGCCTCTAGGGAACCCGCTCCCACGGAACACTACGAACGTATCAACTTTGGAGACGTAGGGTTCATTCGCCGTGGACAGTTTTATTTACTGTTCTCTGCTGGTTGTCCGTTAGGAGAACGGCGGCTGGGAATTGATGTTCCCCTCACGTTCGAAGAATTGGACATCGGAACCCCTGTATTTCGCCAGCCTCGCCAGCCTGGCTGCCTTAGCACGAATACCGTTCGAGAAATTGGGGCAGGCCTGGGTGCTTCAGTAGTCACAGCTCCGTACGTTCAAATTTTTGGATCATCTCCCTCTCGTTTCTTAAACACTCCCTAGGCTCCTGGAACCTGGCGCACATCTCTCCTACGAACTCACCGGGAACCGCGGTGCGGCACTGGTGACGAGGTACGAGACGTACGTGGGAGACATTAAGGTGCAAGATGCGTTTGAACAATACACAAAGGAACACTACGACTCTTGGGTCACGTTCGCCCGCAACAAGCGGTATGGTGATGACGTTGAGCCCGTTCTCGTGTGCGGTTTCGATTTGACAAAAGACTTCGCGATGGCGGCTTACTCACGCGATGGCGCTTCCCTCGAGTCCGACCTCACTATCTCTGTTCCGATGGTCGGTTCTGCCTCTGCCTCTCTTCGGGGAACGTGGCGAACCAGAGGCTCGACTCATACCAACCACGGACCGCAACAATGCATCCCCCCAGCATTTTTGCGATTTGCGCGTACATCCTTGGAACCCATGAGCGCAGGAATCGCTTCCGACGATTACAAACAGTGTGTGTTTGTTCGGTACTATACTGTGCGCAAGCGGATGGGTTTTTACCCCAAGGTGATGCAAGCGTCCGCTGGTCCACATGATCTCGGTTCGGGGCACAATCACGACGACACTTTCCCGGAGTTAACGGCTCGGCAAGACTCGGTCCTCGATGATGAAGATGATCCTATGGGTGGTGGTGAAGAGCAAGATCTAATTGCTGGGGAGACCTGCTCCGATCAAGATATTGTTGTTTGTAACGCACCCGATGTACGCACCTACCATGACCCTTTGTTTCTACTCTGATCTTTGACTTCAGGGCGAGGAAGATGACGAGTTCGACGCTATTGCGGAATATGTGTTTCAGGTAACCCTTTTCTCTGTGGCCGTGGCGGCTGGGTCGCTCACGCTTTTTGGCGATAGAACTCCAATGCCACATCCGTATTGATGCAACACGGTGATCTGGCGGGGATCCATGCAGTAGGTCATGCAAGTGCAATGAATCTCAGTCTCTCATCTTCAAGCAGGTGGAAGGTGTGCGAAATGTCTCATCTATATTGGCCAAGAGTAGACCACGTATCATGGTAGATGAAAGTGGAGGTTAGTTCTTCCATCAGTCCCGGAGGGCTTTCAGGTTCTCATTCTTCTCAGTGGGGCAGATTGTTTGCGGAGAGGATCCGAGTCAACGCTTGATAGACCCTGTTGGTGAACCCCCACAGGATGTTGGACCCCGCGTAGACCTTTCTCCTGTTACTTCGAGCAGTCAAGGCACGGCGCGTAGTAGGTCAGTGTCAGAGCGTCTGCAGACGACCAGTCTTGGTGTGCCGGAGCATTTCAATTGTAAGTGGGATTCTCGAAGCAAGACGTCGACTGTCGCTCACGATGTGGGGCATACCAGTGGGCGGTCGCAGACGTTCCGTCCCATCCAACCCATACGCTTTCCAGAATACCTCCCAGTCACAGCCAACCCCAGGCTTCCATACGGAGTCTCAGGTGTTGCAACCTTTGACAATGGTAAATGGTCAGTACCAACAACACCTGACGAACCCAACCCAATTGCGCCTCGTCCTATTCTTCCATTAACGATCCATCTGACTCCTGGCGGCCCTATTTCAGGCCCGCGCTCTGGATCCCCTCCCCATGCTCCGTGGTATACTCCCCAGCCACCCCCATATCCGCACCCACAACTGGGTCCTGATTTCCCATCCGTGAGTCACCATTGCCGAATCGAACGAAAGGTTACCCTTATGATGTGGTATAACTTAGGATGCACCCTCCCCTCTTTATTTCAATCAAGGGAGCTTGCCTGTACCCGGTACCGGTCATGGTGGCAGTGGTAGAGGCTTTGTCGACCGCACTTTGAGGTCGAGTTTACGTGGAAACCATCCCTACCAACACCGTGGCGTTGGACAGGTACAGAGAGCGGGGTCCCCTGTCGACCTTCTTCCGGTCGCATCGAGTAGTCGATTCACTCCAGAGGGATCGGACCGCGCAACATCCCCAGGTGCAGATTCGGATCCCTATTGCAGTCGCTCCAATACTCCTGCTTATACCAGCGGAGCTATGTCCGAGGAACTCGACGATGCTGCATGGGGAAGCACCCATAGGAGGCAACAGGTGAGAAAGAGGCAAAGAGAGAAGAAGGAGGAAGATCGAAAGAGCGAGTCTATTCAACTCCAGAGGGTGAAGGAACTTTTGGGGATGGAAAAAAAGGCGACGAGGGCTGACACCTTGGAGAAAGGTGAGCGAAGTACCCTCCAGCCCTTCACTGTGCACCGCTCGCCCAGCAAAGCAGAGCTAGCTGACACTTCTACAACCTCCTTTTCGGGCGTCTAGTCATCACATTCCTCGGTGGGGACGTTCCCGCCCAAATGAACGAGCCGACCGAGGCTCTGCAGGGGAGACGACGGACTGAACACGCCGAGCAAGTTTCCGGCAGCCAAAGGGACATTTCCCGAATGTTCGATGTGATAGGAAAATGCATGAATCACACTGAACACACGCCGCCGAAACGCAAACTGCTCTTGGCAGAGGGTATGATGTTCCTGGCCTTTCCTTGGTGTTTCTGATGGGCTGACTCTTTTGGGGGTTCTGACCCCGTCCCCTTCACCTCCTGCGGCAGTTGCGAATGAGATTGAACAACGGACGAGAGGGACACATCCTCCTGGCCCCCAGGGGGGCGGAGGATCGGGTGGAAACCACTGGATGGCCTAACGATTTTACGCGGTGTTTAACCGGATGCGGGCTCGTCCGTTTAACATTTAACCTCGGAATCGACTATACTCGAATTTCTCTCTCTCCTTCTTCACCCTCTCCTTTATATCCTTACGACACCACGATCCTAGTATAGAGTCATTATATCCCTCCCCTCCTCTCTTCTCAATTACCTTATTACCGGACTATCCCCCCCTGACGAGTTTTACGATGATTACCATCTACACCGTCCTCGTTACACACTCTTTTCTCATCTCTCGGGACATTCGATGGACTACTGCCTTGGCCTGGGATAATCGGTGTTGTTGTAAATGCATTTATGCGAAACTGAGGCGAGACGATTTAAAGAACGACGAAACTAAGGCTTTGTATTGAAACTGTAGCGGAACACGGGCGTGGATTCTTCGGGCTGCGCCTACTCTCGTAGTTTGCATAACTACACCGTAACACATGTGTACTACGTTGCTAATGTAAGGGAGAGCCAGGGGTGCGCAGCAGCCCCGCACCGGACAACACGCGACTGTCCCCCCTGGTGGGTCTTAGTAGTCGATCGTCAGTGGTGAGGCTTGTCCTGAACTCGAACCTCCTGCCAGAGGTCGTCAATTCGGAGATTTCCAGACGCGGGATCGTCATATCCGCGGTTGCTTTTCACCCTATGTCACACAAATCTCGAGTGGTGAACTCGTCGTTCGCATATCGCGCTCGTCTACTGATGCTTGAGGTGTCCTTTCATAGGAAATGGACTCCCTTGGACACGGCGAGGCCCTATGGTAACACATCATTTTGTCGATCGTTGCCAGTGAGTGATGTATCTGAAGATTTGAGGGACCCCACCCCCACACGCAGCCACACACGCGTCGGCATCGGAGACGTAGGCTTTATCCGCAAAGGGCAATTTCATTTGTTGTTCTCAGCCAGTTTACCGTTGGGGAAGGGAGTCGACGTTCCCATCACATTCAAGCAATTGGCCTCGGGACTCGGCAAGCGACAACCACCTGGCTGCCTCCACACGTCAACCGTTCGACAGTGTGGGGGTGGCCCCGGTGTCATGGGGTTTACTGCCCTGCACGTCCCCTCTCTTTGACTGCCCTCCACTGTTTTTGAGAACGTGCCCACTCAGGTCCCCGAACTACTCTACTCCATGGGTTTCTGGCTCGAGCTCCCCGGAGATAACGGTGCTGCACTGGCGACGAGGTACCCAACCTATCGCGGAGACACTTCGTCGGAAGCTGCTATAAGTCCTGGGCCGAGTTTGCCCGTGCCAGGGGTATGGAAACGACATCCAACCCGTTCTCGTAACCGGTTGCGACATGACTAGGGTCTTTTCAACAGTGGCCTATTCGAACGGGTTCTCGTGAATTTGACCCGAGTTTCGGTGTTCCGATGTTCCCTCCCTCCCCGCAATCGGGGGATGCAGGCGGCGCTTCCGACGAATAGCAATCAATGTGTCTTCACTCGGTACTGCACTATGCGCTCGAGGTTTTTGAGGGCATGGTCAGTTCAGGTCGGCGGGGGTCCACACGATCTCGGCTTAGGGGGCAACAGAGGGGACGAGATTATCGTCCCTCAGCGCCCATATGTCCTACACCACCAGCAGAACCGCTCTTATCAGTTTCCCCCGGAGTACCCGATTACGTTCCCCAGTCGTGCTGGAGGGGTTGGGATCTCGTTGACCGACGCTACGGATGAGAATTTCTATCATCTCATTGGAAGTGATGATCCCATGTTTGCGGATTTTGCAGGCAGTGCCATCGCCTTGCGGCTCGAGGTGAATTCCGCTTTTCGTGTATCTGGAACAAATGTAGCTGATTCGACTCGATTTCTAGTGGCCGGGCTATAAATCCCGGACCGAGTGGATCGGAACTAATTGGGGAGAGCCAAGGGCGATAACCAAAGGCAGGGCACTGTCTCGGGAACCGTTGATCCCCGACACATCGGATATGACCCGATCCAATCACAAAATAGCGAGGGGCTCACAAGAGATGGACCTCTCCCATCCTCCGAGCCCGACGCCGAGTCTGTGAATGATGAAAGTCACTCCGACACAAGCACCAAGAACCTTGATCCACACCCCAACCCATGGAGATTCAGAAACATAAACCCTCGTGTGACAATGCACACGAGGATTCGGGATGATACTGCCGGTAAATCCACCACGAGCCTGATGGGAAGAGTGCGTACGAGGGGGACCGAAGCCAAGGAAACCACTGGAATATGTTAATCTTCATCGTAAACCGGGTCAAAACGAATGACCAGCTGCAAGGTGACGAAATGGCATGAGAATAATGGGGGCATCGTCACGGCCAGGGATCAGGGTAGAGGCGAGAGAGAGAGAGAGAAAGAGAGGGAGGTGAAGTCGGTCGACGCGAGGTGTTTTTCCGTTGATAGAAAATGCATAAATTACTTCCGCTTTTATGGTTTCACAATTTGAGAACAGAACGTTACATAATTCAGAAGGAGGAGATTGAGGAAGAGACGAACTTCAGGAGACACGAGAAACAGAGAGACAGGAGATGAGTGGAAGAAAAGAGAGAGGGACGGGATGGTCACGCTGGGACCGAAATACTTAAAATAATAGGGCAACAAGCGGAGCACGGAACGAGAGGCAGATGGTCGGTCGCCGGGGAAGGGTGGATCAACTACACAACCAGCATCAGAACGATAACGACGCTTTGCAGTGGAGCAAAGGACTCACCAAAAATAGGTTAGATAATTGGGCCTGGGGGCCATTGCTGGTCAATTGACCCGGGGAAATGGAGGGGGAAATTGCGAGAGAGGAGTGGGAGAGAGAGGGAGACTCGGAAGGGAGGAACAGATAATTAAACTGGTTGATCTAGACATATGAACGAGCAATACGGTAAAAATAAAACCGTGCGTATGTACACCGGAATCGTTGAGAGGGCGACACCGCGAACAAAAAATCGAACGGTAGGGGTGAAAAAATAGTAGTGAACACGGGGAGTGGTCATCTCCCCAAACACGAGGGCGAAGCTCCCCACGCTATAGATAGATAATCAAGGGACGAGAACGATGCCAGGGAAATAGTGAGCCTACGGGAAAGCAAGGGGGAAAGGAGTCTCTCGGAGGAAGAGATATAATTAAAGTGGGTGCGTTCAAGGATCGACGGTAAGAATACAAGATCCCAAGGAACCCGAGACGAAAGAGACAACCCATAATAGGGGTATTTTGATACACAGGAAGCGGATGATGTGACGGTGAAGGGGGACGATTAACGGGGTAAACTTGTTCGGAGGCAAGATATACAACTGTGTGGAAATTATAAAAAGGCGATAGAATAACCGTAAAGTCGGGTTACGACAAAAGTACAGGGAAACTTCCCATCCATTCCCTACTGTCCGCGCGGAGACCCGCTCGGGGTGTGGAGGGAACGAGAGCTGTTACAGCGGAACGGTTTGAGCATGAGGATAGTACGGATCAACGTGGCCGGCGTATTGAGGTTGCATCGAATACATTTGGTGACCATCGGTCGAACCCCCATTGTGCGAATAAGTTCCGCTCGTGAAGCTAGCTGGAGAATCGCTTCGGTACATACCCCCGAAAGAACCCCCGGTCGTCGTGGTGGATTCCCCAGTATACCCCGTGTCCATCGAGTCCAGATGTAACATCTGGTTCATCTGGTCTGGGAGATGGGACGAGCCAGGCCGGGAGGTCGAGCTTGAACGAGAAAGGTGGGATGGTAGACTACCAGTCATCGGGGTGTTGTAATCCAACGGAACGTTGTAAGTTCCCGGACTCGACTGAGCTGAACCAGAGTGGGATGAAACCGCATAAGGGTGATAGGATCGGTTCCCATGAGCTGGCTGATCGGTCATGGCGGCGGAGTATGGACGGCGGATGGTCTCCCCGTATCGAGCCAAGGATGGTGTAACGCTGCGATGACGCCTAACCGGACCCGGACCAGTGGAAGGGAGTAATTGTCCAGGATAAATCGCATTGTGATCGAACGTGGCCTTGTGAGAAGGTGCCGACACGGAGGTCATGTATTCTCCGACCTGGTTATAGCTGCCGGGCTGGGCCATGTGGAGGACGCGTTGGTGGGGGGAGGGCATTGATTGGGTGCTGAACGCAGGGCTGGGAGAGGCTCGCGTCATCCAGTTAACACCACCCGAAGGGTCACTGAAGGGAGGGGGTTCGGGGGAAGAGCTCATGGGGAATTGTTGGTCGGAGGCCGATCCTGAATAATAGACATCCTGGCCGACCATAGGGTGGATTCCGTTCGGCTCCGCGACATACCCTGTTGGGCTGGTGGTGATCAATCCTTCTTCGTCACCCTCGACCTCGTGTACGGTTCCCTCAACTTCAACCTCGCAAACACCGATGTTCAGCAGTCCACCATCGACACCCTCCAGCTCGTCCAAATCCTCGACATCAGCGTGAGCGCTCTCGTCGTCACCCATGGCGGCCATGTAACCTGCAGTCGTGCCAGTCACACCCTCGGCGTCCATCCTCATGTGAACGCGGAGGTGCTGGTTAAGGTTGTCCTGTCGAGAGAACTTCTTGTTGCATCGGTGGCACTGGAATGGTCGCTCCATCGTGTGTGATCGAACGTGTCTCTTGAGATGCTCCATACGCTTGTACATTCTTCCACACGAGAAAAGCGGGCAAGCGAAAACCTTCGTACGGGCGACATCGGCGGATGCAGGTGCTGAGACTTCTGAGGAAGGGGCGTGATCCATGTACGGCCATTCACCCGGAAGAGTGGCAGAGTGATTCCGGAAGAAGTGAGGGGCAACGCCAGAGTGTCCATAGTGTGAATGGGATGCTGGGACCGTGTTCCGAGACTCGAGACGTCCTCGTTGGGGGTAGTCATGCTGGGATGCAGTAGGACCCGGTCGAGAGGCTACAGAAGGAGCTACATCAGTACGAGGTTAAGCCGCGAGAAGAATCGTTGAGACGGACGAGTCAATTGCTCATTCCCGTGTTGGCGAAAAAACTCACCACGCGCTTGCGCCATAAACATGTCAGCCGCCGACATTCTGGTAGTATCCCGGAGATGACCGGAGGTGTATTCATCCATGCTATTGGCGCGGTCAACGTCCATTCCGGTCTTATTCTTGGTGGTCTTCTTCCGCCGTTGCTTGTACGTGGGGGAACCCTCAAACAGTGAGAACATACTGTGGAAGGTGGGGTTGCTATGGATCGCCGGCAGGCTCTTCTGACCGGTTCCCTCATCAGCAGAAGAGGCATTATCCGAGCCTCCATCGTCGGCGGCCAATTCATCTGCACGACGGACGGCAGCCTCGAGTTCGCCTTCGCCTTCGTAACCACCTTGAGCTTTACAGAACTGCTCGTACAAGGACCTCTTGGGATCGTAGGTGAAGGAGAGGGCGGGCTCCCCGCTGATGACCGTTGTTGGCTCGAGGCCCATCTTCTCTCGCTTCAAGTCTCGCTCCAAAGCATCCAAAAACAACCTGTCATGTGGTACAGAGAACCTACAAAATGGTGAGAAAATTTCGTGCCATAGAACAAATTCGGAATTCCGGCCCACCAGTAGAAAACTTTTTGCTTCTTCTGGGTTCGGATGCACTGATATTTGAATAGGAGGTCAAGGAACGGGGACTGATTGCGGATCAGGCAAAGGTCAGGAGACAGGGTGGAGACTTCGCACCTTTGGTTCCTCGAGGCAAGCGTCAGTGCCGGGCTTAAGGTTTCTGAGATCACTGAAAACACCCTCTTCGAACTTCTTCATGTTCCGGACGGGGCGCCCAAATGCCTCAAAGCGGAAGACGAGTGCTCGGACGATATCCGTGCCGGTGATGTGGTAAAGGCCGCCCCAGAGGACACAGGAGACATACTCTTGATTCGGTAGGAGGAACCGATTGAGCGCAGGGTGTGTGGAACTCGGATGGCCCACAGGAATCGATGAGGGGTCGGACTCATCCGGTTCATCCGCGTTCCATCTGGAGGGAGCAGTGGCAAGAAAGAACTTGAGTCTGTCGAGATGAGCGAGTAGCTCCTGTTCCCGGTGAGTCAGGGGGCGGGTAAAGGTCATGGCAGAAGACGCCGATTTGATTGAGGCTGACTCAGTTGATGGGGCCGAGTGCTGAGGTTGCGCTTGCGGGATTGGGAACTGCGGTTGCATTCTGGATGGGTGTGCGGTCTGTTCGTCTGCATCCTGTTCTTGGCTGACCGAGGTTGTGGAGATCTGAAGAGAGGAGGTGGGACTGGGTCTTCGTTGCGAGGGCTGTCTCTGCGGGGGGTAATGGTGCTGGTAACCAAGCGATGTCTGGGAGGGAGGCTGATAGGCCAGGTGGTCCATGGTCATAGATACATTTGACGACGATGATCCCGGGCGAGAGTGATCTTGGTAGTGATGAGAGACGAGTGCGTCCATGGCAGAGAAAGTATAACTGACCGGGCAAAAGCCCTCAACGGTCAGCGGACCCTTGCCAGATAAACCTAGAAGATGACATCGGAAGAAGATACGCACGTTATAACAGAGCGGAAGAGGAGTTAAGGGCCAGTGTTTCAAGTCGGTTGATACAGAATATTATGTGATGTGGTGGATTTACTGATGGGGTTTTTGGTGGGATAGCCCACGAAGGTGAAGCAGACGAAAGCAAGAACCGACGGCGGCGATGGCGGCGACGGCGACAAGGAGAGCGGCGGCGGCGAAGACGAACAAGGAGGAGAGAATAAAGAGAGCGAGGATGCTAATAACAGGAGGAATAGGAGCAGCACCGGAAGACGCCCGTCCGCGAAAACACTGTGGCTGTATCTCCCAAAAAGGAATTCAGCTTAGGTAATCCTTATCCATATTTGGACAACATTCAAACCCCGGCTGTTGCCCGCCACCGCCGAGGGGGCCTATTCGGGGGAGAATTCCTGTGATCTCTCGAGCTTTGTTGGCCATTGGTGTGGCCGCAAAGCCTATGCGGGGGGTGGGAAATCTCGGGTGTTTTTTTTGCTGGCGCTGGGATGATGGACCTGTCCGATACCATCAGGACAGACGGGATTCCCTGCACCGGGAGAGTGTCGAGGTAGATCCCATCAACTTCTATCAATCGTCGACAGTCGTGGATGTGAATGGCAGACATCGCTTCTGAGCCTCACTAGAGCCATTCTGCCTTTCATCATCATCACCAGTTAACCAGCATGCTGTGGGCATCCCCGGTCAATGAAATGGGAAACCTCAAATCGACCCTGCGGCCTCCCCAGAGGACCCAGGGCCGGTGGCGCCAGACCCTTGCCAACAGTCTGATCCTCGTGCTGACGGCAACCGGAACCGGTGCCGCGACGTGTTCCGCCCTTCTAAGCGGGGGGGGTTACAAATGCGGAACGCTCACGGATCTGTATCTCAGGCCAAATGCTCAACTTTGCAGTGTGGGTATAGCGAGGACCAGCCTCCGTTCCAAACTTCTCCGAGGCATGAAGAGCCACCAACTTGGGCGAACAATCCAACGACCCGAGAACCAAACTCACAGAGGAAATCCTCCACCAATTAGGTGCCTTTCTCGGAACATTTGAAATGAAACACGCAGGTACAGGGAGGAGCAAGTACTCCCTGGCCGGTAAAATGATTCGACCCACACCATGTCGCGCAGAGTATGGGCAGTCAATTGAGTGAACGTCAGGTGGGACCAGCCACCTTGGTGATACGGTGATGACGAGACCTTTCATGCAGGTTGCACGAGAATGGGGTACGTCAGTCCCGCGTCGCAACACTAACAATTTCTGTCAAGAAATGGCGTTCTCGACGCCTCGATATCGAGCGATCCAACGACGTGAGGAGATGGAAGGCGAATCGGGAAGTGCCGGTGGCAACAATGATAATGCCACCCCCGCTTCTTTGCTTTGTCTCCCGGTATTTTTGTTGACGCTGAAGACTTTGTTGCGATCTCGAATGTATTAGAATGTATTCTTCGGGGGTGGTGCGGTGGTCTTGGTTCTCCAGGATGACCTGATGCGGGTCCTTGCATCTGAAATTGATCGGGAAAAGAAAGATCCACCCAAAGGTTCCTGGTCATTCCTCAAACTGACACGACTTGGGACCCCGATAGCGGGACTCTGGCTCGTCACGAAAGACATATCAAACAAGCCGTTGTGTGTTTTCCGAGGCACGACGCATAAACTTCGAACACCAGACCACCTTTGAGCCAATGGACAGATATGGAAAGGGAGGAGAATGACGCACAAACGGGATGCGGTCGCTCCATGGGATCCTGGAAATACACTCTCTTCAGATCTGTCGATCTGTCAAATTAGAGTGAAGCACACGAAGAGCATGAACAACGCGTGGAGATCGTGCGTTTGCTGGTGTGGATCCGACATACAGGCTCAACCATGACCATTACGGAACCCAACAAAAGCGAGCACCACGGGACTCACCCGGCGTCCCGTCCCTCTGCATAAGTACGCCGCGGAAGTCACAAGCTCTGCTCCCTCGGCAACTCAGGAGCACATCGGTTGCTTTGCTGAGAAATACCATCCTACCCGGGCCCAGCCGCAAGCTGATTAATGATTAGCTGAAGCGGGTGGACACAATGCCATATGACGCAACCCGCAGTCCCCTGACAGACCGGAGCGCGGTGGGCCTTCACTATAGTTGGCTCCCCGCAATTCCGGCATGGTCCCGGAAATGAAGAACGAAAGGGGTTCCGCAGCGGAAGCGGGAGTCTCAAATTCGAGCATCATGAACGCGGAACGAGAGATGCAGATGTGAAGAACCACTAGCAGCCGCGGAGAGAACAACAACAGACGGGAGGTAAAGAACGGAGGGCTATCCGGCGGCATGCGGGCTCTAGTCGCGTACGAAGCCACGTATGACCATCCCCAGAGTTGGCCAAGGCGAGTGAACAACGTCGTCCCATCACACAAACATTCCACCCACGTCGTCGTTGTCGAGCCACCGGGGAATGTTCGCCTCCCCGTGGTTTGGGAGTGTGGTGTGGAGGGAGACGAAAAGGACGGGTCGATCCGAGCCACCCAAGTGACGGATGACCCGCATTTCCCACCGGCCCGGAGTCCACAGGTCTCCGCAACGACCATCTTATGGTCCCCCAAGCCTACAACGGTCACATCCTTCCGAGCCGAATGGAGACGGCCCACCGAGTGAGGGGCACATTCGCGGCCATTGCTAATTAAAACTCACACGTCTAGGCAGTGTATGTGTGCTGATGCGAGAAGCTCGCCCTTTTCATTCACTGGCTAATCCCCACCAATAACCTTTGCATGAACAGCTGGGTAATAACACTAAGAGGATTCCGTACATGTGCTCATTTTTCTTTGATGCGAACAGGCTCTGAGTTGACGTGAGGATTCCCCGAAGGACTCCTGACTGAATAAGGCCCCCACAATCCGCAAGTCGGGGGCAGTGCAGACTGGCAATTTCCTCGGTCGTGGCTTAGTGGTCTTCGGAATCCTACCATACAAAAGACCAGTAGAACTGTCCTGCCGAATGAGGTTTTCTTAGGAATTCCACCCTCTCGCATGTGGTCCGGAAACCCATCCGTCATCCACAACCCGCCACACCGATGCCTCACGGTGGCCGCGCATACCCCCGACCCACTCTGAGTCCTGTGCGACTGTGTCCCCTTCAACACCCAAAAGGCTTATCCCTTTAACAAGGTCCCGAACTCCAGTGCCCTCATCCCTCGACATCAACTATTTCGTCGATCGATATGTAGACGTAGCACGAACCCCCGGGGGTCGCGCCGACCAAACCGTAGGATAGCGATAACCAATTTACCCATTTTTTTCTGCCACTCGTGTATATGGATGCGACTCTCATGAACCCTAAGTTCGACTGGGAGCTGTGCACCGGTCTTATACATTCATCCGTTAATTACCAATTAGCCAGACCATATATAAGACCCTGTAATAGATGGAGATAAAACAGGACATTTTACAATGGTTCCTTCTCGTGTGTTTACTTCTACCCACTTGACGAGTCACAACGAGTGTCTACTGAGCTTGAAGGTTCACACAATATGAAGCATGGGATCCATTCTGACATTGACTTGGGCATCAAACAAGTGCTAACAGTTGGTGCGAGTCTGGTACCATTTGGCAACCTGACCACCATCCTGTCATGACCAACCCTGGCACAGGGCCCATTCCTACTGGGCCCAACCCTAGAATCAACCATTGGAGCTCTCCCTCACCTCCTTGGAACCTGGCCCAATTGTCTTGAGCCACCTCGCCAACTTAGGGAAGCACAAGCTCCAGTTCAACAGTGTGTTGAATCTGCGTCAGCAGATGAGACTAATACATCTCTAAACACTGGGGGTGAGGTGTCCTGGAAACCAGTGGGAAAATTGTGGGAACATTGCAGGCTCTGGATCATTTTCCCCCCAATGTATCCACCAATCACATCTGGGGTACATCTGGAATGTAACCTCAACATGTGTCCAGCATGTAATCACCAAGAACATCCAACATGGTTGCCACTGATGTTCTAAAAATGATCCTGCCATATGTCCAGTGGGTATATTGTGTGAACATGCTACTTGTTTTGAGAACATTGAAAGTACATGGTAAACGATTGAACAACATGTTGGGCACATTGGAACATCCTTTCTGCACATGTGTTGGGAACATTTTAGAAACATTTTAGACAACATTTTGAATGTTATTTGGTGGATACATGCTGGGCACATATTGAGGTTACATTCCAGATGTACCCCAGATGTGATTGGTGGATACATTGGGGGAAAAATGATCCAGAGCCTACAATGTACCCAAGATGTTCCCACTGGTTTCCAGGACACCTCGCCCCCAGTGAGAAGAGGATGCAACATCACCCATCTCATTGTTGGAAACTGGATGAAGAGGCATGATCATTCCTAAAGGAGGAGTAACGTACTCCAACTCTGATGGAACCCAACTGGAATGATTAGTCCCTGCAGACGACAGGAGATCTGCACAAGGATTGAAGAAGACCGTATCCGGTTTGTGTTCTTGAACCAGAACAATCCTGTCGACACAGTGGCACACCTTTTCCGCCAGAGAATCCAACTGGACCTGGAAAGTGGCCGCATCTTCATTCAACACATCAATTTGACCCTCCAGCATCTCCGTCATTTTGCGAATCCCCTGCAAAGATTCTCTCATCTCCTTCCAGAGATCCTTGATCTCTCCAGCTCGCTTATCGACCTGCTTGTTGACGTCCTTCAAAGCCTTGTTGATGTGCCCATCACGCTCCAAGTCCAACTTCACAAGTTCATCAATGAACTTGCGAAGATCACAAACCTTGCGCTCAAGGCAATCGCCCTAGAAAGGAGATTAGTCACTTGACTAGAAATGTTGAGTGATTCCTCCTACCCAGGGTCTCTTCCTTTCTAGCAAAGACCATAGGCAGTCTCCCATCACAGCTGTAAAGCACATGGAACACGTCAACACATCGAAGGGCTTATTAAAGACCAACTGATTGGTGATTCTCCTCTCCAACAACTTGAGGAGAACCTGATCATCATCAGTCTGTTGAACACCTGCCCAATCAGGCGAGGCTCGAGCCCCAGTAGCCCGTTCAACCTCCTGGTGACAACGAGAAGTCAAGAGAGCTTGATGCCAGAGCTGGTCATCCAAGGACAACCTGTTAGGGGCCATCCTCGAGCCTCCTAGTGGAGAGGCAAAACAAGGGGGCGTCCAGACAATATCGGATGGGGGCTGACTTCTGCAGGCCAGACAACGAGATCCAGAGGTAACAAAAGATAAAAGGAGACCCATGAGCCAAGTGGGGACATAACAAGTAACCTCTCACTGGGGACTGAGGAGAGTATAACCTATTATTATCAAGACTAAGGAAATACAAGACTATGGACTAGAGGCTTATATAGCTACTAGGGTGCACACAGACCAGGGCGCACAGACCATGTTTGTATATGCTTGGCAACAGTAGGGATAAATAGAAGAAAGAAGAATGAGTGTGGGGGCCAGTCAGAAGTGTGGCTGGGGCAGAGTGAGGAGAACTAAAGGAAAGTGTGGTGTCCAACCGGGGGTGTGGCGGACGATAAGGATAAGGACAACCAACCAGTAGTGTGGTTGGGCAAAGCGGAGTCAAAGGAGAGTGTGGCAGCCAATAGGAAGTGTGGCTGATAGATAAAGAGATAAGGGCTGACCACATGATGAGTCATCAGAGGTGATGAGTCATGGTCAGGTGATGGAAAATGCGCCTGATCATGTGACAGAGCACATGACGGACCATGTGACCAGCCAGACAGCTTAACCGTTTGACCAGAGAGCAAGAGTTGCCAGTGTTCTTGAGTGTCGTGGGTTTGACACTCAAGTGAGGTGTAAACGCCAAAACAAGAACAATGACACAACCCTGACAACCAATCTCCCCTCATGAACGCGCTCATTCAAAGAGCTTGGTCAACAATCTAATGTGAATACTATTGAGTACATCATCAAAAGACTGTCAATAGTACCTGCAAACCTGCTGGTTTGTGGGATAGATAAACCCCGCTTGATCGGTTGTATGACCCCTGGTGTCAGTTCTAGAGATGAACTTCCCCCTTGCAGTCTGGAACTTCTTTGTGGAGATGAGTTTGTTGTTGTTCTGAGAGTTGGTGATGTCAGACATAGTGGAAGAAGTAGTTGTGGTGGTGTAGACGAAGGAAGATGGATGGGATCCAATGAGGTTTGACCCTCAAACAAGCCGAGCTTATATAGTTCCTAGGATCCCAGCATCCTCCCCCCCTCACTTCTGTCAGGACATAAGTATTTTGTGTTTGTTTGAACCATTTGTAACACTACGTTTTCTTTGAACTTTTGTTATTGGACTTCATTTCCTTCTCTGAAGTGTATTCGTCACTTCATTTCACTTTCCTTATCTCTGTTTCCTCTCACGATTCACGATTAACAGAGTCAACAAGTCAAGAGAGCCAAGACAGATTACATTGTTGTTTCGCACGAAGAACCACTACTCTACAGTAGAGAACGACTTCTCTACTAGTGGTGACGATCCCCTTCGAAGACACTCTCCTCGTCCTCCGAACTCTTCTCTTCCTCGACCTCTTCAACCAGGTTGGCAACCATCCGGACCGAAGCCGACTCAAGCGTGATCTCAGCCTCGATATCGTTGAGGCTATACACGGCCTTGGACATCATATCCAATGCCTGCCCGAGACGGCCCATACGAGTCCCACTTGTCGACGGCTCCAACGTCCGAGTCATCAGGTCCCCGATCGTCCTTGGCCCAGTACCCAGCCGGTGTATCTCGCTCGGCCAAGCCCCGGGTACGACACTGACGGAGGAACTCGGAGCGAAGACGACGTGCTGTCAAGACACGGAGGTCTTGACCCAGGAAGTGTGTCGGGCGAAGATAAGGTTTACGGAATCTCGATAAGATAGGTCCCGAACGGCGAGTACAACGTTGACGACTCACGAGGTACGACGGAGGAGCTTCTTCCTCAAAAGGAACCAAGGCTGGCGAAACATCAGCCAACCGCATCACAACGTCCTCTGCCAATTGAGGAGGATGTTGTGTACAAGCACATTGCGGTGCCTGCTCTTCCTCGACCTGAGACAACGCCAGAGATCCCTCTGCGTCCCTGTCAGTCACCTCGACCTCGCCCTCCTCGATCTCTCCATCGATTACCCGGAGAGGAACCTCTGTCCCGATCTTTGGATTGAAATACTCAGATGGCTCCCGACTCGAATGAGCCCCTTCAGAAGACGCCACTCGTGGAATGTCCTCGGTGTACTCCAGAGGACTAACCTCTTCCTCCTCCATTGGAGAAGCCACCACGCGAGTCGCGCAATGACAGAGCTTGTCGGACATCGATTCAATCTAGAAGAAAGAAGAGTGTAAACAAAACACCAAGAGTTTTGTCAGCGCTCTCCTACCTGGCTCTCCAACAGGTAGACTTTCTCCTGGAGTTCGTCGAACTCCTTCTGGCGCCA
>Ga0307517_10002117_pt1 | contig 32319 bp, 38 predicted proteins | sample 23_EM_MG_FD_194515 | JGI IMG/M metagenome (GOLD analysis project Ga0307517, IMG submission 194515) | Populus trichocarpa ectomycorrhiza microbial communities from riparian zone in the Pacific Northwest, United States - 23_EM | ecosystem: Host-associated > Plants > Roots > Unclassified | place... | reverse complement strand
GGATGGGTTGTGGCCGTTTACGAAGACGCGGTAACCATCTTGAACCTCGAGAAATCTTTGGAGGTATTTCATCTTTTCAATTCGACTTGTTTGCGTTGCTTATTTTGCTTTTTCAGGTTTGTGTGTCTCGAACAGAACTCGAATTTTATAGCGCACCGTTTGTGACTACACTGAGGTGTCGGATTGCGGGAGATTCTTCGTCGATGAAGGAGATCGATCCTAATCGCGTTCACATCGGGAAAAGGGTGATGGTGGTTGGAGGAATTGGAGGAAACGCCGACGCCAGACATTACAAGTCGTATAAGGGGACAATTAAGAACACCAGCCCTGCAGGCGCCGTTTGGGTCGAACTCGACGCACTTAGTCAAAAGGTTATACAGTTCGCTTTATCAGATTTGGCTTTACTGTTAGTATCTCCTATTTCAACCCTTGCGCATTGTCTAACCTCCTAATTCTCATCAGCGGAAGAGATGACCATACCATGCAGGTTTTGAAGCCAATTGACGGGCCCAAGAAACGACAAGTACCATCCGATGTGATAGTTTCGCCGCCTCTGCCGGAAATTTGTGCAACGCCAATGCCAAGTCCCGCTGAGTGGGGTGATCTCTCGCCTACTTGGCAACCGTTGTCTCGGCCCAAGCATTGGCTCGAGGACGCAAACCTCGTTGGGATTCGGTTCAAGCTCTTTCAGAAAGACGTTCCGGATACAGTTCTGGAATTCGTGGGAGTTGAGGGAGACGAGGCGAGAGTCCGAGAATTCATTACGACAAAGCTCATTCCTCTGGATGACCTTTGTCCAGTTCGGCCCACCGCGAAGGATCAGCTGGTTACGACAACATCTGGCGAGATGCGTGGCTTAGTATTGAAAGTGAAGGTATATGCACCCCCCAGTTGCAATGTTCGCCAAGTTGGCAAGGTCCTTCGTAAAAACGAGTCAGACCCTTCTATCGATCTTGAAGATTTGATTGAGATCTATCCACCATTTCGCCACACCAACCGCTCTTCCACCACCGCCAGCTTGATACCTAAGTAGGCCATAGATAATACTAAACATTCAATGTAGCTTGCTGGACCATTCCTTTCATCTCTTCGTAAATTTTGCTGTTTGTTATATTACATCCGACGACATAGCTGTACCATACACATAAAATATTTAATTTTCGGACTGCCTACTTCCTACGTACACGATGACCTAGATGGCTTAGATCCGCTGTCTCTCGCCGTTGAGGTACTTACCTTAATATTGACATCGGCCCATCCGCCTAACAATTAGGGTATTCGAGCTCAATCCATATATTGTTTTCTTGTGTAGACATCATGCTAATTATACCGTTTTCCCTCATAGGTCATACTCTACTCCGGCCCGGACACTCATTAATCAGAGAAGAACCTCTCGCCACTCGAACGGTTTCTCGGAAATCTCCAAGTCGCGAACCTGCGACTCCGACTTTCCATCCAACCAACTGGGATCATAGCAACTCTTCGGACGACGTAGGAAAGGCCTCCGCCTCGAAACGTCTGCTCGAGAACTGCGAATCCTGGTCATTGGCTGCATTCCCTTCTTGGAGTACTTGGTCTTGTCCACGATCCGCTGCTTGTCGATGAAATTCAGCTCTCGAATGATCGGTCGGCGGTGTGGCATTTCCTTTACGTGGAGGGTTACAGTCTTCGTAAGATCATCTTCCTCGCTCTCTTCGGAGCTCATACCATCTTTCCCCATGTATTGCACCATGTTCAGGAGCCATTCCGCAGTCTGGAGGTCGAGGCTGCTGGTATCATCCTCCAACCGCTCGTTGACCATCTTTGTAAGAATTTGGACACGTCGCTTATATTTCTGTTACTAACATCAATATTTCCACCCAGAAAATCGGCCCAAAGGACTTACAGCGCTCCGCCTCGTATACACGCGAGCCCGACTCTCTTCCGCTTCCCTCTGGGCGATCATTCGTTGTTCGACCTCGACCGGCATCTCAGCTTCCCCATCCTCCTTCACTTTGGGTTGTGCTCTACGCCATGCCGTCTTAGCGCGTTCCATCTGATCGAAGATTAGGTCGAGAAAATAGTCGTCGCTATGTTCAGGGAGCGCGTTCCATGCAGTTCCCTCGGCTTGCCCTTTGCGAATTGCATCCAACACAATATTGGCGACTCGTTTGTTCCAGTGCGATTTAAGTGTCGAACGCATTGCCATTCTGAGGTTGCCTGCATCAGGTCCTCCTTCATTATCAATCTCGTAACGTTTGACCTGCTCATCTGGCGGGGGATCGTGAAGGGTGAAGTCATCTTGCTCTTCCACACCTAACGCATCCTTGAACGTCTTACGAACAAGACCCTACATGCACATCAGCCTCCATTGGATGAAACGACGCAAGAAAGTTACTTACGCACAAAGCCTTCCTCTCCCACCTTTTATCCCTCGCCTTTTCTTGCCGCAATTCATCGCTTACTTTCCCCGTCCTCTTCCGTGGTGAAATGACCTCTTCGTCGTCGTCTTTAAACAATTGAGATAAGCCCCGCTTCTTCATCACTATACCGACGGCTTCCGCTACTGCATTTTGGAAATCGGCGGCTCCAAAGCGTACCCCTCGCGGCTCCTCTTCCTCCTCTTCCTCCTCTTCCTCCTCCTCCTCCCCTTCATTTTCCCCACCCTGCTCGACATTTTGCCTGTCGGCATCGCCATTTACAACTGGCCGCGAGCTCAAAAGGGGCCGAGTCCTTTTCTGCCGGCGCCCCTGGCGTGCCTTAATTTCAGCCCAGGTGACCTTTTTTCGGGTTGGTGGTGTTGTTGAAGAACCAGGAGCAGCTTGTCCTCCATTAAATGGGTTGGGGTTCGAGGTTGTCGTGTTCGCGCTTGGATTTGCGCTTGTCGTGGCCCCGTTTGTGGCCGAAGTCGCATCCATGCCCATGGCGTTAGGGGCTGCCGCTGCCGCTGCTGCGTTCGAGGTCGTAGGATTCGTGGCCGCAGGATTCCCAGGCGTCGTATCCGTGTCCATAGCGTTCGGGGCAGCTGCTGCTGCGTTCGAGGTCGTAGGATTTGTGGCCGCAGGATTCCCAGGCGTCGCATCCGTGTCCATAGCGTTAGGGGCAGCTGCTGCTGCATTCGAATTCGTAGGATTTGTGGCCATAGGATTTGGAGTCGTCGCGCCCGCGTTCGGAGCTGTCGCATTCGAAGGCACAGAATTTGGACCCGCCGTATTGGATCTGGTAGGGTTGGAAGTCGCCGTATCCATTGCATTGGAACTCATATCGCTCGAGCTCGTCGTCGTCGTCGTATTCGAGGTTGTCGCGTTCGGTGTCGTCCCATGCAAAACATTCTTGAGGAAAGCGGCCGCACTCCTCCCCATCGATGGCTTACTTTTAGAAGGTGGAACGGTCCAGGCTGCAGGGTTTGGGGTCGCAGTTGGCGCAGGGGCTGTTGCGCTCGAACCTGTCGCGATGTCGCTCGAAGGGGGCTGGGAAAAACCAAACTGGAAACCTGCGCGCCTGTCTTTCTGATACATGGAGGCGTACTCCTGTTCCTTGGACACCTCGAAATGTCCTCAGTTACCGTCAATCGCCAGTGGATGGAGACAAATTACCTTGAATGCATTAAACCTCCTTTCATATTCCTGGTCGCGCAATTGTTTTTCTTTCTCGACATTGTCTAGCTGGCGTTGCTGGGCTTGAAACAAGGCATTGAATTCATTAAACTTTTCGTCCGTTGCCTTCTTCGTAGCAATGCGTTGCTCCTCCAGATTTTTAACCAGTTCCTTGAGCGCTTCTATGGATCCCTGTTGCTGTCGCAACCACCCCTCCTGTTGATGAATTTTCGCCTCCCGTTCATGAATCTGGATTCTGTACCGGGCTGTAGGATTTATAGGACGTTCCACGGCAGGTTCTATGGCGAGGCGCTTGCTGGGTGTGTGCGACGGACCCTGTACCATTCGTGTTAGGGTTATATTTGAAGCAACCGTAGTGGACACACCTCTTCCTTTTCCCCCCCAAACCCATGACGTTTGGAGCCTGTTTCTATCGCACCTTCCATCCCCTCTCCATTTGAACTGTCTATATCACGCCCCACCGGGCCGAGCTTTCTGGTTTTGCCCTATATCGTTTGTCAGGATTGAATTTGGAGCAATCGCGGCGAACCCACCTTTCCCCCCTCCACCCCGGACTCGCTATCCTTTGAGCCGCTTGTTGCTGTCGCGTCCTGCATATCCTCGTCCCTCGCCGCTTCATTTCCCGCCGCCTCGTCTCCCATCGCCTGCTCTCCCATCGCCTGCAAATTATCACCCCCCATCTCTTGGTCGACCTCTCTCGTAGTAGCCGACAGGTCATTTGTATGGGCTTGGTCGCTATCTACCCAGGGATTGAAACTTTCCTCCGCATTGGATTGGACGCCATCCATGCTGTTGGACGTAGGATCGAAATTATTGGAGTTGACATTGGAGATTTGAGCTGAATTGTTGGATACGGAGGAGCCGTAGGCAAAGAGAGCATTGACGACGTTCATCGTCGTGTTAGAGAAGAAGACCCTTGCTTTGCCTTTCAGTCGTTGGGATATCCTTTCATGTCCAAAAAAGGCAACTTAGCCATTGCCTTCTTTGTCCAGGACGCTTCTCTTTATTAAACCGAGCGTATAGGTTTCCTTGCCCACTCGCCTTCGTCCCTTTTATTCTCTCTTCTTCTCGGTGCCCATCGATCCTTTTCGTCGCCCACCTTTTTTATTATTACATCAATGGTCTGTTATATTCGCAATGTCCCGCGTACTTCGACAGTAAGTTTCTATCAACGGTCCGTCGGCTTCTTTGTGTTCATGGCCACTCTCTAGTCTGTCGAGGCCCAAGTACAGGTCCGTCTCTACCCCACCCATGGAACGAATCCACGACCTGTCTCAGTAATGGTCAAGACCCGCCGACCTGGTCCCCAGAGTCACATCCAACAGCCATTTCCTGATCCCTTTATTAATGGCCATAACGTCCAGCCATGGACTCACAACCTCATCGTTATTGTTGATGAAGGACAGGGTTACCAATATCCTTACGCTGTCTTTTTCAAGCGCCACAAAACATTTCGGTCTCCGTTCGCCCCATTCATCGCCCGATGGATACCCGTTCCCAACGCGTTACTTGTCGCTAGTTGTATGTTCGTCTCCTGTTGGCCGATCATCACCTGCCTGGCCACCTCCGCCTGGATAACATCATTGAACCACTTCCCGACCTTGACAAGGCATGTCAGCCATGATGATGAAGGATGATGAGCTTTCTTCCTACCTGCTCCTCGAGCACTCCTTTAAAGTACGCCAGCGCCGCCAGAACCACGATTAATTTGAATAAAATTGACATTGTGTTCTTGACCGTCCAGCCCTCCCTGGCCCCCTTCTCTGTACCCGAACTTTCCGCGCTATGATTCGGCTTCCATTGCCACAGCAAAATAGGGGAAGGCGCGGAAGACTTGCTTGCCGAGGCCGCTGCAATTAGGACCGTACCGTCATCATTATCGTGCACCTACCAACATTCAGTATCAACTTTGGGGCGAAGTATATAAACACATACTGATATGGTTTCAACGCCTCCGCTCTTAGAATGCCTTAGCTTTTTCAAAACCTGGCCAGTTTTGCGTTCGAAGATATAAACAAGGCCGTGGTCGCTTCCGCCCACGACAGCACGAGAGTTGTTTGCGAATGCTACACCTTTCGGAAATGTTTTCTTGGCGCGTCCGGTCTCCAGGGTCCTTACCAGAGTGCCCGAATCCATCTTGTAAACATCGAAGCCAGTTCCGACATTATCGATGGCACAAAGCCTTCGACCAATATCTACCGCCGCATTCCCACTGTTCAAGTCTTTAGCGAGGCGCTCGACGACATATCCAAGGCTCCAACTCACATTCGCGTTGCAAGAATAAACTCGGAGATGTGTTTACCGTCATTCCCTCCACACCGGTATAGACCACCGTCGTATAGTCCAAATACATGAAGGTCCCGTTCCGGGTTGCTCTCGAACGCCAACGCCTTTGGAATGATGTCTTTATCTGCACCGTATCCCTTCGAGAAAACGGGGTCGAGTTTGCAGCTCTTGAAGTCAAAGAACCAGACTTGAACGCACTTGTCGCGTGTACCGATCGCTATTCGGGCCGTACCAGTGTTGGGTGTGTCGACTGTGATGCAGAGTATTTCGCCGCCCTTCGCAAGACGTGCGGAATAAATGGATTCGAATCGATTCTGATGGATGCTTAAAGTGGTCGGGTGAAATTCACATTAAATGGATATACGTACCGTGGTTGGGCGATATTGGAGGAACACCAAGAATCCCAGGGCGTTCCCGTAGCACAAGGTATCGAAACCTTCTTCATTGCGCGTAACCCAGGAGAGGCAGGAGATCTGACCCCTTTCATTCAAGGGCTGCTGTGGGACGTCCAGTGCCTTGCTCGTCTTTAGATCCCAGACTTTGATGCCGTCGGTACCTGTTGCACAATTAGATGTTTATATGACCTTATAGCCAACGCTTTCGTACCTCCACTCGCCAAAAAATACCCGTTTGGAGAGATGGACAGAGTAATAACAGGTCCAGTGTTGCCGTGAAGTGTTGTGAGAAGGCGCAAGCGTTTAGATACCAAATTCGAGATGAGGGTAGAAAACATGATGGTGGTTGTTGGTGAAAGAATCAAGCCTTGAGCGGCGTGTGGATGATTCTTTATTCCTTTGTACGTCGTTGTTTGACGCGTTTGTTTGATTTTCGCCACTCATCGTTGTGTTAGATATATAACGGTTGGACACTCGATGCCCGCCGACCACCACTCCTTTCTAATCATGTCGCCCTTGTCCAAAGACGTTCCTCATTTCTTCAAACCCGGCGCGCCTCCACCCCCTCAGCCAATCCTCATTGCTCAAACTGAAATAGGATACAACCAGGCACCACCCAAACTCTTGGCCTTGGAGGAACTCGGACCGGGTCCTACCCGTCGACAGCCCTCTCCACGACCTTCTCCATACCGCAAGTGTGCGCAAGCGCAAAACAACTCGAAGCTGGATACGAACCGCTCTGCTAGATCTGATTCCGAATCGCCTTCGGAGTCATCCTCCGAATCTGATGGCGAGGATGGCGTTCAACTTATTCCAAAGCCGAACGGCGAAGCGGGCCGACCAGGTCATGGCGGTTATAATGTTGAGGAGTCATTGGGCTGGCCCGCCAAAGAATATCGCCAACTCAAGGTAGCATACAGCGATACACTTATTATTATTATACTGACGCGTTTCTTTAGAAATTTGTGAAAAAGCATGTGAAAGAGCAGCTTGAACCTTCGAAGAGTTTTTCCGCCCAACATCTTGCTTCCGTCCGAGCCATCCAAACCCTGGTAGGCATCTTTTATTGCCACATGTTATTCGATCACTGAAACGCAGGTTTGAAGGCATCCGATAAATTCCCAGCTCTTCAAGGCTATGCAAATTGCTGGCCCATCGGCGATCTTATTCGCTTGGAACTCAAATATACGTCGGGGCGTGCACGTCTTCAAGAACAGAAAGACGATGCAAAGGCGGGAAAGCTTTTGACAAAGTCTTCGAAATAATTAACGAGAACATTTATAGCAATATATCTTCAGACCTGTACCTTAGTCGCTACCACATGTACACCACACCTCCTTTGAGTCGACCTGCTGACATTAGATACCATCGCGAATGCAACCGTTATCAGATCCATCAGCATCAAAAGTGCTTTTTTGGGCCTGGATTGCGAACGCCCCTATCTCTCTGAAAAGTAGTTCCACCCTCACCGTACTCTAACAACTCATCGACCCCCGTTCTCCCCCTATTGGTGTTGGACACGTCAGTCATTCGCTTCCAATATCTCAACTGTATTCTTATTTATCTGTTATTTTCATAGGTCATGCCCCGCAGGCCGGTTCAATATTTCGTATGCAAATGTGTCGAAGAATGCATGCTTGTGTCGGAGAAAGGACCAGACGGCGAGCCCTTGGGTATCTCGATGCCTATTTCCCAACGCACGGCGCACCTCAATCGTGTAAAGGCAGAAGCGGCAGACCGCCGAAACGTTGAACAGGCCTCCCAAGAAGCGATAGCATCGTCGCTTGCATCGGAACTTGTCATCATGACTCTGCTCGACGATGGTCCCAACCTCGATAAGCAACCTGACCGACTCTGGTCATCTCGAGATGATTTCCAACGCAAAACGTCGCAGTCGCCTATCGTTGATTATGAACCAAATACCTCAACATCCGTAGATGCTATCATCGATGGCCTCCAGCGGTTGCAAATCGGTTTCGATCCCACACTTCTCCCTTTCACATCAAGCCCCGACATCCCACCGCTTGGAAGCGGAGGCGTTACTGCGGATGATACAGAGAGAATGACCCCGCGCCCTGCGCCTCAACCAAAGCGCGCAACTGATCGTAAAATAGCGAAAGCCCATCGCGCTTTACACACGGTTGAACAGCGGGTTCAAATTTGCCTGTCCCACTTTGATGATTCTAATTCCCAACCGGCGCTTTCGGTTCTCACTTTCCTCGAGTCAGAGCTCCTTCAAATTCAAACGACCTTCGACAACGTCACGATCTCTGATCACTCAATTAACGTACGGAAAGCTGCTCTCCGGAATTCGCTTTCTGAACTTCGATCCTGCGTCGTAAACCTGCGCCAAACCTATCATTTAGATAGTGATAGACCTCTTCAATTTAATTCTGGTCAGTGTTCTGTACCGCGTACCGACTTCTTGCTTACCTCGAGCCCACAGAACACCATTTCACCCTTCCTGTCAATGATCAAGATGTCGTCGCCCAGATAACATTGTTCATTGCAGTCACCTGTACAGTCATCATGGGTATTAGCCGGCGGATGGGCGAGCTGCTCTTAGGTCTCCTCACGACTCTACTTCGCGCTGCTTTTACCGATCCCAAGAAGCCGGAGCTCACTCTCAGACAACAATCTATCCTCCAACAAATTCCCCGCACCCTTGACACCGCTCTCAATAAATTTCATTTAGAATGCCAGACAACTCTTTACGCGGTTTGTCCGAAATGTAACTGCAACTATCCTCCAGTACTCGACGCAGACGACACCCCAGTATATCCCCAAATATGCACCAATCTACCCTTTCCTGACTCCGAAATTTGTGGAACGAAGTTGTTAGACGGCGACGAGCCGTCAAAACCCCTTAAAACCTTCCTTTATCACTCCTTTCATGACTGGCTAGCCGGTCTCCTTGCCCGAGCCGATCTTGAACAGATCATGGATAAGACTTGCGATGATCGAATGGCTTCAATACGCAGCGGCAATGTTGCTCCAGCTTACGTCGCCGACATTGTTGAAGGCGAATATGTCTCGACATTCAAAGGTCCTGAGCCTGACCGTCTTTTCATCGATCGACCCGGCACTGAGGGAAGATATCTCTTTGTTGTCAACTTCGACTTCTTCACTCCCGAGCGCAAGACCGTCCGTGGCGCCGACGCATCATGTGGAATACTTAGCGCAGCCTGTGCAAATCTTCCCCTCAATATCCGTTATAAACCTGAGAACATGTACATCGGTGGCATTGTCCCTGACCACCCAAATGGCACCGAGATCAATCACTTTGCACGCCCGCTCGTCGATGACATGTCCGTCTCCTGGGAACGAGGCGTTCACTATTCCCAAACCGCTAATCATCCCGAAGGAAGAGACACCCGGAGCGCCATCGTGTGTGGTGTTTGTGATCTTCCCGGGGCTAGGCAATTCAGCGCAACCGCCAACTTTAACAGCCACAACTATTGTACTCGATGTAACTGTCATGATCTCGCAACACGTGGTCGCACCGACACCGATTCAGCGGACTGGAAACCTAAAGATCCAACCGACCAGCGTCAGAAAGCTGAAGCTTGGAGAGACGCATCTTCTAAAACCGAACAGGAGCGATTGTTCCAGGACCATGGCTTCCGGTGGTCCCCTTTATGGCGTCTTCCGTATTGGGATCCTGCGCGTATGCTCGTTGTCGACACAATGCACTGTCTTTTTGAAGGCGTGGCGCAATATCACTTCCGAGAGGTTCTCAAGCTTACGAAGACAGAAGCAGAAACGACCGAAGTAGTCTCTGCAGCCTTTACCTTCAAATTTTCTGTCCCAGCCGACAAGGAAATCACAGACTTAAAACTCGAAGCCTCCGATATTAAAGACGTTCTCAAGCTGCATGAGATGCTCGTTGCCGCAGTAGAAGGTCGGAGCGATGCAGAATTATCAGCCAACCTTCAGAAGCTGACAAAACGCCTCGAGGGAAGGCGCTTGAAAGCTCTTAAATTCGTTTCAAAGAGCTTAAAGCTTGAGGTCAAACCGCTTGGGAAACGCCAAACTGCCACAAAATTCCAGCACGCTGAAGCATTGGTAGCATGGGTAAGCTCCTGCCTATGCCTAACTTCCGCCTTTTGTGCTAAAATCCTCATAGCGTGGGCAGTATCCATTTGCGCCAATGGTGGAACCTGTGGTCAAGTTCGGGACCATGGAAGTCATGGATCGCATTCAAGAAGTCATTCGCAACACGGATACGCCATCGTGGGTTGAATCTGTTCCACGAAACTTTGGCGATCCAGCTGCTGGCTCCCTGAAGGCGGATGAATGCGAACTATGACGACCATCTACCTACCCATTGCGCTTATCAGTATGTGGGGAGAAGGCACTACTCATGCGACACCTGAACGCGCGTCGTTTCTCCGGCAGGTGCTTGATCACACTATGGATCTCGTATGTGCAGTCTATCTTGCTGGTATGCGCACATCAACGGAGGCACGTACCTCGGCCTATCTCTACTACATTAAATCTTGGCTCAGCAAACTTCAAACTCTTCACCCTGAAAGCACTCTTCGAACCAATGCACATATGGCAATTCACGTCGCAGACTTTCTCCGTTTATTTGGTCCCATACGCTCATGGTGGTGCTTTCCATTTGAACGTCTGGTCGGGCAGCTACAACGCCTCCCAACTAACTCCAAATTCGGTTAGTATTCGTCAATGTTCACCTATCTCTCGGCTAACTCTTTCCCAATCGTCAGGACAACTGGAGGCAACGATGCTTTCAGCATTTTCCAGGGCAGCCAAACTTAAGCAATGGATTGCGCGTCCAGATTGTCCTGCCTTCCTCAAAGAGTGCAAGCGCTATTTTGACAAGGCGTTTTCAACGACACCGGAGGATTCCAATCATGTCGCAGACTCTGCCTTTCGTACTGTCCCCCCCGAATTGCGGGCGACCATTCCTGCGGGTCCGAAGGTGGCAGTCCGTGCACAGCATTTACACGACGGCGTCGTCTTCTCTCGTTCCAAGACACACGTAGGAAACAGCCTCATCATGTATTACCCCGATGGTAATCGACGGGATCCGCCCATTCCAGCCGAGATAGAGAATATCGTTGTTGGGATGGACCAACGATATACATATGTAGTTCGCCGTCAGCTTCCGGCCCCTCCTGGCACCGTTGACCCATTTGCCCCCTACCTTCACTTTCCTGCGAAGGTTTTTTCGTCGAAGATCTCTAGTACGCTCGAGACCGTTTCTCCTGAATGGGTCATGTCCCACTATGCTCGATGGAAATTGGATAAAGACCGAGTCGTAGTTCTTAACCTCTCCCGGGTAAGAAAAGTCTTGCGCTACACACTTGAACCTCTCTCATCTTTTCATAGGATTAACAGTGCTGGAATTGCCAGGGAAATTGTTCAACCAACGGTTCTCAGAAGTAGTACGATATTTGTATTTTTAGTTAGTCAAAACAGAACCGTGAGATCTATGGTACCGATGTCGCCCACTTATCTCGTTCCCTGACGATCATCGGAGTTTGAAGGTCCGATCAAAACACTCCTCCATCATCATCACTTGGAGGCGCTCCGTAGTCTATAGCAATAGTTAGTTGTAGTAACAGTGGTATTAGGATTCACCGTGAACTACCATGAACTATGAATATATATTTAAATCATTTCACGACGCTTGTAACCCGTGGATCTTTCCATGCGAAGTACGTCTCCTCCCCTCCAGATATAGTTCTTTTATTAACTGCTAGCAGGATTTCTTGTTGGAAATATACATGTTAACAGGTGGGGACGAGGTCGGGAACATCGATAGCATCTCCTCCTTACTTAGCTAGAATGGATAGCTAACCGGAAACTTACATTAAATGCAGGTCAGGAGCATCGAAAATATTACCAGAGGCAGATATAGTGGAGAGCCTACTCCGAGCGGCAGGTGTATATGTGAGGCTGTATTGACCCTCGCGCCAATTCGCTCCCTCACCCAGGTTTGTTTCTAGCTTTTATTTGCGCGCCTACGTCTCTCACTGTACCTAACGCGCCTTACAAGATCGAGAAGTCAATCACGTACTGTACAATATTGGACAAGCCAAGAGTTGGGTTGACGATTCTTTCGGCGTTCATGAGTAGTCAGTCGTCCTCTGGTGAGTACCGACATTCATTGTCTCCAAGTTTTTGCTCATTACTAACCAGCAACGAGCGGCACCGGTCGAAGGGCCTCGGTTACCACTCAACGGTATTCGGTTTCGTTCAAGGAGGCTGGAATCTGTTCCTGCAATGTTGGGCAGCCCACATCTTTGACGACGGACGCGTCGATGTGTTTTTTGATGTAGATCGCGAGCTTCTGGGTCAGGAAATGATGCCAGTGAATTGTAAGTACTTTCTCTTACCTTCTTCCCGAGCCTGAACTCAAAAAAAACTCCAGTCGCCTCGCCCGATAGGCCGGTTGCAAACACCATGGAATACGATGGAGATGGTTGGTTTACGACGGAGTAAAATGATATTACAAGTGGAACTACGTTAGAATTGTGTTTTGCAAATCAATGTCCGCGCTTTTTTGAGCCAAAACTAACTAATAAGTCCGTGATGTATACCGAGTATCGATCCGAGTTGAGAATGGAGAATTCGGGACCCCGATGAAAATACCATCGGAGTGTCGGTGGGTTCCACATGTCCGATCAGTGGGTAGTGAGTGCCCCGATGAATATTGGACTCCTTTGTATTTAAAGTCTTGGGTCAAGTCTTTGATAATTTTTGATTTTATTCGAAACTTGAAGTCTTTGAATATCCCCGATAAGAACAAACATTTAATATATGCAGCACAGTCGAACAACATTTATTATTTTAAACAAAGGGCAAATTTTGATAGGTACCGGCATTTTAAATATGTGCGAAAATCTTGAGGAATTTAAGGGTTTAAGTATTGAATGTTATCGAAATTTATCTCCGACTTGCCTCAAGATTTAAAATATGAATATTCCCTGAACGGGAAACAAGACTTAAAATTTTGATTTTTTTTCAATCGCCTGCAGTACTTAAAATATTTAATTAGATCTTGGTATAAGTTTTTACCGGTCCTCAATTCGGCAACCCCCGGCGTGTGGTAGTTGCTGATGCGATGCGTCCGACGATCTGCCGTTCTGAGTATACAGAGACGCCTCTGAATCCATCGACGTCGTGCGGTCTTTCATCACCGTCGAATGCTTCGAAATTCCTCTTAACGGCCGATCCCCATCGTCGTCCATCTCCTTCTCCACGTCCGAATGCTCCTCCGTCGTACCATCTGCCTCTAGGACTTGCGGTAATGGGTGCGGCGAAAGCTGCCTCGACCTCGCCGAATCTGTCCTGGAGCGGAACGAATCCCCTTTCGGCCGCGTCGAATCCACCCGCAGCCTGCTACCACTCAAATCCATACTCGGCCGTGATTCTGGTACCGGTGGGGTAGGCGTAACTCCAGACGCCACCCCGCTGCCACTCACACCGGTGTTGATGGAGAACCAGGAAGACATGGAGATCTTGCTCGTGGAGCTAACGACGGTCGATGCTCGCGTTCGTTGGTACCGCTGAACGAAGGTGAAATAGGCGAGGCGGTTGGAGAGAGGAAGAGACGATGTGGCGAATGGAATGGGAGAAGACTTGCCAGCTTCAAGTGGTTCACTGCTGGATAGCATCTTCGTGGTCACGGTCATCCTCGGAGCGAGCGTACACTAGCCCGCCCACTGGCCTTGCCCATCCCATTGCTGTGTACGCTCCATCTGGAATACCATGTCGTCTTCTTCACCATCATCTTCGTCCGAGGAGTCCATCCCATTTGCAAGGTCTTGTAATAGAGAAAGGCCGATCCTAACATGAGCATCAGCTGATGAACGCCGGTCATACAAGCATGATGAGGGTGACGCAAAGGAGGGAGAGGTGGTTGGAGTTGCAGATGAAGGGGCCAGAGGACTGGTATTGGTGGCGTTCGCTATCTGCGACGAGTTATTTGTGGAAGGCAGGCATCATGAAGAGGAGGATGCGAATGTCGACGATGTTGGAGGAGGGGGATAAGGCGAGATCTGGGACGTGCCCATGGGAGGCGACGTGGGTACCCGCTTGTTGATCCTTAGCGGCAAAGTATTTGATTCCCTCTTCGCTTCGGGGCCAATCTTGAGCGGCACCGGCGCATTCGAGGTACTGGAAGGACTTTGTTGGAGGGATATGAATTGTCGGGGGGTGAAGAAGTTCTGGCAGGCGGTTCAGCAATTGACGTTGACGCAGGGCTGGTAACGACAGCACCGTCCGAGTCCAGATGGAGACGACGAAGAGGGGATATGTGAGAGGTCAAGCGATGGTGATGGCCACATCTCTCGAGCGTGGGCCGTAACAAGTCGGATGTCAACATTATTGTGTGGTATGATTTGGCCATGCTTGGCGAGCCTGGATCAACGCCTTGTCGATAACCATCTTGTTGGTGGGTGGCTCAGCATTGCATCGATCAATGGATCTCACCCCATCGTCAGATTAATTCCAATCATGGCCAATGCTAGCGACTGGAACAGCGGCGATCTCCTACATCGCCATCTCCACCTGTCCCGCCCAGACGAATTCTTCCGCCATGGCGCAGACCCGGCGCTAGACAACCTTGACCCTGCCATTCTCAATTCTTCTCCTGACTCGGACGACCCCAACTTCTCCGATGCATATCTCGATCTCGCTACGAAGGCCACCCAAGAGAGCGCTGTTGACAACTTCGCCGCGGAGACTCTGAAGCTGCTAGGGTTCAACGAGCGCAAAACTACTGTAGTGACTCGCTATAACCATCTGCGGCGATGGCAATCAGGTCGCACAGACGGATGTGTGCGTTCTGTATCGTCCCAGTCAAAAGTCCATTGGCCATCGACCCCAGTGGGTTCCGGACCGCGGTCACCTCTCCTCGTTCATCATGTACTCGTCGTCTCTCTAGGTCAAACGCCACTCCGCGTGGGCTACTGGACGCTCCTACCTACAACGCTCTCCCTGACAACACCCTCGACTCTCGAATCCCATCCAGTGTGGAAGCAGACTGCGACTCCTTTTTCTCTTTCTCGACCCAGTTTTCTGTCACAGCGGCAGCTGCAGTCCCAGTTGGAAGTTGAAAGACCCAAGACGTAATCGAAGATGTTGCTTGAATGGTATGGGTCGGGCGTCGTGGGGCACGAACTGCTGGTGGAGAGTATTTTCTTCGTTATCGGCGTACGTTTCCATTTTTTCCTTTGTTATGAGGAGGCAGGTGGCTGAGGAATTTCGACCATAGATAACATCTCGTTCGGGAACCTCACGTTGCAGTATCTGCGTTCACACCCCCTCCAACCTCATCGTTGGTCTCTTCTGCAGCAGTAGGACTGACATCGATGTCATCCGGTACCTGCACCGCCAACGTCAACGGCAGCCCAGTCCACGAATCCCAGCCATCTCTGCTGCAGGGTGCTTTCCTTTTTTATTCTCGCAATGGCAGCCCCAAATCAATGCGGATGCAGAATTGTGGTCGAAGGCCCATGCACAGCTTTACCCACAGCTGCACTCGCCCAAGAAGCCGTAGATGCTGATTCGACATGCAGATCCGGGCTTAACATCCCAGCTGCGCCCTCCGGCTCCCATCCATCTGCACCTAATGTGCCAGTACCGTCATCTTACCCAAAGTCGAAGCCCATGAAGCCGAGGTACCACAGGCAGCCAGAGCCTGGCCTCGGACGACGTATTGTCATCCCGATTCCTCTTAATAGGGCCTTCATTGGCGTCCTTGCCCCTCTCTCACCCGCACCCCAATCGCCCATACTTCTCTCGCCCCTCAAGCACCACATCCACCATCTTACACCTGCACCGGAAGCACCAACACATCATCTCCAGCGGTACCGACTCAAACACACGTGCGGGCACCGAGAGTCGTTGCAAGACCCCGTTCTCAGGAAGCTGAAGCAGCGCGCGGAGGTGGGAGTGTAGCTTTCGAAGCGCGTCCAGGGATCGTCGTTGTGCGTCAATTCGACCCTGGCAACCGGGGGTGAGGCTGAGGCGGTGGGTGATGTGGAGATCGATGCGGGTGCGACGATTATGAGTGCTGATGGAGGTTTGGATGCGGGTGGGCATGGGCATAGGTCCAAGGACGAAAAGGAGAAGGATGCCCCGAATGTTAGGCAGGAAAGGGGAAGGATGGAATGGAGCGCGTCGAATCGTCGTCGGAAGTCGATTCCAACAGCCCGCAGGACGTCAATGGCGAAGCTAGAACGTCGAGATGGCACCACCTTAATCAACAGTTTTCATTGTCCTCCGCCGCCGCCTGTGCTGGTCCAGAAGTTGCCTATTTCGACTTTATCGAAGTCGGTCTTTCCTCTTCCCCCTCCAACGGCACTCTATTCAGCTTTGCCTTGTCCGCCTCCAACGTTAACACTGCTGCAACCTCCGCAGAATCAAGAGAGACGAATCCAGTGGTCATCGAGCCCACGTCCATCCTTTCTCTCAAGGGGAAAAGGGTTTCTAAATCGCCTCCTCGACCACCTCGACCACCCGCATACTCCACCACCTCCAGATCGCCGTCGGTAGTGTCCTCTCCAGACGCCACAACCACAGCCACACTCACAGCCACGACCTCTTCAGGAAGAACTCAAACCGTCCCAACCACCTCAACTCAGCCCTTCCGACAAAAACAGCTAGATCTCGCCCACAATCCCCAACACGCGCATGGCCCCTGACTTCCGCTCGCCACCTCGGTTGGAGAGGAAGGTCGACTTTAGTTTTTTTTATCTCATTTTCCTCATCTTTCTTTGTTTTGTTTGTTTCATCTTTTTTTCCATCTAAATCATCGAACTGACTGCTCAAACTCGTTCTCTGGTTCACAACCCAGCGTCAGTCTCAAAAGATTTTACCACCCCGGACCAACCGACGTCGTTGGCTCAGGAACACCGATCTCACACATCGCCCCCTCAGGCCCAGAAACCCGGGGTGGCGGCGATGTCCACTCAGCCACGAACTCGAACCCAGCCCAGGAACAACAAGACAAATAGGATGCCACGCCTGACTTCCTCTCGCCGCCCCGGTCCTGAGAGGAACGTCGACTTTTGTTAAACGTACATTTTTACCTCATTTTCCCCATTTTTCTTTGTTTTCTTTTTTCACCCCTTGTTCCATCTTACCTATCGAACTGAAGATTCGAATTCGTTCTCTAGCTCATGGAAGCCCGCAATCGATATAATTAGGCTACCTACCAACCCGTACACACAAAAAGAAACTGTAGTGCAAATGTGTTGGGAGGATCTCGTAACATTAAAGAGGCAAGCGCTTGAGAATCAAATGGTGTTCCGACAGCCGAGAACATGATGGATAAGTCGCCGGAGAAGGACCGAAAGCTGTACGGGATTGAGGTCAAATGCCGTCTAGGGTGCAATGAGGAGACGACAAACCATATATTCACTCATTGTGAAATATTTCAACAATGGCGAGAGGACGCAGGAAATCAACTCGAGAAGTTAATTCGCGAGCGCTTGAATGGCATGGATGTTGACGAAATTGAACGGACGAGATTTTTGCAGAAAGCTAAGTGTTTCTATACTGACGATCCTGAGCTATGGCCTCTGGTTGAATCACATTATTATTTAGGTCACGTACCCAAAATCCGACCGAGGTTAACCAGCTTGGAGAAAGAGAACAGAATACTAAGGGAGAGAATCATACACGGGATATATTGTGACTGGCATAACACAAGCGTACGGCTGGCAGGAAGGATTTTCGGGGAGCTACAAAGAAGGGCGGCGCGACATTGGAATATGAGAAGAAAACAGGAAGGTGAAGAACTCGAGAGGGCTTAGGAGGAAATGCATAGAGGGAGGAACAAACGCGCGAGAGTCCACCGAGGCCTATAAGTCCTAGTAAGTCTGAGTAGACGAATGTGGATCAATACATGTAAACAATGTAAACATACCGAAAATGAAATCCCATCCTTCGGTAATGCCTTCGCATCGCTCTGAAACATAAGCGCAGCAGAACTCTCCATCGAGAAATGCTCCGCCCAACAACTCTTCATTCCAAACCGGATAACATCCAAAATTTCCGGGTCGAGTTTCTCCTCATAAACCGCAGCTTCGAACAAACTCCTCCGAGTTGCCTCCCTCGTGCTCGCGCCCATCTCCAACAACCGCCGGAGGAACTTCCGTAGCACCTGTTTTTCCTTGTCTTGTGACCCTCAGTGACCCGAAAACCGCGCTGACAATGCGGCATGCCCAAGCTGGAGAGAATCCCAGCATTCCGATGGCTGAGGGTGAAAGGGAGTCCGAGTCCGAATAGTTTGAATAGTGTATATCGTGTCGCGGTGTCGTTAGGATATCTCCACTCCCAAGTCGGATCGTCATGGCCCAAAAACAAACGAGGAGTCTCAAACATGAAAAGAATCCCCACAGCCAGCTGCGATGCATCATGAAGTCCAAATCTATTCAGTTCACTAATAAGCACAGTATAATACAGTTTTGTGGCCAGTATCATCTATCTGAAATGCTGAAATGGCATCTCCCTGTTCTGGGCATTGAATCTTTCAACCTCCCACCGAAAACAATGCTGAATAAAACCATCAAGCTGAGGAAATAACTGTGCATACACTGAGAAGGGCCAGGAAACAAGAAATAAAGTGGACATACTCAGATTAATCATTATTTTGTGTTGGCAGTGACACGGTCGGTTACACGTTGGACGTGCGTGCGATTCCGAAGGTGAGTCCCAAATTCCCTTAGTGTATTTCCGGGACCCACGCGGTATAGCTATTTGCAGCATCAAAGTTGAATTATTCTAGCCTCAAAATCATTGACTTACTTTGCCGGGGCAGTCTAAACATTTGATCTGCCATGCGCCAGGATCTGTAATGGACAACCTAGGTTCTAAAAGGTGTGGATGTAGTTTTGTGAGATTGTAAAGCGCTTCGGAGAGCCAGAGAGGGGGAGGAGGCTGCCAGAGCGACTTTGGGTGAGACGAGGAGGTGAAATATCAAACAAATTTTTTAAATTTCCTCTTACCCCTTCATCCTCATGTCCTCTTACCCCTTTATCCTCATGTTTCCTTCCCCCTTTATCCTCATGTTTCCTTCCCCCTTCATCCTCCAGCTTCAAAACGGAGGGAGATGCAGACCCCAGCGGCCTATCTTTTTCTACAATGAAAAACAGAACATTAAATATAAGATCTTCGTACCTCGCAACTTCGCCCTTTCGGGCAGGACGACGCCGTCGAAGACCCATTTCTGGGGCCGTGGCGGTACCTCGGCAGAGGAATCTTTTTCCACAATGAAAAACAGAGCATGAAATATAAGATCTTCATACCTTGACCCGCTGCCTTTTTGGTAGCCAGTAATCTTGGGCTCCGTCTGGGAAGTACGTCCTTGGGCATACCAGTGGAGGTTGAATGTTGAACGTTGAGTAGCGCGTTCGGCCCCTTACTGTGGGATGCTGTGAGCAGAGTTCCAGTTGATTACGTCATCGATCCCCACACTTTCCACACTCCATCAACCCGACAGCCAAATCGTGAACGTACTACTTACCCCAGGAACTCACCATGGATTTCTCCGATGACGAATCGTTGAATCTATGTGTATTCACTGATCGCTTTCGCTTTTTTTTTTTCGATATTTTTTGTCCGTAGACTTCGCATGAGTTGTCTCGTCCACTGGGCATTCTGACGGATGGGCTGAAGAACAGTTGGCAGAATTCCGGAACGGTTGCGTCTGAATTTCTTGCCTCTTTTATCGATATAAAAGCTAATTAATTCTTTTGGTGCTTAGGCAGCTACGAGATCCTTGGGATTATCCTGCGAATCAAAGCACAGTTGATTAATCTGACCGCATTCGAGGCTTTGTTCGAATTCCTAGGCGTCAATTTCAACAGTCCCGAGTTCGTAATTTTATCCAGAGGCTTATTTTATTTTATTTTATTTCATACTAATTATTTGGTATCAGACAATCCATGATCGTCAATCCACTTGCATATCGAGCTATTGTGCTCGACTTCTTGCTCTGGTCTCGTACACGCCCTGAGATCCAACATGCTCATTTGGACCAATTCACCACTCTGCTCTTGCTCAGCAGCCGGTACAAAGTCTTTAATTGGAAACAGAGGTTGGCGAAAATGAACCTCCTCGTCCGAAAATGCCTTTTCGCACTTCAAGCCGATTGGTATGGGGCCGCCAATGGGACGAAGAAACCGCTTGATAGCCTTGGAGGGTCGAAGGAGGATGTGGGGATGTTATATACTACCTCGTCGAAGCTCTTGGTGTGGTTTTGAAAGCTCCTGGAGGGTTTGTGAAGGAGGATACAAGGCGACTGTGGCGTATCTTGCAGCAAATTTGCATGAAAGTAGGCCCTTCATCTTTGTTTCGCATGAGTTTCCCGAAGAACGCTGACAACTTACTCGCAGCATCCGGACATATCTCGCCGCATTCCATCATCTTGCGGTTCTTCAAGACAACCCCTTCGAGAAAAGGCAGAACAGGTCCTCAGTCTCCTTGTCCAAATCCTCGGATCTCAACTCTACTATACCAAGTTTACATCCGCTCTTCCCATGACCCGCATTATTCTTCTCTTCTTGGGAGACCGGCCGTCTTCCGTCGTCTCTGTGCAGACGTTGAACCTCATTGGGACCAGCATCAGGGTGTCCAGTGCGTTTAGTAGGAAGTTTGAGCTTGTCAATGGGCGGAATGTTCTTCGGACGATTCTTCTGGCTGTGTGGGATCCCGATGTCAACCGCGCCGCGTTTGATTTGCTTTTGGGGAGGACGAGTGTTAATCTTGGTGGTGGGGGTGGAAGTCAGGTCCCTACGCCCACTTTGGCTACGAGGCGAGAGGAGAAGGAGAGAACCACGAATACGACTGTGTCTTGCACGCACATCTTGCCGACGATTATTTCCGCTTTGCAAACTGGTTAATTGCCGTCGTGAATAATTGCCATATCTCTGAGAATGACGAAGGTCAGCCAAGTTTTTGATGCCTTTTTCGGATCTGCTTTGCTGATACTATAAATTGAGGATGTACAAGAGTGGACACACACACACAGACGAGGAGCACAACACATTATGTGAGAAGGGAAAACCAGGAATGGGTGTGTCGCTCCTCATTTTTGAGTGTCCTTTTCCAATCCTTTTCATTCCGACATACGAGGGTGCGAGGTGACGAATTGATGTCATATGTCACCCGTCACGACTGGTCTCTTTCCACCACCACCACCACCATCGTTCGCCGCTGCTCGTGCCTCACCCTGCTCTTTTATGGCCGTCCCCACTTCACATATCCCATCCCACAATGCGCGTAGCGGCGGACGTCGCGACACAGACCCAACGTCCCCCCTGCTCGTTTGAGTGCATTCGTGAATTGGAAAGTGCGGCGAAAAAGTGCGGCGATCGTGTGCGGCGGGTTTTGCCGCCGCACACATAACGTGACGACACGACTACTTTCCTTCCTAAGTAAGCCCCCCTATGGTACCCGCATACTCTGATATCCTCCTGTAATAGTAGTATGTACCGCGGCCACCCTCGTTTAAAGCCCTAGAACCTCACTCATCATCTCGCGCGATTTAACGAAAACGCGTTGGTGGAAAGTTAGTATGCTGCTAATTGAGGTCCCCACAAAGGCGGGTACAATGACAATGGCACACACGATGTCGGTAACATGATTTATTTATTTTTCCTATGAGCTACCCTACGCCCTCTGTAATATGCTTGTGTACATATATATCTGGGTCACAGATGCACCTTATGATTGAATGTTCCACTGGCACAAAGGCGGGTAAGCCGCAAGCGCGATCTTCATAACATTTGATGTCAGCTACATCCAATTGCTTGTGATGACTCGCAAGCACAAGGCGAGTCAGAGTAACCACATCATGTAAGGCCTCTCAAAAACTGCCACGGCGTTTATTCTCGCCCAACAGTTTTATATAAATCTACTACTTATTTGGTAATAATGAAACTATGTTGCGAGACGCGCCCAATTCAAGTCATGGGACTTGGTGAAATTGGTCACGTTTTTGCCTAGCGGATTTTGCCGCCGCACACGATCGCCGCACACATTGCCGCACTTTCCAATTCCCGGATTTACTGGTAACACTTGCTGTTGAAGTTCCTGGCCTCCACGAAGGTGGGGTGAATGATGAGCAATAGATAGATCACTTAGAGGGCTTGGTGAGTCGCAGTGAAATGTATTAAGCTGGAGATGCACCCACAAAAAGTTGTGAAAAGCCCAATCAAGATGAACCAGCCTAACAATTCCAAAAACAAGGCAAAGAGAAGCATGGCCAGCACTAATTGTTAAGTTGTGAGAGCTGCTTTTCCGGTTCAATCGAAGGTACTTACACAATAAATGAAAATTCCTCGTTAAAAGTACGTCCCTCGTCATGATATCTTTCAAAAGAGTTAGTTGTTTTCGCAAACGTTGTCTCGTTTGGTTAATCCCTCGCTGCCGCCGGTCACGTTCCCGCTGCCGGTCACTGGCACGTTCCCTCTGCCGGTCATGTTCCTGCCGCTGCCCACGTTCCGCCTCAGATTCCTGAACTGAATGGGACTCTTGTGGCAGATAGGTTGGCCTAGTTGAGAGTCACTTCAAGAGCATGAGCGTTGTTTTAAAACACCACCCACAAGTTCCCCAAACTAAAAATTAGAAAGGTTTAGTGCTTTCAAAGTGAGAGGACATTTTAACAAACACACACGACAATGGAATACCGAAACGGCCGTTGTGCCATGATGGGACCAGGGTACAATATGCTTACCATTCATTCTTATACCGTTTCAACTGCTGTGCCATGGTCCGATATGCGGTGTACGAAGGACTCGGTTTACGTAAATAGTCAATAGTCAATAGTACTGCCTTCGAGATAAGTAACACGTGGTTGCCCATGTGTCCGCCTCATGAGGTGGCTGCAACGCCATAACAAGCTGTACATCCTTCAGTCCGATTGTCCATCTCCCAACATTGATGGCCTCTCCCAACTATACGCAGATGCAACATGGGGCCAATCACCCATCAACGAACCCCGATGTACAGGGATACGCCATGCGGTTATCGAGTGCGTGCATTTTCCGTTCGGTTTCGGTCAGACTTGGGCTGGCGGCCCTTAGGTTTTATCGCACACCTTGTGTTAGTGAGGAAAACACATTTCTCAGTTTGTCTGCGATTGCTGTGCCATGGTACGATATGCGGTACATGAAGGACTTGATTTACGTAAATAGTCAGTAGTAAATAGTACTGCCTTCGAGATAAGTAATGGCACTTGGTTCGCGCATGTTCTGTCCACAGCCTTTGCCTCATGAAGTGGCCAGTGTGACAACCAAGGGTGACAACAAGCGCCTCTGCCAACCATACGCAGATGCAACCCGGAGACAAGCTCCCATCAACAAACCCCGATGTACAGGGATGTGCTATACGGTTATCGAGTGCGTGCATTTTCCGTTCGGTTTCGTATGACATTATTTTCCGTTGAAAATTCGAAGTCCGTGAACTTGATTCTCACGCCGCATGGAAATCGCGGGATCAGCATCGTACACCGTACAGAAAGTCAGGTCTTAGTGCGTAGTCAGTAATCGTCTTGCAGGTTTGGCAAGCAAGTGTCCACAGTGTACATGAGTAATCAGTACAATCTATGGCGTACTACCAGAGGTAACTGGGGCAATTTTATTACAACTTCAAGCGGACGAATTTCGCAGTTTCGGCACGTGACCACCGCGCGCGTCGCGCGCTTCCGGGGTCTTCGCCGCCCTCAAAATTCTTTAAATCACTCAGTTTTTTATAAAATGTGAGAAGTATAACGCTATATAACTAATTCCTGTAAAACGAGATTTTCGCGTGCATGGGAAAGTATGGATCTTTCCAATCATTCCGTCCTGGATATCTTCTCGTATGTGTATTGTCGTCGTGTTCATGTGGACTTACAGAAGAGTAAATAGAAAGGGAGTGTTAGTTCATTTACGAGGCGTTGAGTTCAGATAGTGAAGATTGGGTATTTATGTTCGCTGCTTCTTTGAGGAAGGTGTAGGGGATGAGGGATCCGGCTTCCGAGACTTGGTATATCCAAGCGAGGACGTAGATTCGCCTTCGATAGATGCAAGGTTTTCATCATGAAAGGCTAAGGAATCGAGGGCTGACAGGTCCTGGTTCGGTTTGTAAACACCTTCCTTGAATTCCTGCAGCGATTTAAGGTCTATTCGCCGTCGAGTATATTCTTTGACTTCAGCCTCGGAAGTTTGGGATCCTGCAAGGGTTGCGAGATGGTCTTCTGCTTGCTGGAGAATGCGTAGGAAGGGAGTGTATACGTCGTCTAGGCGATGCCGGTGAGCGAGAAAAAGCAGGAGGAATAAATTTGCAAGGTAGTCCTTGATGGGATCGAAATATTCATGGAGAACGCCGAGGGCGTAGTCTCCATAATCCGTTGGAGTTTGAAACATGCGCCTTTTCTCCCGAGCCAATACTGGAATAGATGTTGCCCCGAAAAGATAGTAATAAACCACGCGAAGTTGTTGGTTTGCCTCTGACTTGAAAGCGGGGTGTTCTGGATTTAGCTCGTCGCGGCGTTTACCACCTGGACCTTGCCTTGACATCGCATGTTCGGTCATAACCCACAAAAATGATTCCAAGTCATGGATAGCTTCATGAATACACCGTTGCTCACTGGGAGTTTGGAGCGGCTGGCGCGACGGGACCCTACGAGACCACCCAGTCAAATCCCATAATCTCGTGTCGCTTTCCTTCTTTGATATTGGCACTGTGGGTTCCAACACCTCACAACTTGCAAATGGCAGTGTTGCCTATGGATGAGTAAATTCAGCAATATGGCAAAGTTATAGAAGCCGGAAAAAAACTGACACTTCGGCGACCATCTGCAGCTGTCGTCCGTTTCTGAAAATCTGGCAACTCGGTATCTTCTGAAACATGAAAGCCGAGTTCGTTGTGGGGAAGCTAAGAGGACGCAGAAATCATCGACCTTTAATGCGGTGTTCAGAAAAACCAAGGCTAAAACACCAACTTTCACCTCCTTAATCTCTTCTCCCTCTCCGTGAAGAGTCTCCCACATAATCTCGAAAAATGCTACTAGATTCTCGACACCCTGAAAGTGACGCCTCTCCAGCAACTTTACGGACGCATCGAGGATTTTGTCATCCAACCAGATATTGGACGACCCGAATGTCTGAGTGATCTCCTCTTTCGTTTTGCAAAGCCAATCATTGTGACGGTTTCGAATACACTCCGGTCCCAGAGGCCGAAACAGTGCTGGCGAAGTTCGGTCCGTAACCTTTTTGGCACTGTCGAGGTCAATCAAGGCACCTTTCGTGGCCTCGACGTCATTACCCTCAGGAATAATAATAATGTTTCCTTGACTTATATCGCGGTGCAAGGTCCCCTTCATATAAAGGTCTCGATGGTCTGCACAACCCCATGTTGATTGGCATGAATGTTTAGCAGGCGAGATGACAAGCTTACCACGAACAGCTTCCTTGATGGTACACACAAGTTCTTGCAGAGATGCTGCATATTTGACCGGCCATCCGTATTCTTTTAGAAGGATACGGTACTGCGTCCGATATGTTGGAGCGTGTTTGATAGGCTCAGCCAACGCCTGAAAAAGCTGAGCCAGCCCAAGAAACGCAAAGGGTTCTGCATTTTCATAAACGTGGAAACGATCGAGGCCTTGTTTTCGTTTTCGTCTGTTCGCAGCCACCTGTTCGTCCTCAGAATCATCTGTCAACGCGGTTGACGATGTGGAAAGGTCCATTTGGCCAATCGATATCGATGTAGATGAGGTAAGTTCTTGCGTCACTTGTTCATCTGCAGATGGCGAAGCGGGTTCAACATATAGAATGTCTTGTCGGATGAAGTTTTGGGTCTCCACTGGTTGTCCGGAACCCGACTTCACGTCTTCGCTTGAATATAGCAAGCGATTATCTTCCAGGAATAATTCGTTTTCCCTCTGGCCTGCGGTGGGCCGCCAATACTGTTTTAGGACATAAATCTGCGATGGGTTAGAAGAAATAAATCATTCGAAAACATAATCGCCGTTCACCTGGTTCTTCGTTTCCCTGTCCTTCATATCCTCCAACTTGACAACTGCCCAGACAATGGTTGCACGTCCGTTTATAACTCCAGCCCTTTCCAGGGAAAGCGCACGGACTGTCACAAACACCTCTCTTGTGTTCCCGTTCTCGGAGGGCATCTCGATGACCCAGTGTGTTTCATATTTGCAAGCCTTGAAATCTTCCACTCGGAGGCGGTCGTCCCATACATGAAGGGGCGGTTTGTTTGGTGCCCAAATCTTCATGTTGAGATCATATCCGAGACGTTCTGGCTCAAGTAGGGAAAATGATGCAATAACTTGGATGAATGCATCCGGATTCTGGACAACATCTCTTAGTACGTGGAGCTCGATACACCAGCTAGAAGTTATATACGTGCCTCATGAATGTCTATTGGCTCGGCGGTGTAAAGAATTCCAGACCTATCGGCGTGAAAAAGGTATAGGAATGGGCCCGAGAGTAAGAGACCAAAGACAAAACGGCGATTTGGCTGGGAATGCAGGACCATCCGCATATATCCTACGACTTGGTAGAGTTGCTTCAAAGCCTCTGACTGGCCGTTCTTCGCATCTGGTTTGAGCTTTATTTCCACAATTGTATGAACGCGGAGCCACCACACAGCCATATAATCCTTCTGCTCCTACGTTATAGGTCAGGAGTGGGCGGTTCAGATGGATGAAAAAATCAGACCTTGGCCTGCTTCTTCTCCTCTTTGGTCCCCTGCTTTACCCCACCACTTTCTCGAAGTTTTCCGCTTTTCTGGCTTAAAGTCAGGTAGGAACGATTCCAATAAGACGAATGACGGTACCTTATCTTGTCCTTTATTTTTCGCCTCCGTTCCTTTACCTCCTTGCGTGCCTGGTCGGTTCTAATGAGAGGTCAGAACAGAGCATGTGAAGCGGGTGGAATAACGGGACCCAGCTCTTCTCTGCCTCTAGATTGTCGCTTTGCACCTCAACGTCCTGCGCAAGAGTTGCTTCCCATTTGTTGACATCGTCCTGCGACCCCAACAGGTTTAAAATATCAGGGCGAATTCTTGCAGTGTGTTGCTCTTGCGATTTTGGACTTTCATCACTCGTATCCCTCCATATCGTGGGGAACGTCCGGTCTCCGACTCGAATTGAAGTGTTGATTTTGGTGAGAACTTCAAGAAACGGGGGGTATATGTGTCGTTCCTTGGGTTTAGTGCCTTTGCCAGTATGGATGCGCAAGCTCGGCCATCCGTCCCCTTCGATGTATAGGCCAGCCTCCGTGCATGCCCCTCTGATATTCTTAAGAATATCCTTCTGAGGAACGAAGAGAAGCTTTTCCAAGAAATGCTTAACTGTAACTGCGCGGTAAGATTAAGCCGTGACTTCTCGCCGAGCATGGGCGTTCCAGTCTGCTGCAGAGTTGACTGGTGTCGTACTATACTGAAAGGTCATCGTGGCCTTCACAGCAGTATCGTGTATACCTTTTGGCAGTCGGTCTGTTTTGTATCCTGTCGAAAATGGGTCGTGTTCGCCTATAGCCATGATTGGAATGAGATTTGTAGGCAGAAAACCGAGAAAAGAAGAAAACGCACCCTTTCCGATGGCTAAATAGATATACCAAAAGTCACCGATATCGATGAAAAAGTGTGACTGTTTTTGTGAGCCTCAAGATTGAAATTTGAAATCCGAGGCCTTGAGGTCCAAGGCCTCAGTTACCACTCCAACGCCGCTCAGGCCTCAGGTCGGAGTCGCGTTCAATCCTGGAATCCAAGACTTGGGAATTGGAAGCTTGAGTTCAATTTACCAACTTCTGTCAGATTTAAGCCCATTAAATGAGATACAAACCTTGAACAACTTATGGGTTTGTCCTCGTCACATGATTGGAGCCAACCACCAAAGGTCACATGCTTCACTCGACGTTTCCTTCTAAGTAATTTCTTATTTCTACAGTCTACCGCGACTCCGAATCGCAGGTCTTCACCCTCATCAAATTCACTTGGCAGTAATTCTTTCAAAAACAAAGAATGCTCAATTTCTCCCTCACGTAGGCCTTAGAAAGTGGCCGGTAGGCTGGATCGAGGAAACGAGCCACCGTACAATCATCCATGATCCAACAATATCTTTCAAATGTTTATGTTGTCAGCAGCAAATCATCGGTAACGCGGCACCCACACCATGTCCGGGTTCTTCGTGATCAAGAATGGGAGCAGCGGCGAGATCCTCGATGACGGGAGGGGCCTTCACCCAGCTGGCCACCCTTTTTTCCACACGAGAGCATTGCATTGGTGATGGTGGTTTAAGCATATGCGAAGGCATTAATCTGATGAGAATTAGATAATGTTAAGTACAATTTACGACCAGAGCCTTCTCCAACGTCATCCTCTCCCTCTGCAACTCTTCCAAACGCCCAGGGTGGGTGAGAGGTGTATGATACTTCCTCTCAGCGCTCTTCGTCACCGAGTCCCTCAGCATCTGCGAAAAACTGGCTTTGCTGAACACTGGTCCCCGTGCATAGTTGATACGCTGGAAGAACTTGGGCCACGTATCTACCTGATAGATCGCCTTTATCTCGCCCACCATCTGTTCTGGAAGCTCCTTATCAGGGAACCCATAGTTCTCGTCCAAGCGAGCGGTGCCTGAACTGTACATGTGGATGAAGGACCTCAAGAACGTCATTTGGAACATGATGAGGCGCAGACTGGTCTTGGAGCTGGCAAAGGTTTTGTTCAGCCGGTAGTCGCTCGCTCCTGACTCCATTATCTCCAGCTCAGGAGACTCAAGCAAGACCCAACGGACGTTGCGCGTAATAGCCTCTTCCAGGAATTTGCCACAGAGATTTTCCCAGGTAATCGGTTGTTGGTTTTTGATGGGTACTATGAGGACCAGCATGACCAGCACGATTAGCTCTCCCATGTCAGGAGTGCGCGCCTTAACCCTCGTTTCCGGTTTATCGATGAAGCGACGGACCCTGTAGTTCGCGTCCTGGAGGATGGCGGGCGTTGTTTCGCAGAGCCGGATTAAAAGGTGGAACAGGTGGCAGTAGGACACTACGGCCCTTTCAGAGGCATGCATGAGGGTTGGTGCCTTTGACGAGTGCCCGTGAATGGTATCATCGCAGGATTTCATCAGCGACACGACGATGTTGTTCATCATCCGATATACAACGTCAACGACGTCATGAATTTTCACTGGCGGGCCTAGACGTCGGTTGGAAGGGCGCTTTGTTTTTCGATGTATTTCTGCTTCAGCCTTTCGAAGCCCAGCGTCGATTGCAGTAAGGCGCTTCCAGATTTCTTTATGCGCCCGGGTAAAGTGAGCCCGACTGAAAGCCAAAGGGAGGAAATATGAGAACTGCCGTTTCTCTATGCTGTTCCGGACGTTGAAGTCGTCGAATGCCTCCATGCTGAGCCAGTCAAAATCGGAGGAAAGCGTACGAGCTCCAATATCGAGATGGACACCAATTCCAAGAAGGCATTCGTTGAGAGGTATGCGGAGGAAGAAGCATCGGAGTTCTTGTCGCAGAAGAACATGAAGGTGGGCCACCACGTCGCGGAAGCGAGGATAAGCGATCGACAACGAGATGACGCTTTCCGAAGGAAGGTGATATGCCAGGTCTCCAAGAATGTCATCATTGAGGAGTGAAATTTGACAAGTAATAGGAGGTTGTAAGAGGGATGCAAGGGCGCCGTTTGTGCGGATTTTCTTCTTGTTCGAAATCGACTGATCGTGTGGAAGGGTAATCGATCCATAAGGGCATTTACTGCAGTGCCATTGGCTGATTGAAGAAAGGGCGGCCGTCCTTCGAGGATTGGGCCACACGATCCGATGCAAAACAGTATTCTGGAAGGTCATAAACTTGGTTTTGTGACCAACCTTGTCGCCTTGCGATGCGATATTTTTTGCTTTTGACGACGCGGAGTTCCAAATCTGTTCCAGGTCCTTTTGAAGGGTCTTGTCTGCGCAAGGACAGGTGGAGTGACAGCAGGAATGCGATGAATTGGGCAGTGAGTGCTTTGGAATGTCCTGTGGCCAAAAATACGCGACGAGTTCAGAGTCTCCTATTTCAATCATGCCACCATAATCCTGATCGACCTGAACGGCGAAATGGTGAGATAAACCCGGTGAAGGCTGTTAATAATCTCGAACCTTGGTGCTCGAGAAGAAGGTCAAGAATTGAAGGAAGAGCCCTCGCAAGGTTAGAGCCGGAGTATAGCTAATCAAAGAATTAGTCAGACTGTGCTCGAGGGCGTGACAAAAGGTCAAGATATTGAAACACTCACCCTCCAGAATAACCTTTTTGGAGTTGTTCGATGGGTCGTAAAAGATCGCAACATATGTAGCTTCCGAATAAATTGGGATGTTGAATCTTCGCCACGCTTGATGACACACGAGGCGGCGTAGTAGGCTGTTAAAATCCAAAAACGTAAGTGCCTTTATTAAGTTCAACGATGAAGAAGGTACCCAGTTTTCCGGTAACTCCACGGCGAAATGTAACGCCAAATTCTTCCAAGGTCCACTGGGGGGAGTCAGAACGAGGCAGAGTTCCCGAAGGTTAGCATCGTCAGTGAAGACGGCAACCCCAGGATACGGATTATCCTGCAGCTCAGCCAGATCCTGGCGGAGTCGAGTAAGCAGGCGACGAGACGACTGGGAAGACATTCGTCAATGTTGTGGTTGTGAAGGTGGGAGGACCAACAAGCCTAGACTTGATGGGAGGTTCCTTCTGGTTGGCAGCAGGTAAGCTGTGTCGTTTTATAAATTTGACTCCAAGGTCTCAGGGGTGGGTTGCGGTACCGGATTCGAGCAATGCCCAGTCATCAGCGGCTGTACCTGAGTCATGTCGCATCTGCGCATGTCACTGGATGTCCCCAAGGAAGTTTGGAATAAAAGGCTTTGATGATATTCTTCATACCGAAGAAACGATGAATGCATTGTTACATTCAACGTCAAGGTCAAGGAGTGACAATTTGTGAAAACGAGCACGTGATTCAATTTTGTTAGAACGCTCTGATGAAGGCTCTCCTTCCCGACGGGATAACCAGGTTCCCCCGAGCTGTATCGCAGATATTTGCGAGTAGGGGCCTACACCACATACCTAGATCTCTGGATCCCTCGTAATTTGTTTTTCCCTCATAACTGTTTTGACATGCCGCGATCTCCGAGTTCCCACCTGGCAGTCAGAATGGACCCACAGGGTTCGAGAGGACACACACCATCCCAAATGCCTACCTCGTCATCCAAGTATTATCACCCCTACTTCTCACCGGCCGAACTGGAATATCTCTCAGAGAAACAGCGAGGAAAGCAATCCGTCACTCAAGAAGAAAAGGTTCGGCAGAGCGCTTGTACTTTTCTCGAGACCATCGGAGCTCGTGTTGGATTGTAAGTCATGATATGTGCATCCCTGTGTGTTGTCCCGACGGCTTATTTTATCCTTTGAAGCCCGAGAAGAACGATTGCGACTGCGCAAGTCCTATACCATCGATTTCACCTCTTCTTTCCACGGAAAGACTTTCAATACCATGTATGCCGCATCCATCAGCCCACCTTTTAGCTACTGACGGAATCTGGCCACCTCAGGATGTAGCCCTTGCTGCTCTGTACGTCTCGACCAAAGAACACGATACACTGAAGAAACCACGGGAACTCCTTGCCGTCTCATACTCCGTTCGGTTCCCTGAGCTGGCAGCGAAATCAAAACACCCAGGCGGAGAAGTTGACTTAGACACTATGGACCAAGCAGTAAGGGTGTCTGACTCGTACAAGGACTTGAACAATTGGAGATTCATATGAGCATAGATTGTGGAGAATGATCGACAACGGCTGCTGGCTGTGGAAAGACTCATCTTGGAGACAATATGTTTCAATTTCACAGCACGTATGCCTTTCCCATATGTTATTAAGCTTGGGAAGCAATTCAAAGGTCCGTCAACTATTCTTTGATCGACGTAGTCCTAAAGGTTTCGAACAGCATCCAAGAAACTGATCAAAATGGCTTGGAGAATCGCAATCGACAGGTATCTCCGCTCTTCTCGTGGTTTCAATGTATTTATCCTCT
>Ga0307517_10002116_pt1 | contig 32326 bp, 24 predicted proteins | sample 23_EM_MG_FD_194515 | JGI IMG/M metagenome (GOLD analysis project Ga0307517, IMG submission 194515) | Populus trichocarpa ectomycorrhiza microbial communities from riparian zone in the Pacific Northwest, United States - 23_EM | ecosystem: Host-associated > Plants > Roots > Unclassified | place... | reverse complement strand
AATTATTTTTTTATTTGCTTTAAATTAATATTTTTTGTATTTTCAGATCATTTTAATATGTTGGTATTAAAAATAATTTTAAAAAAATAAAAAAATATTATTTTAATATATTTTCGAGTAAAAAATACTTTAAAAATTAACCACCTCGCCTTCTCTTTTTGGAATTTCTTCATGTTATCCTTTATTTTACATTGTGAAGTCCCTTTGACCACTTTTTCTATATCAACAATTACTGCTTTCCAATTGGTTCAAAAATAAATATTAAAAAGAGCAAAAAAGAAGAAGCATATAATCAGTTACAGGCAACACCTGGCACACCCATGATCCGCCCGAATGGCATGTCCTCCATTTCCCAAATCGGATCGAGTGATATAGCTACAATACACCCACAACTACCGTGCGTCGGGGTCTCAATGCCCTCTCGATGAAAGCACCATACTAGGCCCCTCCACAAATGACTATCACAGCCGTTGAATAATCACCTTCTAATGCCAACATCACTGATGGTCCAGCTGATGGGTAATTTTGGGGAAACCATCCAACGGTGGATATTCTTTCACCACTTTACTAGTTTAGTGATCAAATAAAACTGCTTTCTTATTAACAAAAACATTAAAAGATTTGAGGTGGAATTTTTATGATTAGTTAAACATCTCAAATTTTTTTTTATTATTATTGGATTTTTTTTTCCATTTACATCCTTTTTTTAGAGTAATTTTTCTTTTCTATAAACCAATAAATGGTGTTTGAATTATAAATAGTGAACTATCTCAAACTTTCTTTTTCATTCAAATCCTTTTTTTTATTGAGTTTTTTTGCTTTTCATTTAACAATTGTATTTTAGTTTCGCAAACTTAATGCTATGTAAACTATGAAATGGTGTTTGGAATCATGAACACATAATATAATAGTTACCCATGATGTTTGAATTGAAGAAATATTAAATAAAATAATGAAAACGCAACATAGGAGAAAGACACAATCCACTGGAGGTTATAATAGTTATCAACAATGTTTTTTTTTTCTTTTCTTTTAATTTTTCTTTGTCACTTGGTTTTTTTATTTTTAATTTAATCGTTTCAAATTAAGTGAGGTTGAGGTTGAGGTTGTTGTGTTGTTTTGGTTTATTTTAAGAACCCACTTGTTCCTAATGACTTTACATCCTTTCATATATTTTGTTTTTTTTTTTTCATAGCTTTAATTCATTTTTTCTTAGCAGAGCATGTAAGAGTTTCATTTATATTTTTTTTGACTCCTTTTCATAATGTGGAGTAACAATAATTGCTTTTTCCTTCAATCTTAAAACAATGATAAAGAATGCTATGATGACCAGTTAGTTGTAGTTGAAATTAATTCATTGGTAAACTAATGGTAATGTTACTCTCACTTGGACCAATAATCATTGATGGATTCACTGTATATATAGCAGTTGAGTTTTAGTTGAAACTAATTTATTATCTCTCAAATTGCTTCCACTAAAAAATGAGTATATTTATGTTGAATCCTGCTGTCATTAAGATCCAATAGAATTGGGTTTTGTTATTTAACAGAACCTAATAGAGTTAGACCTTACCTAATAGAATTTGGCCCTGTTTCTAGCATAATCTATTATTATTGGGCTCTGCTGTCCAGTAAAATCCAATAGAGTTGGGTTACTGTCAGATTCAAGATATTTAATGTATTTTTTATATTTAAAAAAATTAGTATTGACCTGCTGAGAAGTATATATCAATATGCCATGCTATAATTGTGTGTATGTATCAACAAAAAATCAAATAAAAAAAAGAGAGGTAGAAAACCTCTTTGGATTTGGCAAAACTCTTTCGTTCAAACCCCGCATATACCAAAAAATATTCCACCCGCCGCTAAAAGTCTAAAACTGCACAAACCCCCCTAATCAGGTGCCAAAAGTAGCGCACACTCTCATTAGGGTTTTTCGCCACCATCACCACCACGATTTTCCCTTTTTTCACATTTGCACAACACTCAACACCCAACCCATCTCATGTTACACCATACCAAAGAGCACCAAATCTATTCTATTTATTTAAATAGTTAAAACAGAATATGAACATGGAAGCTAGAGTTGGTGCTGTTGTTGAGGGAGGGCAGAGAGCACTTAATTCTGCCGCCGCCGCCGCCCATGGAAGCATTTTGGATGCAGGTGCCAGGAGATTCTTGCAGCAACAACATAACAACAGTCACCAACAACATTCACAGCTAGGAACTATCCAACAATTGCTAGCTGGTGGTATTGCTGGTGCTTTTAGTAAGACTTGCACGGCTCCTCTCGCACGACTTACTATCCTCTTTCAGGTTTTTATATTTTTTTTCCTATTATTTTGTTTCTTTTTTTCTTTTGGAATTATGGGTTTTGGGGTTTAGCTGGAAGTGGTTAATTTGGTTCTGTTTCGGATTTCAATACAAAATTGGTATGTGATTAGTTTCTGCTGAAAAACTTTTTCAAATCCCTTTCCAGTTGGAGGGGAGTTCTGAATTTGAATTAGATGTCTGATAATGCCCCTGAATTTTGATATGTTTTTTTTTTTTTTTTTTTTTGTAAAAAAGAAAGAAGAGCTTTTTCATGTGTCCATTGTATTTTGTTACAAAAGCTCGAGCAGTTTGCTCACTTCCAATTCTAGCTCTGTACGAGTTTCATAAGAGGACTAACGTTGCTCTCTACTTTGCTGATGACAATAATTTACTGGATTGGTTGCTCCTTTTATGCTGTCCATATTCACATCAAATACTTATCCGACTGCCTTTTACTTCGTCATTCTTCTAGGTTCAAGGTATGCACTCTGATGTTACAGCATTGAGCAAGGCTAGCATATGGCGGGAGGCATCTCGTGTTATGAATGAAGAAGGGTTTAGGGCATTTTGGAAAGGCAATCTAGTGACTATTGCGCACCGCCTTCCTTATTCTTCAGTCAGCTTCTATGCTTATGAACGTTACAAGAGTGTATGTGCATCCAATTTCTTTCTTCAAAACTCCTATTGAAATTAAATTGGATTGACATGTCATCTCAATCTTGCTAAATTCCATCTCGTTTTGCTCTTCTGCAGTTATTGCAATCAGTTCTTGGTGTTGAAAACCACGGGGGGAATGGGACTGCAGACCTTGCTGTGCACTTTATAGGTGGTGGGATGGCAGGAATAACAGCTGCTTCTGCCACGTATCCACTGGATCTTGTGAGGACACGCCTAGCAGCACAGGTAAGTCTATCATGCTTGGCTGGCTAAAGAACTGCCATGGGTTGGGTGGGTAATGAGTATTGGATCGCAGATTCGGTTCTATGTTCTTACCTTATTGTATTCTTTCCTGTTTGAAACTTTGTCTTGATGCAGTTGCTTTTGAACCTTGCAGAGAAACACAATATACTACAGAGGTATTTTGCATGCATTTCACACCATATGCAGAGAAGAAGGTTTCCTGGGCTTGTATAAAGGACTTGGAGCAACATTACTTGTAAGCTTCTGTTAGTCATCTCTATTCTTTATCTTTCTTTTCCTTTCGCTTCTCCTTTTCTATCAATTTTAAATGCGAACATGGATACTTTTGTGCTACAGGGTGTTGGACCTAGTATAGCGATAAGCTTTTCTGTTTACGAGTCTCTCAGATCGTTTTGGCAGTCTAAAAGGCGAGGACTCCCTAAATTAATTCAATTGAGCTATATTGAGTGCTCCATTATATTTGTATGCTTTTATCTCTTGCTTGGTGTGTTTGAGTTGGAATGGTGTTTTATAAGCTCTCTTCTGTGTTGTTTTCAGGCCCAATGATTCTACTGTCATGGCTAGTCTTGCTTGTGGCAGTCTTTCAGGCATTGCATCCTCAACAGGTGAGTGACCAGCAGCTCAATTCAACCCTTTTTTTCAAACCTTATGCAATCTGTACCTGAACTTTTTTGCTGTGACTTTTGTTTATCATGTCCCATCTGTTAGTAATTGCTTCATATTTTACTTGGATACAATGCTATCAGGACTAGTTTTTTTTTTCCTCCTGTCAATCTAGCCAGTGTAACTGTTCTAGAAATCACTGAGATAGGAATAAATTATGAAAAATTGTTTGTTGTCTGTCAACATCCTATTCTGTTAGATTTTGTTGTGTTCCTGATAAAGTGAACACAGTTTCCTCAAGTATCTACTAAAATGCTAAATTATTATAGGCGATCACTGTATGCTGTATGACTTTGTTTTTCTTTCCTCGTGATTTACAGCAACATTTCCTTTGGATCTTGTGAGGAGAAGAATGCAGTTGGAAGGGGCTGGTGGTCGAGCACGTGTCTACACGACTGGCTTGTTTGGAGCATTTGCCCATATAATCCAGACTGAAGGGTTGCGAGGCATGTATAGAGGCATTCTGCCCGAGTACTACAAGGTGGTTCCCGGTGTTGGCATTGTGTTCATGACTTACGAGACATTGAAGATGCTACTATCGTGCACCCCCAGCAATTATTAGTGGCATCAAATCAGTTTATATGGATACTATCTATTTGAGCCCATAACATGAGAAAAATGAATGAGAAGAAGAATCAGTTTGTTATTTATAGTTGGAAGGTAGATTGGAGAAATGTCTTGAGTTACTGTGACAAGAAATTCCATGGTGGTAAATTTTGTCATTGCTGCCGTGAGACTATACTTCTATTTAATGTATAGGTGCCATTTCATGCAAAGATGAAATGTTTGGAGAGTTGGGCTTACAACCATAAGGATGCAGGTTTTGAGAATTGGCTAATTCATGCGAAGATGAAGGGTGTCTCTATATTTCTGTAGGACAATAACTTGGTGATAGTAGGGTAGATTAGATTGCGAGAGCTACACAATTGTATCCGATGCCAATATATAGTCGTTAAGTTAGCAGTCGTTGATGATCTCATCATCTCAACAGTTTTGTCATCCCAGCGTGTTTCGTACTTGCCTAGCAGTCTTGTAATCCTAGGCTTGTGTATTACTTCTGTTTGAGCAGGTACTGTTTGAGTGTTCTTATGGAAGAAGTCATTTCCTATTGTCAGTGGGCAATCTCCTCAATCACTAAACATCAATACTTGGTTGAAAACTTGAATGTTGTATGGTTGCCAATAGTGCCCGTCATCGATGCAAACTGGGACTTGCATGCCTTGTGACCAGAGGGCAGGGAAGTATCTAATTTCATGTGGTGCTAAAATCATGACACCAATCCGTGATGTGTTTTTTTTCTAGGGAAGGCATAAATTTGCGGCGTGAAATTGGAATGAAGTACAATGAATGCGAGATAATGACAGGACAAGTCGACCTTGGCCCTCAAATGTAATTTCCAGTTTTGCTCAAACACGAGTTACAATGTGGGATCCAGAAGACAATTTTGAAGTGTTGGAAATCAGGCAGAACATAATTCGCCCCGAAAATGGAGTAACCTGTTAACAGCTTACAGTAAAGAACACTTACCGTTACCACTTGTGTTCGATAACTTGCATGCTGACATGAATCTTTATTGCAAGCCCCTAGCAAGGTTACATAAAGGTAGCTCTTCCCTCATGGGAAGTTTCCAGTATGAGAAATTGAGAATCAAGCATGAAAACTCAATTGAATACACAGGTTTGATCTATCAATTTCATTTCAAATTACAATCTGCATCTTTGCCAACGAAGTTGGTGCATTCGGAAGTCACTTATAGAAGCATCTGCAGTTGATTACCAGCATCACCCAAGAAGGGAATCAATGCTTGACCCCGCTCTATGAATTCTTGAAATGGTTTCAATGAGGGTGTTGGGAGTGTGGTTGTGGTTGCTTTTCAAAGTGCTTTTCACTCAGAAAAGTATACCAATAATATTTTTTTTATTTTTTAAAAATTATTTTTGAAATCAGCATATCAAAATGATTTGAAAACATCAAAAACATATTACTTCAAAGCAAAAAAAAAAAATCAAATTTTTTCATAATCACTTTTGAAAAGCACTCCCAAGCTCAACTATGATAATTCACCAAAATATTATATTGCACTTGTAGCCTGTGATAATTAATGATGTGTGTTTCGATAGGCCAAGGAATAGAATATGCTACTGTGTAAGAAAAGAAACAAAAGCAGATGGTGACCATCAAACTAGATAGTAATACTACAAGAAGGCAGTGTGGCTAGACTACCTTTCCTTTTCGGTTCACTGTCTTTAGATTTGATAGGATTACAGAATCATGAGCATATGAGATATGTGTTTATAAAGCTTAAACAGATGGATTCTTTAACTACAGCCTCTAGTAAGCTTCAAGCACACTGATTGAATAGCCATACCAGACGATGGTGACGGAGTTTGTGATGTGGGTTTTTTCTTGTAGCTTGAGTAGCGTTGCCATTATTTGAAAAGAATCGTTCATAATTAGCAAGAAGATCTTCCAGTCTTGTTGAAAAAGCAGTCAAGATCAACATCATTGTCTATGGAAAGTAATCTACCTAACCTATATGATTGGTTTAGGAAGAACAGAATCTCCAGGGCAGGGCACCTTATCATCGCTTTAAAGCAACTATGCATCCCTTTCTTACAGAATAATCATGTTTAGCTTTAAGAACCATTATAAATTCCTGCAATCAATCATTCAAATGAGCATCAGCCAGCAACTAACCTTCAACTTATCACTTTCTTTCCGTCTCTTTTCTTTTCCTCTTGAAATTAATTACTTCATCCTTGATATTGGGTCAGGATTGGGTAATCTGCATCCTGAGGTTTGGATCACCACATGTTTTGATCTAGTCCTTGGGTTGCAGATTACCTCTTCCTCACTGACAATGTAGAGCTTTCCGTTCGCACCTGGCTACTGGCTACACTTAAACCTTGCTCTTGCTCTTCAGGTCATTTCTTTCTGAACTCTCCTTTTTCTTGTCAATAACAGCTGATGAAAAATTTTATTTGCTTTAGTTGGATGCTATTCCCAGAGATATACGTTCTATCGACATGTATTAGTTTAAAACTTCAAAAGCTTCTTTCGTTTGGTAGGCATGTTAAACAACTGAGGGCTAGCTGCCAACTGCACTGATATTTCTTCTCCACTTCTAACTCTAGGTCTTTGATCCTGCTGGCAAATTACACATTTTACTTATGGTTCCACTCTCTTAAGATAGTTCAGGTATGGCCATACTGGAAAATAATGATTTCACAGCCACCCCTGAAACTGAGGTCTGTTTTCTAATGCCCTGGCAAAGAAGCATAAGAGAAAAAGGAGCGAGTTCTCTATAATTTAGATTTCTGGTTCTTGCAAAATTGAACATTCCTGTCATATTCCAAGTTCCTATCTAGAAGTTTTCAACCTCTTGAAGCAGATGGAGGTTTTCTGTAAGACATGGCAAGAAACTATATGAATCTAGGTGTCACTTTTCTGGAATTGCTGCAGCACTCCAATAGCTTCCTCCTTGCTTTCACTGAAGTCCCCGCCATCTTTGAAGATTAAAAACTCCATCATCTCCACCCGGAAGAAAATGAAACTTCCACTCAAGTGTGTAATGCAACAGCCGAAGTCCTTTCCAACCACACAGTGCCATGCTGGTCCATAAACATCATCAAATTTCTGTTTAGCAGTTACAAACGTTGTTAGCTTGAACATTACAACAATAGCTTCATTAAGAAAAATCTTCAACACCATCATTCTTTGATGTCCACCAACATCGATGCTGGTTGATCATGTTAATAGATAGTGGGATAAATAACACTTCCAATGTGAACTAGTGGCGTTCGGAGAGGTAATTCAGACGTGAGAAACATTAATCCGTGGTGTTGCACCATGATTGTTGTCTGTGATTTTTTGAGAAAGAAAAAACGTGTGTGTGAGAGAGAGAGAGCGTGAAAACCTCTTTGTTTCATGCCCCACTTGGTAGTTGGCATATCCAAATTCAATACATCAAATTGAGCATTATTCGCCTAGTAGCTTATTCCAAGTTATATTCTCAAGAAAAGAAGTTGTTAAAGGCTGGGTATTTTACTGACAAGACTTTGCTACAATGAGAAAGATTGATGGATTAGATCCATTTTGGGTCCCTCTAAAGATGATAACTCTTAGTATTAAAACCTAAAACCATGTATTGCATTGAATATGGGAACTTGTATAGCTCTTGATTTTCCGTACCAAGCAATGGAGACCACTTCCTACATTCCCATAATATGCAAATTCTCCCCGCTGAGTATGTAACATGAACTTGTTCATAATACCTCTTTAGAAAGAAAGAAAAAAACTAATTGAAAATCATGAGATAATAACCAGATTGAAATAAAGAATATAGGAACATCGAGAAAATCTTCCCTCTTTTTTTTCTTTGATTTTTTTGAACAGAACTGGATTTTCTGCAACTCTGCCCATTTCTGCATAATTTGGAAGAGGAGAGAGAGAGAGAGAGCTGCTAAGGTTTCTGTGATGCAAAAGCATCAGTTTATTTATTTCCTCCCTATATAAATTATTCTTATGGCAGCAAGCAGAGCCTTTACAATCTTATATTGCTATGTTGCTTTTTGGAAAAGAAAGATACCTTTCTAATCATGCTTGCTTCCAGGGCATAACACACTAACCAACCAATCAGTATCTTATCACTTTAAGTATCTGATATGTTTGTTGCCAAGAATAAGTACCAAGGTACAATATTTTTCACAAAAGATAAAAAAAAAAAAAAAAGATTTCTTTAATCTTTCTGATTGGAGTGTTAATAGGACAGACTACATATATAAGATAAGATTTTTAAGGAATAAAGGAGACCTGTTTGATGTAATGAGCAATGGATTGACAATCAGAGACCTCATGTAGATCAAGAGCCTGATAAGCCAATTCCATGGCATGGCTCTGCATCTGCTCTGGCATGTCTGTCTCACGCAGTACAGCTTTTCCCTCCAACATCTTAACCAGTGACCAAAACCTAAAGTAGCTACTAGCGGGACTAGTTGATGCTTATTAAAAGCCTTTTTTATGAACATATATACTACTAAAAAATAGAACAGACTTGCTTAGAAATGCAGACTAATAATCTTGTGGTCCAGCTTCGAAGCTGCATGGTGATATTTTTTTCTGCGGAACTACTGAGAACAATTTTCACCTTTTGTATTCCTAGAAGCTGTCAAAATCAGAACAGTTGTAACATAAATATCTTATCTTAAGGGCGTGAATCGTTTCTTATTAGTAATCCGACCCAGTATTTTGCAGCAATCGAAGGACCTGTGAGACATTTCAGCTGGAATATTGAGTGGCTTTCAAGTTTGGTTCTAATAACAGCCATGTTGCTTGATACATCACAAGCTGTGATAGATGACTAAAAACTACTGCAGAAGAAATTGCAACCACAGGTGATTCTTACAGAACCTAAATTTGATTCTCTGTCTGTATAAGCTGTCACCAATTGTCATAACAAAATAGTTAGGACAAAGAGGTCAATTTGAGACTTTGAAAGGCCAGGAAGATTCGAATATGAGATTTTGTGGATAGTAGTCTCCCCAATCCTACGCCATTCATTAAGCTACTACAACGAGGCCTACATGTTGCTTTATAGAATTTCTTCAGAACTGCATAGTGTCCCAACAGAGACCAAGTGTTACTCTGGTTCCTGTAACTTCATTTTTTTTCCTGAATAAAAAGCTTGCTGTATTTATTTTCTTTATTCATTCATTCATTAAAAAATTATTGAAACTTTCTCAACTCAGATGCCCAGGAATTTTGAAGCACGCAACTTTTAAATTTTAGAAACCTTCAGCTTCAACAGTAATGAATCATAAACACTGACATAGATCAGAGCACACATCTACAGATACAAAACTTGGATAAAATTTCGAACACTCTCTTGAAAAGTGAAATGGTACACAAATCAGAGTCTTAATGATCCTTATATCCATCAGAGTTAGCCCTAAGAACCTAATCAATGAACAATTTGAATAATCCCCAAGTATGGAACAACCTCAATATAATCTAGCCCTCTATATTACAAAAATTAAATGTAATTAGCCATCTCTTTTTATCAAGATCACCCTTCCTAATCCTCAAAATTCTTGATGAAGAATCCCTCAATCAAGAAAACGCTTTGTTTTCTTTCATGCCCCTCTTCCTAGTAAAGAAAGAAAAAAAAGGCATTCTAAATGTCAAGATTTACTAGTACCATTTATCAAGGCATATAAAATTATTTAGGCCCAAGATTATCAAGACCTCATCAAGAACACACTGAGTTCTTGACCAGGACACTCATCTGGGTTAATCAAATGAAACGATTCTGAATCAGCTCTACCAACCATATGCTCATAATTAGCCCTCATATACATGATCTCCTCCGAATCCGAAGATGACCCCAACCTGGCCGGAATAACACCCGCAGCAACCGTCATTGACTGCACTGTCTTCAACATCAAACGAATCTGCTCACTTGCCTTTCTCCTTAAAGCAAAACCTGCTTTCTTCCCATTGCAATTCACTGTCCAGACTGGGACTGCTCGTAGCGGGACAGAGTTCAACTCAGATCGATTGCACTCAAGAGCGAGGCGGACCAGCCCACATTGCATTTCTTTGACGAGTTGGTGGGTGGGGATTGAGAGTTCAAGAAGGAGAAGAGGTATAGTGGAGAGACGGTCATGTTGGATGCAGAACCAAACGTGGCCTCTGCGGTTGCCGAAAATGGTACCGATCACCATTGTTTTTGAAGGGCGTGGTGGGGCTACTGTGATTATGGGGCTGAGTGTCGATTGTGGGGAGCTGGATTCTTGGTCTTCTTCGATTTGAGGTTCTTGATTGGTGGTGATGGGGTCATCAAGATCATCACGAAGGAGGTGCTAAGGCGTTTCTTGTTGGTGGTTGTGGTGCTGGTGGTAGTGGTAGTGGTAGTGGGAGGAGAGAAACAAGGGAGGAGGAATCGACGGAGGGCGTCGATCTTGGTCATCTTTGTTTTTGGCTACTTGAACAAAAGAAGAAACGGGTTGGTTTTTTCTTGGTAAAGAAAGGAATGGAGGGAAGAGGAATTAGAGAAATTGAGAGCAAATTGGTACGGTGTGTTATTCTGAAGAGTCGCATGGGATAATGTGATGCAGATACATAAATATACAGAGAGAGGGGCGGGAAGAAGATATAGCCGTTGAGATTTGTTTGTTAATACTGGTGCAAGATCCAGACCTTTCTGTTTTGGTTCGGAGTCGGAAATTAAGCACAATAATCTTAAAATTGTAGGAGGTCTAGAATGGGCATGGCCATTAGGCCATCGGCACGATACCAACCCCTAATATTCCCTGCAGTCTTCTTTCCGTGTGCAGGAATTCTGTACGTAAATCCTGTTTCTCCCTAGTTAATGTAATGGTAAAGATCAAATAATGGGGTTAGTAACAGTGATACACTGAGTCCGTGAAGATCAAAGTTGAGCCTAAAGTATAGTTATTAAACATAGCTTGACCTATGAATTGGGTCTGATAATTATGGCCTTATGTAGCTGGGATAGCAAAAATTAGGAGTTTTTATCAGTAAGGTGGAATTTTACCGTAAAAACATCACGCATGCAGATAGCATAGCATATATATTTATGGTCATGTGAGGTAGGGCTAAACCTAAAAAAAAAATCTGTTTGCATTAGACCAATATAATAATAATAAAAAGCTATAATTTTTTATTTGATTATTAGATGGAGTTTAAAATTTTTTAAATGTTTTTACAGGTCTAGTTATATAGAAAACACTACAACTAACCGAGCTGCGAAAGACTCCTAGATTAGACCTTGAAAATACTGTTTAAGTTAATTTTTTTGAATTTTATGTTATTTTCGGATTTTTAGTTATTTTTCCCTTTTGATTAACAATTTGATTTTTCTGCATCGTAAAGAACATTACTTGCCTATTTATGGGATGTAAACTTTTAAAAGGCAAAACTTATCAGACTTTATCTTTAGAAATAAAACCATGTCTTAGATTATGTTTGTGACAACTCTATTTCGGTCAATTCTATATCTCTCTTACTAGTTACTATACTTATTGTGCTTCCGCCAACATCAAAAGTCTTCAACATATAAAAGATAGCAATTCTGAGCGTTTACAAACTAATTTCACACCTTAAGAGGAGAAAAAAGAAAAAAAAATAGAAGAAGAAGAAGAAAAAACCCTTGCAGAGGCGAGGAAATAGAGCACACCATAGATGTTTATAGCACAAGACGCTGGTGAGCTAGAGCTAGGTGCATGATAACCCAGGAAGGAATAGAGACTTTCCCGCAAATCATTAAGTTTTTGAGTCGTTAAGCGGCTTCATTCATCTCTTCATGCCTTGATTCAGATCTTTTGTCAACTTGCTTTTCCAAATAGCGGCATGAAAAGAGATTGAAATACAGGAGATTTAATGCTGCTAAACTAGCAATAAGGTAGTAGAAGTAGTCGAGTTTAACTTTATTGAGGTCACGGCCACCCAACCATGGAGATTCTTTCCCATTGTTTGAAGTCACGAGGTGGACTAGGTTGATAATAGCCGTGTTCAAGTAGCTGGATGCAGAGAAGCTGAGAAAGAAGATTGCCCCAGAAAGAGTCCTCATGGTTTCTGGCAAATGGTTGGTGTAGTATTCCATAATAGCAACAGCAGCAAATGCTTCGTTCAGACCCGATAAGGCAAACTGTGGCAGCAGCAGCAGAATACTTTGAGGTGACACTAAGGTTCCCTGTTTCAAAGCTGCGTCCCGGCGGCTCTTTTCAACAATTGCAGCCACCACCATGCATAGGATTGCCATTACAATACCAGTGTTGATTCTGTGTCTCGTTGTAAATCTAATATTCTTTTTTGACCTTTTCCTTGCCTGAGGCAGGTAAATTTGCTCGTAAATGAATATCCATATTGAAAGGCAAATCATCGAAATAAGGCCCATCCAACCAGGTGGAATTTTAAAATTGTGGACTTCGTTGTTCGACTGAATTGCTTGCATCAAGCCAAAAGTATTCATTTGGTCCATTGTAATGAAGCAACCGATTCCTGTAAACCAAACTGGCACAAGTCCTACTATTAGTTTCAGCTGTTCAACTTGTTGAACACTACATAATCTCCAAGAATTCTTGGGCAAGCCTTTGTCATCCAATTCGCTTGGATCAGTAATTAGAGCAGCCTTGTCAAAGAATTTGAACATATCAGTGTGAGCAAGCTTTGCTACACGCTGATCTGACTCAGTCAAGGGAGGATCATAGAGGGGATGCCCAGAAGATGATTCAAGACTCACTGCACGCTTCTTACGGGCAGCTACAATCACTTTGGCAATATCGACAAAAACGGTTCCTTGGGACTTTGTGATTATATAAGTGTGTTTGCCAATCAAGAAAATGATAATAGACGAGAAGAGGCAGGCAGCTGGTATGGCATAACCTATAACCCAGCTAACATTAGTCTGAACGTAGACCACTGCAGTGAGAGCTATCACGAGAGCCACTGTGAAAGAGAAATACCACCAGTTGAAGAAGCTCTCAAGCTGGGCTCGTCCTTTTTCAGTTCTGGTGTCGAACTGATCAGCTCCAAAGGCAATGTTGCAGGGCCTAACACCTCCCGCTCCAACGGCAAGCAACCCAAGGCCCGAATAGAGGACTCCAAGCTGCCAATCCTGAGGTTTTTGGCAATTGGATACTCCAGGGCAGTCGAGGGGTCTTAACTTTGGCATGCCTGCAGTTAGGGCCAGGACCACCATGCCCTGTACGTTAAAATATAAAAGAACATATTCAATGGATCATGATCCTTATTCAGTGTTAGTAATTTAAATCTCCAAGTAAAAGTAGAGAATACATATCCAAAATTCCTAACGGTAGCTAATTAAGAAACAGCCATCCTTATAATTTGTTCATTCAAACGAACGGAAGTAGAAGATTAAGGATTTCATAGAACATGTTTATTTATTATATCACAATCTACACGAGTCATTGGAAATGTGCAGACAGATGATTTTACCAGGAAAGAGGACATGGAGCCGAAGAGAAGGGTGCGGAACCTTCCCAGATAAGCATCAGATAAGAAAGCACCAAGCAAGGGTGTGACATTGGTGGAACCAGACCAAATATTGTACACATTAACTAATTGAATACCATCCATGTTGTATCTTGTTTGTAGATACACTGTTAAATTGGCTATAAGACCCATGGAAGCCAATTTCTCGAATGACTCGTTCCCTTGAAACCAAGCAACACAAAATACGTGAAAACAAATTATAGCAAAAACATGCATGCAGATAATTCTAATCGAATGCATTAATTACCAAGAATGTATTTTACAGATCTCCATCCTCCAGGTGCCTTTTTAGGCGGAGGCGGAGGAAGAAAAGAGATAGGAGGAGGTGGAGAGATATCATCATCTGAAGGAGATGAAGTCTTAGCAGTAACGACAACATTCTCCATCTCTTCCTTCTCTGCTCCGTCTCTGGGTTCTGTTCCCCCTCCCCCTCCCCCCTTCCTGTTCAAGGCCTTATTCTGCATTTCGCAATCCTTATTTCTCGCATCAATTGACACCTTCTTCCTTATTTTTCTGTTTCTTGTATTTTCAGATCCTCAATGTTTTTGGCTGTTCTGGATTGATTTTGTTTCTAACAGTACAAGCTGTTTTTGTTTGTGCACTTAAAATGCGGAATGAGAAATATCTACCCTTAATTTAAGCTTTCATGTTATAATAAGAAAATATCAAAACAGAAAACAGAAGACGTTAACCAGCTACAGTACAGCCCATTCTGATGCTCTTTCTGTCTTTCACTAGTTTGTTTGCTTGCTTGCACAGCAAGAATGGCAAGAACGGCAAGAACATAACATATGTGGTCTACGTAAGGTCGAACATAACATGTGTGGTTCGAGTAGTTTTTGTTTCTTTCTTTCTTGTTTCTTACAGCCTCAAGCTCAAAGAGGCTGTCATATTTAACGAATCGTTCTGTTATTTCCTTTGGACAGCTTAATTATCTTTCTACGTATCTGACCTGTTCCTTCATTTAGGGTTTTCCTTTCTATTATTTATTAACAACTCGTGGAAGTTCAACTTATACAATTACAAGGCTATAAAATTTTGAATAACGGCTGCCTATAATTCCTGGAATATCTAATAATATATACCTAATAATTTCTCACAAAATAATTCCAGATTTGATCATGAATTCACAATTTGTAGTATAGGTTATCCTTATCTGTTGGGCCTTTATACACCCTAGTAGTTTAATTAGTCAAATCTATTTAATGGCTGCCTGTGTTTTTTTCGAATTAAGAGCTTAGGCTACTTTACAGCTTCAAAATTTAATTATAGTTAAGAACTCTCTCAGAAAATATATAGGGCGGTTCAGTACGTGTTCACGATTATTTTTTTTAATAGAAAATTGAAAAGCATGTTAACTACGCGTATTTTTTTCATAAAAAAACAAGAACACATCAGATTGTTAACTAAAAAAGAGAAAATATTTATAATAACAATCAGATTTATGACACTGCCTAAATACTAGAATATTATAAGAAAATAATCTTAATATTTTACATTACTAAAAAGTGCTCTGCAGGGTATATTTGCTAGTATTTACGAAGCATAATCTCCTTTTTTCCGTAATTAGAATCATATGCACTGCACCCCACTCCATCCAGCTAGCCCAGTGATCCATTCCACCGCAGATATTGTTGGCAAATCGCACACCAATCAATAGTGAAGGCCATTGCAACTGGTACTGGAACCTGTTTTTTCCATGGGGCATGCATCGACCAAAAGAATTAACAGAGTAACTAAAATTATTTGTACTCAGGAAAGATAATTAGCACGTAGAAGCATGTCACCCTTCAACGTAAAGTTTTGAAGAACCTCTGAATAGGGTTCTTTCTAGCACTGTATATTTTTCTTTAAAAAAAAAACATGTCCTCTCAAGCATGGCAACCATCCTATGAGGAAGAGGATAAATCAGATGGCAAACAATATTGATAACCGTCATACATCTGACGTAGAACCCAAAATATGACGACCATGACGCAGTACGTATGATGAAGTGTTGCAGCTTTATTTATTATATCATTAATCCTGATCACTTGCCCCAAATCTTTCCCCCTTAACTACGAGCTAGTTATGGGCTATTAATCACAAAGTGTATCTCATGAGTTCACAGCAAAGAAGCCTCGTTTCCAAGACTACTCTCGACAAGGCAAGTGTTGAATCACAAATGGTCAAAGCCCTAAAGATCACAAATCAGTTAATGAAAAATTGCTTGAATCTGCACAAAACATCAAGTCATGAATCCTTCTCTTTCATGGTTTGTTTTTTCCAACCATGGCAAGAAGGTTCCAAGTTCCAACCATGTCAAGAAGGTTCACTTTGTTGACAAATAAATGATTACTTTTACTTTGTTTTAAAAAAACATCACCAAATATGACGGTTAATAAGAAATTTTATAGTGGAATACTGGTTACGTAAAAAAAACAAAATTATCATTTCTAAAATATTCTATCTATAAAATAGATTGCATTACTAATTTTGTTTAAAATTACTAAGAGTTTGTTGGATTATGCTATAATAGTCTGCTCGTAATATTCCTGACTCTAGTATTAGTGAATATTCAACTACGGATATTTTCAACTTTAGTGTTACTAAATATTATGTAGCTAAAAATACATATGGTATTCCTGACTCTAGTATTAGTGAATAAACTGGTAAAATAAATTTAAATCAATGCGTGCATATTGTTTTATTTTTTTAAGAGAAAAATATATCATATACCGGATTTGCATTTCAGAATAAAAATTTTTACATCAATTATATAGTGAAATACATAAAAAAACAAAATGTGAGGGATCTAAAAATAAATTCTAAAGAGCCCGCCAACTTTTTTGGAATTTTATGATATTAAAAAGAAGTTTGTTTGATCAAATATAAAATAAAAAGAATCGGCCGGCTGGACTTCAGCTTCAACTTTTTTTTTTCTGTGTTCTTTTTAGGGGGGTTGGGTCTAGCTCAGCCATATGGGCTGGGCTAGACCCAGCAACCCGACCTGGTCACTGGCCGAAGCCAGTGACCTGGCTGGCCATGGTCAGCAGGCGTGCGTGAAATTCACACAAGCTTGCTACAGGAGACAATTAATTATAAATCGAAATGCATAGTGTTAATTGTATTGCAGGGCAGAGAAGAAACTTACCTGGTGGAGACGAAGATGTGAGGTTGCTTGGTGCACTCTCTCCCCTGTTTCTTCTTCACTTCTTTTGTTTTTTTTCTGGTCTTTCTAACCTCGGTCTCTTCGTCTTCTCTTTGGTTCTCTCTGTTCCCTCTATGCTGTTTTTTTTCTGTGTTTTCGTGTGATCATTCTTGGTTCTGTGTTCTCTGCTTGTATGTTTTTTGGTTTCCTGGCCTTTCTCTTTGTGTTCGTTCGTCTGGTTTTCTCCTTGTTTCCCTCTGGTTTTTCTGCTCGTCATCTTTTTTCTCTCCACCATTTTTTCGTGTTTTCAGCTCCTCTAGTATGTGGCCTTTCTCTGGCTTTTATAAGGCCAGAGAATGCCATGCGGTCGTGGCTTGGTAACGACATGCATCGTGGAGGCGAGGGATAGCAGCTGGGAGATGTGGCCCATGACTGAAACGGTTTTAATGCCTTTACTGCTGAAACGGTTCTAGTACCTTTACTACTGAAATGGTTCCTGAGGAAGAAGGCGATGAATAGTTTTTTTTTAAACGGCTCCGTTTGTATCCCTGGAAATGGCTAGTTTCAATTTGCCCCCTGAACTTCTAATATTTAACAATTAGGCCACAATTCTTCAATTATACTCCTAATTTCAATAATTAAATTAATCCAACGTTTAATTAAGTTTTCAAACTTATAAATTCTTATAATTTTTTACCAATTGACTCCCATATTTATAATTCAATCCTTATTAGTCCTTAAACTTTCAATTTGTGTTGTTTTAAACCAATTCTCAAATTATTTTTTATTTATTTATTTTTTTGTTTTTATTTATTTTTTAATTCAAAAATTAGGTTATGATATTGTTATTAATGATTTTCTTATCTTGGTACACTAAGTAAAGTATAACATAATATTCTTAATGAAAAATCACATGTATCTGTAAGTAATATGATTGTTTCTTTGAGAATTTCGATAAAGATTGACTTCTCTAGAGCACTCATTAATCTATGAGTTTCTCAAGGTCAAAATCAACACAACATTAAGAATTAAAAGAAATCTTTATGTAGAAAACTATATTAGTATTATTGTCTTAGTTTACACATAAAAAAATAAATAGTTTAAAACATCACATTCATTATTTAGCAGAATAAATCTAAAAGAAAAGTTTAAAATCAAAAGTTACCTATCCTGATATAGTAATCTATTAAGTCAATATCTCTCAACAAATCTTTGAGTCATTTTCAAACTATTTAAATAATTTTCATTAATGCGGGGGAGTTTTGGAAAATTTGTTAAAACATAGTTAATTAATGTACACATTTGAGAGCAAATAAAAAAAAAGGTGTACTCACTTTTTGAGTTAATATTTTGTTGGAACTTAATTTCAAACATAAACTTTTTAATATAGAACATTAACATGATTTAAATAAATTGTGGGTAAATAAGGAATTAATTTTAAATAACTATTAGTTAGCATATTTTAGTGAAACCTAAAACCCTCTAAAAAAATATATCCCACATAAGAAAGAAACAAAACTTTCTTGATATTTATAAAGTGAAAGTTGAAAGGTAAAAATTACGTCCAAAAAACGCCTAAACTTTTAGAAGTGAGATGTCCTAAGTAAAATGAGCTACGAGCTTAAACTCATGTGCACTCATATTGACTCAGTTTGACTCATGCTCGAGCTTCAAGCCAGGCTTATGATTAGGTTAAAGTTTATTGTAAAATAATATTTTGAGCTATAAAATATTATCTTTTACGAACTAAGATTTGGAGTTAGATCTAGTTCATGAAGAATTATTTATTTCAGTTTATTGTTTTATCTAGTCTAACTCATGAATATTAACATTCTTTTTTAGAAGCTTTTTTTACAATTCTAAATAGTTTTTTTAGCTTAAAAATTCATATTTATGGTTATTATATTCAAGTTTAATTCTTGATTTATGGTGGTTAATCAAATGTTGATAATGATAAAAGTTAAAAAAAATCTTATTACTTTAAACCTATGAATTTAAAATTTTTCTTAAGTATTTTTTATGTTTTGAATGTGATAAATTAAATATATTTAAGTAAAATTTTTAAAAACAAATATAATTTGGATGTTTTTATAATTTTTTATTCTATTAAAAAAACAACAACTCCAATCATAATTTTTAAAATTATAAAATTTTATAAAAATAAAAATAAAAATAATATTATATAAATAAGAGTGATTTTGTGATGTACAAATAACTAATAATATTCTATTAATTAATATATATATAACCAACTAAAAAAAACAAAAACTCATATAATTATTTTATTAACACAATAAGATTTTTCAATTAATTTTTCACATGGGCTCAAATTAATATTTAACAGGAAAAAATATATATTCCTTTTCTTTTTCCGTCCTCGCCTCCCTGACTCCATGCTAGACAGCACTCCTCCTCAACCGCGACCCACATCGCCACCATCAACATCATTAACCGTCGTGGCTTAAGCCTCCGCGCCTCTAACTACCAACCTTTATTACGAGTCGCAAAAGAAACATTTGGAGGAACCTGTGTAAATTGCTGAGGAGGTGATTCAGATTCGTTTCAGGGTTTAAATTAGCCAAAACCCGCAATGGTATAGCCTTTTTTTATTTTTACCTTCAATCTTGAAAGCTTAAATTTTTATTACTTAAATTCATATTTGAACTCTGTATCAACAAGTTAAATGGAAGACTTTGTGCGATTTTAATGCCTGATGAGGAGATTCGGAATTTTAATACGGGACTGTGTGATTGCTGTTACTAAAAACACTCTTCATATTCTTACTTTATAAAGGGCTGTTAATATAACAAAGATGGTTTTGCTTTGGTTCATGTATTTGTGCGATTTTTGGAGGTTAAAATGCACATAACTGTCTATAATATTAGGCTTCAAATGTGATTATTAATCTCCATTGAACCCACCTTTTCCTTTCCTTTCCTTTCCTTTCCTTTTTTTTTTTGTGTGTGTGTAATGAGTGAACATTGCTTGGTTAGTGTTTCGAGTTTAGGTTGCGCTGCTTTGATGTCTTATGCTTCTCATGCCATTGTATGCTTCTGTTTCGGAACTCTACTGGTCTGCTTTAAGTAAAAAGATGCAGTTTTGAGCGTGTTTCAATTCTGTGTTTATTTTCATTGTTTTTGGGATCCCTTGTTAATCTTGGTTGAGGATGGCTTAAATTAGGTTAATTTTTATTTTTCTTTAATGGTAAAAATGCTAACTTATTACTCTAAATGCTGGCTGATTTGATTTATTTTGGAGAAAATAGGAAACATGTTAGTTTTATGTGTTTGCTGAGTTTTGAATTTTTTACGAAACCACTGCTTGTTTGTTTCCCGTTTTCTTGCTGTTTCTCTATGAGTTTATGTGATTTTCGTATTCAGTCATCCATGCTGGAAAATTTAGTTAGCTTTGACAGGAATCTTGTATAACTGTCAGATTTCAATAAATATATGTGACTGCATGCTGATTTTTACCAAACAGACCTCACCTGGCGGGCATAAAGAGATGAGACCCGGTTGGTTATAGTAGAAGGTTTGAAATGAGTCCAAATAATAAATGACAAAGATTCATTTTAACTGAACATGGACAATATATAAGGCAGTGGCTAAAACCCTCCAATTTGTGTTGACACCCGCTCACAGTGACACAGGAGACTCTCTCTCCCCATTCACTTAGTGATGGTGTTACAACTGAACCCAGTTCTATTGTTTGTGGACTTCTAGGAATTTTACAGCTCTTCTTGACTGAATTTTATTTTATTGGCAATTTTCATTTTCATTCTGTTTCTTAATCTCAGACCATGTTGCCCTCTCTTTCACTAAGGTTTGGTCTTCCCTCTCTCTTTTTGTTTCACTTTGTTGATATGACATGCTAACTTGCCTTTTTTACTTGTTATCCATGAAACTACTGCTCTGCTGCTACTACTGTTGCTTTGATTAAACTTCATTTCAATCTATTATTGATTCAGATTGGGCATTTAAGGAGAATAGGAGTGGGCAGGGTGCAAACCTTGCTAAATTCTAGCTACAAAACGACAATGGAAGTTCAAATACTAACATCTAAGACACACTCTGCTGCTAATGCTGCTTTGCCTTTGTCACAGGTGCTCAAAACATTTACTATTCCTATATCATTTAATAGCAAAACTAAAATTAAATTGTTCCTTATATTCTCATTAGTTTGCTTCTTGTTTCATTTGGATTGATGTTAATCTCCTGAATTATATGCATGTAATAATATTTCAGGCAGTTTACCATGATGGAAAATCAGAGCAGAATCTGAGGCGAAACCAAATTGGTGACAATGTCTCCAAGAAGGACAAGATCAAATTTCTCATTACCACAGTAATTACCCAAAACACAAACTACTAATTGCTATCTATTGACTCCAGTACTTGGAAAAATCATTTCTGAATTTAGTGACATTGTCACTAATGCTGTGCAAAGGTTATTTTTTATTTAGTAATTAGGATAATGGTTTGCAGAGTTTTTGAGCCATTTCTGACCTGCATATACCAACAACTAGCCAAATCCCTTTTCTAATTTGGTTTGCTAACCAGCTATTTTGTCGGTCTTCCATTTATTAAATCACTAATGCAGCCTCTAGGGTTATAGAAATTGATTAAGGAAATAAACAACGAACCTACACATAAGAAAGCAAGTTAAGCACACTCATGGTGGCAATACATTAAAAAAAAAGAACAGAATAAACTAATTTCTGCACTCAATGGCCCATTCAATAGCATGGTAGTTTTTGTAGTTATGAGGCATAAGCTGCTTAGTTCTGGATATGGTTTTTTAGAGTTTCTAAATGGCATCAATGTCCAGAAACTTTCATCTTTTTGTTTCCATAGCTTGTACTATATCAGTTATTGTATGACAAGACAATCTTACATATGCAGCTTTTAGATCTAAATGACAGCAAGGATGCTGTTTATGGTGCTCTTGATGCCTGGGTTGCATGGGAGCAAAAGTTTCCTATTGCGTCAATTAAGCAAGTATTGATTGCTCTTGAGAAGGAACAACAGTGGCATAGAATTGTTCAGGTCTGATACTCTCTCTCTCTCCCTCTCCCCCCACCCTATGCAACCCTAACCTGGATGCATGCTTTTCTGAATATGATGGTGTTTATGTACTGCATGAACATTAAGAATAACAGTGGATTCTTGTAGGATTAAGTCTATAAAATAAGCAGAAAACATGTAAAGATCACAAGACAACTGTCATATGGATGCCAGGATAAACCTTTCATTTTATCTACTTAAAAATTCATGGTTTTAGCACTCTTCCTAGCTTGTGTAACTATATCTTTTTCAAATATTGACTAAAAAATTTCTCACAAGCCATATGAATCTAATATCTTAATTTATGCTGGTGGGAAAAACTTCTGTGACTTATTGCAAGTGATTTATTGCTCATTTGGCAACTGATTGTGTTGTTCCCACTGGATAATCTTGATGTTATACCAAAAAGTTGTTAAAGCTTTTCGGTATAACACTCTCTTTTCTTTGTCCTCTCTTAAAAAAACTAGTGACAATTGTTGATAACAGTTTGAGCTGTGGTAGTCATGTTATTTCCATTAATCAAATCTGACCACTCATTGTTCTCTATTCTAGAATAAAACTTTAAATACAAGTTCTTTGTATTGATTGTATTTTCCTTTGTTTGCTAATATGGGGTAATATAATTGGACACCTTTTCTATTATATTTCATAAACTGATGATAAATAGAATTAACTTGATTTAATTGTTTTTGGGACAGATTTTTATCTCTCATGTTAAATGAAACAATTTTGATTGGCTACTTATATTCTTTCTAAGGTTGATGGTTGAGATCCTTGAGCTTTTCAAACTATGGTCTGGTTTTCTATTCACTCCCAGCAAAGCAAAATGAAACAATAATAAAAGAAATGGTATTTTTTTGGGACAAATTTTTATCTTTCATGTTAAACGAAATAATTTTGATTGGCTACTTGTATTCTCTCTAAGATTGATGGTTGAGATCCTCGAGCTTTTCAAACTATGGTCTGGTTTTCTATTCACTTCTACCAAAGCAAAGTGAAACAAGAATAAAAGAAATTGTATGTCCATTTAAGAATCTCTATTAATTATTAAAGACAAAAGTGAAGGAGCAAAGGCAGAAATTTCATCTTGCGTTTTTTTTACTGAGCTGCAATTCCTTGCTGTTATGCTATCTTGATACTAAGTTCTTAAGGCATCAGTCTCTTCTTTTGAATCTTACTACAAATGACTAGTAAAATTGTATAAAAAATGAGAAGGAAACGATTGGAATCAAGTCGGTCAATTCTTACTCTCTCCTGGCTGCTGATAATTTTCTGGCTAGAAAAAATGATTCAAGGGAATGTCAGATAAACATGGTTAAAATGACAGCTGTGGTTGTTTCTAGGTAAAGAAATTAAGAAATAATAGGTCAGTAGGGTTCACAATTCATCTAATGAAAGTCCTTGAGAGGCCTTGGATGCAGAACTCTAAGAATTCAAGAGTTGAGAAAGACTAATACATACTGAAGGAGTTGCCTTTAATGAAGATTGATCAAAGATTTTCAAATTGCACTTCAACCCCATATTCCAAATGATATTAATACCGCTTGTTTCTACAGAGCTTGCTAGTCCTTTCTCATCCTAAAAGCCATGAAGTGTGGATATACATAACATCCACCTCACTCTACATAATGCCTCTGAAGACTCATTGTGAATACTAAAGATGGAGTGACTGTGCATCCCTTTGTTACCATGGTTCATAGCACAAAGAATATCAGGTGATGGAGCCTAATTTTGGCTTCCTGATTTGCAATGGATCACTAGTATTTCTCTTCTTGAGTACTGTAGTTTAGAAAAAGGACCTGATGTTGGGGTATCTTGTCTGTGTGGATATATTAGCCTGAGGTGACATGGGTACATTTGTTGTCTGCACAGGATAGTATAGAAGTCTCACAAAGAAATATAATGAGGAACTGGAATGGGCCATGATAATTAGAATTATTAGGAGATCTTCATGGTGACAACTGCAACTGTGTCTTTGCCCAGCTGCTTTGTGCTTACATTTCTTGAAGAAATTGGTGAAGGCATTTTGTGAATCTCCTATTATAGCTTTGCAAAAGGTCTTCTTTCAGCTCCCGGTGATTAGTTTTCTTATAGTGTCATTAGAGAATGTTGGATACAGTTTTTGTTTGTTTTTGCTTTTATATTGGTAATTTTAGTTTAAGATAACTTCCAAGACCCACATTAGCTGCTCATGGAGCTGTGAACTATGGTGACTACCTACCTTGTATGTTTGACAACATCAAATTGTAAAATATTATTGTGAGCTTGGCTTTTAACATTTTCATGGTGGTGTTTGTAATGTTCTTTCAAAATATTACTTAATTTTCTTTGTTATGCTGCTTATTAATGCTATTTCATTAACATTGAAAATTATTTGATATGTTCATAGTTTGTTGTTAATCTCTAAAGGTTATTAAATGGATGCTAAGCAAGGGGCAGGGAACCACAATGGCAACTTATGCACAGTTAATACGAGCATTAGATATGGACCACAGAGCAAAAGAAGCACATGAGTTTTGGTTGAAGAAAATTGGTAGAGATCTTCATTCCGTGCCATGGAAGCTATGTAATAGCATGATATCTATATACTACAGAAACAACATGCTAGAGAATCTTATAAAGGTTTGGTTTGCAGCATGTCATATGCTCCTTGACATGGAGAATTGGTTGTGTAATGAACTTATTATGTTTACTAGGCAATCATCCTCACGATTCGCATACCGTACTTTTTTCATTGTTCTGTAGAAAATGGTGGTTTTCTAGAAATACATCATCCAATGCAAGAAAAACAATTTGAATATTTTCTGTAGAAATTTATTTTCCAGTGAAGGACACAGAAAAGCTCTATCCTTGTCGAGGTAGCTGTATAGGAACATGAATGAAAATGGTAGAAAGGTGTTCATACTAACCATTATTACTTTCTGACTCCTTGGATGTGTAACTAACTCAAGGAAATGGTACAAAACTTGAAGATTCTATAATGTTTTGAAGTCAGTGAAGTGAGATTTCTTTCTCAATTTTTCTATAGGATATGATGCTGGCAGTGCAACTGTATCTATACACCCATAGATTGTCTCTTTTTTCTTGCAATAGTTGCATGTGAATCTCTCCAATTTTAGTGGTGTAGTCTATATTTTGATATTTCTTCCATTCTATCCCAAGAATAAAGCAAAACTCTGTTGATTTGCTGCTTAAATTGAACAGAGTTTGGTAGTCATTGGAGGATGTGGAAGATTTTATCCTTTGTTAAAAAAGTACGAGGAAGGAGAAAAAGTGCTATAAAATTCATTTCTTGTTGAATCTACTGTTTATCTGTAAGAAAGGAATGTCAGTTTTACCTTTCAGCCTTTCAGTATGCATTCTTTAGATTTGTCATTTGTTGTCTTTGTTAGTTGGTTATAGGTTGATATTGGATTAGCTTTTCTTCTATCTTGAATTGTTTAAAATTGCACCTTGTATATTGGTTGGACTAACACAGCTTTGTCATTGTAATTGGATGCAAAGCTTTTCAAGGGGTTGGAAGCTTTTGATCGTAAACCTCCAGAAAAATCAATTGTGCAAAAAGTAGCAGATGCATATGAGATGCTAGGCTTACTTGAAGAAAAGGGAAGGTTACTAGAGAAGTACAATCATCTCTTCATTGAGACAGGGAAAGGATGGAACAAGAATTTTAGGGTTGTCTCTTCCAAAAAAAATAACAAATCAGGTAAGGCATTTTTAAGTCACTTTCTGTTTTGACGTCACTTTCTGATAGCAACAAATTTTTGCGCTGTAAATTTGCTCAATAACTAGTTAAAAGGCAAAAACAAACTAAGCAAATTTTTGAAATGAATGTTCTGAAAACAAGTTTCTTTAGCCTATGATTGTAGTTTGCAATTAGAGCGTGTATGATCACTGTGTCTTTGCCATTTGGTGCTGTAGCAAATATCATCATCTAGCTTCTATACACAAACATGAACACATATTTCAATTTAGTCTTCAAACCTCCAAAGTACTTCCAATGATGGAAAATTGGATACAGTGATGGTTTATAGTATATACACAATCTTTGCTATTGGCCATCCCTCAAATTTTTCGTGATTGCAAGCTTTGAAATTTGACTGCATTGAAGAAGATTATACAGTAGTGGATGGGGACCAAGCTAGGTTTGACATTTCATAAAAATATGGTTTTACCTGCTTTAGTCCTTTGGATGGTTTGATTTATCAAACCCAGCTCAACCTTGACCTGCCCAAGGGCCTGGAAGTTTCACCTCTTCAACAACTGGTGGGTCACTGGGTATGATGGTCGTTTAGTTCAAATATATTATTTATTTATATTCAAAAACATTTATTGGATTATGCACAATTAAAATATAAATAGGTCCATTAAGTGAAGACATGCCATAATAATATGTATAGAAGCATTTGGTTTCATCCAATTACAGCCTTCAAATCTTAGTAAGAGATCTGTTATTTAGGTATCTGCAGTTTGCTTTTCTAGACAAAACTATTATATCTTTATTCATTACTAGCACTTACAATATCTCGGAATTCCCTTTCTCTAATTGAGCATGAGAGTCGTTATATTATTGTTTGGTCGCATTCAAGCTCTTTTTCCAAGCTAGATGATTTTGATGATATAACATTAAAAGAAACATGTGCCCCACATGAAGTTTCAAGGGCTATTAAAGAACACGATATTCAGAAGTCCCCAAACACGTGTTGGTTTATGTCCTTGTGTTTCTAGAACTGAGCCTGATCATATGATCTTTTCATATTTGTGATAAGCAATGTATGTCCAGGTGTGTATTTATGACAACTCTAGAACTGAACCTGAACTCTGTGTTGAGCCCTAGGACCTATCAATCTGTTGATTTTCATGTGCAAATTCATCTGCTTTAATGAGTGATCCTTTTACGTAGATGAGAGAAAAATTTAAATGCCTTTGCCTCTTGATTTCGACACTATTCAGGGAAGGCAAAAAATTGAATATGCTTCAGATATGCTTGCTGATGCTGTGGATGGAAAACAGTAACTCCAAGATTATCAGAACATCGCAGATAAATTTCCTCTTGCTTTAATTTTTGGAAGTGCTCCTTTTTCTTTGGAGAAACCTTTGCTGAGTTGATTTGGCCACAGTGAGTCTGTTGAATGCTTTGCTGCACCGCTGGGAATTGGAGATTATGGTGACAAGGAGGATAAGGATAAAGACTATTTTATTTTGTTCACTCACCTTGGAGAATTATACGAATATTTTCCTGTTTTTATTTATTTATTTATTTATTTATTCTCTCTTTTGTCCGAGGCAGAGCTAGATGGCGTAAATTAATAATCATATCATAAAGAACTGAATCTTCTTTGGTATGTATTTTTTTCAATTAAAAAGCGTATGATGTTAAGAATTTACATTTTAGATATGTTGTTATCGTCTGTACCATGCGGCATTTGTTATTTTCCATAGAATATCTATAGATGGATGGATGCATATGCTACAAGTCAAGCAGGCAGCAGTCCGAACTGTGCTGCAAGTAAACCAGTTTTAAACTAAACAATTTAGTTGATTTCCAGTTGATGCATGATTTGTATTCTCAAATTTAACAGGCCATTTTATTAATCTGTTGTGTAGAAATAGTAAACTAGTTTCCAAACGCAACCCTCATGTAATTTCAAAGTCACTAGATCACGTCTGATACTGGTAGGAAAAACTCACTCGATCCAACAATTTAGACATCCAAGGCACTACAAATCACGTCCGATACTGACAGGAAAATGGCACGAGTAGGATTTCCACAACATGACTGCTATTTGATGACCAGCAACAGAAAATTATGTTGGAGTCATAACCTTGAAAGGAAAGATAATTACAAAATACGAGAATGCTTTTACTGACAGACCAGAAAACTGGGTTTTAGATTAATCTTGACATTCTAATAGAGCTTGGATTGCTAAATCCATTGTTGGTCGCTTGTTCCTATCTTCCTCCACACAAGATATACCAAGTTGAACGATAGTTGTTGCTTGGTTCCTGCTAAACTGGCCATTCAATCTTGGATCCACTATTTCCTCTATCCAGGAGTCCTCTCCGCACTGAATTTTGCTTTTCACCATTCTGACAAACCTTGTTAGATCTGATTCATGCTCTTCGCCGCCTTCTATACCCCAATTTGAGAGAGGGATTCCTTTCACTAACTCTAGAATTACCACTCCGTAACTATAAACATCAACTTTTGCAGTGATGGGAAGATTTGTAGCCCACTCTGGAGCCATGTAACCCTTTGTTCCTCGAATTCGTGAGAAGACAGAGCTATTGCTACCCCTCTGAGACAGCTTGGCTAACCCGAAATCTGCAATCTTAGGTTCAAATTCACTGTCCAGAAGTATATTTCCTGGCTTCACATCACAATGTATAATCCATTCTAGACACTCTTGGTGAAGATAAGCCAAACCCTTAGCTGTCCCCAAGGCAACTTCAAACCTGTCTTTCCATTCAAGAAACTTTGGGGAGAATAGATGCTTGTCCAGTGACTGATTTTCCATGAGCTCATAGACTAGGAGTCTGTGTTTGCCCTCTGAACAGAATCCCCACATTCTCACAAGGTTCATGTGATTGATTTTTCCAATTGTGCTAACTTCTGCCCAAAATACATCCTCCCCTTGGTACATGTTTTCCAGTCTCTTCACAGCTACAACCCTTTCATCTGTCAAAATGCCCTTGTATACAGTTCCAGAGCCTCCCCTTCCCAGCTCTTCCTTGAAATTATTCGTCGCCTTCTTGAGCTCAGCATAAGTAAACCTCCTAAATCGATTTGATAACACTTGATATCCATCTTCCACCAAAGCTGGCACACCATGCTTTCTGAAAAGAAACCACCAACCTGAGACTACAAAGAGAAGTTCAATAAAACCAATGGCAGAAGCAAATGAATAGAGATAAACCCATCTCATTCTCTTAGTGTTGATGTTATACATAGAAGGAGAACCGATCATTGTTTCCAATTCATCAGACTGGCAAATGGGGTCAGTGCCATTAAGAATAGCGAGTTGAGATGTCTCAACAGTCACTGGCAGTTTGAGATATATTTTGCCTTCAAAACTTGGAGACTGGTAACCGTTGAAAAGCTCACTTTTCGTGTAACAACGTCGCTCCCCAGTTAGCTTATAGTTAAAAGCTTTACACCGATAATCCCCCACGCAGAGCTTCATGCAGGAGTCTAACGAAATGGATTCGATGAAATTAAGATCAAATCCAAAGTAATCTACATGCGGCAACTCCACAAATTTCACTTGCTGTGACTGGAAAAGAGTTTCGTTAAACAAAGGCTTGCAGCCTTTATTCCAATTCCCAGGCTCAGTGATCTCATAGCCAGGAGGGCATGAACACTTGGGCTCTGGTGTATTTACACAAATCGCATTTCTCCCACAAACTCCATGAACAGTACAAAGCTGAGTAAGAGCTTCCCATGATATCACCCACAACCCAGTGTCATTGTTCAGGCTATAAAGCCTGAGATTCCCATCATGGTCCATTGTTAGCCTCCTTCTGATCCTTAACAAACCCATGTCAGAAGCAATGAACTGGAACCAATCACTAGATACAAAATGGCCCATTTCATCATAAACAGCAATTCTGCTACCATTATAGTTTGTTCTACCATTTTCGAACATTTTCAAATAAGGTATAGGCCAGTATATGCTTGAAATATCAGGACCATCATATTTCAACCTCAGCACATTATCATTATCAAAAAAGAAATTAAAATATCCAGAAGCATAAGACCCTCCATGTAATCTAGCAATCAGCTTTGTACTCTTTGTAAATAATTGGTTTGGAAGAAGTGTATCAGTTGGAGAATCAAAGCTTTGCCATAGAATTTCACCACCAGGGCCTTTAATAACAAGGTTACCAGTATCCAGAAGCTCTGCCATTCTAGCATCAGTGGAGGTGGTGTTAGTCTCCCATATGATGGAGCCATCAACATCGTACAAGACCATGGCACCATCTCCTCGTAGAGAAACTCTTGAGCCCCGGCCATTGGCAGGTCTGTCTCTGTTGGCCATCCAAACCACAGTCCTGTCCTTGGAATTGGTGAACCAAATAGAGAACCAATAAGCATTTTGTCCCATCCCATAGAACCCACAGGAGAATGTTTTATCCGGTGAGACAAGGATGTCTGAATCATCTTCTACTGATAGAGATGAACCTCTTAGCAAAAAGTTGTGTGCATATGAAGTTGACAGAAACAAGAAGAAAACAGTGAGGAAAGAAGGGAATTTTGGAGATGTTGAAGTTTGGAAACTCCTCATGATACCAGAGTTGGTTTACAAGTTCCATATTTTGTAAGAATACATGTTATTTATGGAGAAAAATTATGGATTATCATTTTTATTTTTTTGTTATCAATTATTTTCAAGAACGCAAAATCAATGCATTGGACGATTCGTGTTTTTTTTGGTGAGGACTTTGACAAGATCAAATGTCCATCATGCATGCAGTTACTAAATATTCTCATGCAAGTGTGGGAGTTTTTAATTAAGAATTCTTGAAGACAAGCAATTGTTTATATATTTTTCAGGATATGACTATTTCAACATGGTATCCAGTTTGATTTTCTTTGTCTATTATAATATTGATGGCTATAGACTGTGGAATATAAATTTTGTTTTGCAAGTCTTTTTTAAAGTATAAAAACCTAGTTTGCCGCGTACGTATAAATTGACCTAAGATATCATGCATGTAAAAAAAAAAGATATAGCTATTTCCACGTTGCATTTTTCGTGTCCCGCAGTGGTGTTGGGATATTATTAAAAGAGGATGTTCCAACTTCCAAGGCGCCAACTAATCTTGATGACCGGCCTCTTGTTTAACGTTCTCTGCTACCTTGAAATTCAATTTGGGGGAATTTCCTCGACATATCTTGTGTTGATAAGGCACAACATCAATGACCTACCAGCAGCTAGTAACAAAGAGCCAAGTTTGCGAGTCTTTCACTATTCTGTTAAGAAATTAGATCAAAATTAATGAAAGAAGTTTGATTGGTATTGAGCTGCAGCTTAATTTACCAAATATTTTTCTAGAACACAAATTCTTAGATTGTTCATCTTGTTTTCTGCTGTTATTTTTCCAACAGCGTGAAAGTTGTGTTGGATTTTTCATGGAAGCTCGAAACATGATTTGTCAGGAACAAAACTATATTTGCTACAAACAATTGCTGGAATTTCATCCTCATCTCTTAATTACTCAGTGAGTGTTAATGGATGCCTATGGGTGAAATGGAAAGAAACTGTTCTCGACTCTGAGCTTTTATGGTTTATATAGAGCACAATCTGTATCCATGCTAAAATTGCACCATTTATAGTAAAAGTAGAAACTCTGTAGGATGTTGTTAATTACTGCAAACAAGGTGTTAAATGATACTATGAAAGTTTTAGCTTCAGATAAGGTTTAATATTAGTTTAATGACAAAGTTATGACTATTTATTTAATGACAAAGTTGTAAGATTAATATTTTTTAGGGTTTTTTAGTTATTAAATTGATTATAATTGCAATCTTGTAAATAATTATATATTTTTATTACTTTTATGTTTGAAGATATTAGATATTAGCACACGTACGCGTAAAGTTCAAGATATAAAATATAGTTTAAAATTATAGCAGGTAATTGCATTTTGGACTAAACTACATAAGTTTTTTTTTTTTTTGTAATTATTTAATAAATATATCCTGTAAAACTTTTTTAAAAATATTGTATATGGATATTTAATGAGAATAAAATATATATTTTTATTGTGAATTTTTTTATGTATTTTTCACAAATTATTTATTCTTTTATTTTCCATAAAAGCACATGAAAATTATCAAGACATGATTTTTTATTTTTAATTAGTTGAAACTTGCTATTTAAATCATGCAAATTTGTAATTAAAAAAACTTGCTCCTAATATAAATTAATGACATGTTTTCATCAAAATAAAAAAATATTTTTTCTCATGAATTTAAATTATTAGACTTCATGCATGCCAATAATTATTTGAATTAACTTAAGTTTTTATGGAAAGATATCATGTTGTTAATAAAAAAATATATGTTTTTATCAAATATATATAAGAAAATTGCATAAATAAGAAAGGAAGATTTTGTCTAAAGAATTACATTTTTTGTCTAGAATTCTAATTCTTCAAAATCTTTTGAATATTTATTTTAATTGTTCTAGAATTAAATA
>Ga0307517_10002115_pt1 | contig 32330 bp, 15 predicted proteins | sample 23_EM_MG_FD_194515 | JGI IMG/M metagenome (GOLD analysis project Ga0307517, IMG submission 194515) | Populus trichocarpa ectomycorrhiza microbial communities from riparian zone in the Pacific Northwest, United States - 23_EM | ecosystem: Host-associated > Plants > Roots > Unclassified | place... | reverse complement strand
ATTTATTATAAAATGATAATTTTTTTTAGAAAATCCACTAAAAATAATTAAAAAAAAAACAAAGCATTGTGCGTGTCACCATTACAATCCACAATGGATTGTGTTTTGCTTATAAATCTTATTTTCATTGGATATCAATCAGCTTTGGAGGATTTTATGGTCACCTTGTATTCTTTGTTTTGTGTATGATGAAATTGGGCAAAATTTCGTTTCTTGTTGGCGTTGGATATTTTCCGACCAACTATCATCAATTGCAAGATAATCATTTCGTTATAATCCATACTCGTCTCGGGGGAGTGTTGTTAGAAGTGTACTTTTCTAAAATTATAAAAAATCAACTTCGAAATTTATGGAGATAAATCATGAGATTTCTTGAAGCAAATCAAGGAATTGAATAACTTCTCGTGTAATAATATATTTGATTTATTTTCTTTTCTTTGTATATCACCTGTTATAAATACAAGTCATAATTCATTTTGTAATCTCTTTAGCTTTTATGTCTGTGAAGTCGTCGTGGCCGAACCACTTTCATTTCTTTTCTTTCATTATTTCGATCCAGATTTTTCTCTTAGCTAATTAAGGGTCGTTATGAGGTTTGGAGCTCTGATGAAATTCCCTGAACGTTCGGAGAGTGAAAAGAGAGATTTCAAGAATGAACGACCTCAAAATTAAACATTAAAATTTACGACAAAAGCCTTGTGTTCAAATTCTAACTCTCAAAAGAAACCAAGTTGAGAAGAGACAAAAGGGTGAGGAAACAATAGATGAACAGTCCTATTCTTGTGCGAAGGAGCCATGCCTTGGATAATGACATGCTGGCTTTTTTTACAGGGCTAAGCAAAGGCCATCGATTATTTTACATACAGCGGATCACAAGGAAATCTATCGTGCTTGCTTGACATCATTTTGCAGCAAGAGCGAGCCTATTTGCTAGTTCACCTCCGCAGCTTTATCTTCACCCAGAGTCACCGCGGCGATTGTCTCATTTAAGAGAATTAGTGACTAGTTGCCAAAGCAGTCACCAACAGACCAAGCACAAGAAAAGGTTGAGCGCTGGCCTGAGATACAAATGCCAGAGCGTGAGAACTACGAAGCATTATAATTGCTAAATTTACGATGCTATGGAGGTTCCAATTATATGCAGGCTCCTCAAGCACAAGAAGCTAAACTACTCATGGATTTGTTTGATGCCATAAATACTTAACAGTTGTTTAAAAAATACTGAGTGTTATGTTCTTGTGTTCTCCTTGTTGAAAAAGACAACGAGTAATAAATACTCTTGTTATTTGTCACATAGATTTTCCTGTAAATTGTGATTTAATGCGGCCACTATATGATTCGAGGCCTGACATTATTTCTCAGTAAATTACAAGTAATACTAGTCCATCTTGTCCTATTTATGTTGTGCAAGACATTTACATTTAGGCAGTTCTCGAGTTAATTTCCACTTCACACCTGATGAAAATCTCAAAGAACAGAAGTTTCAAAGAAGATAAATTTGTGGTACCTGATATTTAACATCGTACTTCACAGGGTCCTTCAGGAAGTATTGAAACTGCAATGCATGAATTTTTGCAAGAGAATTAGCAGAGTTCATTCTCAGTACAAACTATCATTTCTTATTTCTTTTTGAGAAATGCCAGATATCATTCGGAGAAGGAAAAGGATATATTATTACTCATTGAAACGTAATGATGAATATGTTTAGGAGGATATTATCATATATGGTCACCTAAATAAAATGCAAGCGGAAAGATGAAACTTTTCAAGCAGTACTCCTAATGGGGTTTCACAACCTCTGTTGAAGGTATAAACCCCGCCACACCAAAAAACAAAAAAAAATCCTTGAACAAAGCTAAGATTGGCTCCAGAGAAGAACATAAACAACTAATTTAACTGCATTGGAAACAGGCTGGGGAAGGTCAGTGGGATGAGCAGATAACAGCCCACATCAAATAAAAGGCTAGTATGGCTATTTGAGAAGAAAGAAAAGCAATGACGTCGTAGAAAATGAGATGGATATTGCAAGAATTATTCAAAATAAAGTAAAATGCAGCTTAAGGGAGAAATTCAACCGGGAAGAATAAAGGTAAATGTATGACAATTAGATGCCATTTGGGGTGTCGCTGAAACCACACCCTTAATCATGAGAAAGAAAGGTGTTAACCCAAAACAGTTTGTGTAAACTATAAGCTCATTATATTTCAAGAAGCATTCTTCACCTGGAAAACAATTTGTGGGATTATCAAACCGACTAGGGCTAAAGCATAGTAGGGTTTACCATCTGCTAGCAAATAACCTGCATTTATGAAAGTGGACTGAAATCAGATACGCCTTCACAAAGATAAATTTGAAATGCATAAAAATCAACTCTGTTTCCATCAAAACCACAGAATACAGAGATTCCTACGGTTTTCTAGATTCGTGATTCTGTTCTTTAAACAAAAACAACTCTTTAATGATCATTTTTTATTTCATGTGGATAAAAGAAGCGTGGAGACTTCACAGCTTTTATCCTGTTTAATCCATAGTGGTCAATCTCTTAAGTTTGAAGCAAAAATAGTTCCATTAATTATCAACAATTTTAAGTTTTAAAGTTAGATATCGCCAGTATCATAGGTAAATGGTATCTGAAAGTATAAGCAACAGCATACCAGCTATAGATAACTGAGTTATGTCAATAGCACCAACACAAATCCATTTTGCAGTTTCAGCACCAAAAGCTACCGGTAGTGACTGCTCAAATTGCATTACCAAATGAAAGGTTGCAAAATAGACAGCCAATGGTGAGTAACAATTCATTTGATGAAGCAAGAGCTTCACATCACAAGCATGTATGAGAGGCTGTATTAACCTGAAGCCCAAGTGCCCGATCTCCTTCAATGCTTTTAAAGTCGTTTACAATAGCAATACCAAGCTGAAGATATTGAACAAGGACTGTGAATTAGCAATGGTTAGATAGGAAATAACACTTCACATATCCTGGCACTTAGTCAAACATACCCCAGCTATGCTGTACAAGAGTGTCAGGACAATTATGTCAGGTGTAAGGGTCCCAAACAAAGCTTGACCAGCCCACCTATCAACAAGAGATTAAAGTCAAAGCTTTCTTACTGTGTAGTTCATAAAACAGCCTTTTAGTTTCAATAACATAGAAAAAATTAAGTCAGGATTTTTCACGGGTGTCATTCAATATCAACTTCAAATTGGTGAGATGTATAGAGAGCCACAAAACCACAAGCACATATGTCCTCTTTAACACATTAACAAGCAACATGATAACATCCAATTTATCACTCTCCACAGGTGATTTATGATGAATAAAATTGGTAAAATCTCAAGAGAAAGGGTTGGTTATAAATCATTTTCTATCGATTCAATTTGTAATAGCACAAACAAATCTTCTGGTCATAACTCATAGCCCACTGAATGTTTCCTGGCCTCATGTGCATCGTCTGGACAATTTGGACAACCACAGAATACTTTACACTTTTTTCTTCATGGGTTTCAGATGTAAACTGAATGAATGTGTAAATTGAAAGGTGATTTTCAACAACACAAGGCAGTATTTGAATATGTCCGCTTCAATTTTACAAAGAACAGTATAAGGAAGATTACACACCATGGCAAACTGATATAACTTGCTCCAAGGGCGAAATTCCCAATCCATCCATTTTGTTTTAGCTACAATGATATTTGGAACCAAGTCAGCGCTTAATCACATCTTGCATAACATAAATGTTTGATGGTTTGAGTTGATGACTGATGGATAGCATAATCTTCAATCATGGTTCACGTGAATCATGATTGAATGTGCTGCTATCCTTATCAATGATAGAACAAAATAAAAGTGTACCTTCAAAGGAGGAGCGGAGTATATGTATGACAGCAAGGATCCACCCAAAGCAAGGTAAAAAACTACCGGAAAGTCATGCCCTGCCTGTTAAATAATAAGGATTCAAAAACCAGTATAATACTACGCACAGAAAAGCAGTATCAAGCATTTATATTGCGTACCCACACATCCAATAAACCAGCCAAGCCAAGGCCTCCCAGAAGCAGCACCCAGAGTTGGGTAATAACCTACAGAGAGTTGCAAGAAAAGAATACACAAATGATTGTCCATTGCTTTTTTCGTAAAAGTATATTTTTTTATATTGCAGACCTCATTCTCAGAAATAGCCCCTGATGGAATTGGACGATAAGGCTCATTAATTGCATCGATCTCTCGGTCATAGTAATCATTAATCGTCTGTGAAAGTCAAATGTGAGAAAACCTAGCAAAATTGAGTTTGGATATTTAAATTCTGTGAAGCTCCAGAAGCCTATTCCACGTGCATGAAAGGGTACCTGTGTGTAGCCAGTAAGAAATGGGCCAGACATAAGCATGCAAACAATTGATTTAGCAACATCCTCCAAAGTCCAGTTAAAGTTTCCTGTTGAGTAAGAAAATTATATCAGATGCGAGTGGATGCATAATTTGGTATTGTCTCAAATATAAAATGAAAGATGTAAATAAGCAGTTAACATTTAGAATCTACAGCTCGCCATCCACATACCCCGTAGAGGCATGATACAAAGGGTGAGACCCTTAGCACGTAATTTTAGAGATACCCATAAATCTAGAATGTGTGCTGCATTGAAAGGGAGTACCTGATGCAGCAGCTCCACAAACTACTCCCCAAACCAATGGAGGCCAAGTAACAGGTTTTGTAAGTTGAAGACGAATCTTCCATTTATTCTGCAGGATAAAATTACAAAATCAACTCATTCCATAATACCTTTTTCACTCTTCCCTCATGCAACATCATTCGAAGCTACAGATACAATTAGTCAATGGAAGAGAGCAAGAAATCCCAAAAGCTAGGCTTAAGCCCCAAAATCTTCCGAACAGAACTTATATTACAATCTTCCAATTGCAACAACTATACTCAACTATTTAAACAACACACTAAAACAATTTAAAAACACATAAAAAATTAATTTGAAGAAAAAAATCTCAACTATTTACAAAAACACTATACAACCGCAAAAACAAGTCCTTAGTATCCAATCTTGCAATAAATAAATTTTTTTAAAAAAAGAGCATCGAGTACTGACAGTTTCTTGAGCAGCTCCTTTAATTCCAAGAAGCTGGTTAAAGCTGGAACCACCAGCACCACCACTAACCGGCGCCTGAGGTTTCACTGCAATTTTTACATGCAAACTTAATAACAATTATTCAAATTCCTCTTTTAAAAGAGAAACACTATTCACTCGCTTAAATTAAATCACAAAATCTATAAAAAAAAACACCAAAGAAAGAAAGAAAGAAAGAAAACCTTCATTTGTATCCGTATCTGCTGCTCTTATCGTAACTCTCCGCCCTGAAAAACACCATAAATTAGTTGAAAAATAAAAGGCCAGGCGGAAGTTGAATGGTCATTTTTAAAAATCTTTTGCTAAGTGACCAACTAGTAAAATTCCCTCACTTGTTAGAGGAAGAGAAAGCGGAGAGACGAGTGAGTGAGTTCGAACTCGTTTACTTTTAAAATTGGATAAATTCAAGGACAAAGCAGAGTTAAGCACGGAGGCCATTTTCCAGAAGATGACAAAAGCTGGCTAACTTTGAGAGAAGTGAAGTGGGTGCGATTAGTTTTTTGCTGATAAAGAGAATACTCTGATTCAAGGAAAGAAGAACAGGGAGGGAGTTTGGTTACAGGGTTGTTGGTTGTAGTTCAAGTGAGTCTGTCTGTGATGTGGTGATTTTTAATTCCTTGACTTCTGAGCTTGATCGGGACCCTATCTTGTTTCGACCAAAGAATCTCGGACAGTGTTTTGTGTGATGGTCGGCTTCTGATTTCGGAGTTTGTTTGAGAGTTTTGTATGATTTTTTTAAAAAATATTTTTTATTTAAAAATATATTAAAATAATATTTTTTTATTTTTAAAATTTTATTTTTAATATTAATATATTAAAATAATCTATAAATATATAAAATAATTAAAGTGAGTCAAAAAAATTATTTTTTAAAAAAATATAAAAACAAACAGATTTTGTTATTAGTATGAGAAAGTTGTACATCCAAATCTAGTTGGTTTAAATTATTTAATTTTTTATAAAAAAATAATTAATTAAATCTTTTTTTAAAAAAAAATCTTCAAAAACTGAATTGAGCCATGTTGAATACTGATTGGTTTTATATTTTTAAAGATTAAATAAGTTAAATTTATTTTATGAACTTTTTAATTTACTATTTTTTATGAACTTTATTTAATGGATCTTTAGTGTACAGTAAGCTTATAATTTATAATGAGTTTTTTTATTTGTTTTGGTTTGATTGTTTTACCAAACGAAATTTAAAAAAAAAACATAACTGAAATTTAAAAAAAATTGTTAGATTTAGTTAATTTAAGTTAGTTTTTGTAGTTATTTCAAATAATTCAGCTAATTTGCTCGCAGGGTTGCTGCAAAGTAGTAATTAATTTTTTATTTATGTGAAGTTTATAAATTTGTGAATATTAACATGATAAAATGGTTATATAATTATTTCTTAATTTCAATACGTGAATAATATAAAAAGAATGGCACCAGAATTAATCCCAAACTTCTTGATCAGAAAGAAATGAAATATTGAAGCACATGAGAATGGAAAAGAGGAGCCCTCTCGTAACGTCGAATCAACATGATATATATTTTTTTTATTTGGATATCATCACATATTTTAAAAAATAAAATTAATCTCGTTTAAAATTTATGGTTATCCCTCTCAATAATTACATTTTCTATAAATAAAACTGTGTTATCAAATTGCAAGTGAACTTGTTTTCCATTGGCTAGACATTATGAATTTACAGAAGATAATTAATAGACTTGGGTTTCAAGTAAAGCATTCCAGTTTTAAATGAGTGAAATAGTTGCAAAACGGATTTTGTAATGATTCTTCCAAAGCTTATGTTTTAGCTTTTTAACTGTTATAATATTTTTGGATCATCATACATCAATATTAATATATATTAAGCATCCCTTTCGTATGACTTTTGAATTAAATTTTTTACCTTGAAGCAAAATTTGAAAGTTATTTTTTATAAATAACTTTATGAAAAAAATGAGTTAAGTTATAAATATATTCAACTAAAATGATTCAAAGAGATTTTAAAAAAAATGTGATATAAGTTTAAATCTATAAATTAAAGAAAAGTTTTCTTGATCATTCTATAATTCGGTCTTTATTTTACTTTATAATTATTTTTTAAAAAGTTATAATTTACATATTGAATTTTAATAAATTTTAAAATTTAACAAAATAAACATAAAAACCTTATATATATTAAATAAAAAATAGTATTCATTACTACACCACTCATTTTCTTTCTTTCTTTTTACCTCTTCTTCTCTCCTCTTTCACATTCTTTATGTCATCTTCTAAGTCAAACAAAAATCCAGAAGCAAAAATTTTCCTTTACACATCTTCTTTTCTTGTATGTTGGTGTTGGGATTGATTTCTCATATAGAATTCAACTACAAAAGATATGTTTCAATTCTTTTCTTGAATTGATATTTCAAAATATGTTGGGAGTAAGTTTGGTAATTGTTAAATCATTAGAATATAGATTTTGTTTCCTTGATTTAACAAAAGATTAACAAATATATTTTCCTTTTTTATTTTTTTTTCAATCGATAAATAGACTCCTAAATATGCATAAAGAGTGGGAAGCAATTAATTGGATTTTTTAAATATAAATATGTATTGATCACAGATTTTGTAAAGTAGTAAGAAATATAATTGCTAAAAAGAAGGCTTTAAACAAAGAAATATGGAAAAGGATATGATATATGGTAAAAAAAAAAAAAAAAGATGATGCTTTAGTTTTTAGGATTGGACTAGGCAGTCGTAGTTGATACACTCAATCTAAGTCAACGCAACTCTCTACATTGACCAAATCATCATACAAATATTGAACAAGTTTTTTCCAGTAATTGATTAATTTGATTCAAATAACATGTTAAGATAGCTAGCTACCTTTGTATGTGAATACTAGTTAAACCATATCAATAATTTAAGTTGATTAAAACCGTAAAAACAAAGATTTGTAGGTTGTTGTAAACTTTTCAAATTCAAATGATTTGTAGGTAAATTTCAATTAAAACCTGAATTTTTTTTTTTCTATGTATTCTCTAACTGTTATTAATTTACTTTGCAAAGTCTACGAGAAGTTATTACTAAAGTTTTTCTAGAGGCAACACATAAACATTGTTGGTATTTTCTCTCAACGATCTACCCAAACAAGCTACGTGGTTGAAGATCAATGACTGTTAAATATTACATTATTGTTATGAATATGGATGGATGCTATATCGTGGATCGTTGTGTATTTTTATGAAATTATGTTTATTATGTGAGTGTTTAAGTATTTGTGCTTTGTTATGTTGGGTATTATGACATGTGTTAAGTATTTGTGGATGCTTATTGTGTCCAAGATTGTTATTTGCATGCCTTTGATATAATTGATATTTATTTGTATGCATTTTGACTATATTATAAAATACATTGACTATATTTTATTTTTTTAATATAAAAAATATAGCTCATACAAACATTAATATTGTACACACCAATTTAGCTATTAACAATGACTTTACATTTGCTAAGCTATCTTATATATTATGATTTTTTATATAGATTTTTTGTAATTCATTTTTCATTTTCTTAACTTTATCAACTATTCACTCAGCATTATTAGCATCTTATTTTTCTCTCGTAGTGAATTCAATTCCATTTATATATTTGCACCAATTAATAAAAATCTTGTCGCATGATTTTTCATCACATCTGTAGAATAGCTTGTTCTTACTAGCTTTTGTTTATGATATTCTGACTGCAACTCTTCTTCCACATTTCATGCACTTTCTATTCTTGAATTTTAGTTTACCAAGTTGTAGCAACTTTGCATGCTATTAGCACTTGATGTAGATGATGCAATGTTCATAATAAGTTTATATTGTGGAATTTTGGTTATGTGGTTTTGTGGAATTTTGACAAGTTTATTTGATGAAATTATAATGAAAATAAAAAAAAATGTTGTTGACCAATTATGGTGAAAGTTGGTTGTGTGGAGGTTTATTTGATATAATTATGGTGAAAAGAGAAAATGATATGTCTGATGGTGGGAAGATTGCTAGATTTTTTACTTGGTAAATAATGGTTGATTATAGGCAGAACTGATTGTTAAAAACTAAAATTTATGGCATTTCTGTAAATATTGAAACATTGAGCAACAACTCTTCTTTACAAAAATAAAACAATGGCTTTAGCCTTTTAGTGTTATTTTTAAGCTTGAAGAGCTATTTAGTCATTATTTAAAATATAATAGCAGTATTGTAAATAAATAATATTTTTTATTGATTGTTCTATGACAACTCCTGATGATGTAAAGGGTTGCATGCCTTAAAGGTCGGGATGTAATGTATAATTTAAAAAAATAATAATTATAAAGTGAAATGACCAAAAAAATTAATAATAAAGTGAAATGATTTTGACACCTCAATATGTTTTTAGCTCTTTCAACTTCAAATTCCTAGCTCACCTGAATGAACAAGCCTCCAGAAGGTGCAATTTACATGGTTTCTGGATAGTACTGTAGCAGGCTAAGTTTAAGGTTTTGAGCCCAATTTGTAACTCGGCCCTGACACAGCCCAGTGGACGAGCATCTATAATCCTCCATTAACGACCATCTTACTCCAGGACGCTGGCAAGTCTGCCTTCCAAAACCTGACATGTTAAATTTTGCTACTGTTATACTATGCTTGACTCGTGTTATCTTTGACTCACCTTGGAGCATGAGTCCTCACCGACATTTTCATCTTTTGAGAAAGTTTAATTAGAAGCGTTATACAATATTTTTCTATTTAAAAATATATTAAAATAATATATTTTATTTTAAATAAATTATTTTTAATATTAGTATAAAATGATTTGAAAATATCAAAATAAAATTAATTTAAAATAAAAAACAAAAAACAAAAATTAAAATTTTTTAAAACGCAAATAAAAACAGGTTATTCAGAAAGGCTATTTATTTGAAAATCCAATATTTGTTTTTTACATATTATGCAATCATAGAGCTAGTAAAAAACATAACAGTAAAAAATATAGTCATAAAAATAAAAATAAAACTTTGATGGAAACTAGCAACATGACTCCTTTTAGATTATTGGCATCTTTAACAGAAAAAAGATTGTTTTATCTTATGATTATTTAACATTCAATCATAGAAAGATGGATGTGATATTATATCAAGAATAAATTACATATTAAACAAGTAATTTAAGAACGCTGTTGGGGATTCTCCGCGAGATCCTAATCACGGAAGATCAATCCAGATTGATTTTTTTAAAATAATTAAAATATATTTTGAATAAAAATATTTTAAAAAGAAAGTTATTTAATTTTAACATGGTTTTATCCTGAATTATAAATTAATCCATATTTTTTACCGGATCAAGTTAGATTATTTATTATATTTTTTAAAATATAAACTAGTTTAAAATCTAGATTAACCCATTAAACAAGTTTAGATTTTAAACTGTAAAGTCATTTTAATCCTCGTATTCTATCCTGAGTCATTTTAAAAAAGCCAAGTTGATATAACGTTAGTGGATATGCTTTCCACATGTTTTATAAATGAAAAACTTGTTAAACATTCTCAGCATCAACTAAATTGGACGATAACCCCGTTGATTAAGGGTCTAGAGCTTGAGCATATTCTAATTCTAGGCATTTTAAAAAGCTTTGTGGATATTAGCCAATATCGCACGTTGATGAGAGTGTTGTTGAATTCGAAATCAACTAAAGTTTAATTTATTTTTTCAATAATAAACAAAACTAAATTTATTTAAATTGAAGCTAATTAATAATTAAATCTAAATATTAGAGTAAATACCAAATTACATATTACTTAAAATAAAATCGGCACATATACAAAGTAACATAAAATACTAAACTAGCATGTCAACTAAATATATAAAGATATTAAATTTTGCGAGTATATATATAAGAGTAATAGATAAATTTTTTTTTAAAAAAAAGTCATCAAACTTAATGAATCTTTGATCCAAGTTATGAATTTGATGAATTATTGATTTTTTTAAAAGCAAAACCAAACTTTTTACTTATTATTTGGTTACCTTTAAATCCACTAAGTTAACTGGATGACATTAAAACAATTTTTATATGGTTTAACCGGATGACATTAAAACCAAACTTCTATTATTTGAGTTCATGAATTGCAAGCTTAAAATTTTAAGTCATAAAATTTAGATTAATTCAATATATTATCATTTTAATATTAAAAATAATAATTATATATATTATTTTTAGAACAATCAAAGTTAATTAAATCACATTTTAATTAGTTTTTTTCATTTTTTTTTAATCATTCTTAATTCTAACATGCCCATGCGTGCTGGGCCTCCCTTTATTAGGCTAGGCACAGGAGCACAATCTTTTTGGTCCACGGCCTAGCATATTTATGTAGGTTTTGGTTTTTATTGAAATATATTGTAAATAAATAACATGGCATGATATTTAAATTAATGTTATAAGTTTTTATATAAATGTTAAAAAAATTTCTTAATTATTATATTTCTAATATGCAAACATTAAAAATTAAAAAGGTTTTTCATAAATATTCAGCAAAGATGAAAATTTTGTTTCTATTGTTTATAAATATATTTTGAAAAGTTTTTATTACATTAATTTTTATTTTTTTTCCCTTCAATCACATATAAAATGTTAAGATATTATTTGACTATTTTTTATTAAACTTTCTTTTTATACCATGAGAAGTTTTTGTTTAAAAAACACGCTTTCACTTAAACAATAAAGAGATACATTGATTATTATGAAATGAATTTTAGATTAAAAAGATTTGTTTTTTCTATTTATTTCAAATAATAGAAGTTTTTGACAAACTTTTATTTTAATTGTTGCTACTTTTTATTAAAAAAAAACATGCTATTAATATCATTATTTTTAAGAAGGTAATAGTTTTTATGCTATGATGTAGTTGACTACTTCCTGGATAATCATATATCAGCCTTGTGTGCAAGATTTTAAAAATAGTTTGCTTATTAACATTAAATAAAAATAAAAAATTCATTTTCTTATTTGTTTTATTAATTTTTCATCGAATTTAATTTGAAACCTCCCTCCCGCAGGCCGAGTTTTATAATACCATCAAAAAGATTCTCCACGGCAGCGAGCAAGAAACTAGCTAGTTTCAAATGAAAGAATTGAGGAGTTGCAATGATAGTTTTATGGATGAACCATAACATTAGTTCGTGTTTTTAAGGAATTTTTTTTTTCAATGAAGTATCTGATAAGATGTTGGGCATATAAACCAAGTACCTAGCTAGTAACCTGGCCAGGTAGCCATTGCAGCTCGAAGCAGGATGCTCCATGAAGCACCCACTTTCTCGATATTCTCAATGCCCGTCTTCCTTTTTCCTGAACTTCAAGCTGCCAATATTATGCATATCCTCTTGCTCCAAGGGAATTTGATTCCCAGCTCCACCGAGCAGAGATGCGTCGCCCCCCATTCATTCTACTGTTGAAATTCAAGAATAAACCTAAAAGAGGAATCTGAAGTAAACTGGGGATTTTTCCATTTCTAAAAAAGAACTTGGCAAGGCAGATGTTGCAGCTATTTGGCAACAAATAAATCTGGCGTGGCAGCACGTTCCGTTTTGGTGGCGATGAATAAATTATACGGGCATAAGATTCATGATCTTATCCAACGTCAGCGTTCATTTCCACAATCAAATAATTTTAGAATTACGATACAGAGAGATTTGTCATGCAAATAAATGCTTATGAGTGCGATAATGGTTTTTATTTTTTATTTAAAAATATATTAAAATAATATTTTTTATTTTTAAAAAATTATTTTTGATATCATTATATTAAAATAATTTTAAAATATTAAAAAAACACATTTAAAATATAAAAATAAACCCGCATATAACATGATGGAATTTTTCTGATCAATGACACACTAGCCTTAAGAGCATCAAAGAATACTAATTGTGAAAGGCAAGGAATCCTCGAATCAGGGATCAATTACGTCAGTGGTGAACATGTTATGTATTTGTGTCCACAAGAAGCACTTTGGTTTTATTGAGCAACTGCCACCGCTAAGCTCATCTAATATTTTTTCCCCTCAGAATAGATACAACAAACATGTGACCTCTACAAATTCTCTCCTATTTTATTAGACTAGTTTTTATATATGAAAATGAAGTATATTATATTTTTTGGATCGTTTTGATGTGTTAATGTTAAAAATAATCTTAAAATAAATAAAAAAGATATTGTTTTGATACATTTCCGAATAAAAAACACTTTAAAAAACAATCGTTTTCACACTCCCAAACACCTCTTAAATTACTTTGAGTGTCCTATGATTTTTTAAATCTTCTATGACCAAGGTTGCAAAGTGTGATATTTAAGAATGACCAAAGTAATTTACTCTTTATCTTATTTTAAAAATAAAATATAAATAGATATTACGGAAAGATGGGCTAGAAAAAGAAAGAAACTCTTTAAAATAATAAAAATAATAATAAATTAAACATGATCAACACGGACTAAAAGACTAAATAATTAATATTTGAAACAAGAAGGACTAATTAACTCATTTCAAAAAACTAGAGGGGCTAATTTATAATTTACTCCTAGGAGAAGAGTGAGAGGCACCACCCTCGCCATTCGACCTGCATGCGTGTTGCGTAGCGAGAGCGCTAGACAACTAATAGTTCAGCTGCATACATGCATTTGGTACAGGCAAAGAATAATGGCTAGTTCAAACTTGAGAAGTGTATAATTAACAAGCATCTACCCATTCAAGTGCCAAATTATCCAGTCTTCTTCACACTCAATAATTTATCCATTTTAGTTCCTTCTAGTTAGAGTTGCAATGGGAAACTTTATTTGGCATCATTACAAAGTTTAGAAGACTCAAAAACTGACTTGTAAAGTGGAAAAACATATCACTATTGTTGTAGAATTATGACAAGATTCTAAGAGAGAATGCAAATCTCCTGTCTTCTTGCTCCATATTGATCAAATATACTAATTAATATACCTGGTTTTTTTTTCGATTAACGTGGATGTCCAGGTTAGTTAGTATGTTCCTCGATCGACTAATCATATGATCCCTAAAGTTAACGACTATATAAATCTCCAATGGTCCTGAGAGGACTCGAACTTATAATCATTGATGAGCAAATCCAAGACCTGACCAGTTGAGCTATTACTTCTATTCATGATTTCTTCATTTGTTTAGATCTAGCTATAGTAGGTTAGTGTATCTTTTTTGGATGCATATCACCTAAATATATGAAGTGTCACAACCATATCTAAATTGTTTTTGAAATTATATTACAGGGTACTTTTTAAAATAATATTTCATTTTAAAATACATCAAAATAAATTTTTATATATTTTTTATTTTTAACATTAGTACATTAAAATTATAAAAAAATATTAATTTAATACTTTTATGTTAAATATACTTTTAAAAAACACTCAAAATAGTTTTCTGCTTCACGAGCGCAGTCCATACACTGCCGAGCTCTTCTAAGGTCCATCGACTATATCAAATCATACAATTATAGATATGTTACCAGAAGCATAATTATATTTTGTCACGGCAAGCCCGAATGGCGTACAGTGCTAAATCATATACTCATCTTCTCCTTTAATCACAGGCACTTGGCTGAGTAGTATGTCCTCTCTTCTAATACGAGGTCGAGATAAGGAAGGTCATTTTTTATGTTTACAGAGATAAAATAGGTCATTAGGGTGAGCAAAAGTAGGCAGTTCATGAAATCATGATGAACACAGACTTCACTTGTATATTTATTTCTTACAGTAACTTTTCTTGTTTTTTTTTTTTGACTTATTTACACCAATACCACTATTGATTTTCTTAGTGTTTTTTTCTATATTTTTATCCTATTATAAAATGTAAAATTTTATCGTGATCCAACATTCAAATTAGAATTATACTAAATATCATAAAACTAAATAATAAAAAAATTTACATAAAAAATTTGAATTTATGTATAATTTTATTTACTTAGATTATCAAGATTTTCAAATAATTCATTGGGACTTTCATTCATAATTCAACTTTTCCATAAGGTTTCCTTCTCTTTCAGTTAAAAGCTATGCAATTATCAATTATACGCCGGGCTAATACCGACAGTTAGCGCTATTTGCATATAAAATCATACATTAATTTATTTTGATTTTCTTCTATTTTTCTAAATACTTTCACCCTAAATTTACATAAATTCTTCCTTTAAAATAATTATTCTATCCTATCAAGAAGTTTACGTGATTTATCACTAACTAATATTTTTTATACTGATTTTGTTATTTTCTCTCATCTAAAATTTAAGTTAATTTATTAGAAATGTTCATCTTAAATCACAATAATTTTTCTCATAGTTTATTTTCCAATTAAATTTTTTTGTATTTAACACTGATTTACTAGTTTTTAGGTTAGAGGTTTATAGAAACAAACCATTAATGCCAAATTCTAACACCACTGTATTGAATAACAAAAAAAAAAAAAAACATTAATTACTGTAAAAAAAACTATTCCAATTCAAAGTGATTTGTGTGGGAAACAACAGCATGTTATCGCTACCTTTTAGGTTTTTATTAATTTAAAGAAAGAGAGCAATATTGCAAGTATAATTACAAGTGGCAACCAGATACAATTTTTTTTTTTTTTAACATGTAACACACTTGTAATTTCAAATCATTTCAAAGACCTCGGTTGTGCACATGAACATCAAGATTTGCACATTCGCCATGGATACAGCTAGTTTATAGGTTCGGATTATACTGCAAATAGGATAATTTTTTAAAATGTAATAAAAAAATTTAAGCCTAGAGAATTATTTAGTGTTGTTGTTAAATTTAGTAAAATAAGTTAAATTTAAAAAATTTTAATCCGTCCTCTTGTTTTTTTTTAATTTAAAATTAAATTATATAACTTTTTTTCAATATAACCAAGTTAATTTAACCAGTTCAAAAGTAATTTTAATGACTAATAAAAAAACTTGAGAATACAATTGAGAAAAATATAAAATTAACAGAAAAAAAAAACTTTTGAGGGGTTACTTCCACGTAACCTAGTCATCTTAACTAGTTTAAAAATAATTTTATTAATTAGTAGAAATATTGAGAAAAAAAATTGAGAAAAAGAAAGGAATGTTGAACTGAAAAAAAGAAAATCTTCAGTGAAGCTATGCAAAAGAGTCTGGGGGGTTGTTTTTATTTTTAGCACGGATGGGAATTGGATGTAGCGTTATTAAAATGTTTTTGGATGAATTAAGGGAATTTTTGGTATTGAGATTGAATCTATTTTTTTGTTATTTTTTTATTTTAAATTAATATTTTTTTATTTTTTTGAATTATTTTAATATGTTAATTGTCAATTTCATAAATAAATTTTAAAAATACAAAAATTAATTTAATATATTTTTAAAAAATAATTTGTACAACAATATTAATTATTAAATAAACTTTAATAAGGCAATGCACAACAATCGAGAAAGGAATAAAGGATGATGAAATACAGTCACCAAGTGGAAGTACAATTTATTCGCGGGAGTCTAACGCCACACGCACTGATGTTTCTTTTTAAAACGTTGTTTTATATTTAAAGTCAGTACGTATTATTAATTTTATTTATTGTAATTATTATTGAAAAGACTTTAAAACTCCGTGTTGATATAGGTGCATTGAAAGCCATTAAAAAAGCATTGTAAGATGAGGTAATATTCTTTGTAAGATACGAGATACCTTACCTGTCCATGCATTTTAATATAAGAGCAGCAATACTGATATACGTAAATATTTTTTAAGAAGTGCTTAGTTCAATCTTAATCTATGGAAAGAGATTGAATACTTTAAAAAGTAACAATACATACTTAGGACAGTTTTAAGATTACGATAGCGATAGCAATTCAAAGTATTTTTTATTTAAAAATATATTAAAATAATTTTTTTTATTTTTAAAAAATTATTTTTAACATAAGAACAATAAAATGATCTGAAAACATAAAAAATATTTTATTTTAAACGAAAAAAATCAAAATTTTTGAGAACGCGGTTTGCACCGTGTTCCCAACCCTTACTCCATCAAGCTATTGTTTTTGCATTTCCAAAGTATTTAAAAAAAATTAAAGTTTTTTATTTTTTTATTTTAAATTATTTTTTTAGTGTTTTTATATTATTTTAATATGCTAATATTAAAAATAATTTTTTAAAAATAAAAAAAAATATTATTTTAATATATTTATGAATAAAAATTATTTTGAAAAGTTAATTTGTTTGGTACTGTGATAATTGTTATTTTTAAAATATTTTTTATTTTAAAATGCAAAACAATCTAAAAATAATTTTTAAAATTAATTTGATTTTTTTTTCAAAAATAATTTCCAACCGTTAAAAAACACAGGATCTTGACAATCAACATGTGTGTTATGTGTGTTGCATCTCCTTGGCGTATTTGATGTGGTATGGATAACGAAAAGGACTCCCAGTCCACACCTTTAATTACACGAAGCCCCTCTCTTGGCCCACTCTCCCTCTAGCCCGACTATGGGTTCCAACCCTGCATCACGCCCCTTTTATCCTAATCAAAATTAATTAACCCACTTTAAATTTATAACAAAACCCACATTAAGTATAAAGGGCAAAACACTTTACTTTACACCTATTATCGGATTGTAAGTAATATTTTTCTTTCATTTTGACTCTTTTTTTTTTCTTTTGTTATTGATTTTTTTAATTTATTATTTATATAATGTTTTTATGAGGATTTAAAGTTAATGATTTATTTTAATTTGTTTTTTATATAATTATTACAGCATTAAAAAAAATCTCAACATTAAAATGATATCAGAAAAACATTAAAGCATCACGATATGATCTATTTAAAAAAAAAATAGTTAAATATAATTTTTTTTAAAAATTAGATTATTAAACTTTGTGGAGTCAATAACTTAATTTGTAAGTTTGACGAGTCAATCCTTGTTATCCCGGTTTGCAGGTTCAGCAGAGTAATTTTTTTTCTAATTGAACTTGATTATGATTATGTGATCGTCTATTTTTATTTTTATTGTATAGTTAAAAAAACATGTTATTAAATTTTAAAAAGTTCATAGGCTTGTTGACGGGTATGACAAGTTTAACTTTTTTTTAATAAAAATATTTTTTTCAATTTCATCATTTGATATTTATCTGATTGAAAATTAATTTTCATAATTTATTTCGATTTACTTTTTATGAGGTCATAGTTTAAAAAAAAATTAATATTAGTTTAATACTCAATTTTGTGATCGTTTTTTTTATTATGTAGTTAAATAAAAATAGTTTAGAAAAATCAAGTTATCAATCCTAATAGAGTTCATTACCCGGTTTGCAGGTTTGACGTGTTGAACCGGATTACTCGATTCACGAGTTTACCCATCAAACTTGATATGTTTTAGTTTTTGGTTCTTTAATTTTTTCTAATAGTGTTTTCACTTTTCTTCAATATTTGATTGGTTGAGAAATGAAATTCATGGTTTACATTTTTCTACTTTGTATAGGGTTATCACGATCTCAAATAAATGTTTTTTTAGGATTGATGCTCAATTTTAAAAGCATATAATGTTATCTTGAAATTTAATAAAAATAATTTACAAAAACAACAAAGTTATTAAAATCATTAAAGTCTATGACTATGATTTAGATCATAGAGTGACTAAGGTTGATTCAATCTAACATCATCTTAATATTAAAAAACAAAAGTTGTTTTAAATTTTTTTTTGAAAGCTATATCAGTGTTATTCAAGTTGTTTTTAGATTTATTAAATTGAATAATTTATTTTGAATTAATTTTTATATAATTTAATTTAAAATTTAAATCAAATAAGGAATTGAGTTGATAGGTCTGAAGATCGAAGTGATTGATTGGATTTAATGACGTTGGAAAAGTAAAAATCTGTACTCTCATCTTCTTTTTTTTTTTTCTTAATTTTTATTTTAAAATAATACGATTCACAGCGTCCTGCGGACAAATATACTACTAAAAAATCATTAAATGCACAAAAGCGGCGATTTTACAAAGCAACTCCCCTCTGCATTTTTTTTTAGCTACCTTTGAAAAGTAAATCAACTAGAAAGTGGCCCTGATCTTCCGGGCAAAAATAAATAAAAACCGGTCCTCTAATTATACGTGATTTCAGTTGATTTCTTAAACTTCAGAATTAATAATGTCACCTCGGAACAATAGGATTTGACTCAGTTTTATCCTCCACCAAAACTTCAAAAAGCTCTCTCTCTATTTTTTTTTTTTATTTTGCTTACACAAGCTAGTTTAGCATTACTTTTTTAGCATAAAACCATGTCTTATTAGCAATAGCAGGGGGTGAAAATCTATATTTTTAACTCTTTTTTTAATGTTATATGTGCTAGAGAGATTGTTCAACTTTCATATTTAAAAAGTTTTTTTGAGCTTTCTCATCACAATCATTTTATTGTGACATAAACCAACTATGAAATATGATAAATCTTAAAATTCAAGATATTTAAAAATAAGATTGGTGTGTTGGATAATTGATTAATCTTTTAGTTCGAGTAATCTGATTCATTCTTTCTTACCAATGCGTTTGATGACTTGATATGAAAAGTCCACGTAGTTGAAATGTGACAACAAGTGGTGTCTAGTTAACCACGGTGACTAGTAGTTGGTACTTGTAAAAAGTTTCGTTTGATGAATGTAGGGACTTTCCAGTGCTTCAATTAGTAATTTGTAGAGAGAGAAAGTGCAATTATATTTTAGAAAAATAGACATTAAAATATATATGTGTGAAAGTTTTAAGAATAAGGAGATCATAGACTTGAAGTTTGAAGGATTCATGATGTATTTATGATCCATGAATTTTGTCATTTTGTGGAGAAGAAAGACTAAAATATAATTTTACTCTTGTGATATTTTGAGTCGTATTCCACTCAAAATAATACGACTGGATTGATAAAAAATACTGAGGGATTCGCGTGATGTCTTGAAAAAAAATATCATTAGAGTGTTGGGCTCGGATAAGGTTTCAGAGCCCATTAAATATGAAAAATAAATCCAAGTGCGCTGCTTTAACCCAAGCATGTTGGGCTCAAACATGGTAACCTGAGCCCAAAAGGGTGGTGGGGTGCATGCCGAGCACTAAAGGTGCTGGGCAGCATGCCAGCACTCCGACAAGGCTGGATGTGTCACTTTTAGCACTAAAGGTGTTGTGCAATATGTCGAGCTTGAACGTGACAATCCAAACTCATAGGAGTACCGGGCGCATGCTCATCACTAAGGGTGCTAGGCAACACACCCAGCAAGGTTGGCCATCCACCCATTAATAGGCTTGCTCCTGATGGGCTCGGGCCCCGAGCCCATGCACCCTGATAGAAGTTTGGCTCAGGCGTGATAGCTCGAGCCCATACAAATGTTTTTAGGCTTTTCAGAAAGTATCCATGCAACATTAAGAAGGATTTGTTTTAAAGCCTATTTAATAACTCCTTTTAGCATTTTGTTTATTAAAACACAAAGTATATACATGTTATTAAAATAATATTTTATTACATGAGCCATGTAATGACACATACATAGATATGTTTCTTCTTGTATAAAATGCACTCTCAATTGCAATCTTAACCAAACTTTTATTTTTCCCTTTAAGCATTATAATAATTTCTTTGTAAATGAAATATTTTCTTAAATGTTGCTCTCTCCCTTCTATAGGCACAAAACAACCTTTAAACCGACTAGTACATCAAGTTAACGTCGGCACATCAAAAAGAAACACAACTCTATATTATTCTATGAAGATGCCCTTTCATATAGTAAAAGGGTAATTTTGGCTGATGTTAATTTTTAATGAGCAAATTTATATAGCTAGATGACTGATTTAAACTTTTTTTTTTTTAAATCTCTGAGAGAGAGGTAGAGAGAGAGAGAGAGAGAGCGAGGGAGAGAGAGTATGGACTCTTCTAAATTTCGCCTATAAATATCCAAACCAGCCGCGCTTGGCTAAAAAAAAAAACGCACACCTCCTCTTCTCGCCTGCCCCTCTCTCTAGTCTCTACTATTCAGCCAGACCATCCACAACTCTCACCATTTCCCTGCAGAAATCCTCCTTTCCTGAGAGAGAAAGAAAGAGATATTTTTTAGAGAGAGAAAGTAATGGATGCGTACGCGCTGCATCTAGCGATGGCGGCTCTAGTAGGAGCATCATTTGTGGCAGTATCCGCTTATTATATGCACCGCAAAACCCTAACTCAACTCCTCGAGTTCGCGAAGACGGTAGAGAGAGAACGAGAACGAGACGACAACTCCGACGGCGGAGGATCGTCGCCGCAGAATTTGAAAAAGAGTAGGAGTCACGGACGGAGGAAAGGGAGTAATGGTCACTACAACAAGCGTGGCTCAGCTTCGTTACCGGATGTGACGGCAATTTCTGGTGGTGGAATTGATGGAGAGGAGAAACGTAACGGTCAGGTGCTTTATGTCGAAGGGATTCCTGCTGGATTGCCTAGGCTTCATACTTTGCTTGAAGGTATGACCATGCCGGACTTCTCGCCGGAGTGAATATTTTAAGCTAGGCTTGAATTCGACGGCTCTGATAATTTAATTTATAATAATCTATAACAGCGCAGTTAAATGATACTTCAGGAGTATTTTAGATTAAATTAATAACTCTGTTGTGTGTATGATATATTCAATATAATATATTTATGTGAATGGTTGATTTCTGGTTTGTATTTAATATGATTGCTGCTTGTGGAGATTATTAGTATTGTTGAAATGCCTGCGAGAGCAAGGAGTTGGGGTTTTAAGGTAAATTTAAAACCCCGAGCATTTAAGTACAAGTCCCTGGTTTCTGGTCAAAGTTCCTACCTATCAATTTTTTGAAAGAAATTTGCATTATAAATAATCACCAGTTTGCAATTCTTAAGGATGATGCTAAAAGAGGGATGAACAAATAAAAAATAGATTATGCATGGATTTTAAACCAAGCAATACCAGAATCATCTTTATTAATATCTAGCTTGTAGAAGAGGTAAAGTGTAAGAAATTATTATCTGCTATGAATTCTCGGGGTAGAAAGCTCATCATTCATGAGGAAATCTATATGTGGCAAAGGCAAATAAGGAAACTAAACTTTGGGATTAAACTAAATCGACTTGATAAACACATTGGAAATGCTCCAGAGTCCTATTGGCTTCTTTATCTAGCCAATTACAGTTGTCCTCCAACAATTGAACTTTGCTGCTCTTCTCTGTGCCTTTTAATAAAAACCTACTCCCTCTTTGCCCTTTTTAGCTATAGCTTCAAATGGTACCAACTCGAAATGACTTGGAATTCTATTGCAATTTTCTTTACTTTATTTTTAATTTTTCACCTTTTCATTAGAGGTGGAGAGTTGTAATCCTGTTTGCTGAATAAATCCAGTATTGTTCTGTCCCAGGGAAATCTGCTGGACATGTCAAGAGACCTGCAAGTTTTATCAGACCAACTTCTCCAAAGTCTCCTGGTGCCAGTGCGAGTGCCTTTGACAGCGTGGAAGGATCAGATGATGAAGATAATATGACTGGCAATTCTAAACTAGACACTACATATCTGCATATCAATGGAAATGCTGTGAGTTTTTGATCTTGCAAATGCATATCACTCTCTCTAACATGTGCATGTGTGCACAATTAATGCTCATTTTGACCTGAGTTTCCTTCCGTTCTTAATTTTGTGGCATGCATGTTTAGGATATAAAGGATGTTTTACCACAACACATTAATGCAAATGGAGACCAAATGCCTATACCTGCTTCAAGCATGATTCGATCCCATAGCGTGTCTGGTGACCTGCATGGTGTTCAGCCAGATCCTTTTGCAGCTGATATTCTAAGGAAAGAGCCAGAACAAGAAACTTTTGCTCGACTTAAAATTTCTCCTATGGGTATTGACTACTACTCATCTGTACTTACTGTTAATTATCCTTGGTTTGGCTTGCTTTTTTCTTTTTTCATAGAATGGTGAATATCTAATGGGCTTGTCTTATCCTAATCAATGAATTTTTGAGCATAGTGTCTGAATTTGCTGCTATACTCCATAACAGTGCATGTTGAATGGCTGCAAAAGGCAACCAGTTGCTTAAGTTTTATCATGAAACATACATATGTTTGTATGCAAGTTCTTTAAAAGGAATGATGCAGAATACACGTGTATTCTGCAATGTATACATGTATAAAATTTCTCTGCTCGTCTCTACTTGTCTCTTTATTTTCTTAATTAATTTGTATGCGAGTCTATTTATTTGAATTATTCAAATTTTATTTTGTTTCAGCAGAGGTGCCATCACCAGATGAAGTGGATTCCTATATAGTTCTTCAAGAATGCCTTGAAATGCGAAAAAGATATGTATTCAAGGAAGCTATTGCTCCATGGGAGAAAGAAATTATTTCTGACCCTAGTACACCAAAGCCTAATCCTGACCCGTTCTCCTATACCCCAGAGGGAAAATCTGATGTGAGTATGTGTTTGATTTTGGCATTTTGTGGAACAACTAGTTAGGATTATGCTGTACTTACTTTTTTTTGATAATTTATACCTTCCATTTTTTTTTGCACAGCATTATTTTGAGATGCAAGATGGGGTCATCCATGTCTATCCAAATAAAGATTGTAAGCTATGAGCTTTGGTTTCTTGTTTGTTATGATTCAATCCTTGTTTCATTATGGGGATGTTATATGCTTACTTTTGTCATCTTTTCTCAGCTAAGGAAGAACTTTTTCCTGTTGCTGATGCAACAATGTTTTTCACTGATTTGCATCACATACTTCGAGTTATTGCGATTGGAAATATCAGGACTCTATGTCATCATCGGCTGAATCTCCTAGAACAAGTAGAAATTTTTTTCATTGACTGTCACAATTCATTAAGAGGTACTTTTCCTTAATAATTAGATCTATGGCTCTATGGTTATCTTAATGTTTTTCAGAAATTCAACCTTCATCTGATGCTTAATGCGGATAGAGAGTTTCTCGCTCAGAAAAGTGCTCCACATCGTGACTTCTATAATGTCAGGAAAGTTGATACACATGTTCATCATTCTGCGTGCATGAACCAGAAACATCTTTTAAGGTTTATAAAGTCAAAATTGAGGAAAGAGCCTGACGAGGTAAAGATTTGGATTTCTCTGCTGATGCATTGTAGTCCCTTTTTTTCTTTCCTGAACTAAAACAATGTACACCTTTCTCTTCTTTTCTTTCACCATTGGCAATGGACCATTAATCATTGCCATATTCTTGTGCAATTAACCAGTACTTTAATATCATGTTCACATAAACATTATAATACAATCTGATTGTTAGGTGGATATTTATTACATATTTGTTGATTTCTTGAACTTTTTTTTGCTGTTTCAGGTTGTAATTTTTCGAGATGGAACATACTTGACATTGAAAGAAGTGTTTGAGAGTTTGGATTTGACTGGGCAAGGAACTTTTATTGCTGTTCTCATTTTTATATTGTTGTATAGAGAATGGTGGTATCTTATCGACATTTGTTTGCACAGGTATGATCTCAATGTTGACCTTTTAGATGTTCATGCGGACAAGAGCACGTTTCATCGCTTTGATAAGTTCAACCTGAAGTACAATCCTTGTGGTCAGAGTAGGCTCAGGGAGATTTTCCTTAAACAAGATAACCTTATCCAAGGTACATCTTAATTTTTTCTCGAGTACAAAAGTACTGATTTCCTCTCTGATTTTGATTTCTTTTTTCTAGGTGGGTGGATAGAAAGTTCACTCCTTTGTGCTCTAGAAGCACAATTGTGAAAAAAGAACATGGGCAATGAAAAAACATGCATTACTTCTTGTATAGGAAACTTTCTTCTAATCTATTCCCAAGGGAACAACCTAGTGGTTAAAAACTCAAAACTTCTTGCTTAGAGGTTCAGGTTACAGTTCTGTGATGAGTGAGTGATGTTTTGTTGAAAGGGGAGGATTACCTCTTTGGTGTGTTGCTCAAGGCTGGTAGGCCTCCCAATGAACCACAAAAAAAGTTTCAATCCTAGTACTAAAATGTCACACATGTGACTCAAGTTTAATTTTACATGCTCAAATCTTACAGTGGTTACATGGTTCATTTTACATGCTTGCATCTTGTAGTGTTTACATGGTTCTTATGTCACGATGTTCTATATTGTTTTCCACTAGTTTGTAATTTCCCTGCTAATTATACTTTCTGCATTGTCTTATCTATGCTTATTTCTGTATGTTGATGAGCAGGCCGTTTCCTTGGTGAACTGACAAAACAAGTCTTTTCTGATCTCGTTGCTAGTAAATATCAGGTACTTCTTTTTCCTATTTGTAGATGATTTTTATACATAGATGTAGATTCTGGTTTCCTTATTCTATTGTGCATTTTTCAATGATATTTAAACTTGTGATATTGCATATTCTTTGTTAAATGCTTGAAAGCAGTAGTACATTCGAGATCGTTTGGTAAAAATTTGTTGCCTACAGTGATCAAGAAATGTCAGTGACACCAAATTCATGATTTAAGACCATGTTTCTTTGTTGTGTTTCTGTTTCTGTTTATTCTTTTCTCGTTCTCTAGAATTGATCTGATTAGAAAGATATGCTTAGAAGGTATATTTTAGTTTTTGGATGCGAAATTCTTGAATTTTATAGTCATGAATTTAGAGTGAGTCAGGATTTGAGGTGTTGGTTTATTACTACACACACCATGCTAATCATGACAGGAGCGATGAACTTGTACCATAACATTAATGTAAGAGAGTTTTGAAGCTTTTCTGATCATTGTATCTTGATAGTTTGCTTTACCAATCCTATCCTGATTGAGGCTCACATGGTGACATTAGCTGCTCTTACTTTCATTAGAGGTTAACCAGATTAAATAGGAGAGATGTGTTTCCTAAGAAGCATCTACAATATGCTTTTGCAATCACTTGCACTTTTCCATGTACTTGTTTTCAATGTTACTACTTATGCATGTAACATGTTTTTGTTATTGCAGATGGCTGAATATAGAATATCAATATATGGTAGAAAGCAAAGTGAATGGGACCAATTGGCTAGTTGGATAGTGAATAATGAATTGTACAGCGAAAATGTTGTTTGGTTAATCCAGGTATTGACTCAATATATCTAAATCCCTATTAATGAAGGTTATTTTTTAAGATATACTCGGGGAGGCTTTTCCCTTGTTCCATTTTATATCGATGTGTGTCATGTGCTCTGTGATGTTAATTCACAGAACTTGCACATTATTATTGATATTCCTGTTTCACACTGAAATTAATTCCAATTCTTTATTAGTATGTCTCCCCTCCTTTTGGCACCGTGAACTTAAGCTCAAGGAAGCATCTAAAAGCTTACACTTTTATCATTTTTTTTGTTTCTTAATAGCAGAACCTTTGCAAAGGTGTTTAGCTAGCTGAGTGACTCTGGGGTTTTTGACTGTTGGTTGAGCATTTGGTTTACTATGAGATGCCAAGACCTGTATAAAAAATTTAGTCAGTATTTAATTTCATGTTGTGTAATATCTTGTGCATTTTCAGCTTCCAAGACTGTATAATATCTACAAGGAAATGGGGATTGTGACATCATTTCAGAATATTCTTGATAATATCTTCATGCCGCTTTTTGAGGTTACAGTTGATCCAGATTCGCATCCTCAGCTGCATGTTTTCTTAAAACAGGTTTGCCATTTTCTAAACAGACTATTATTTTTCAGATAGCATCACAGGGTGTACAAGATATTTTCTTCGAATTGAAATACTGAAAGTATTTGTGGTGCTCACCACCTCCATTTTATCACCAAACTAGTAGCAACTCCCGTGGCCTTTCTTGTTGTGATGTTCAGAGGATCTAGTAGTTATGTATGTAGACAATTAAAATCATCAACTGGCATGACTATGATATGAGTTATTGATAACAGATTTAGTCCCGCTCGGTTAGTAGTTCTTTTCTGTTTTCAGATGACATTGGTGTTTTTATTTGTCTTCATTTTTGTTGTGTATATGCACATTGTATGTGCTTCCCTTTACTACATTACTAAAATAAAGGGGGCTTAACTACAATGTTCCTTGCTGCAATGTGCTATTTTTTCTCATCTGTTTGTTTTATTGGGAAGCGTTGTTGAATGAAGATCACAAGTCAATGAGATCTCTGCCAGAATAATTTTTCAACAAGTGTAACTGGGAAAATCTGGCACGGTTGTCAATGAAAACGTGTGACTTGGAACTTTATGATGGATCAAGTACAATAAGCAAGTAATACAATTACCTGGGGTGGTTGGGGGATGTTAAAATTTCATCATCTTTTGTTTCCTCCTTTGAAAACATAACCTGAACCTCCTATCCTTGCAGAGATCATTATGAGGCTCTAAGGGTGTTTGACATCCAACTTTATTTGCCCCTTTTATTGAATAATGGCCAGCTTATCATTTGTTTTAATTCTCAGGTTGTTGGGTTGGACTTGGTTGATGATGAAAGCAAACCTGAAAGACGCCCGACGAAGCACATGCCTACACCAGTTCAATGGACCAATGTGTTCAATCCTGCGTTTTCATATTATGTTTATTACTGTTATGCCAACCTCTACACATTAAACAAGGTCCCTGTTATGCTTCAAAAACAGAAACAATACTTTATCTTAAATAGTTGTCTTGCATGTTTTGCCATGATTTTTCCTTTTCTTGTCATGATATCTTCAGTCTCAAACAAGAAAAGTAATTCTAGGTTTTTACATTTTGACGTCATGATCTAGATTGAACTTCTGCCACATAAGATAGAAAAATGTAACCATCAAAATGATTTCATGTTTTCTGAACATGGATTAGTAGCTTTTCTCGCAGCTCGATCTGACATTCCTTCTCAATGTTTCTACTAGCTGGCTGTTCTCTTCCTGACTTGCTGATTAATAATTGCTAAATGCTAGTGCTTTCCTCTTGATGTAACATTTCCTAACCTATTTCAACGTTGTTTTTCAGCTTCGTGAGTCAAAGGGCATGACAACTATCAAATTCCGTCCCCATTCTGGAGAGGTATTCATTTCAGCTTCCTTTTACTTGCACAAATGTTGAGATTTTCTGCTGCCTCACATAAATAACCTTTTTCAGGCTGGTGATATTGATCATCTTGCTGCCACATTTCTTACATGTCATAATATTGCCCATGGGATCAATTTGAGGAAATCTCCAGTACTTCAATATTTGTATTATCTGGCACAGGTATGGAAGATATATTCTTTTTATTATGATTATTATATTAAATTGATTTTATGTACTTTGTTTTTTGTGACATTAATGGGCAACGGTGCCTTTTTTTTTAATATTTAATACAGATTGGCTTGGCTATGTCTCCTCTGAGCAACAATTCCTTATTTTTAGACTACCATAGGAACCCTTTCCCTATGTTTTTCTTAAGGGGTCTCAATGTTTCCCTTTCAACCGATGATCCGCTCCAAATCCATTTAACAAAAGAGCCCTTGGTGGAAGAATATAGCATAGCTGCTTCTGTAAGTTCTCCTTTTCTCACCTGAAGTGAAAGATTTGTGAGGTCAAATACATTATCACAAGCTTTCTTGACAGGTGTGGAAGTTGAGTTCATGCGATCTGTGTGAGATTGCCCGAAATTCAGTCTACCAATCAGGTTTCTCGCATGCTTTGAAGGTAAGTTCTTAGCTTGATTTAAGATTCTGAAATTTATAAAAGAAAGGATCTGGTGCTGGTGCCACAAGTTTTGTTACGGAAAAGAATCATATAAAACGGTCAACATCTTTGATGTTTTCCATTTATAGTCACTAAGTTCCTTGGTTTCCTTCATCGTAATTACTGAGTTGCTTGATTGATTACTCTTTTTTTATTTTTTTATTTCATCGACTCACTTTGTACCAAGAGTGTTTATTCTCTTAATTTATAAGCTTAACAAGTTAAATAGCCTGAGATGGGGATGAGAATATTCAAATTGGCCATGAAAAGATTTTTCCTTTCAGGTATTGCTTTCAAAATATCATTTGTTGCCCATGCCTAAGAAGAATAATAAAGATGTATTTGCAAATATTGTGTGTTTGCAAAATAAATATCTTTTCTTGGATTCATTTCCATGGGGAACCTAGTCTGACTTGGGTTTTGGGTTGTCTTTGAAGGGGAGTGATTTGTCCCCATGACAGTGACAACCATCATAAATGAACTGAATGTATTGAAATGGGTACATCTTATGACCAGACTAATTCATGTGCTCCAAATATATCAATGTCTGTTGTGCTACTTTGATTTCGATTAAACAAAATATGAGGGTTTATGATTTATATAGTAAATGCTTTTAAATCTAATCTCTGGGCATTTGCCTTTGAAATTTCTGCTTCAGTCGCACTGGATTGGTAAAGAGTACTACAATAGAGGACCAGATGGAAATGATATTCACAAGACAAATGTGCCTCATATCCGGGTGGAATTTCGAGACACGGTATGGACCTGATTCCTAACCTTATCATATTGACTCGTTTAAACAAGAAGCGATGAACTTTTGCCTGGGTTGTTCAAAGGTTGTCTCTTTTTTTACTATACACAATGAGTGGGCAATGCCCTCTTGAAGCACTAGGATGTCAAATTCCTTGACGTAGTATGGAGAGGAAACAGCAAGAATGAAGTTGGAACAAAGATAGTTTAAATAAGAACCTCAAGTTTCGGTGCATATTTTAGAACTTCACCATTTGCTCATGTTCACAACCTATTTATACCAGGGAGATTCTTTGTTACTACGGCAACTTAGCTATCAAGTAATGACGACTACTTTATCATTGAGCAAAACAAATATAATAAAATAATGCTAAGCTCCTGCATCATCTCCTTAGTTACTAAGCAAGATATATATAATAAAATATAGTAAGCTCCTGCATCAATCCTGCACCCCCAACCCCTCTCCCATAACTAATCCCTCCCTGTTTTTTTGTGCTACTCCTTTTGGCTTCGTTTACTTTTTATCTGAAAGAGAAGCAAATAGGTAGACCATTGTGTAATCCGAGTGATGCACATGTGGAAGGTCAGGTAGCAAGCAGCTTTCATATTCATATGCTTCTCCTGATTTTTGTTTTCTGCCGAAACATTTTTGTCCTGATGGGTTAGATTTAACCAATGAGATACTTTCCTTGCAGATATGGAGAGATGAGATGCAGCAGGTTTATCTTGGCAAGGCCATTATCCCCAAAGAAGTGGACAAGTAAATAGTGGAGAGCTGCCTTAGCCCATTCTTACGTGCTTACTTGAATTACAAAGGTGCTATCAGATTCCATACCCTTTTACATTATCATCTTTTTGGCTGAACCGAGTTTGATAAACTGGGCTTCTATTATTGTCGCAGTGGGTCAACAGAATTCCGCTTGCTCGTTAAACATGAGATAAGCTGTATACTATGATCGTGCATTTGAGATGATCATTCACAGCCTCCATAAAAAAAAGGGAATGGCTTTGTGCAGAGCAACAAAGCTAACAAATGCTTACAAGGTTTGAGAACGAGGGCTATGCAAATGATGCAGTTGTTGACTTGGTGGTCTGCTGTTATCAATAAGATGCCAATCTTGAGCCAAAACAAATATATTAGGTAGAGGTTTAAGAATAAAATTATGAGGCATAGTAAGAGTTTTGTATGGTTCACTCGTTGCAATGTCAGATGATAGTGTAGCCAATAGCAAGAAGGAAAAGGACAGTCTCTTGCTTTAATTTTGTTTCTAGATGAATGCCCCCTCAAATTTTGGTTGAGTTTCATGCCATGCAGATGTTTATCATGAATTTGGCCAGCGGCGTGTAACCCAAAATTCTCTGGTAAGTTAAATTCTCTTTTTTTACCGGGTCGAATTCTTTTCTTATTTGCATCTTGTTTTGTTGGGGCCCGCCATTTTTTGCTATGCTAGTGTAGTAGTGACTGGTGAGATAGGGTCGGGACATGTTGAACCGTTGAAAGTTCTTGACAGGATTTAAATCTACGGCTCCTTTCTTATTTTAAGTCTCAGTGACCTGGATCCATAGTGTGCTAAAGAAATGAATGCATACCATCCTTCTCCTTGAATTCTGGAAGTTCCTAATGCTGTGTAAAACCATGAGGAAATTTCTTTAGAGAAAATGATTTGCGCGTTCTGACATTACCAAATTGGATCCTTGGATATTATAATTAGGAGTTACTAGGTTATTTCATTAAAGTGAATGTAAAATCACAATATTTAGATCTCGATAACTCTTTAGTTGTCATTTGATCGGGTCAAACTTGAATTGTGGAGTTGTGTTCTTGAAGTGAGAGAAATCAAAGGACTAAAAAAATAAGAGGCCATGCGCGTAACTTCAAAGGCCACCTAAACTAAAAAAATAAGAGACAATGCGCTTAACTTCAAAGGTCACGGTAAATAAAAATGTGGTAAGATTTTTTTATAAAGTAAATTAAGAAATAGTTTAAACATTAAAATGAATTTTATTAAATTAAATAATATTTTTTTATTTAATTATATGTTAAAAAATACTGAAGAATAATGCACAATCAACTAAATATTAAGGGTGGAATTATAAAAAAATTTAACAAAAAATTAATGAATTTGAAAAATAAAAAAACAAATAAAAAAAATTAATGAACAAAAAAAGTCAATATAAGAATCTCTTTTATTACCAAATTGTATGGGAACATAATATTTATAAACACTTTTAAATAAAAAAACAATTTTAAAAATGGGTCTAGGTATTTTTAAATAAATAAACAATTTTAAAAGTGGGTCTAGGTATCATTTAATTAGTTTGAAATTATATGGAAACCTTTTAGAATTCTTGACTTAATATTGAAAAAATAAAAAAGAGATAAGGGTGTGTAAAAATATACTCAACCATAATTGTTATTGCTTCTCGTGGAGATTAACTCTTTACCAAGCTCGGACTTCAAATAAATAATTTGTGAGTTATTTTTATATAATCCAGTCGACTTGATGGATTTAAAAATAACTCGGACGACTGATAAAAATATAATTTAAATTATTAAAAAATCCAAGAGGATATTTTGTTTAAAAATACTTGGATGGCAACATAATGTATCAACTTGAGTTTCGTGGATTAACCTGCTAAACTCACGACCTTGATTGCTTAACATGTCAAACTTGTGACTTGGATCATGGACTTTATTGAGTTTGTATTTTTTTTCTTAACTACTTTTTTACCTAATTACACGACAATAAAAATAAAT
>Ga0307517_10002114_pt1 | contig 32339 bp, 34 predicted proteins | sample 23_EM_MG_FD_194515 | JGI IMG/M metagenome (GOLD analysis project Ga0307517, IMG submission 194515) | Populus trichocarpa ectomycorrhiza microbial communities from riparian zone in the Pacific Northwest, United States - 23_EM | ecosystem: Host-associated > Plants > Roots > Unclassified | place... | reverse complement strand
CCCAACAACTAAAACCCAATCCCCCCCCCCCCCCCCCCAATCCCTACTTGACCAAAATCTCCTTCCCCCCTTCCACCGCCTTGCCAACCTCCCCTTCAATAATTTCATTCAAATTATCCCAATCCGTCTATCCCCCCCCACCATCATTAGCCTTCTCCCCCTCCCCCTCCCCTCCCCCTCATCAAGGAAGAAAAAGGAAAAAAACAAAACACTTACACTCCTCCCCTTAACAACACCCCCCTTGCGGGCACTAGCCTCCCTCCTCCTCTCCAACTTCTCTAGCACCGCACCGGCTTTATCCATCGCGGCCTCCTTCCTCCTGCGCTTCTGTCGGGAAAGCGCTTTCCCCCCGCCCTTGCGCTTCTGGACTCCGCCGCCGCTGCGGGCGGATAGTGCGGCGAGTTTTTCGCTGGTGGGCTTTTCGTCCGGGCGTGGGAGGGGGATTGTGGCTGTGGGGGATGGGGCGCGCTTTGCGGCGCGGGAGCGGGGTGCTGGGTGGGGTTTTGGTTTGGGGGTTTTGGCCATTTTTTTTGTGGGTTGTGGTTGGTGTGGGTTGGTGGTTGTGGTAGTGGTAGTGGTGGCAGTAAGTTGGTGGTAGGTGGCGGAGGAGTTTTGGTGGTGGTGGATAGAAGGCAGGGTAACTTGGATTTTTTATTTTTTTCCGCCTGTACTCGGGTATGGTCATAAAGGGCGGAAAAAGAGATCAGCAAGATCCGGTGGGGTAGTGAGAAAACAGGTTGCAACAGTGGGAAAAATTCTTGCCTTGCCAGACACCTCAAATCCAGACTAAAGGAATAAGTATCTTAGTATAGTACCTGACCATTTAGACAATATTTAGATGATAATGAAATTGCCAGTACACAGTTGAACCTATGCATTTATACAAGTCTCTTGGAAGAACTATTCCAAAAGCCCAGATTCCGCCCCCTTGGTCTCAATTTGGCTTGATACTATCATATTCTTAACAAAACTCATAGATATAATACAGCAGGAGCCACATCACTATTGCTCTAGGTTAATGGCATCCTATAACACCCCCATCTTTTCCACTTCCCCCTGATCGATCAGCATAGATCAGCCCTTCTATCCTTGTTTCGCCACTGAAAGTTTTCCGCCCTTTACGACCATACCCGAGTAGAGTGGGTAGTGCGGTGCAATGCGATTCTGTCAGGGGGGTGCCGGCGGGGTGGGGTTCCATCTTGTCATTGGTGTTTCACTCGTCTTGTCCATTTACTCGTAAGCACCCAGCGGGGGGGCATTCCGATGGGGCACTCGTAAGTGGGTATGTAACTAACTTTATCGTACTAATTGGGGCGGGCATCACACTATGTCGCAAATATTCCTTAATATATCATACTCGAGTAACAGAAATGAGCTTGTTTTTACCATCTATTTTGTCAACTCGATTGCGGGGTCAAGTTGCCCCGATGCCATACGTTCGACTCGCATTGTTCTCGGGTATCAGATGTGTAAAGGCACTCGTGACCGTAACCTACCGGACGAGTAAACAACCCAACGTATCACACTCGGACAGGGCCGGGACGGGCGGTGGTGAAACAAGGATAGAGGCGCTGATTGACCGAGAGGAAGTGGAAAAAATGGGGGTGTTATAGGCTGTCGTTAATCTGGAGCAGTTGCGATGCAGTTACCGTTGTATTATATCTATGGGTTTTATTAGGAATTTGATGGTACAGTACAAGTATAAGGCAAAATTGAGACCAAAGGAGAAGGAACCAGGGCCTTTGGAATAGTTCTTTTAAGAGACTTATACAAATGCATGGGTTCAACTGCACACTGGCAATTTCATCATCACCTAAATTTCATCTACACGTCCCACGCATATTGAACCCGAACATTTGAGTCCGAATTTAGTACGGGGTCACAGATGTGCACAGACAAGCCGCCATACAAATTTTTACCTCCTGTGTTCGGGTTCAATATGCCTGGGACGTGTATATGGTCAAGTATCATACTAAGATACTTAGGACCTGTTTGACTACAACGGTTCCGTTCCGTTGGGCGACCGTTTATGCTGTGAAAATAGGGATCCTTAAGGTAAGATCGCAAGGGCTGTTCCTCAATTTAGCGGGGTTTGAATCCTGCCAATTATATCTGGAATCCCTGGACTCTGAGTACCCCTTCAAAAGTCGTCAATCAACTCTCTGGGCCAAGCCAAGAAAGGGAGTTGTGCAGTGCTTGGGAGGCTCCGGCTTGGGTCTGATCGCCCTTTCTCAGCGTTGACTAACTCTTTAAGCTTCTTTAGTGCCAGAGAATCGTCCCTCAAACTCCCTCACCATCTTGGCTCCTTTTAGCCAATCGTCTCCCAACCCAAATTGAAAGACGGCCTTTGCGATCCTACCTTGAGGACCCCTAATTACCTTTTCTCCGTTTTGAGACGGAAGGGAAAGGGTCATTTGTATGGGAGAACGGAACGGAACCGTTGTAGCCAAACAGACTCTTATTCCTTTAGTCTGGATTTCTGGTGTCTGCCAAGGCAAGAATTTTTCCACTGCTGCAACCTGTTTTCTAACTACCCCACCTGATCTTGCTGACCTTTTTTTCCGCCCTTTTTGACCATGTCCGAGTACTCGTGCCCCGAAACAAGGATAGACTAAAATTATGACAGAAAACCGATGGAAAAAAAAGAACTATGGCCCGATAGGGTAGTAGACTACCATGGTTGAGGCTCACAACCCCACCTCATCTCCTCCATCTCTTTCCCTCAACCCTCCCCGCCTTCTCTCACCCATCCCTTGCCCTTTCCTCCGTCCGGTTTCTTATATTCCGAAATTTCTCCCTCCGCTTTCTTTTTCTATTGACCGTCCAACCGCACCGCACCTTGTTCTTTTGCCAACAACCAACCCCCTTTCTAAGAAAGAAAACCCCGCCGATTAAGATTCTCCGAACTCGTTTGCTTGCTACTCTTCCGGTAGATAGGTTAAACAAACAACCAAACGAAAAAACACACCAAAATGTCTGAGGAATCGAAACCCGACGCCTCCAAGGGAAAGGGAAAGGGAAAGGCCAAGAGGGAAGAGGGAGAGTTGAACAACATTTCTGGCGCATTGGTCGAGCAGCTGCTCAAGGCGAATCCGAGTCTTGCTGGGGAGATGCAGGGCATGGAGCCGAAGAAGGTCGAGGAGATGATGAGAAGGATGAATTTGCAGGATATTCTTACTGGGATGGTATGTTTGTTGCTTTTGCGATCGTTTCGAGAAGGGGGTAATTGCTGATCGGAGTCTGTGCCGGCGCAGTCTGCTGGTGGGAAGAATCAGAAGGACATGGCTTCTTACAAGTTTTGGAATACGCAGCCAGTTCCGAAGTTTGGTTTGGTTTTCTACGGCTTTCTTTAGTGGCTGGAATTGGAGGTGCTGATTGGGTGTGTAGGTGAGGACGAGCCGTTACCGGATGGTCCGTTAAGGGAGAATGATCTTGCGAGGGTCAAGACTGTGGGTGCTGAATTGATTGAGGGGTTCGAGTGGGATACTGTCGATCTTACGGATGACCAACAGGTTTTTTCCTTCTTCTCTCTTAACTTTGTTTGGGGTTCTTATGGGGAAGTAGGTCCGAGAGGTCTACGAGTTGCTTAGCCATCACTACGTTGAGGATAATGAAGCCATGTTCCGGTTCAACTACTCTGCGTCGTTCTTGCATTGGGCACTGAAGGCTCCGGGTTGGCTCAAGAACTGGCATGTCGGTGTGCGTGTGACGAGTACAAAGAAGCTCGTGGCGTTCATATCCGGTATCCCCGTCACCCTGAGAGTCCGGGAGCACCTCCTCCGGTGCTCGGAAATCAACTTCTTATGCATTCACAAGAAGCTCAGGGGTAAGCGCCTTGCACCCGTGTTGATCAAGGAGGTCACTCGAAGATGTAATCTTGAGAGCGTATGGAATGCTATCTACACCGTCGGTGTTGTGCTGCCGAGGCCGATCAGTACTTGCAGATATTTCCATCGCAGTTTGGATTGGCTCAAGTTGTACGAGACTGGGTTTTCGCCTCTACCAGCCACTAGTACGAAGGCTAAGCAGGTTACTAAATATGCTTTACCTGCGAATACAGCAACTAAGGGGTTAAGAGAAATGGAGGCGAAGGACGTGGACGCCGTACATGATTTGTTCACGAGGTATATGGAAAGGTTTGAAATAGTGCCCAAATTCACAACTGAGGAGGTTGAGCACTGGCTGTTGAACGGAGGATCAAAGTATGACGGGAGGATTGTTTGGACCTATGTCGTTGAGGTGGGGCTTTCCGTTGCTTCTTGATATGGGCGGAGCTGACTGTTATGCAGGAGGAAGGGAAGATCACCGATTTCTTCTCCTTTTACTTGCTCGAGTCCTCCGTCATTGGGAAGAAGGAGACCATTCGTGCTGCCTACCTCTTTTATTATGCTTCTGAGACTGCTTTCAGCAAGTCTGCTGATGCTAAGAAAGAGCTTAAGGTTCGCTTAAATGCGCTGATGCACGACGCTCTTATCCTGGCTAAGAAGGTGCGACATTTTTTCTTTCATTAAATCTAGATTCTGCTAATACGTGGATAGCTTGGTTTTGATGTCTTCAATGCTCTTACCTTGCTCGATAATACCCTCTTCCTTGAAGAACAAAAGTTTGGAGCTGGCGATGGATCACTGCATTACTATCTCTTCAACTGGAGAACCTCGTTCATCAATGGGGGAATCGATGAGAAGAAGAATGTCGACCAGGAAAGAGGTAGCGGCGTTGGTGTTGTTATGCTGTAATCTTTTTTATGCCAATTTATATACAAATTCTTTTGGTGGAGCATTTGGATAGGGCTGAGTCTGGTAGCGTTTCTGTCGGTTAGGGCGTGTTTGGAAGGTACTCGCTTCATTGGTTGTAGGTGGCCTACTCTACCGTATTGTCAATGGCTCCTTTAGTTTCCAGGCGTTCTTTGATGGGGATGGCAATTTCCGGGAAGCAGGTCAAGTCGATTCGCTTTTCCGGTTCACAGTCGCCGGGGGAAGTGAGATTGAAGCTGTGGAGAAAAAAAAAAGAGGTTGATGGTTGATTGGGGATGTAGTGGTTGTTTCCTCTCCCTGCTCATTTTCCCCCTGAAATACCGCTTCGTCTATCATACAAATGCTACTGAATTCACTACATCAAACACACACGATGTTTACCGAGTGGCCACGCACTTGCCTGTGAGTCCATTCGCGTGCCTGAGAGTATTGTACAGTACTGTGGCGGGTCTTCCCCGGTAGGCGTTCTTTCGTGGGTGTTGGCAATCTTGACGGTTGACGGTTCCGGTGGAGGTCACTAGCAAAAGAAAATGAAAGAAACTGAAATAGATAAATTCAAGCTGAAAGCCGAACACTGATGGTTACAATAAACTGAAGTGATCAGCTCTCAGAAAAGTGATGATGGATGACGGTTCCCATTAACTGAAGAAAATCTACACTTGACCTCCGTCCCTCTAAGGAGTCTTCCACACTAATTAACTAACAAAAGCCCATTCACCAAAACTGCTCACTTGCGTGGCTACGTAAAAAGCTACGTAATCTACAACAATAACGAAATTAAAGAAGAGCTATCTACTGGTCTGACAGTACTGTATTTTGGGAATAAAAGACCTTTCCCACTAAATTCATTGCTGAGTGATGTGGGTTGCTTGAGTAGGCATAGTCTAGATTAGATTTTTGGGGTTAGTAATGTCGTCACGGGTATCATTGTTATCATGGTGCCTGCTTAAAATGACGTTTGCTGTAAGGATTAGGTTTTATCTCCGTCCCAACCCCGCACCGCATTTTGCAACACGAAAAAACAATCCAACTTCCCATAAAGAGTATTATACACTCGCTATGTTCAGGAATGCGTTCAATTCGCTAAAGCCTTTGGCCAGATACCAATATCGAACAGTCTCCATGGCGACAAACACATCTTTGTACAAGATGAACCATACCATGTACCTTCCGTTCCCCTCTTTCTCTAGCTGTATACTGCAGTTACTGATAAGGGGGGTTTGTTTAGGCTTCGGGTAAAAGATCCGAAGAGAAGCGGTCCGTATTGGTACCCCCCCGTAACATACGGAATGCGAGCGCTAACAAAGCAATCAACTAGTGGAATACTACCAAAACAACTTTGGCATGAAGCTCATCCACAAGAAGGACTTTGAAGAGGCCAAATTTTCCCTCTACTTTCTTGCCTTCGATAGCCCGGGTGCCGAGAGTGCTGGCAGGCACTTGACGGATCGGGAGGGGATTCTGGAGCTTACACATAATTGTAGTACCCTGTTCGGTTCTTTTTTTTTAAAATAATAATAATTGTGGCTGGGGGTTAGCTGACTGGGGGTGGCCGGTGGTGGGATAGATGGGACGGAGAATGACGACAATTACAAGGTTAACACTGGGAACGTGGAGCCGCATAGAGATATGTTTCTTGACTACTTGGTTGGTTGAGTGCAGGCTGACTGGTGTGCTCGTGTAAGGTTCGGACATATGTAAGTTTGGCGCATCCTGAGCGGGTCTTAATATGTGATTGGACTAATTTAGTGAACAGCTGCATCTCCGTTGACCACCTCGAAAAGGCTTGCGAAAGGCTCGAATCTAACAACGTCCCCTTCCAAAAACGCCTCTCAGATGGGCGTATGAAGAACATAGCCTTCGCACTAGACCCCGACGGGTACTGGGTCGAGATCATCGGCCAAAGGCAATCAGACCCTGCATCTGCCTCCACTAATCTGGACGTCTACCGCTTCAACCACACGATGCTCCGCGTAAAGGATGTGGAAAAGTCTATGCAATTCTACCGCTCCGTGCTGGGGATGTGTCATCTCAGGACGATCGAGCAGCCCGAAGCTAGATTCAATCTTTACTTTTTGGGCTACGGGAGGGAGGGAGAGGAGCGGGATTACAGGGGTGAGGGGAACCCCCTGGCGGATAGGGAGGGGCTCGTGGAACTTACGTGGAATTATGGCACTGAGAAGGAGGAGGGGTTCAAGTATCATAATGGGAATGGCGAGCCGCAGGGGTTTGGGGTTTGTTCTCTCTTTGCGGGTGCGGGGAAGGCGAGGATGGGGGCTAAAATGGGAGGTAGAACCTTTGCATATCTGTCGACGACCTTGACGCTGCCTGCGCTAGATTCGAGGACTTGAATGTTAATTGGAAGAAGAGACTTACCGAAGGGAGGACCAAGAATGCGGCGTTTATTCTGGATCCTGATAATTATTGGATTGAGTAAGTCCTTATTTTCTTCCTTCTACGTCCTGTTTTATTAACCAGCGTATAGAGTTCTCCAAAACGAGAGCATCAAATCCAGAGTGTCCTGGTAAATTAAGTTGCGGGGCTCTCCTACTCGATCGTTTGTGGTGTTACCCAGTTAGTCGATTGTGGCGGTGAAATTGAAATTACAATGACGTTCCTACTCCAAGTGATTGTCAACGGTTTAGAAACGTGTTCGTGCTCCCGAAACCGGCCCAGTTATTTACCTTTGGAGTTTATGCACTTGTGGGGCAGATCTATGATCGCGCTTTCGCGTGCCCGGTGCACTAGCCAATAAATGCCGGTAAGCTAGCAACCGAGTGAGACGTTGTGATTATTACTTTTCTAGAGTCCGGCGGGGTGCATTTCGTAGTAGCCGGTGCCCGAGAGTATAGCACGCACCACTCGAGAAAGCTCTTTGGAACTCACGCACACACACGATAGTTATATTTTCGTAGTCAAAATTCTCTCTGTTCGGGGAAAAAGAAAAAAAGAACAATACCAGTAGGATTTCCAACATCCTCCATCACATCATTCCACCTCTCCATGGCTCACCTATCTATCCGTTAATCAATAACTTGTACTCAAGTGCACTATCTTAATATTATCACAGATGGGGCAGCCTCCGTGGCTACCGCTCTGGCATTTCATATTTACCCAAGGTTTCCTCCCTAGGGCTAGCGCTTCGGGGCTATAATGTAATTGTGGCGGGGTCTCTGGGCGCTGCGCCGTTGGGGCCTGTGGTAGTCGGCGAGGATTCGAAGACGCTCTCAATATTACTGCATAAAAGCTAACATAGGGAGGGATGGAGGTGGGTTTAATATGGCTGGCGGGGCCAACCGGTTCCAGAACGGGAGCGCACGGTGTCGTAAGGACACCGGTAGTATGATATAGTCCAGTAGGGCATTTGTCAGTGATGGGTTGTGTGTGATTGGGTGTATTTAAGGTATGATACCTTGAGTTGGAAGTTTTCGCTGTAGTTGTGTGGGGGGGCAGAAGGGGTGTTTGTGATGCTTTGTCAAGGAAAGAAATCTGTGAGGACTTTTTTGTTTTGGGCTCTTTTTGTATTGAAGGAATGAATGAGGGAATCCACTTCTTATTTGGGGATTCGGGAGAGTCGTTGGGGCTTTGTGTTGGTGACTGTAGTGATTGGTTTCTTGTTTATGCAGTGTATACTCGAGTAGTGCTAGGAGTTCGAGGAGAGCGATTTGACCGGGTACTGAGGTGCCTAGTTAGTATGGTATCGCATGGATTTTATTTCGGCATCGTGTGTTTATCTTAGCTGCATCTGTCCGGTGTCTACTGAGCTTGTGTCTTTCACTAGGCATTATCTATAAGATACCTGGCTTTGCTGAAGAAAAAAGAAGTTTGCGCGGTAATAAATAGGGAGAGGGTACTGTAGCTTTTCAAGTATTCTTGGAGTGAGGACACTCTCTGATTTCGACGTGTAGTCTGCTAGAAGCTGAACTGTTTAAGCTTAAGCTACGCGCGCTTGGAAAAAGTAAAAGGGGGTAGAACGAGAACTTTATTAGGGTGCCTGTGTTCGGATAATATGGTGGGTGGTCAATGATTCTGTGCGAGTGTTGTACCGGTGGGACGGATACCGGAATAATTGAACATCGCGCTATATACTTGTAGCGTAGGGCGCTGGAGTTGCCTTTGCTGGTATGATAATGTCCGGCGCATTTTTTTTGCGTCAAGCTGGGGCTGAGGCGGTCACTTTTCGCGGTCTTTTGCCCCCCAATCCGAGAGAGGGAATTTTGGACGTCTTAGCGCTCGAGGTTCAATTATTCCAGTTTTTAAGGTATCATACCGGTACTGGGCTGCGCTCTGCTGCAGCATAAATTGCAGTACCTGGGGTGGTGCCGAGTGGAGTGGAAGGAGGCGGTGTTTTTCATCAAGGATCCTTTTACAAGTGCGGTATTCGCTGGGATCCGAGGCTGATAATATGTAGTCAAAGTCCCGTGCTATGCTGCTTGTAGTCAAGAGCCTTCTGGTCACGACAGAGAAATAATTGGCCCAGCCCATACCCGTGTGACACCGATGCCTTATAAGTTGCTGCCTCGCCTCCCCACGGATCCTAGAGACTCCCTCGAACCCCGGAGAGAAGCCAAATTCTCCTCGCACACGATCCCTCCCTATCTCTCACGAAAAACGAAATTCAGATAATTAACTCTAGCGCAGATGCTCCCTGGGCGCCAGCAAGTCATCGGCAATGTCAACTCGTTCAATGCGTTGACAAACTACAATACCGTTGTCAACGTCAATGCAGGACAAGACGCTGAGAGGCGGCGAATTCTACAGTGGCTGTCGCCACTCGAACCGCAGCAACGGCATGAGAGTGTGCAAAATGACAGACTCGATAGTGTGGGAAACTGGGTACTAGAAACTAACGAGTTCAGAAAATGGCGTGATGCGGAAGATTGTTGCGTTGAGCCGGTGTTGTTCTGTTGCGGGAATCCAGGGGTGGGGAAAACATATCTCAGGTAGGAGGCCTCTTATTCAGAGAAAGGCAATTCAGACGTCACTCACAATTAGTGAATAATAGCTCCCTGGTGATTGATAGCCTGTGTGATCAGGCTGCAGGGAAAGACATTGCCGTAGTGGGACTCTACTGCGATTTCATTGCCCAGCAGGAACAGTCCACCACAAACATGTTGGGCGCTATCCTCAAGCAACTTGCGAGCAGAGGAGGAATCCCAGAGCATATACAGGGGGCTTTTCAGAAGAGAGAGAGAGAGTTTGGCGGCCGGCGCCTCCGACTTCCCGATGTGGTAGAGATTCTGAAGAAGACAGTTGTATCGCTGCAGCGGATATTTGTATGCATCGACGCCCTAGACGAGTTGGCTCCGGGGCGCCGACGGGAGCTCCTTGAGTCACTGCAGGAAATTGTTCAGGTATCACCAAACATGCGATTATTGCTCACTGGGAGGCCCCATATCGACGACGAGATTGTGGAGTTTTTTAGTAAGGTGGTTAGGATACCTATCAGTCCTACTCAGGGTGATATTATGAGTTACCTGGAGATGAGGCTGAAGCATGACACTACTCCAAAAGCAATGGATGACGAATTGCGGGCCGATATTATGAGAGTTATTCCGGAGAAGATCTCAGAAATGTAGGTCGGAATACCGAGTACATTTCCAATCTGAGTCAAGTTGCTATTCACTAACGGTAATGTCTAGTTTCCTCCTCGTTTCTCTAAATATTGATGCAATCCTAGGGGAGGTTACTCTGCATCAAAGGAGGAAAAAGCTTGATGAAATGACCAAAGGGGAGGGCCTAGGAGATGCTTATGCTGCGACCATATCACGAATAAAGGCACAGCAAAGAAGTAGGTCAAGACTCGGCATGGAGGTATTAATGTGGATATCGCATTCGGAGCGGCCATTACATGTCGACGAATTATGTCACGCCCTTGGGGCAGAAGAAGGATCTACGGACTTGAATATTCGGAATATCCCTGCGATAGAAACACTACTAACTTGCTCTCTTGGGCTTGTCACGGTCGAGATGTCCTCATCTACCCTCCGCCCTGTTCACTATACTTTGCAGGAATACTTCTCCCATAACCCCAACTTGTTCATTAAGCCTCACTCGATGATTGCGGAAGTCTGTTTGACCTACCTCAACTTTCGGCAGGTCAGGGGTATTTCGCCTGCTCTTCGTTCAGTCCCACCAACCATCCCTTTTGTCGTATATGCATCTTGTCACTGGGGTACACATGCCAAGCGAGAAACGACGGAAAGTGTGAAGCCGCTTGCATTGAAACTGCTCGATGGATACGATAGCCACATATCTTCGAAGATGCTGTTATTGCATAGGGTGAGTTATTGGGATCAGCCTCTTGAAGGGGAAGGCAGGCCTAGCGGATTCACAGGGCTTCATGGTGCTGCATACTTCGGATGTGTGGAGATAATGGTGGCTTTATTGGAGATGAATAGGTGTGATGTGCGAGCAGCTGATCGGAGGGGTAACACAGCAATCTCCTGGGCAGCTAGGAGGGGGCAGGAAGGAGTCGTGGGGATACTGTTGCAACGGAGCGACGTCAATCCTGACACAGCTAACAAATATGATCAGACACCGCTCTCGCTTGCTGCCAGGCATGGGCATAAGGGGGTCTTGGGGAGGCTACTGCAGCGGAACGACGTCAATCCCAACAGAGCTGAAGCCCCGCTTGGCCGAACACCTCTCTCGTTTGCTGCCGAGAATGGCCGTGAGGGGGTCGTGAGGGCGCTGCTCGAACGGAACGATGTCAATCCCGACATATCTGACAAATATGGCCGAACGCCACTCTCGCTCGTTGCCGGGAATGGCAATGAGGGGATGGTGAGGATACTGCTGGAACGGAACAACGTCAATCCCAACAAATTCAGTGAATATCGCCGGGCGCCACTCTCGTTTGCTGCCGAGAATGGGCATGAGGGGGTCGTGAGGGCACTGCTGGGACGGAACGACATCAGTCCAGACACACCCGACATACGTGGCCAAACGCCGCTCTTGTGGGCTGCCGAGAGTGGGCATGAGGGGGTCGTGAGGGCACTGCTGGGATGGAACGACATCAATCCCGACACACCTGACGAATGTGGCCGAACGCCACTCTCGCGGGCTGCCGGGAATGGGCATGAGGGGGTTGTGAGGATGCTGCTGGGACGGAACGACGTCAATCCCGACACACCTGATAAACGTGGCCGAGCACCGCTCTCGTGGGCTGCCGAGAATGGCCATGAGGGGATCGTGAGGATACTGCTAGAAAGGAACGACGTCAATCCCAACACACTTAGTGAATACCACCGGACGCCGCTCTCGTTTGCTGCCGAGAATGGGGATGAGGGGGTCGTGAGGGCGCTGCTAGAGCGGGACGACGTCAAGCACAATATATCTACCGAATATAGCCGAACACTGCTCTTGTGGGCTGCACAGAATGGGCATGAGGGGGTCGCGAGGATACTGCTCGGAAGGAACGACGTCAGTCCCAACACATTTAACGAATATGGTCGAACACTACTCTCGCTCGCTGCCGGGAATGGGCATGAGGGGATCGTAAGGATACTGCTCGGGCGGAACGACGTGGATCCCGACAGAACTGAAATCCTGTTTAACCAAACACCCCTCTCTTTTGCTGCCGAGAATGGGCATGGGGGGGTTGTGAGGGCGCTGCTCGGACGGAACGGTGTCAATCCCGACACACTTAGTGAATACCACCGGACGCCGCTCTCGTTTGCTGCCGAGAATGGGCATGAGGGGGTCGTGAGGGCACTGCTGGGATGGAACGACATCAATCCCGACACACCTGACGAATGTGGCCGAACGCCACTCTCGTGGGCTGCCGAGAATGGCCATGAGGGGATCGTGACGATGCTGCTGGGACGGAACGACGTCAATCCCGACACACCTGATAAACGTGGCATAACGTCACTCTGGTTGGCCACGTGGAATGGGCATGAGAGAATCGCGGGGTTGCTGCGGGACCGACTGAGCTTGATCCCTAGATATGTAGCCAGTATGCAACCATTAGAACCCCCCCCTGAGCCACTCGAGCTCTCTGAACCCCCTTTCAAAAGGCCCCGCAGGCTCTGATACCTAATGACAAAGCCCGAATTTTTCTCCCTCCACCCACCTGACATACCCCCCGGCAATTGGAGTGGCTTGAAACAAATCCAAAGCCCGTCAACGGTAGCTCTCTACAAGCGGACTCACTAGTCACCTTAGATGCTGACGCCCGGATTGGATCATCCGTCTGGAATTTCTCGTTCTTCTACCTCCCCCTGCATCCCTTTATTCCTTGGGTTTTAAGTAGTTTTGTATACATCCGTACTCCATTAGCACTTCTCTCTACTCCCTTCTCTATATATACACCCTTTTGGTTTGTCATTTGTTTCCCATGTCTATTGAGTTAAGTTATTCTTTCCTGTCTATGATCAGCTTTCCACATACTTGCATTATTGGATAGCTTAGATAGCAACTGTGCTGTATTATAGGGGAGGTGGATGGAAGCTTCGTAGATATAGACATAAGTTACATAGAGACACATCCTATATACATGGGAGTGGGTACACTAATCAATGGTATTAACGGAGAGAAGTCTATCGTGAACGGTTTACAGAGTTCGGTATATTCTTCCCCTTCTCTTTCTTTCTTCATGCCACTCGTCCTTCATAGCTCGCCTGTCTACCGGATTATGAGGTAGGGATTTATCCTTATGAATACCAAAGACATCTAGCCTTTTGCTCCCGCTACCCCTTTTTGAGCATTACAATTTTCAATAAACTGTGCCCTCTCTGATAAATCTACCCCTTCCACACACCTTTCTTCTCCGATTTCGTAGGCCCCAGCTGCTCTAAAAGCATTGCACTAGCGCTTCAATATGTATTGGAAGCCTAATAGGGGAGAACCTTAAGAATGGGGGGCTAGGATAGGAACTCTAATGGTTAGCTCAGTGCGGTACGTGCAGCACCTGTGGCAGGAGTAGAGTGCCCAGAAAACAACATCATTTAAGCCCTAAAACTAGGAATTGATGCCCAATATTTTGTCTTACGTATGATGTGATGCTGTTATGATAATTATCATACATGGTGTACATCTTCAGCTTAAACCCTAACTCCCTCTGTGTTCAAGCAATGCGGTATGATACTGGGCTGGGGACCGTACAGTAAATCACAGCTGTGTGGCTTATATCATACCTGAATGGGGTATCCTGACCTCAAACCGCCACTCCCGGTAATGCCGTCTTTTTTCATAAGAGATAGTGTAGCAATATATACCGACAAATTAATCCCTCTTATTCCAAGTAGATTTTAAGTAGTCAACTGGCAGAGATTGGGGGTGGCTAGACATGACTTGAGGATGTTTGGTAGCATATGAGGTGGATTGTGTGCAGGAGGGTACTGCTTGGGAAGAGCTCGGTCCGGCCCACAATATTCTTATTCGCAATTCCCAAAGCTGTGTGTGTACTTCAAAGCCTAAATTGATTTTCTTCTGGACAATATGTGCAAACCCTCCCCCTTCCTGCATCTCCCTTGTGCTCTACAGTGTTGTCCCCCCGCTGGCCGAGTAAACCCCATTTTGCAGGCTTCTTGCTAGCTACCGCACCATATCGCATTGTGTCATACGATATGTAAACATACCGTTCGAGCAGTCGGAAGTATTACTTTAGTGTGATGGCAGGTGCGGATATGTCTGGCAGGTTGCCAGGCCGCTTGGGAAATGGGGGTCATGGAAATGGCAGGAGTCTTGCTGATACCCCTATCCGTACTATACAGAAGGCACCGAGGAAGCAACTAACTAGTGGAACACTAAAAGAAATTTGGCATGGGGCTCACCCGCAAACTAGACCCTGAAGACGCCAGGTTTTCCCTCTACTTCCTCGCCTTGGACGGCCGGGGCGCCGAGAGCGCTGGCAGGCAACGGGCAGATCAGGAGGGGATTTTTGTGTGCCTTGGCCTCTGTCTGTGTCTTGTTACCCAACGGCCCCGATTGGCAGCCAAACTATGAGTGATATGTTATGATGCTATGCAGCAGACAAAGTAAACGAAGTTCCTACAGGAAAGAGGAGATTAAATAGATCAGTAAGTCCTCAAAGTATTAATAATGAGACCGAAGTAGGTCGTTCTTCTCTCACCTTCAATTTCTCATTCAAACACTTCCTTAAATGGTCCTTTTTAACTTCACTGGTGATGTCGATTCTCATCAGAATACCTGGGACTTTCGGGAGAGCTTACCGAAAGACTCAATCGGTCACGTGGGATCCGAAATGATAAAACTGCCATCATCCACGGGACCCCACCGGGCCCGTATGGAATCCCTTCGTACTTGCATCTCAGCTATGCAGTCCGCCGAGTAGGAAAAGGAGGGAATTCCACTGCGGTCCGTCCGCCACCTCCTCCAAAACGGGTGGACTCGACGGTTCGGAACACTGCACTAGACCCAGACGGGTACTGGGTCAAGATCGTTGGCCAAAATCAATCAGAATCCGCATCCGTCTCCACCAATCTAGAGGTCTACCGCCTCAACCACATGATACTCTGCGTAAAGGGTGTGGAAAGGTCTATGCAATTCTACCGCTGGGCGCTAGGGATGAATCTCATCAGGGCGGTCGAGCAGCCCGAGGTTATATTCGGTCTTTACTTTTTGGGCTGTAGGCGGGAGGGAGAGGTGGGGGTTTATGGGATGGGGGTGAGGGGGATCCCCGGCGGATAGGGAATTTGTGGAACTTACCTGGAATTACGGCACTGAGAAGCGGGAGAGGTTCAAGTGTCATAACGGGAGTGAGCCGCAAGGGTTTGGGGTTTGTTCTCTCTTTTGGGGTGTGGGAGGAAGGCAAGGGTGAGGGCTAAAATGGGGGGGGTAGCATATTTGCATTTCTGTCGACGATCTTGACGCTGCCCGCGCTAGGTTCGGGGACTTGAATATCGATTGGAAGGAGGAGCCTACGGAGGGGAGGATGAATAATGTGGCGTTTATTCTGGATCTTGATAATTATTGGATTGAATGCATCTTCATGCATCTTCATGCATCTTCCTCCTACATCCTGTGTCACTAATTAACCAAAGCATAGAGTTATCGAAAATGAGAGCACCAAATCCCGAGCGTCTTGGCAAATCGAGTTGCGGAGCTCTCAATTAATTGGTTGTGGTATTATGTATTTGGTTAGTTGAATGTGGCGGTGAAATACTATGACGTCCCTTCCCCAAGTGGGCGCCGGGGAGAGGTTTGGAGATATTATACGTTCATGCCTCGAAATCGGTCCAGTTATTTACCTTTGGAATTTATGGACCTGCTCGCACATCCGTGACTCTCTCACTTTCGCGTGCCGGGCGCACCAGCCGCTTAAATACCAGTCCTCTAGCGATCGAGTGGGATGTTGTGATTAATTGTCCAATTCAACGGTATGGTTCGTGCCGTCGAGAACACAACGGCTCTGTGGATCTGGCGGGGGACGCCTTTGCATAAGATTCGGTGCAAAAAAGGTTCAACTAAGCCCGGTTCCCACTCCTGTCGCGTTTTCTCTTATCTTGATTCGTTCATAGGGTTTTCTTGCGGGAAGTTTCACGCTAAAGCGTGTATTTTGTGTTTGAAGGCTTGGCGCCTTGGCACGCGATCTCTCGCATCTGACGTGTGCGAGCACGGTATTGTGTTGACAGAGGAGCGCCGCCCGACCCTTTACGTTGAAATAAAGAAGCGAACCCTTGTAATTGCGTCAAAACCAGGGTTCTGAAAAGCTTGGTTCTGGTTGTGGGGGGTTAGCCTATGGCGTTTTATTGCGAAACGGGGCTAGGATAAAAAAAATCTTAAAAGTTATTTGAACGTCCTAGCGCTAGACCGTGCTCCTCAATTAATCCGGTATCACTTTGCCGGAGTGCATTCCGTAGCGGTCGGCGCCCGAGAGTGTAGCCTGCGTCGCTCGCGGAGGCCCTTCGTACAGTACTATACCTTCTTCACACAATAGACCATCAAGGTAGTTTTTAGCAATCAGAAGTCCATCTATCATACCGGTATTCTGAGGAAAAAGAAAAGAACACAGGAATTTCCATATCCTCTATCATATCATTTCCATCCATACCTTATAAAAGACTCCTCCACCGCTCCTGCGGGAGCTACTCCACCCGCCCATCTATCCATCCATCCATCAATTCATGGCCCACGCGCTCTCCTAATATTATTGCAAATGGAATAACGACCGTGGCGACCGTACTACATGATACGAAGAATACTCTTGTATTTCATGCCGAGCCAAGGTTCCTCCGCACGGCCTGTCCTTCGGGGTCGTTGTGCAAGCTGTGGTGGCGTGGATAGGTACCGTAGCATTAACCCTTGTGGTAGTTGGCGAGGGCTTGGTGGTGCTATCAGTGTTACGATGGTATAAGAGAGTGCATAAGAGGGGGTGTGAGGGGGTCTAGTGTGGTTGGGTGAGATTAATTGGTTCCGGCGCGGGAGTGTGCAGTACTTTAGGGGTACCGGTAGTATGGTCCAGTGGGGGATTTGTCGGTGATGGGTCGAGTAAGGCTGGATGTATTTGAAATATCATGAATTGGAGGTTCTCATCCACCTTGTCGTGCGAAAGACATAAATGGTGTTATATCCGAGAAAGAAATTTATGAGGGCTTGCCTATTCTTCTCCTTCTTGGCTCTTTTTACATTTTGGGGGGAGTCGTCGTTTAGGCTATGCATTTGCAACCGGGTTGGTTGAGAGAGGTCGGTTCCGGAGGGGTGGTTTTTTTATACTATACAATGCTATACTGTCACATAGGCGTAAACAAGTGAAAAGATATTGGAAGGGTATATTGCTGATTAAAGCTGGTGTAGACTATAAATGTTGCGGGGGGTAAATCGCGTAACGGTCAAGCGGTCGAATGAGACTGGGGTTATACTATATAATTGGAACTTTATTCGCTCGTCCTGATCCTAAAACTAACTAACCAAACACAAGCCTATAAGAATAATAAAACCATCTTAATCATTCTGTTGCCTCCACCACCTGTCGATCTCTTCTTCATACATGACCCCATTTGCCTGCATACTTCCGTAGTAATAACAAAGGAAAGACATCGCCACAAACCCCTCCGTCAATCCTTTCATCCCCAGAATAAATGAAATCACTAATGCCATTATACCTCCTTATCCCTCATCCATCCGATTTCCTTATCTCTAACAACTACACACTTCCGCCAACTTTGACATAAATACTTATAGTCCAGTAAACAATAAACAAAAACATGTCCATCACCGGTGAGCCGTCTCTTCTAAGAACATTATATCCTGTGTTGAACATGTGGGGTGGAGGACAACCAACCTGTTGGTGCCTCGCTCTCCGTCCCACAAATAGTCATAGAGGAAAGGTTTACTCAAACTGTTTCGCAGGGAATGTTAGCGATGGTGCGGGAAGCAGGGATACCAGGCAGTAACAGATACCGCAAGGGCTCTTGCGATTCGCTATCTCCGTCGGCCTAGGATAGGTTTAGTTTGACAAGTTGGCAGGATTGCGTGTGACAGTTAGTGGGGTCCAACAGGAGGGTGGTCTTGTCCATCATAGGAAAGAACTGACCCCCTTTGAGACCCTTTGTCTCTGATTCCGGAGATAGCGAACGACAAGAGGTTCACGGTACAGAGGTGGGGATGTTGGATAAACTTTTACTTACAGAACACCTAATCTCTGCAAGTCCCATCGACGGTCCTGATGGAAGCGGGCAGGTGGCTGCCCGCTCTGGTCTTCTTGGCGCCGACAATTCCCCTACTTGCGGCACTCTATCATCTTCCCTGCCGATGCCATCTTTGCTACACAAGAAAGTGTTAGAACTGGTGCTAATAGTCTGGGCATTGGAACCAGCTTGGTGAATGTGGCTAGGGCGAGGCATAGGAACTGGGCGAATGCGGGTAGGGTGAAGCATAGGAACTGGGTGCGCGCTTGGGTTCTCTGAGGTTGGAAGCGTAGGGGCCGGGGGCTTGATGCCGAGAGCTCTCTGTGTAATATTCTGAGGTTAAGAATTTGCAGGTGAACGGGTTTAGGAAGGGCAAGGAAGGGTGGGTATACCCTGATAGCGGATGAAATGGAAGATACCCAACGGCGAAATTGTGAGCGGAGGAGAGCTATTATTCCAACAAGTAAGGTAAGGGCAGCTATAACAATACTTAGTATCTCTCCAGAGGAAATATTATCGCTGTCGTGCTTTTGATCATCTGAGTTGTCACGTTTAGTGAACTGGGATAGCGTGGCTTGTATGGAAAATTCTCCTGTTGGGGATGCCACAGCTTGGTACGATGGTGGCGCAAAACTGTAGATAATGAGCAGAGTGCGCGGATATGTTGGGGGCCTCAGGAAGAGAATTTCGGAGTTATAGAATCCAGGAAATTACCGACGGACTTACTTTGAAGTAGTACTGTTATCAGGGAGGATGGCATTATAACCATTGTGATCATTGCTCTTCCAGTTGGAATCTGAAGCTTGTATTGTCTCGCGCCGTGCACTAGAAATTGTGATGGTGGTGCTGGTAGGTAATGCCGACGCCCTGGTGAGGACTTGCATGATGAGAAATGTGAAGAGCACGCCTAGGGCCGGAGTTGAGAACATTTTAAGCCGGCGATGGGTAATCAGGGGTGGTTTCAAGGTATGATATTTGTTGGTGTATGCTGATGAATGAGGATTTATCTGGCCGTTCAGGCGTGCGATATCGTGCTTTTTCGAGCTATGATCGGCTTTGGTGTAGAGGAGAGGAAGCTTTAGGATTTCAGTGTGGTTGTAGTAGTTGTCCCAGGAGCAGAGCAAGGAGCCTCCTATATCAACATCCAGCCCAAGTACTATTGGATAAGCTAGTTTCTAGTTGTGTTGGCTTACCCGACAAGCCAACGCTCCTGGGCGGAACACTACTTTGTACTTGCATCAAGCAGAAGTCCAAAGTCAATTTGTATGGATTTAGCTGCGCCCCTGTTATTGGATGCATGCCCACCGTACAGTCCTTGATGCTGTCTTAACGAAATACGGGTTAGGGTTATAAAATTACTAGTAATTAAGTTGATCTCTATTCGTCCCTCGCCTAGTTTTTCGATGCCTCTGGCGGTTGTATCTTTTCGTCTGTATTTGTCGCTTGGAGCTCCTAGGAGACTGAGCGCAACTCAATCCGGAATTCTCTGTGAGTTCTGCGATGCCAAGCTGCCCACTTTCCTGAAATGGAATTACATCAAATATTACCGGTATATACAAGTACAGGTATCAAGCAACAAATATCCGAACATAACCTATATCAAGCAACAAGCACTTGTATCCAAAACATGAGACACCGGTTATTTGTCTGTGCGCCGTATATTGAAAATGTCTTATGTTCGGATACTTGTTGCCTGATACCTTTACAAGTACCAGCGGGTGAAGAACAGGGATCCGTGGCAGGTGCGCCCCCGTTACCCTACTTTGACGAATTGGATTCCCCCGTTACCCTACTTTGACAAATTGGATTTTTCGCTGGGGGATGTTCGTCACCCGCTGATATTCAAGGCCCTATGAGAGACTGCAGTTGCCCCCTTTCTTCAATCCGAGTGGCATGCATGCATGATTCTTTTGAGCGGTAATACATGCCCACAGACGTCAGGAAATTATGAGTACTGTACTCGAGTACGGTATAATAGCACATTTTTGACACGTAGCAGCCCACCCTAAAGGCTTCGGGGTACCGGTTTCCAAAGACCTATCGTGGAATTGTACCAACATATTGAGTTCTGATTATGGTGAAGCTTGTAGCTTGTGCTTTTAGAGAAACTTGATCGGAGAAAGAGCAACACAACTACTTCATGATGGGAATCTCTCGCAAATAATTTCTCGTCACACCGCGAGGCGGAGGGCGACATGTTTAGGGATAGGTCTACTTGTGTTGTGGTGGCGTTTGTAGAACGGGCTACTACCGCATTATCTGACGATACTAGATATGGTGCTATCACCTAGTGGGATAAAGTAGCGAGCTACTACTCGGGTGTCAGGGTTAGTCCGCGAACACCAGGATTTATTCTGAGCATGAGCTAAAGTGGCAAATATCCAATAGAAACCTTGAATAGATAGTTCAACCAATAGTAAAGCAGAAAGCGTTCGAGGAATTCTTCTGGTTTTCAACACAAACCCCTTAGTGCGTGCGCTATTCATAATATCGTCGTTAGCTTTGTCAGCCCTGTGTTCGCGGACTAGCCCTGGTATCCGAGTACTGCTATTGCGCTATATGTATTCAGCGATAGTGTTGATACTAAGAACATTTTTATGACGCCTCCGATGACTAGAACACAACCAGGCTAGTGTAGGATCCATTTTTTGACTCAGGTCAGGGAACTCCGATGGTGCTCTGGTGAACCTCAGGGGATATCGCAAGCGTCAATGCTCAGTATCGGAGAGAGCTTTGAGGACTCCGGGGTGGAATTCATTGATAGAGAATAGAGACCTTGATGCCCGGCCATGTAACGCCGCCATCATAAAGTGTCACTCGAATTCCTTTTTTAATATTCGCTAGCTGCTCAACCTGTTGCACTTGAGCCACATGGCAACACTAAGCCTTAGCGTGATTCCCAGTATCCCCAGATAATGCGGTATTTCATATCCCCGGAAGCTAGAGGCTGCGATGAACTTTGGCTGAATGCAAATGCAAGATGAATCAGTTTCAGAAACGATATAGCATTGCGGGTAGACGTGTCAGTTGATACTAGAAAGTCTGACCGGGTGTCGTCGGTTTCCGAAAGGGCTAAAACCACGAAGCATGAGTTGTGCCCTCGCGCGATTGGGATGTGGCTGGATCTATTACCTGGTATCCTACTAAACTTGTCTCATTCTCCCAAAGATCTGCCCAACATTAACGGACATTGAAAAAGAAAATAATCCCCATGCCACAGGGATTTCTCAATAGGTCTGGAAAAAGGGAATCCCGTTCCCCGGCTGCCCCACCTCCCCTCTTCAGCCCTGGTAAATACCCTAATGGGGTAAACCTTTTAATACCATGCAATTAGCGCCCTACCTTTCCCATACCATCCTTGGCTGAGATATACCATCCAAAAGGTTTCACATAGCCACAAAAAGCAAACTCTCCATTCAGCATCAGCAGTTTCTTTATTATTTAAGTAGGCCAAATAATTTTATTAAAAAATATAAAAAATGTCAAAATAACCTAAAGCCTCTGGTTATTTCCCTAACTTTTTCCGTAATTTTCGAGCATGAACTGAGACCTGGGGTGAGGGTTTTAGTGATTTTCTTCGAATTCTTGGCATAAGTTACTACCCACGCCCCACTACATTTAAGTGAGGACAGACCAGCCCATAGATATCCTGCCTAACTATAAGAAAAGTTAAAAATTAAAGAATCAGTTAGGGTTATTTCCCCTTTTTTCAGTTTATTTTTTGCATTTTTCTTTGCCATTTTATGATGGGCCAAAGGTGAGGTAATTCTTCGCAAAAGTTTCACTTTTTCGATGGCACATTTCCCGGCTGATGGTATCCGAAAGGTAGGGCGCTAATTGCATGGTATTTAAAAGGTTTACTCTACTCGTGCTTCTCAGCCAAGATTTGCCTTCCCCATTTGTCATAGTAAGATTAGCAAGGATTCTTGTGCTAAAGAGGAATAGTGTGTATATCGTGCATGACTAGTGCGCACGCTAGCATCCGGAATATTGAGATTGCGTGGACACTTTCAGAGTTGATATGGTGAGTAGCAGTTAGCCTGGATCGTCCAAGAATCCGCTATAATAGATAATTAGGAGCCGCACTAGTTATGCACGACTTTGCCCACTATGCCTCTTTGGAAGAAAGATCCTTGCAAACCTCACTAGGACAAATGGGGAAGGCAAATCTTGGCTGAGAAGCACGAGTACCCTAATGCGCTTCCTCCCTGCCCCCATGTAGCCCAATTGCAAGACACTCGGCCAACGCCCATAATGGGAGACTCCTAGGGCGGTGAGACTGAGCGCAATGACAAGCGCTTCGAAATTATTGAAGGAAACAACACGCCACAGATAAGACAATCACAGCGCGATCGATTTTTTTGACCAAAAATATCCTTCAAATGAGTCCTCTAAGATATGGGACTAACAGTGTCAATAGTGCTAATCTTTTAATTCTGTAGCGAGAATATGTGTGATAAATTGGAGGCAACACGATCGGAAATACCGGTATTTCGTTAAGACCGCATCAAGGACTTGTACAAGTATTGGAGGGCATCCGATAACAGGGGCGCAGCGAAATCCATACAAATTGACGTTGGACTTCTGCTTGATGCAAGTACTGTACTGCACAGGGCAGTGTTCCGCCCAGGAGCGTTGGCTTGTCGGGTAAGCCAACCTAACTGGAAACTAGCTTATCCAATAGTAGTTGCTCGTTCTTGGGCTCGATGTTGATACAAGGGTCAGGCAATAAAGAGTGGAACGGTGCCGGGGGGGTGAGTTGATTTTGGACAAAGATCTGGAACGCTGCAACCGAACTTAACTCCTGAAGAAAATACTTGTATGTTGCAATGGTGAAGTACCTCTTGAACCACACCCTTTACCATCAAGTCCCTACCTCCAAAGTTTAGGTATTTTTGGCCAATACTCCTGTAGACAGGAAAACATACACTATGATATGATAGAGAAGAGTAATCCCTACACATAAATACCAAATAATGTTGGTTTCTTGAATGAGCCATTCGGTTTCCCAGCTAAACCACAATGAAGACTGCATGAAACAGAATGCCAGTTTAGAGGTTCAGGCACCACACTCAGCAAGCACCTTTCAGTGCTTTATTTGGTGGTAAATTTGCTGGAGCAAAGATTATCTATATCAATTACAGAAATTTTCCTTTATTAGTTGGATAGCATAGGAGCTAGCATAGATTCTCTGAATGTTACCCTCAAAAGTGTACCACCACTGCTGAAACATTACTTAGAACAGTACCATTCTTTAATGCCTGACCCTTGTATCCCCTAATCTGTGTGCAGATTTCGCAGCTTTTTAGCGTGGTTAATGGCATATGTTAACCTTAGATCTTTACCAAAGGGAGTATGGCCATGGTGCTCTTGCTGTGACCTGACCAGTAGAAAACATCCACGCGGTTGCGACACTTGAACTACCGTATTCCTAATCTTGGAATATTCTGGGGAACTAACGAAGGGATAGGAGGCTCCTTGCTCCTAGGACAACTATTACAACCACACTGAAATCCTAAAGCTTCGTCTCCTCTACACCAAAGCAGATCATAGTTTACTCCAATGTGCTTCGGGAAGAAAGAGAAACCCCAGGCGAGTGCCGGCACACAGGACGACCCCGCCCCGCGTCGGACGCGCAGCCCGCCTCAAGTCAGCCAGTCCCGGCCATCTAGCCAGCACCGACCATCCAGCCGGCGAGCCGCCCAAGAAGACTATCAGGGCATAACTTCCCCGTTTCCCAAGAGCAAGACTTCATAGCCAAGCCGCCAGTACCTGCTGTGGACACAACTGGATACAGTTCACAACTACCTCGAGAGCGCGGCCCGCGCCGGGTGCGGAGCCAGCCCCAAGTCCGCCAGTCCCCCGAACCCGATCAACCCCAAGAACCCGACCAGCCCCGAAAATCCGACCCACGGCGAGTGTCTAGAAGACTATCGGGGCTTAACCACTCGGACAGGAATTATCATAGCCTTAATGGGAGTCACAGGTACAATCCAAAGCCCACTCAAAACCCGCATTTATTGGCTAAGGTGAGTGACAGGCGCAGGTAAAAGCTACTTTATCAGGGTGGTCACCGGCAAGCCGGAGGTCAAAGTAAATGTTGGTCTTTACTCTTGTAAGGTAGCCCCCTACTATAGTTGGACTCAATGTTGACGGGAGAAGGCACCAGCAAGGTCCAACCTTACCCTTTTGACTATGCAAGTGCAAAAATCACGCTGGTCGACACTCCTGGCTTCAATGATACGAAGAGAAGCGATACCGAGGTCCTGGAAGAGATCGCTGATTGGACCTCGGCAACCTGCAGGAAGAAGCAACTCCTCCCCGGTATCATATACCTTCACCCCATCACCCATGCCCGCATGGAAGGTTCTGCCATGAGGAACCTTAGGATGTTCCAAAGTTTGTGCGGTCAGGAAGTACTAGGGAACGTGCTTCTTACAACAACACAGTGGACCGAACGTTGATCCGTCAGAGGGGCGGGCTCGCGAAAACGACCTCCGGGGTGGGGGTTTTTGGAGCGGGCTTATTCGTAGTGGTGCTATTCTTCAGAGATTCAACGGCACCAGGGAATCCGGATTAGAGCTCATCTGCAAGTTGATGTTCAGCACACGGAAACCCCTCGATAGTCAGGATGAGATCGTTGAGCAAAGGATGACCTTTCTTGAGACCAATGCAGGAAGATGCATCAACGAGGAATTGATTGCCCTAGACAAGAAGTTTAAGGAGAAGGTGGAATCCCTAGAAAGGGAGAATCCTAGGGCGGGAAGACTGAGCGTAACCTAATCCAGAATTCTCTGTGTGTTCTGCAATGCCAAGCTGCCCGCTCTCCTGAAATGGAACCACATCAAATATTTCTGATCGTGTTGCCTCCAATTTATCACACATTCTCGCCACAGAATTAAAAGATTAGCACTATTGACACTGTTAGTCCCATATCTTAAGCACTTCGAAATTATTGAAGGAAACAACACACCACATACAATAAAACAATCACAGCGCGATCGATTTTTTTGACCTTCAAATGAGTCCTATCATTGCGCTCAGTCTCCCACCCTAGGAGCCTCCCCCATTTACAGCCCTTCCATGGTGACCATGCGGAGCGGTCCTGTTTTTCAACTATTCTGGGCACTAAACTACTTTGGGCGCGGAGTTTTTATCACGTTTTCCTTGAATAAGTTACTCAAGTAGTGTCCAACACCTCAAACAGGCCTGAATGTCTCGGCAGTTTAGGGGATAACAGAGGCGAGGGCGTTGCCGTCTTAAGTCGGAGCCTCCTAGGGCGGGGAGACTGAGCGCGATGACAAGCACTTCGAAATTATTGAAGAAAACAACACACCACATATGATACAATAAAACAATCACGGCACAATCGATTCTTTTGACCAAAAAAAATATTTAAATAAGTCCTCTAAGATATGGGGCTAGCAGTGTCAATAATGCTAATTTTTTAATTCTGTGGTGAGAGTATGCGTGATAAATTGGAGTCAACACGATCAGAAATATTTGATGTGGTTCCCTTTTAGGAAAATAGGCAACTTGGGATCGCAGAACACACAGAGAATTCTGGACTAGGTTGCGCTCAGTCTCCCCGCCCTAGGAGCCTCCCTTAAGTCACGCAGCGCTCCCAGTCGTCCAGTCGGACGGTGTCGTCCTCGTCCTAGACGGGACGACAAAAGACGAGGACTAGCGTCATCCTCACCCCGCCTTGGATGGACGGGACGACTGAGAGCACCGACTGTTACTGTTACTTACGGCTCAACGCCAGTTCTCAATTTGTATGTGAATTTAAGAATTACGAACCACTACCAAAAATTCTCCGATGCTTTAAAGGCCCTTCTGGCTTTCTCACACAATAGAGAGTTTGCGCAAGAGGACCTGGGTGGCAGTTAACGGAAAAGAGACCTAGGTCTCTGAATGAGTTTGCGCACCAGGTCTAGGTGGCTTGGTATCATAGCTGGAAGATGGGAATTGAGTAGGGTAATATCGCATTGCCCTCAAATTTGTTCCCTGCTCAAATTAAGATTCCCAGAAGGTACTAACCATACTGACTGCCATAGAACAGGTGATAATCTACTACTGAATGCCCAATATTATCATCAGTAAAATCTTTTTAAAAAAATGTAAAAAGAGCACTGTGTTGCTGATTTATTGTTCTGCAGCGATCGGATTTCTTCGGGTCTGAAAAGCCCTATTTCGCAAAAGCCAAAATAGATAGTATGATGAAACTCGGATTCTCATTTTTTTCGTCCGTGTGTTTTTGTATGCTGCATCAAACCGCCATGAGACAAGGGTCTTAATAATAGAGCTATCTCGTGCGTTATCCGTGTCCTACTAACACACCAGTACGAGTAGAACCTACTGATATACAAGTACCAGGGGAGATGTTTTCGTACATTGGTAATGCTTACAGGGAAGTTTAAGACATCAAATCAGTTGACTAGAAAAACACACTATCATAACCGAACAAAATAAAAACATAAAAAAAGAGGGAAATAATTAGGAAAAAAAGTGTGAAATATAGCCGACCCCTTCCTAATACCCAGAATAACCCCCATGTGCAAGCCGAATCTATAGAGCAGAGAAAGAATTATTAGTAAGGAACGTCATTGGAAGCGAGTGTAATTTTTAAAAAATATTTACCACTCGAACGTGTGTAGGAACTGAGTCAACTAGTGCGATAAGTTCATTGGAGATGATAGCGTTCCATTCCTCCTGAATGGCACGGCGGAGAGCGTCATTGGTAGTAGGAAATGGGTTTCGCTGCCTGATACGCTGTTTCATGGTTCTCCAAACATTTTCAATAGGGCTGCAGTCTGGGGAGGAAGGTGGCCAGTCGATAAAGTAACCCCATATTCCAAGAGTACGACGGTGATTTTGAGTTAGGGCTGCACGGTTGGGAGCAGCATTATCTTGCTGCAAATAGACATAATCTGACTCACTATCTGGCTGTGGCCCAGGTTGAGATTCCTGCTGCCAAAAGGAATAAAATTGCGGACCAACATGGGCAGTGAAGGATGCAGCAGTTACTGTTTTTCCCCAATTCTCTTTATCCCAAAAGATCAGTGGCCCCTTATGACCCCCTTTGAAACAAGCTTATACTATGATTGTTTGTAGTTTGCTGAACTTCGGAACCAAACAGTCTTCCAAATCTTCCTCACCGGGTTGCCGTGTTACCCATACTCTCCCACTGGATGACAATCCTCCCACATTAAATGCTGATTCATCACTCCAAATCACTTTATTCCAGTCTGCCGTTGTCCAGTCAGCGTAGTGATAGGCCCAGTCGAGTCGAGTCTCTTTTGCCTTGGTAGACAAAAATGGTCGGGCACGGGCAATACTGCGATGGTAACCTTCAATTGAAAAAGCATTGTGCAGGGTTTCTACACTGGCTATAACTCCTGCTTGTTCAGCCACTTCAGTGAAAGGAAGCCGTCGATTTGCTTGAGAGGAAGTAGCAAACTCAATCAACCTCTTCCGAATAGGGGTAGTTAAAAGCTTAGGCCGGCCAGGTTTTTGCTTTTTGGGAGTGGTAGGAGAGCTGCAGATAGAGAAGACAGTACTGGTTGCCACACCGATGTCATGTGCAATACGACGGAAAGTCCAGCCAGCATGATAGTGCAAGGCACGGATTTTGGAACGGAGAGATGTTGTAATATCTACCCGAGTTGGAAAATATCCTGTGGGTACCAGTCTAGACTCAAATACACTGGCAGTAGCTGCAGAACCAGAAAGATCTGAGGACGGAGTAAAGGTTGTTGAATGTGAAAGAGGCAGCCCGGGAAACTCAGAATTCTCAAAAAAAGAAAGCAAAAAAGGAGCCGGTGCCCGGTAGAGAGGATGACCTGGAGGAGTAGGAGCCATGGCGCCGTTTATGATTTTCCTTAAGCTTCCTACTTTTCATGAGAATATTCTTTCTTTTATGTTTAATACAATGGAGGAGCCCTCTAACTTTTACACAAAAAACCTGATTTTTTACAATAAACTAGAGGAGTCATAGTCCTAAGGCCGTTGGTGTCTCTAAGGTCACGATACTACTATGGCACCATAATAGTGTCTTGCTGTTCGGTCATTTCTTGCTTTCTACTAACCTCCTAATAGCTTCTTGGCAACCCTTGTACGAAAACATTTTTATTTTTATTTTTTATAAACGTATATTCTCTTCGGGTTTTCTGTGGCCTCATCAGGCTCGTCTACCCTACCACTACTTCTCTAACTAAAACAAAAACAAATTCCCTACACCACTCTCACTCCCTCTCCTTTCCTTTCCTACTTCTCCCCCTATTACCATGTATTTCCCCCATTACTTTCCTCATCCTCTCCCCACTCCCATCTCTCCCATTCTTAACTATCCTCCCTCCCTCCTCCCTCTTCCCTCCTCCCTCCTCCATCCATCCTCCTTCATCCTCTTAGTCAAATTCTTGGCTCCAGTTACCACAGTTGCATTGGCTGAGGTCGCTTGAGTCAACAAACCCCTTCTCTTCCTCATCCTCTCTCTCTCCGCCTTCTTTACCGCTTCCCACTCCTCCTTACTACTTCCTACCCCATATCCCCCACAACCTCTCAACCTTTCCACTATTTCCTTCCCTTTCCTCTTCTCTTCCCCTTTCCACTTTCCCCTTCCCCACACCATTTCCTTCCACCCTATGCTCTCCGCAAACATCCTCAAATTCTTTACACCCCGCTCCCCAAACAACATATCCTCCATATCTATCCAACCCTCTCCTACCCAACCCTTATCATAAACCCCCCCCCATGCCTTCCATCTCTCCCCCCACCATTTACCACATCTCAACAAAATATGATCCCTACTCTCCAACTCCCCACAACACTCTACCCCTTCCTTATACCTCGCCCCTCCCATCAACCCATGGTTCGTCCTCATCCAAACCAAAAACCTGCTAAACCACCCCTCCTTATCACGTCCCAATTCCCCTCCCTCCCCTTTCCCAAAATACTCCTCCCCCTTTCTCTCCTTCCTCCAATATTCTCTCCACCTCACCCTTTCTAACCTCTTCCTTCTGCTCTCCCATTCTCCCCAACACAATATATCCCCCATCTCTCCCGAATCCTCTTCCCACACCGCTTCCTTAGCTAAACTATCCACCTCCTCATTCTCCACAATCCCTACATGTCCCGGCACCCATTCCAATATCACTTCCCAACCCTTATCCAACAACTTCTTTCCCAACCTCCTCACTCTTTGCTCCCCTTCCCCACAAAACCCTTTTCCTTTTCTCAACCTCCTTAAAACACCCACGTTGTCCACACCCACAACCAACCTCCTCATCTCTCCCCTATATCCTTCCACCACCCTCTTCATAGCTTCACCCACCCCCCACATCTTCCCTTCCCCTACCGTCAAACCCCAACCTCCTCCTACCCTCCATTCCCCACACTCCCCTCCCTTCTCCCACTACTTCCCCCCTATACCCATCCTCCCACTCTCCTCCCTACTCGCATCCCTCAACACCACCAAAAATTTCTCATCCCTTTCTCCCCTCCCCTTCTCCCATTCCCTCTTCCTCCCCTCTTTACTCTCCCTCCCTATCTTCACCCTCTAATCTAAAACCCCTTCTCTTTCCTTCTCCACTTCCCACCATTCACCTTCCAACCTATGTTTCTTCGCCCCTCTCATCAATCTACCCACCAAACCCCCCTCATACACCCCACTCCCTTCCCCACTCCTCTTCCTCTACCTCTCCCCATAACTCTCTCCCTCCCCTCTCTTCAACAATCTCACACCCCACCTCTCCACCTTCTTGTCCAACTCATATTCTACCCTTTTCCACCCCAATTCTCCCAACATAGCATCAACCGGAGTTGACCTCACCGCTCCCAATATCCTCCTTAATCCCTTATTCAACCACTTCTGCAACACCTCCTTCATCTTATTTTGTCCATCCCAATACAGCTCCATCCCATACATTAAAACCTTCTCCACCACCGTCTTAAAAATCCTCCCTAAACACTTCCTTCTCATACCCTTCCCCTTATACCCCAACAACTTCAGCATCATCCTCCACCTTATCTCCGCCCTCCTTATCCTCTCCCTAACATGACTCTCCCACCCTCCATCACTCTGAATCCATACCCCTAACACCCTTATATCCCACTTCATCTCCACCACCTTCCCCATCCACTCTATATTCTCCACCTCCTCCCCCGCCCCTTTATCCATCCAAACTCCCTCCAAATTCAACACCTGCACATCCACCTCCCACTCCCTCAAACCTTCTTCCAGCTCCTCACCCATCTCCTTCACCCTCCTTTTAATCATTTCCCTATCCTTCCCCACCACCATAAAATCCACATCATCCACCACCGCTACCATGCTCACCCCCTCCAAACCCCTCTTCTCCACCTTCTCCAAAACCGCTCCCAACAAAAACATAAACAATACCGGACTCAAAGGAGACCCCTGTACCGTTCCTCCCTTCATCTTCACTTCCTCTCCCATCCTGCTCCCAATTTTCACCCTCACCACTCTCTCTCTCAAAAAAGAACTAACCCACTTCCTCAAATACATATCCACCCCCACCTCTCCCAACCTCTTATCCATCTTCCTCACTCCCACATTCTCATAACCACCCATCACATCCATACACAACAACACCCCCTCCCTTCCTCCCTCCTCCCACTTCCTATACAAACTCCCCACTGCCTCCATACTGCTCCTATACCTTCTCGCTCCATACTGACTATCCCTCGTACCCCTCTGTACCCACTTTTCCATTCTCATTACCACCAGTCTCTTCAACCCTTTCCCTATCACATCCAATAAATTAATAACCCTATAACTATTCGGCTTTGAATAATCAGGCTTATTAGGCTTCCTCATCACTATACCCACCCTCCTCCTCCACCTCTTACACACGTATCCCAATTCCAAACTCCTCCTATAAATACCCATCAACACCTTCTTTCCCCCTTCCCAATCCCACAACAATTTTAATACCATCCCTCCCAAACCATTTTCCCCCGGCGCCTTTCTATCCTTCTGCTTCCTCACCACTTCTTCCACCTCCTCCTCCGTCACATCCTCCCCTATGTCCCAAACTCCTCCCTCCTCCTCCTGCAACAACTCTTCCCTCTTACCCAAACCCCTTACTATCTCCCTTCCCTTATCCCCATCCTCTTCATACCACCTCCCATCCACTCCCTTTATCGGTGGCAAATCCACTATAAAGTCCCTATCCGTCTTTATCCACCTAAAACTCTCATTCACATCCAAACCCTCCAAAAACTCACACCAATGATTCCCCTTCACCTCCCTCACTTTCTCCCTCCATTCCCTCCTCTTCTCTCTCACCCTCTCTCTTCCCTCCGACCTATCCCCCCTTTCCCAACTCTTCTCAACCTCCCTCACCTCCAGATACTTCTTCTCCACCTCCTTATTCCACCACTTCTTCCTTCCCGATTTCCAACCCCTATACTTCCTACCCAATTCCACCAATTTACCCAACTCCTCCTGTACCCTTTCAACCACATCCTCCAATCCAGCCCTATCCTTCCCACCCAAACCTTCCCCCATTCCATCCCAATCCACCTCTCGCCCTCTCTCCTTCACCACTTCCCAATTCACCCCCCATTTCTCTCTTTTCTTTCACCACCTCCCATCCCAGCATCCTAACATCCACTTCCAACACCTTGTGATCCATCCCTACCCCCCCTTCCCTAATTCTCCCTTCCATTTCTATACCCCCCACTCCCACACCAATATCTATTACCCCATCCCCTTCCCCCCTCCTCTCCCCCACCCTTGTCACCACCCCCTCGGCGTCCCCAACTCAAAACCCCATTCATCCATCCAACCTTCTATTATCCTTCCCCCAACATCGCTCCTTATCCCATCCCCACCCCACCTTTCACTCCTCGCATTCACATCTCCCATCACCACCACATTTCCATCCCCCCCCATAAACTTAAACCTTCTATGCTCTCCTTTCTCCATATACACACTCCACACCGCCACCTTGCTTCCCTCCCCAAC
>Ga0307517_10002113_pt1 | contig 32343 bp, 31 predicted proteins | sample 23_EM_MG_FD_194515 | JGI IMG/M metagenome (GOLD analysis project Ga0307517, IMG submission 194515) | Populus trichocarpa ectomycorrhiza microbial communities from riparian zone in the Pacific Northwest, United States - 23_EM | ecosystem: Host-associated > Plants > Roots > Unclassified | place... | reverse complement strand
GCCTCACCGGGCTGATGACGGAGGCCGGGATCGTGGTCGGTGACGTCACCCCCGTCAACCCCTACCTGCACGCGCTGTACGGCGTGGTCGGGTCCTGAGAGGCGGGTCGGCGGCCGGTGGCGGCCGAGGGGGATCACCCCTCCTCGGCCGCCACCATGCCGCCGACCAGCGCCGTCGTATGGCCCGCCGCCCGGAACGCCGGATGGGCGAGCACCGTACGGAGGAAGTCCCCCGTCGTGGCGACGCCCTCGCCCGTCACCCGGAACTCCTCCAGCGCCCGGTCCGCCCGCGCGAGCGCGCGCTCGCGGTCGGGCGCCCACGCGCACACCTTCGCGAGCAGCGAGTCGTAGTCGGGCCCGATCCGCCATCCGGTGAACGCGTGGGTGTCGACGCGTACGAAGGGACCGCCCGGCGGGATGAACTCGGTGAGAAGCCCGGGCGTGGGAGCGAAGTCCCGGCCCGGGTCCTCCGCGTTGACGCGGCATTCGATGGCGACGCCGCGCGGGCGGATGTCGTCCTGGCCGAAGGAGAGCGGGAGGCCGGCGGCGATGAGGATCTGCTCGCGGACGAGGTCGATGCCGGTGACGAGTTCGGTCACGGGGTGTTCGACCTGGAGGCGGCAGTTGACCTCCATGAGGTGGAAGTCGTGCTCAGGGGCCGGGGAGACCACGAATTCGAAGGTCCCCGCGCCTTCGTAGCCCACGGCGAGCGCGCCGCGCACCGCGGCCTCGCACATGGCGGTACGCAGCCGGGGCGGCAGGTTGGGCGCGGGGGACTCCTCGATGAGCTTCTGGTGGCGGCGCTGGACGGAGCAGTCGCGCTCGCCGAGATGGACGGCGGCGCCGTGGGCGTCGCAGAGCACCTGGACCTCGATGTGGCGGGCGTTCTCGACGTAGCGCTCCAGGTAGAGCCGGTCGTCGCCGAAGACGGCGTGCGCGTGCGCTCGGGTTGCGGCGTAGGCGCTGAGCAGGTCGTCGGGGTCGCGTACGACGGCCATGCCGCGGCCTCCGCCGCCCGCGACGGCCTTGAGGATGACGGGGTAGCCGGTCTGCTGGGCGGTCTCCTTCGCGTCGGCGGGGGAGGAGAGCGGGCCCGCCGAGCCGGGCAGGACGGGGAGGCTTGCGGCGGCCATGAGGGCACGGCAGGCGGCCTTGTCGCCCAGCCGGGCGATGACGGAAGGGGTGGGGCCGATGAAGGTGATGCCGTTCGAGGCGCAGACCTCGGCGAAGTCGGCGTCCTCGGACAAGAAGCCGTAGCCGGGGTGGATGGCCTGCGCGCCGGTGCGGCGGGCGGCCTCGATCAGGGCGGGGATGCTGAGGTAGCTGGCCTTGGCCGGGGGCGGGCCGATGTGCACGGACTCGTCGGCCAGGCGTACGACCGCCGAGTCGCGGTCGGCCGTGGAGTGGACGGCGACGGTGCGGATGCCCAGCTCCCGGCAGGTCCGGGCGACGCGGAGGGCGATCTCGCCCCGGTTGGCGATCAGGACGGTGGAGAACACGGCGGTCACCCCTCGGCGTTCGGCTCAAGCGGCTCAAGCGGTTCAAGGACGATGAGCCGCTGCTGGTATTCGACGGGGTGCGCGTCGGGCACGAGGATCTCCACCACCCGCCCCGCGCGGTCGGCCTCGATCGTGCTCATCATCTTCATGACCTCCAGTACGCCCACCGGCTGGCCGGGGCGGACGAGGTCCCCGACGGCCACGTACGGGGGCGCCCCGGGCTCGGGGGAGTGGTAGAAGGTGCCGACGGTCGGGGCGCAGAGGCAGTGTCCGGTGGGCGGCGGTGCGGATGCGGATGCGGCTGTGGGTGTGGGTGCCGGCGCCGCGGGTGTGCTTGGACGCTCTTCCTGCGGCCACTCGATCTCGACGGAGATCTGCCCGTGCTGCAGCTTGATGCGCTGCGGTGGCTTCGGCGCGGACTTCGCGAGCTCTGTCGCGCTCCGGCAGACCGAGTCCAGGGTGGATTGAGCGGTGGGAAGGGAGGGGCGGGCGTCGCCGTTGAGGGCTTTCGGCGGGACGCGGTCCGTCTTCTTGTCGCTGTTGATCGTCATGGTGCTTCCTCTAGTCCGAAGCGGTGGAATCGGTCCTGGCGCTCGCCCAGCAGCCGTTCTGGCCCGTACGGGAGCAGCTCCTCGAACGCCGCCGTCACCGCCTCGCCCAGCAGCGTCGCCGCCGCCGCGTGGTCGGTGTGCGCGCCGCCGGGCGGCTCGGGGACCACGCCGTCGACGATGCCGAGGCGGGCCAGGTCTGCGGCGGTCATGCGCAGCGCGGCCGCCGCGGTGGGGGCGGCGGTTGGGTCCTTCCACAAAATCGCGGCGCAGCCTTCCGGGCTGATCACCGAGTAGACGCCGTTCTCGCTGATCAGCACCCGGTCGGCCACCGCGAGGGCCAGGGCGCCTCCGCTGCCGCCCTCGCCCGTGATCACGGCCACCACGGGAACGGGCAGCTGGGACATCAGGCGCAGGTTCTCCGCGATGGCGTACGCCTGCCCGCCCGCCTCGGCCTCCGGGCCCGGGTTCGCCCCCGGCGTGTCGATCAGCGTCAGGAGCGGCAGCCCCAGCTTGGCCGCCATGCGCATGAGGCGCGCGGCCTTGCGGTAACCGGGCGGCGTGGCCATCCCGAAGTGATGGCCCTGGCGGGCGGCGAGGCCGGGGCCGCCCTTGTGGTGGCCGATGAACATCAGGGGGCTGCCGCTGCGGGTGAGGCGGGCGGGGCCGCCGAGTATCGCCGGGCAGTCGCCGGTCAGGCGGTCGCCGTGCAGGGGCTGGAAGTCCTCCAGGATGTGCGCGGCGTAGTCGGCGGCGGTAGGCCGGTCCGGGTGCCGCGCGAGGCGTACGGCCTGCCACGCCGTGTCGCCAGGTACCGGTTTGTGGGCAGGCGTTCCGCACGGCGGAACGGGTGGGCACAAACCGGCCACGGACCCGCTGGTGTCATCGCACCCCGGACGGGCTGAATTCCGCAGCAGACGCCCGAGCGTGGCCCGCAACGCCGCACGCGGGACTACGTCGTCGAGCAGCCCTCGCCCCAGCAGGAACTCCGCCGTCTGGAATCCCTCGGGCAGGGACTGCCGGGTCGTCTGCTCGATGACCCGGGGCCCGGCGAAGCCGAGCCGCGCGCCGGGCTCGGCGAGGAGGACGTCCGGGAGGGTGGCGAAGGAGGCGGCGACGCCGCCGTAGGTGGGGTCGGTGATGAGGGAGACCGTGAGGAGGCCGGCGGCGTCGAGGTCGGCGAGGGCCTGGGCGGTTTTGGCCATCTGCATGAGGGAGAGGGCGCCCTCCTGCATGCGCGCGCCGCCAGACGCGGTGACGAGGAGCAGCGGAAGCCGCATGCGCAGGGCGGCATGCGCGGCGGCCTCCACCTGGGCGCCGACGGCGCAGCCGAGGCTGCCGCCGAGGAAGCGGAAGTCCATGGCGGCGACGACAACCGGCTGTTGCTCGATGGCGCCGTGCGCGCAGAGCACGGCCTCGTCGAGCCCGGTCGCGGCGCGGGCCGCCCGCAGCCGTTCCACGTACGGCTTGGTGTCGGTGAAGCCGAGCGGATCCCGCAGGGGTTCCAGGGCGCGGGTGAGCGGGACCGCCGACCCGGGGTCCAGGAGCTGCGCCAGCCGCTGCGCGGCGGTGAGGCGGGCGTGGGCGCCGCAGTCGGGGCAGACCCGCAGCGCGCGGGCGAAGCGCCTGCCGTAGAGGAGGGCGGCGCAGCGCTCGCAGCGCACCCACTCGGGGTCGGCCGGATCAGCGGCGGCGGGCGGCCGTTCGTCGGTGATCGCCATCAGTCATCGCGCTCCCAGCGGTAGAACTCCACGGCCATGGCGTCCTTGGGCTCGCGCCAGGTGGCGGGGTCGTAGGGCTGGACGAAGGCGGCGAGGCGGTCGCTGATGTCGCGGAAGGCGGGGTGGCCGGCGTGGCGGGCGACTTCCGGGCCGGGCGGCTGGTCGGCCTCGACGAGGTGGACGTAGACATCGCCGAACTGGAAGAGGCTGCGGCCGCGGACGCCGATGAGGCCGGGCAGTTCGCCCTGGTCGGAGTCGGCGAAGACCTCGGCGATCCGGGCCGCGGACTCGGGCTGCATGCGCGCGATGATCAACGTGCGGTGCGAAAGCGTGCGGTGCGAATGCGTGTGCTGCGAAGGGGAGGTCATATGACACCCGCCTTCAGCGACGCGTTGACGACATCCATGAAGGCCCCCGGCGTCTTGCAGGAGTCGGCCTCGCCGGCGATCGTGACACCCCGGCGGTTCTCCAGTTCGGCGACGATGCCGAGCACGCCGAGGGAGTCGAGACCGTAGTCGGCGAAGGGCGTGTCGGGGCCGGCGGCGAGCCGCTCGGGGTCCGCGGTGATGCCCGCGCTGGACTTCATGAGGGCGGCAAGCTCGTCGTAGGTCAGTTCGTTGCTGATCTCGGTGCTCATTTTGTGTACTCCTTCACTACAAGGGCCGCGTTGGAGCCCATGAGGCCGCGGCTGAGGACCAGCGCGGCACGCAGTCGGCCCACCGCGCGGGCGCGGCCGGTGACCAGGTCGATGCCGAGGTCGTCGAGGACCTCGGTGACCTGCGGGGTGGGGGGTACGGTGCCGTGCTCCAGGGCGAGCACGGCGGCCGCGGTGTCGAGCACGGACCCGCCGCAGTAGGCGCGGCCTGTGCCGGTCTTGGGGGCGGTGACGGGGACGCCGCGGGGGCCGAAGACGGCGGCGATCGCCTCCGCCTCGGCGCGGTCGGCGTCGGGGGTGCCCATGGCGTCGGCGAAGACGACATCGATGTCGGACGGCGCCAGCCCGGCTTCCTCCAGGGCGCCGCCGATCGCGCGGACGAGGCCTTCCCGGGACTCCGCCCAGCGCGAGGCCCCGGTGAAGGTGGCGGCGTGCCCGGCGATGACGGCCCGGGGCCGCGCGCCACGCGCAAGGGCGTGTTCGGCGTCCTCGACGACGAGCATGGCGCCGCCCTCGGCCGGAGAGAAGCCGCATGCGCGTGCCGTGAAAGGCTGGTAGGCCCGTTCGGGGTCCGCCGCGAGGCTCAGCTCCGCGTACCCGAGCTGGCACACCCCCGAGTACGGCGCGAGCGGGGCCTCGGCGGCGCCGACGACGACCGCGCGGGTGCCGGTGTCGGGGCGGGCGAGGGTGCGGCAGGCGTGGCCGATGGCGTCCAGGCCGCCGGCCTCGTCGCTGGCGACGACCCCGCAGGGGCCCTTGAAGCCGCCGCGGATGGAGATCTGGCCGGTGCTGGCTGCGTAGAACCAGGCGATGGACTGGTACGGGCCCACATAGTGCGGCCCCTGCCCCCACAGCCGTTGCAGTTCTCGCTGGCCGAACTCGCCGCCGCCCGAGCCGGCGGCGGTGACGACGCCGACGGCGAAGGGGTCGTCAGGATCGGCCGTCAGGCGGGCGTCGGCCAGCGCCAGGTCGGCCGCCGCCATGGCGAAGTGCGTGAAGCGGTCGGTCTGGACGACGAAGCGCTCCTCGATGGCGGCCGTGGCGTCGAAGCCGCGCACCTCGCCCGCGATGCGCAGCGGCAGGTCCAGGCAGCCCTCGCGGGTGACCCGGTCCAGGACGCTGACGCCTTCGCGGGTGGCCTTCCAGAAGGCGTCGGTGCCGATGCCGTTCGGGGCTACGACCCCGATTCCGGTGATCACACTGGTCATGACCGGCTGCCCTCCGCTCGGTTCAGTACGACGGCGGACTGGAAGCCGCCGAAGCCGCTGCCCACCGACAGCACCGTCCGCAGCCGCGCCTCGCGGGCCGTGCGCGGGACGTAGTCCAGGTCGCACTCCGGGTCCGGGGTCTCGTAGTTGGCGGTGGGCGGGACCACGCCGTGCGCGAGCGCGAGCGTGCAGGCGGCCAGTTCGATCGCCCCGATCGCGCCCAGGGAATGGCCGACCATGGACTTGATGGAGCTCATGGGCGTCGCGTAGGCGTGCGCGCCGAGCGAGCGCTTGACGGCGGCCGTCTCGTGGCGGTCGTTCTGCTTGGTGCCGGAGCCGTGGGCGTTGACGTAGTCGATGCCGCTGGCGTCGAGGCGGGCATGCGCCAGGGCGCGGTCGATGGCCTCGGACATCTCCATGCCCTCGGTCGTCAGACCGGTCATGTGGTACGCGTTGCCGTACGTGGCGTAGCCCCTGACCTCGCAGTAGACCGGGGCGCCGCGGGCCCTTGCGTGCTCCAGGTCCTCCAGTACGAGGACCGCGCCGCCCTCGCCCATGACGAAGCCGTCGCGGTTGGCGTCGAAGGGGCGGGAGGCGTGGGCGGGGTCGTCGTTGTTGGCGGAGGTGGCCTTGATGGCGTCGAAGCAGGCCACCGTGATCGGGGATATCGGCGAGTCCGACGCGCCCGCCAGGACGATGTCGGCGCGGCCCTCCTCGATCGCGTGGAAGGCGTAGCCGACCGCGTCCAGGCCCGAGGTGCAGCCGGTGGAGACGGTCTGCACGGGGCCGCGGGCACCGTGCCGCTCCGCTATCTCGGAGGCCAGCGCGCTGGGCGCGAAGGCCCGGTGCAGGTGCGGGTCGGCCTGGCGGTGGTCGACGTCCCAGCGGGCACCGTGCTCGCTGACGAGCACGTAGTCCCGCTCCAGGCGGGTGGTGCCGCCGACCGCGGTGCCCAGCGAGACGCCGATCCGCCAGGGGTCCTCGCGGTCCAGGTCGAGCCCGGAGTCGCGGACCGCCTCGTCGGCGGCCGCGAGCGCGAACTGGACGTAGCGGTCCGCGCGTTGTGCGTCGGCCGGGGTGAGTCCGGCCGCCGCCGGGTCGAAGTCGCACTCGGCGGCGATCCGGGAGCGGAAGCCCGTGGGGTCGAAGAGGGTGATGCCACGGGTCGCCGTACGTCCGGCGGTCAGCAGCTCCCAGAAGGCGGGGACGCCCACCCCGCCGGGGGCGACGACACCGGCTCCGGTGACCGCCACCCGGCGTGTGGGGAACCGGGAAGTGCCGGCCCTGGAATTACTGGCCATGGGTTGCCTCCTCCAGCCGGTGTCCGCCGGTGCCGGGTGGCGCCTGTCGGCGCCGGCCCGTGGCGGCCGCCGGTGTCCGTCGGGTCGTTCCAAGGCGGATGTCAGGGGGGTTGGGCGGGTTTCGGGGCGGTGCGCGGGACGGGTTTCAGGGTGGTTCATCGATCGTCACCCCGCCGTTCCGGGCCGGTCAGTGCGGCGGCCCCGGCTGCCGGTGGCCGGCGGCCTCGTCCTCGGGGGCGCGGCGGTCGGTGACCATGCGCATGTCGTGGTCGGCCAGGAACCGCTTGATCCCCTGCTCGTCCGCCAGGTTCACGGTCTCGTCCAGCAGGCGGCCGAGCGTGCCCGCCTTGTGCGGCCCGGCGGCGGCCACGGCGGCCAGCGGCGCTTCCTCAAGCGGCACGCGCAGGTCGACCAGCCGTACGACGAGGTCCTCGCGCAGGAAGACCGTGCTGCCCGCCACCGGGCTCGCCGGGTCGTCCGACGCGCTCTCGTCCTGCCGGGCCAGCAGCCTGGCCAGCGCCTGGCCGCAGCCGTCCTTCGCCGGGTAGAACAACGCGTGCCTGCGCAAGGGCTCTACGGATTCCCGGCGCGCCGCCACATGGTGCACGGCCGGCAGCGCGGCCCGCGCGAAGAACTCCCGCGCCGAGTGCGGGTCGCTCAGGTCCCGGTCCACCTCCAGGTACGGGTTGATGGCCTCCTCGACCGCCCGCACCTCCGGCTGCACCGCGACGTGCCGCAGCGCCTTCACCAGCTCGCCGCGCACCTCCACGGCCCGTACGACGCGGTTGCCGTGCATGAACAAGGACGTCCTGCGCAGCGAGGTCGTGTCGTCGACCCGCGCCTGCGGCGATGTGTAGCCGGCCAGGATCTCCGCGACCTTCGCCTCGCTGCCCGGCTTCACGGTGAAGGTGATCGCGTGCCGGACCACCCCGTCGCCGATGCGCGGCGCGGACTGCAGGTCACCGGTCCGTGCGCCGCCGCGTACGCGCGTCTCGCGCAGGACGCCGAAGCGCAGGGAACGCGTGTCGCGCACGCAGCCGTGCAGCGGCTCGACCATCTCCAGATGCGCCGGGCTGTCCACCCACGCGAGGAAGGTCAGCGCGCTCTCCCACTCGCTGGTGATCAGCCACTGCGAGGGGTTCTCGATGGACTGGCACAACTGGTCGCTGATATGCCCGGGAACGGCTGCCACACGGTTGCACATCTGGTCGTACGCTTCGAGCAGCCGCTGCTCGGCGCCGTCCTCGACCTCCAGCAGCAGAACGACACGGGTACGGGAACCGTCCAGCGCGGACTGCGAGACCTTTTCGACCGGCGGAGTCATGGTGCACCTCATCCTTACGTGGTTCTGACGAGCGTGTCCGTCGTCCACTGATCGTGGTTCGGTAAGCCGGATGGGGCGAGATATGTGATCCGCTCGGGTGAATGACGAAAATGTTGCCCCCGCATCGGGCATTGAGCTGGCTATGACCACACAGGCCGACGACCGGGTTCCGGTCCTCATCGTGGGCGGCTCCCTCGTCGGGCTCTCCGCCTCCCTCTTCCTCGCCCGCCTCGGCGTGCCCCACCTTCTCGTCGAGAAGCATCCGGGCACCTCCATCCACCCCCGCGGCCGCGGCAACAACCTGCGCACCATGGAGCTGTTCCGCACGGCCGGCGCCGAGCCGCTGATCCGCGAGGCCGCCTCGGTCCTGGCCGGCAACCACGGCATCCTGCAGGCCGCCTCGCTGGTCGACCCCGAGGCGGAGTGGCTGTTCCGCGAGATCGACCCGGGCGGCAAGCTGTCCCGGATCAGCCCGTCCGGGTGGTGCCTGTGCAGTCAGAACGACCTGGAGCCGGTGCTGCTGGCGTACGCGCGTGAGCTGGGCGGCGACATCCGCTTCTCCACGGAGCTGCTCGGCTTCGAGGAGTCCGACGACGGTGTCGTGGCGCAACTGCTGGACCGCGAGAGCGGCGAGCGGCGGACGGTCGTCGCCGACTACCTGATCGCCGCCGACGGCCCGCGCAGCCCCGTACGCGAGGCCCTGCGGATCGGCCAGACCGGGCGCGGCGAGCTCTTCCACAACGTCAGCGTCACCTTCCGCGCCAAGCGGCTCGCCGAGGCGGTCGGCGACCGGCTGTTCATCGCCTGCTACCTCACCGACCCGGCGGCCGACGGCGTCCTGCTGCCCGTCGACAACGTCGAGAACTGGGTCTTCCACGCCCCCTGGCACCCCGAACAGGGTGAAGCCCTGGAGGACTTCACCGACGAGCGCTGCGCCGCCCACATCCGCGCCGCCGTCGGCCTGCCCGAGCTGGAGGTCGAGATCACCGGCAAGGCCCCCTGGCACGCCGCCGAGCGCGTCGCCGACCGCTACGGGGCAGGCCGGGTCCTGCTCGCCGGCGACTCCGCCCACGAGATGTCCCCGACCGGCGCCTTCGGCTCCAACACCGGCATCCAGGACGCGCACAACCTCGCCTGGAAGCTCGCCGCCGTGCTGGGCGGCTGGGCCGGACCCGCGCTCCTGGACACGTACGAGCAGGAGCGCCGCCCCGTCGCCGTCGCGACCGGCGAGCGGGCCTCCGCCCGCTCCGCCGAGCACCGCCACCCCGGCTACGCCCCGCCGCCCACCGGGGGCCCGCAGAAGAACGTCATGGCCGTCGCCCTCGGCTACCGCTACCCCGACGGCGCCGTCGTCGGCGCCGACCCCGGCCTCCCCGTCGTCCCCGAGTCCTTCCGCCCCACCGGCGAGCCCGGCACCCGCGCGCCCCACGTCTGGGTCACCGACGCCGGCGGCGTCCGCCGCTCCACCCTCGACCTCTACGAGCGCGCCCCCGTCCTCCTCGTCGGCACCGGTGACGCGGGCGCCGACTGGCACACGGCGGCACGGGCCGCCGCGGACCGGCTGGGCGTGCCGCTGGCCGTGTACCGGGTCGGCTTCGGCACCGACGCCCACCTCGTCCCCGAGCCCGAGGCCGACTGGGCCGCGCTCCACGGCGTCGCTGACACCGGAGCCGTCCTGGTCCGCCCTGACGGCTTCGTCGCCTGGCGTGCGGCCGAGCTTCCCTCGGACCCGGAGGGCTGGCTGGTGGACGTGCTGGGGGCGGTGCTGCGGCTGGCGTGACGGGGCCCCGAACGCCCTGCGGGCGTGTCCTCAAACGCCGGACGGGCTGATTTCAGCCCACGTACGACAGGAAGTCGGCCACCCCGCTCGCCACATCCTCCGCTGTCCACTCCAGCGCGGACGCAGCGACCGTCATTTCCGTGAGCGCGAGCCCCGGCAGGTCCGAGTCGTACCACTTCCCGAAGACGGCCGTCTTCGTCTCCTCGGCCTGCCGGACCCCGGCCTCGTTCAGCGTCTCCGCAGATCCGGCCAGCCAGACCTGGAACTGGTGGGTGTACGGGGTCTCGGGGTTCACGCGGTGGAAGGGCACGGACCCTCGTAGCGCGTCCCCCAGGGCGGCCGCGACGAGCTTGGCGTGGGCGACGTACTGCGGGAGGCGGGGCAGTTCGTGGTCGAGCCCGTGGAGGGCGGAGAGCGCGGCGGGCCACTGCTGGAAGAGCAGGCCCCCGTAGCGGTGCCGCCAGGCTTTCGCCTCGGCGATGAAGTCGGCGGGGCCGCAGAGAGCCGCGCCGGAGATGCCCTCAAGGGATTTGTAGAAGGAGACGTAGACGCTGTCGGCGAGGGCGGCGATCTCGGGCAGGGAGTGGCCGAAGTGCGGCGGGCACTCCCACAGCCGGGCGCCGTCGAAGTGGACGACCGCGTCGCGCTCGCGGGCGGCGGCGACGGTGGCGGTCAGGCCGTCCCAGGTGGGCAGGATGAAACCCGCTTCGCGCAGGGGCAGTTCGAGCATCAGGGTGCCGAAGGGCTCGTCGAGGTCGCGGATCTCGTCCGCGTCGGGGAGCCGCCGCTTGGTGGTGGGGTGCACCGTGCGCAGGCCGGTGAGGGCGGAGAGCGCGGCGCGCTCGTGCGTTTCGGGGTGGGCGAGGGGGTGGAGCGCGACCGTGGGGTTGCCGGTGCGGCCGGCCCAGCAGCGCAGGGCGACCTGCTGGGCCATGGTGCCGGTGGGGAAGAAGGCGGCGTCCTGCGTGCCGAGCAGCTCGGCGACCCGCCGTTCCAGCTCGGTGACGACCCCGTCCCCGTAGAAGTCCGTGGGTCCGTCCAGGCCTTCGTACGCGGTGAGCGGGGCGAGCCGCTCGCGCATCGACCTGGGCCTGCCGTAGGACAGCACGCGGTCGCAGTCGCGCAGGGCGGCCAGCCAGCGCGCCTTGAACTCTTCCTCGTTGTCCATGCTCAACCCCTCATGCCCAGTCCTTGCCGGATCGGCCGCGCTTGGTGTCGGCGCGGCGCTTCTTGTGCTGCAGGCGGCGCTCGTTGATGCCCCGGGGGATACGGGTCGTGCGGCGCGCCTTCGGCGGGGGCGCGGTGGCCTCCGCCAGCAGGGACGCGAGGCGGGCGGACGCGGTCTCGCGGTTGCGCCACTGGGAGCGGTGCTCGGAGGCGCGTACGGAGACGAAGCCGCCGACGAGGCGGGAGGCGAGCGCGGCGAGAGCGCGCTCCTTCCACACCGGTGGGAGGCAATCGGTGTTCGCGAGGTCGAAGCGGAGCTCGACCTGGCTGTCGGTGGTGTTGACGTGCTGACCGCCGGGCCCTGAGGACCGCGAGAAACGCCACAGGAGCTCGGCCTCCGGGACGGAGACCGAACCGCGGATGAGAAGGGGCCCGGACATGTGTCCCATGATCCCGGTTCGGGGCCCCACGCGTCACACGGTTTTTGGCCGTGTGTCTGTGTAACGGAACCATGCGGTGCCCTGACCGCGTTAGGGCGGGTAAAGGTAGCGTCGGTCGCAACAACCGGCATCACGGAGGGGCATTCCCATGGCTGTAAGCCTGTCCAAGGGCGGCAACGTCTCGCTCACCAAGGAAGCACCGGGCCTGACGGCCGTCACGGTCGGCCTCGGCTGGGACGTCCGCACCACCACGGGCACCGACTTCGACCTGGACGCGAGTGCGATCGCGCTCAACCAGACCGGCAAGGTCTACTCGGACGGCCACTTCGTCTTCTTCAACAACAAGACCTCCCCGGACCAGACCATCGTCCACACCGGCGACAACCGCACCGGCGAGGGCGCGGGCGACGACGAGGCGATCAACGTCAACCTGGCCGGCCTCCCCGCCGACATCGACAAGATCGTCTTCCCGGTCTCCATCTACGACGGCGAGACCCGCAGCCAGAACTTCGGCCAGGTGCGCAACGCGTACATCCGCATCATCAACCAGGCCGGCGGCGCCGAGATCGCCCGCTACGACCTCAGCGAGGACGCCGCCACCGAGACCGCCATGGTCTTCGGCGAGCTCTACCGCAACGGCGCGGAGTGGAAGTTCCGCGCGGTCGGCCAGGGCTACGCGTCCGGCCTGGTCGGCATCGCGACCGACTTCGGTGTGAACCTCTGACGTAAGCGCTCGTCCAGGCAGGCCCCGGTCCATGCGGTACGGACCGGGGCCTGCCGCCTTCCATGACACCATCGACGACGTGATCGATATCGGCTACTCGCTCTCCCGCCGCTTCCCGGACCCGCCCCAGACGGACTACCGCACCGCGAACACGCACGCGCTGCGCCACGACCTCTTCTGCGGCGACGTCTACCTGGCGGACGTGAAGGCCGACCGCGAGCTGTCCACAGCCTGGGGATGGGTCCCGGTGCTGGACTTCGCCTGGGCGCTGTGCGACATCGTCGAGCTGATCGACCGCGACCCGAGGGGCAGCCGCGCCGCTCGGCCGCAGTACGCCGAGCTGGACTTCACCGAGTCCGCCGACCGGCTGCGCTTCGAGCGCCGCTTCGGCTGGGTGGACGTCACCGCGGACTGGGCGCCGGACGATCCGCCGCTCACGTTCAACCACACGCAGCTGCGCCGCGAGGCGCGCGACTTCCTTCAGGACCTGGTCGCGGATCTGTCGGACACCCACGACGGGCTCGACGCGAATCCGGTGATCTGGGAGCTGCTGACGCGCTTCCCGCGGCTGTGACCGGAGACCCCGAACTGCGGTGGGCGGTTTCCACAGCGGTGGCACAGCTTCCGCCGCTACGCTCCCGCCCATGTCGCTCGCCAACGCCGCCGTACAAGCGATCGTCGAGGAAGTCGAGTTGCCGGGTGTACCCGGACGCGACCCCGATCCGGATCCCGGCGACGCGCGCTGGGCGGCCAAGTCGCTGCTGCCCGGCTTCGAGGCGATGGCCGACGCCGCCCGCCGCATCGGCGCGCCCACCATAGAGCTGCGCGAGGAGCTCGGCGCGATCGGCCGCAGCACCGAGTGGACGGCGACCCGCGCCGGCTGCGGCGTACGCATCCACCGGGGCGCCACGTGGGCCGTAGGCCTCCTCGTGGCCGCCGCCGCGCTGGAACTCCCGCAGGCGGACGCCCACACGATCCTTGCCTCCGCCAAGCGCCTGGGAGGCCTACGGGACCGCCGTGCCCCGCTGCGCCCCTCGCGCGGCTCGGCCGCCTCCACCACGTACGGCGCGGCCGGCGCGCGCGGCGAGGCGCGGGCCGGCTTCCCCCATGTGAAGCGGGCGCTGGCCGCGCTGCGCACGTCGCGCCATGCCGGGTCCGATGAGCCGGTGGCCAGGCTGGACGCGTTACTGGCGATCATGTCCTCGCTCCAGGACACGACTCTGCTGCACGCCGCCGGACCGGCCGTGCTCCGGATGCTCAAGCAGCACGCCGCCGAGGCCGTCGAGGCCGGCGGCGCCGCCACGGCCGAAGGGAGGGCCATCCTCGCCACCCTGGACGGCGAACTGCGCGAGCGCGGCCTCACCGCCGCAGGCAGTTCGTCACTGCTCGCGGCGACCTTCTTCCTGGACGGCCTGCGCGTGCCGGTTCCGCGCTGAGCAGTCGCTGAGCAGTAAGGGGCGAGCGACGGGCTGAATTCAGCCCGTCCGGCGATTGAGGACGGAACCGGAAGTCGGACGGCCCCGCTGAACCACTCCGGTCACCGCGTCAGCTCCCGCTGCCCGCCCGCACCAGCCCCGTCTCGTACGCCAGGACCACCGCCTGCACGCGGTCCCGCAGGTCGAGCTTGGTGAGGATGCGGCCGACGTGGGTCTTGACGGTGGCCTCGGACAGGACCAGCTTGCGCGCGATCTCGCCGTTCGACAGGCCCTGGGCGACGAGCAGCAGCACTTCCCGCTCGCGCTCGGTCAGCCGGTCGATGCCGTCCGCGCCGGGCGTGGTGGAGGAGCTGGGCAGCATGGGGGTGAAGCGGTCGAGGAGGCGGCGGGTCGTGCTGGGGGCGACGACGGCGTCGCCGCTGTGGACGGAGCGGATCGCGGCGAGCAGTTCGCCGGGCGGGACGTCCTTGAGCATGAAGCCGCTGGCGCCGGCCTTGAGTGCGGAGAAGGCGTACTCGTCCAGGTCGAAGGTGGTCAGGATCAGCACGCGCGGGCCGCTCTCCCGGTCCTTGCCCTCGCCGCAGATCTGCCGGGTCGCCTCGACCCCGTCCATCCTCGGCATGCGCACATCCATCAGCACCACGTCCACCTTGGTGGCCCGCAGCACCTCCACGGCCTCCGCGCCGTCGCCCGCCTCTGCGACGACCTCCATGTCGGGCTGAGCCTGCAGCACCATGCGGAAGCCGGTGCGCAGCAGCGCCTGGTCGTCGACGAGCATTATGCGGATCGCCATGGTGCTCAGATCCTCTTTCCTCAGGGGTGGGCTCAGGGGTGGGCTAACGGGTGGTCTTGACGGGAAGTACGGCGCTGATCCGGAAGCCCCCGCCCGGCCGTGGCCCGGCGTCCAGTGTTCCGCTGACCATGCCGACGCGCTCGCGCATGCCGATCAGCCCCTGGCCGAGGCCGTCCTCCCCGCCGTCCTCGAACAGTTCGTGCTGCGCGCCGCGCCCGTCGTCCTCGATCAGCAGCCCCAGCTCGCTGTCGCCGAAGGAGAGCCGTACGGTGGCGCTCGCCTCCGGGCCGCCGTGCTTGCGCGTGTTGGTCAGTGCTTCCTGCACGATCCGGTACGCGGTGAGCTCCACCCCGCTGGGCAGCGGGCGCGCATCGCCCGCCACGTCGAACCGCACCGGCAGCCCGGCTCCCCGGACCTGCTCTATGAGGTCGGCGAGCTGGTCGACGCCGGGCTGGGGGACGTACTCCCCGCCCGCGTCGTCGTTGCTGCGCAGCAGGCCCAGCAGCCTGCGCATCTCGGCGAGCGCCTGCCGTCCGGTCGAGGAGATGGTCTCCAGGGCCTGCTTGGCCTGCTCGGGGGAGGCGTCCAGGACGTACGCGGCGCCGTCCGCCTGCACCACCATCACCGACACGTTGTGCGCGACGACATCGTGCAGCTCGCGGGCGATCCGGGCCCGCTCGGCCGCGACCGCCGCCTTGGACTGCGCCTCGCGCTCGCGCTGGAGGCGGGCGGCGCGCTCCTCAAGCTGGGCGTAGTACGCCCGCCGCGTGCGCAGGCTGTCCCCGATCACCCAGGCGAGTGCGAACGGGATGGTCAGGAAGACCATGGCGACGAGATTGCCCCAGTGCCCCTCGCCCTCGCTCGGCCAGCGCAGGGTCGCGATCGGGGAGGCGCACAGCCCGACGATGAGCGCCAGCCGGGAGGCCCAGCCGGACCCCTGCGCGGCGACGGTGTAGACGATCACGAGCATCGCGAAGTCGCCGGGGTTGATCGGGACGTCGGCGGCGATCTGGACCAGGCCCGTCACGATCGCGAGCAGCAGCATCCGGTCGGGCGCCCGGCGGCGCAGCGCGACGACCAGGGTCAGCGCGAAGGCGGCCGCGATGGCCACGCCGACCGGGGCGCCGGGCGAATTCAGCTCCTCCGACGTGATCCACAGGGCGGAGAGCCCGAGCAGCATGACGGCCCAGAAGCTGTCGACGCCGGTCGGATGCCTGCGGATAAAATCGTAGAGACGCTGCACGTAACCCAGCGTATGCACGCCGGACAGGTGCGGGAGTCAGCCAGCAGAGCGATCTGCCCTACTCCGCAGGGTGGAGCCGAGGGAACGGGCGTTCGGACAAGCTCCGGGGTTCAGCGGGGGTCAGCGGGGTTCAGCCCGCGCGCCGGTGGCTGCGGTTGCCGTTGGAGTTCCGGTTCTCGGGCCGGTTGTCGGGGCGTTTGCCGGACCGGCTGTCCGGCCCGCCCTCGCCGCGACGGTCGCTGCCGTCGTCCTCGTTGCGCGGGCGGCCGGCGGACCGGGAGCGCTTCTCGACGTACATGCGCTGGTCGGCGGATTTGAGGACCTCGTCGGCCGTCATGCCGCAGCCCGCCCAGCCGATGCCGAAGCTGGCCCCGACCTTGACCGACCGGCCGTCGACCCGGATGGGCGGGATGATCGCGTTGAGCAGGCGGTCCGCGAGATCGGCCGCGTCGTCACGCGCGAGCCCGTCCGCGAGGACCACGAACTCGTCGCCGCCGAGCCGGGCGACCGTGTCGCCGTCCCGCACGACGCTGGACAGCCGCCGGGCGACCTCGATGAGGACCGCGTCGCCCGTGTGGTGCCCGTGGCGGTCGTTGATCAGCTTGAAGCCGTCCAGGTCGCAGAAGAGCACCGCGAGCCCCTTGCCGCCGCTGTCGCCCCCGGCGGAGCTCTCCGGGGAGACGGCGTGGGTGTGGTGGTCCCGGCCGGCGAGCGGGGCGGCCATCTCGTCGGGGCCGTAGCCATAGCCGTAGCTGTACGCGTCCACGTGGTCGGAGGCCGCGGCGTCCTGCGGCTGGGAGCAGAGCCGGCCGGCCAGCCGCGTGCGCAGTTCGGCGCTGTTGGGCAGCCCGGTCAGCGAGTCGTGGCTGGCCCGGTGGGCCAGCGTCAGTTCGCGGCTCTTGCGCTCCTCGATGTCCTCGACGTGAGTGAGGAGGAAGCGCGGCCCGTCGGTGGTGTCGGCGACCACCGAGTTGCGCAGCGAGACCCACACGTACGTGCCGTCGCGCCGCGACAGGCGCAGCTCGGCCCGGCCGCCCTCGGCGCTGGTGCGCAGCAGCAGGCCGACGTCCTCCGGATGGACCAGGTCGGAGAAGGAGTACCTGCGCATGACGGCCGCCGGGCGGCCCAGCAGCCGGCACAGCGCGTCGTTGGCGCGTACGACCTTGCCGTGCTGGTCGCCGCCCATCTCGGCGATGGCCATGCCGCTGGGCGCGTACTCGAAGGCCTGCCGGAAGCTCTCCTCGCTGGCGCGCAGGGCCTGCTGCTCCCGCTCCAGGCGGACCAGGGCGCGCTGCATGTTGGCCCGCAGCCGCGCGTTGCTGATGGCGATGGCGGCCTGGAAGGCGTACATCTGCAGGGCCTCGCGGCCCCAGGGGCCGGGGTGGCGGCCGTTGGCGGGCTTGTCGACGGAGATGACGCCGATCAGCTCGCCGCCGCCGGCGGGGGAGGCGTACATCGGCGCGTAGAGCCGGTCGCCGGGGTGCCATTCGTCGGGAAAGCGGGGCGGCGGGCCCTCGGTGTACCACTGGGGCACGTCGTCGCCGTCCAGGACCCAGCCCTCGACGTGCGGTATGAAGCGCAGGGTGCCCCAGTGCTGGGCCATGTTGAGCCGGCGGTCCCAGGAAGTGCGGGAGCCGACCCGGCCGGCCATCAGCGCCTCGGCGGGAGCGCTGCCGGAGACGGCGGCGACGACGAGGTCTCCGTCCGCGCGGACGAGGTTGACCACCGCGATCTCGAAGCCGAGGCCCTTCACGACGCCGTCGGTCACGGCCTGGAGGGTGTCGGCGAGACTGCGCGCGGTGTTGAGCTCTGCCACGACCTGGTACACCTGCTGCAGGGTGGCGAGGCGGACATATGGCTCCGACTCGGTGTCCATCGCTCTCCCCGAGCCCTCGACAGCAACTCCTGAGACTGCTTGTGATGCTGATTGCAAGCTTCGCTTCCGGTTCTCATCGCAACTGAATCACAGCGAGCAGTTCGGCCGGTACACAGGGTCAACAATTCATGCCTGCTGTGACTCAAGTCACAGGCGTTTGTCATATCTTGACTACAGAGGGTGTAGCTTTACGGGTCGATCTCTTCACCTCCTGAACACAATTGATCGGTTCCGGCTGTGTAAAAGTCCGGGGAAGGTCGGGGTCCTAGGACTTCCTGCCGCCCGCTCTCGGTCCAGGGTCCGATGCGGCGGCCTCGGTGCCCCGGCTAGCGTTCCTGCCGTGTTCCAGCATCCTGAGACCGTGGACCGGTCCGCTCCCGCCACCCCGCCCGTCGACCCCGAGGCATTCCGCGCCGCGATGGCCCGCCTCGCGGCAGGCGTCGTCCTGGTGAGCGCCCACGACCCGGAGGACGGCCCGCGCGGCGAGGACGTCGGCATGACGGCCACCGCCTTCATGTCCGTGTCCCTCGAACCGCCCCTGGTGCTGGTCAGCCTGCGCGAGGGCTCGCGCATGGACGAGCTGCTGGAGCGGCAGGACCGGTGGGCGGTCTCCGTGCTGAGCGACAGCCAGCGGCACATCGCCGGGCGCTTCGCCATGCGCGGCCGGATCAGCGACCGGCTGCTCTTCGAGGACGTCGCCCACTACCCGGGCGAGCTGTCCGGGGCCCCGATACTCGGCGGGGCGCTCGCGGTCCTGGAGTGCGAGACCGAACAGCGGGTGCCGGCCGGGGACCACACCCTGGTCATCGGCCGCGTACTGAGCGCCCGGACGCCCAGCGCCGAGGGCGGCCCGCTGGCCTACTTCCAGGGGCGATACCGGTTCCTGGCGTAAAAGGCACCAGGCCAGCGGATCGGCCGGAAACACTCCCGTAGCATGAAGCCGTACGTCCGGTACCCCGCGAGGACTGGAACGGAAGGCCAGCACGAGCGTGAACGCATCGCACACACCCTCTGACGCCGAGGCGCGCCCCGCCCGCCTCACCGTCGGCGTCGTCGGCACGGGCCGGGTCGGCCCCGCGCTGGCCGCTGCCCTCGCCCTGGCCGGGCACCATCCCGTCGCCGCCTCCGGCGTCTCCGACACCTCCCGCCGCCGCGCCGCCAACCTCCTGCCCGACGTCCCCCTCGTCGAGCCCGCCCAGGTGCTGGCCAAGGCCGAGCTGGTGCTCCTCACGGTGCCCGACGACGCCCTGCCCGGGCTGGTCTCCGGCCTCGCCGAGACCGGTGCCGTACGCCCCGGGCAGCTGCTCGTGCACACCTCCGGGCGGTACGGCGTCGGCGTCCTGGAACCCGCCATGCGCGCAGGCGCGCTTCCGCTCGCGCTGCACCCCGCCATGACCTTCACCGGCACCTCGGTCGACGTCCAGCGGCTCGCCGGCTGCTCCTTCGGCGTCACCGCCCCCTACGAGCTGCGGATGGCCGCCGAAGCCCTCGTCATCGAGATGGGCGGCGAGCCCGAATGGATCGAGGAGTCCGCCCGCCCGCTCTACCACGCGGGCCTGGCCATCGGCTCCAACCACCTCGTCACCCTCGTCGCCCAGTCGATCGAACTCCTGCGCGCATCCGGCGTCTCCGAGCCCGGCCGCATGCTCGGCCCCCTCCTCGGCGCCGCCCTCGACAACGCCCTGCGCTCCGGCGACGCCGCCCTGACGGGCCCGGTGGCGCGCGGCGACGCGGGCACGGTCGCCGCGCACCTGGTGGAGCTGCGCAAGCACTCGCCCCAGGCCGTCGCCTCGTACCTGGCGATGGCCCGCGCGACCGCCGACCGGGCGCTGGCCAACGGGATGCTCAAGCCGGAGCTGGCGGTGGCACTGCTGGACGTGCTGCGCGACGAGGGGGAACGATGACCGGCCTGGTCCGCACCGCGGCCGAACTGCGCAAGCACGCCGACACCCGGCCCGGCGAGGCCGCGGTCGTGATGACGATGGGGGCGCTGCACGAGGGCCACGCGGCTCTGGTGCGCGCCGCGCGCGAGCGCGTCGGCAGCGGCTGCGTCGTCGTCACGGTCTTCGTCAACCCGCTCCAGTTCGGTCCCAACGAAGACCTCGACCGCTACCCCCGGACCATCGAGGCCGACCTGGAGCTGGCCGAGCGGGCCGGCGCGGACCTCGTCTTCGCCCCTTCCGTGGACGAGGTCTACCCGGGCGGCGAGCCCCAGGTCCGCGTCACCGCCGGCCCGATGGGCGAGCGGTACGAGGGCGCGTCCCGCCCCGGCCACTTCGACGGGATGCTCACCGTCGTCGCCAAGCTGCTGCACCTCACCCGGCCCGATGTCGCCTTCTACGGCCAGAAGGACGCCCAGCAGCTCGCCCTGATCCGCCGCATGGCGGCCGACCTGAACTTCCCGGTCGAGATCGTGGGCGTACCCACCGTCCGCGAGGGCGACGGAGTCGCCCTGTCCAGCCGCAACCGCTACCTGTCGGACGCCGAGCGGGTGTCCGCCCGTGAGCTGTCCCGCGCGCTGTTCACGGCGGCGCAGGCCGTCCCGCGCGGCCCCGAGGCTGTCCTGCGCGCCGCGCGCGCGATCCTGGACCACGCCGCGCAAATGGAGCCCCCGATCGCCCTCGACTACGCCGCCCTCATCGACCCCCGCGACTTCACCGACGCCGCGCCGGACCACACCGGCCCGGCCGTCCTCGCAGTAGCGGCCAAGGTCGGCACGACGCGCCTTATCGACAACATCCCCCTGGAGTTCGGAGGCGCCGCGTGAACGGCACCGTGCCCGCCATACCGTCGGCCACCTCGACCGGTATCACCCTGCACGCCCCCGCGCCCGGCTGGACGCACGAGGCCGATGTCGTGGTCGTCGGCTCGGGCGTCGCCGGTCTCACCGTGGCCCTGCGCTGCGCGGCGGCGGGTGAACGCGTCACGGTGGTCACCAAGGCCCGCCTCGACGACGGCTCGACCCGCTGGGCGCAGGGCGGCATAGCCGCCGCGCTCGGCGACGGGGACACCCCAGCCCAGCACGAGGACGACACGCTGGTCGCGGGCGCGGGCATGTGCGACCACGAAGCGGTCCGGATCCTGGTCACCGAGGGCCCGGACGCCGTACGCCGCCTGATCGCGACCGGCGCGCAGTTCGACACGGCGCCGGAGAGCGGCGAGATCCTGCTGACCCGGGAGGGCGGCCACCACCGCCGCCGGATCGCGCACGCGGGCGGCGACGCGACGGGCGCGGAGATCTCACGCGCCCTGATAGAGGCGGTGCGGGCCGCCGGTATCGAGTTCATCGAGAACGCGCTCGTCCTGGACCTGCTCACCGACGCCGCCGGCCGCACGGCCGGCGTCACCCTGCACGTCATGGGCGAGGGCCAGCGCGACGGAGTGGGCGCGGTCCGCGCGAAGGCCGTCGTCCTGGCGACCGGCGGCATGGGCCAGGTCTTCAGCGCCACCACCAACCCGGCGGTGTCCACCGGCGACGGGGTCGCCCTCGCCCTGCGAGCCGGGGCGGAGGTCTCGGACCTCGAATTCGTGCAGTTCCACCCCACCGTGCTGTTCCTGGGCCGGGACGCCGAAGGGCAGCAGCCGCTGGTCTCCGAGGCGGTGCGCGGCGAGGGCGCGTACCTCGTCGACGCGGACGGCGTGCGGTTCATGCAGGGGCAGCACGAGCAGGCCGAACTGGCCCCGCGCGACATCGTCGCCAAGGGCATCACGCGCCGCATGCGCGAGCAGGGCACCGAGCACATGTATCTCGACGCCCGCCACTTCGGCGCCGACATGTGGGAGCACCGCTTCCCGACCATCCTCGCCGCCTGCCGCGCGAACGGCATCGACCCGGTGACCGAGCCCATCCCCGTCGCGCCCGCCGCGCACTACGCCTCCGGCGGCGTGCGCACCGACCTGCGGGGCCGCACCACCGTGCCGGGCCTGTACGCCTGCGGGGAGGTCGCCTGCACCGGGGTGCACGGCGCGAACCGCCTCGCCTCCAACTCGCTCCTGGAGGGCCTGGTCTTCGCGGAGCGCATCGCGGCCGACATCACCGCCGACCCCCAGTCCCCGGGCGAGCCGGTCATCCCGGACCCGAGCACCTTCCCGCTGCTGTCCTACGAGACCCGCTTCGAGATCCAGCGCGTCATGACCCGGGGCGCGGGCGTCCTGCGCAGCGCGGACAGCCTGCGGCAGGCGGCCACCGCCCTGGAGGGGCTGTACGACAAGGCCGTGGACGAGCTGGAGCGCGACGGCAAGACCGCCGAGCCCTGTGTGGAGACCTGGGAGGCGTCCAACCTCCTGCTCGTCGCCCGGGTGCTGGTCGCCGCCGCGAGCCGCCGGGAGGAGACCCGCGGCTGCCACTGGCGCGAGGACCGCCCGGACCGCGACGACGAGGTATGGCGCCGCCACCTGGTCGTACGCCTGACCCCCGGGCGCACGTTGGCCGTGAGCACCACCGATACGGCAGACTTCCCGCTCACCCGCCCCGAAACGGAGCAGCACTCATGAGCACGCCCGAACTTCCCCTCCTCCCGCCTGACCAGACGGCCGGGGGCTGCGGCGACGACTGCGGCTGCGCAGGCGGCTCCGAGGAGGCGTACGAGTGCGGCCTGGACCCCGCGCTCGCCCAGCTCCTCGCCGACGCCGGGCTCGACCCGATCGAGGTCGAGGACATCGCGAACCTGGCGATCGCCGAGGACCTGGACGGCGGCGTGGACGTCACGACCGTGGCCACCGTCCCCGAGGACGCCGTCGCGACCGGCGACTTCACCGCCCGCGAGGCGGGCGTGGTGTCCGGCCTGCGCGTCGCCGAGGCGATCCTGTCCGTGGTCTGCACCGACGAGTTCGAGGTCGAGCGCCACGTCGAGGACGGCGACCGGGTCGAGGCCGGCCAGGTGCTGCTCTCCGTACGCTCCCGCACCCGCGACCTGCTGACCGGCGAGCGCAGCGCGCTCAACCTGCTCTGCCGCCTGTCCGGCATCGCCACCGCGACCCGCGAGTGGGTGGACGCCCTGGAGGGCACCAAGGCCCGCGTGCGCGACACGCGCAAGACGACTCCCGGCCTGCGCGCGCTGGAAAAGTACGCCGTCCGCTGCGGCGGCGGCGTCAACCACCGCATGTCGCTGTCCGACGCGGCGCTCGTCAAGGACAACCACGTGATCGCGGCGGGCGGCGTGGCCAACGCCTTCAAGGCCGTCCGCGAGGAGTTCCCCGACCTGGACATCGAGGTCGAGGTCGACACCCTCCACCAGGTCCGCGAGGTCCTGGACGCGGGCGCCGACCTGATCCTGCTGGACAACTTCACCCCCGCCGAGACCGAGGAGGCCGTAGCCCTGGTCGCCGGCCGGGCCGCCCTGGAGTCCTCCGGCCGCCTCACCCTCGCCAACGCCCGCGCGTACGCCGACACCGGCGTGGACTACCTGGCGGTCGGAGGCCTCACCCACTCCTCCCCGATCCTCGACATCGGCCTCGATCTGCGTACGGGTAACTGATGCTCCTCACCATCGACGTCGGCAACACCCACACCGTCCTCGGCCTCTTCGACGGTGAGGAGATCGTCGAGCACTGGCGCATCTCCACCGACCAGCGCCGCACCGCCGACGAGATCGCCGTCCTGCTCAACGGCCTCATGGGCATGCACCCGCTGCTCGGCGAGGAGCTCGGCGACGGCATCGACGGCATCGCCATCTGCTCCACCGTGCCCTCCGTCTTTCACGAGATGCGCGAGGTCACCCGCCGCTACTACGGCGACGTCCCCGCCGTCCTGGTCGAGCCCGGGGTCAAGACCGGCATCCCCGTCCTCACCGACAACCCCAAGGAAGTCGGCTCCGACCGCGTCATCAACTCCGCCGCCGCCGTCCACCTGTACGGCGGCCCCTGCATCGTCGTCGACTTCGGCACCGCCACCACCTTCGACGCCGTCACCGCCCGCGGCGAGTACGCGGGCGGAGCCATCGCCCCCGGCATCGAGATCTCCGTCGACGCCCTCGGCGCCCGCGGCGCGCAACTGCGCAAGGTCGAGCTCACCCGCCCCCGCAGCGTCATCGGCAAGAACACCATCGAGGCCATGCAGTCCGGCATCCTCTACGGATTCGCCGGCCAGGTCGACGGCGTCGCCGAGCGCATGGCCCGCGAGCTCGCCGACGACCCCGACGACGTCACCGTCATCGCCACCGGAGGCCTGGCGCCCCTCGTCCTCGGCGAGTCCACCACCATCGACGTCCACGAGCCCTGGCTCACCCTGATCGGCCTGCGCCTGGTCTACGAGCGCAACGTGGCCACGACCTAGCGAACAGGGACGGGCCACGGCACGCCGGGCATATCTGGTTACGCGGCGTTTGTCCGGTTAGTACGTAAAGTCATCTCATGCCCACGCCACACGGGTCCCGAGGCGGTATGGCGTTCAGCGCGGATGAACTGCGCGTGCTCCGGCGCGCCCTCGAAGCGGCCCTTCAGTCCAGCAGCACCCGACCCACCCCCGAGGATGTCCAGGACTGCCTCCGGCTCGCCGAGGCGGTGGAGGAGGCGAGCCGGGAGGGCGGACGCCTGCGCACCTTCCTGTTCGCCGAACTGGCCCGTTACCGGGCCGCCCTGCCGGGCAGCTCCGCCGGCTATCTCGAACGGCTGCGCGGCGCGCTCGACACCGGCTACGTCCCCGGGCCCGACGACCTGGCCGCGCTGCGCATGCTGCGCGCCCAGCCCTGCGGGGCCATCGAGCAGCGCCGCCGGCTCGGCCTGCTCCACCGCTGCGAACAGCTCGCCGAGCTGGACGTACGGGCCCGTCTGGAGGCCCGTATCCCGGCCCCGGCCGGTCCGGTGCGGCCCCGGCTGCTCGCCCTCCCCGGCGGGCGCAGCGGGGAGCCCGCGAAGGGCAAACCCGGCGCCGACCCCAAGCGCAAGGTCCCGACCCCCGGCGAGATCTGGCCCAGGCGCCGTCCCGACAGCCCCCCGGCTCCCCAGGACCCGCCCAAGCCCCCGCCTCCCGAGGAGGAGCAGCGGGCGACCGGCTGAAAGGGCGCGGAGGCGCCGTGGCTACTCTGGACCCATGGACTACGTCTCCGCACTCGTGCCCCCGACGGTGATGGCGATCGCCTTCATCTTCCTCATCCGGACTCTGATCAAGAGCCAGGGCGGGGCCAACAAGTCGAAGGAAGACGCCGCGGTGGACTCCGCCCTCGCCCAGGCGGAGGCCACCCGACAGGCGGACAGGTCCTAATTCCGCATTATTTCCGGCATTTGCCACCGGCGCCCGACTAGTATTCGGGTGTGCCGCGTCCATTGGGTGACCTCGAAGACGCCGTCATGACCCGGGTGTGGGAGTGGAACCGCCCGGTGACGGTTCGCGAAGTGCTGGAAGACCTGCGCCAGGACCGTACGATCGCGTACACGACGGTCATGACCGTAATGGACAACCTCCATCAGAAGGGCTGGCTCCGGCGGGAAGCCGAAGGCCGCGCCTATCGCTATGAGGCGGTTTCCACCAGGGCCGCTTACTCGGCGGCTCTGATGAACGAGGCCTGGTCCGCGAGCGACAACCCCGCCGCCGCCCTTGTGGCCTTCTTCGGCATGATGTCGCCGGAACAGCGAGAAGCCCTGCGCGACGCAATGCGCGTAGTGCAGTCCACCGACCCCGCGGCGCCGGACGAACCCGGCGGGCGATAGCGTCCGCTCATGTCCCCTGCATCAAAAGACGTCACGATCCGGCGGGCGCGTACGGGCGATGTCCATGCCGTACGGGCGTTGCTCGACTCCTATGTGCGCGATCGCATCCTGCTCGACAAGCCGACCGTGACGCTTTACGAGGACATCCAGGAGTTCTGGGTCGCCGAACGGGATCAGGACGCCGAAGTCATCGCTTGTGGCGCTCTCCATGTGATGTGGGAGGACCTCGCCGAGGTGCGTACTCTTGCGGTGGATCCCGCATACCACGGGAAGGGCATCGGTCACCTGGTCCTGGAGAAGCTGCTGCACACCGCTCGCTGGCTGGGAGTGCGGCGAATTTTCTGTCTCACCTTCGAAGTGGACTTCTTCGCGAAGCACGGCTTCGTCGAGATCGGTGAGACACCTGTCGACGGTGATGTCTTCGGTGAGCTGCTGCGTTCCAATGACGAGGGAGTCGCGGAGTTCCTGGACCTCGAACGAGTGAAACCCAACACCTTGGGTAACAGCCGCATGCTGCTGCACCTCTGAACTGCGGACCGAACTGTCGGTATGTCCGAATCGTGCCCCTGAGAGCGCGCTCAGATCCGAAGCAGTTCGTCCAAGGGGTTTGTGTTTTCGGGGAAAAGGCGCTTTGCTTTTACTGTTAATCCGTATTCGATGAAAGGGAAGCCGGTGGCACAGAAGGTTCAGGTCCTTCTTGTTGACGACCTCGACGGCGGCGAGGCGGATGAGACCGTGACGTTCGCACTCGATGGAGTGACCTACGAGATCGATCTCACCACCGCCAACGCGGACAAGCTTCGTGGTCTGCTGACCCCCTACCTGGACAGCGGTCGCCGCACGGGTGGCCGGGCCGGCCGTGGCCGTGCGCCCAAGGGCGCCGTCCGTGCCGGTTCCCCGGCGGGCCAGGACACCGCGAAGATCCGCGCGTGGGCCAAGGAGAAGGGCTACGAGGTCAACGACCGCGGCCGCGTCCCCGCGACCATTCGCGAGGCGTACGAGAAGGAACACGGCTGATCCGGCACGTAGCGCAGCAGCCGGACCCGGTGGCAGGCGTTCGCCAGTGCGGACACCAGGGCCGCCAGGCCGACGCCCGCCGCGCCGGCCGCAAGGCTGAGCGCGGGCAGGCACCCCTCCGGACCGGGAGGCCGCAGCCACACCGAGGCGTAATGGTGGCAGGCGGCCTCCCTGCCGTTCAGCGGCACCAGATCGAGCGGGATCCCGCTCCACTCCAGCCAGTCCAGCAGCCCCGGCAGCTCCTCCGCGCCGCCCGGCGCCACCAGGAACTGCATCCGCCGCCCGCGCAGGGCCACCGGGCCGGTGGATTCCGCCGACGGGAAGCGGTCCAGGACCGCGAAGCCCGCTTCGGCCGGCACATCGAGCACGTCGTACGCGTACGCGTCCATGTCGTATGCAACTGACGCGAGCGCCTCAGGTTACGAGGAGTGGCGCACCGCTACCTTCCGTAATCATCTGACGGCCGCCGATCGGTCCATTCCCGCGCAAGCCTGTTCGCCCTTAGCAGACACCTATGGTGAATACGGCATGGAGTGTCAGTGCGAGCGGGTAAGAAAGTCCTAGTGGGAAGGGACGACTGGCGTGTCGGCGAGGAGGGCGTTCGCCCTGGGCGTACTGGATAAAGGTGCATCCGCCTGGCCTGCGGGAACATCGTCTCGCACCATCGGGTTGGAGCTGTTGTCGGCTGGTTGGGGCTAACGGTCCCGGCCGGGTGTCGACGGTTGAGAAGAGCTGCCCCGCTGTGCGGGACTAGCATGCGGAAGGACAGGGAGGGGACCGACCCCTAACTGCCCGACCGCTCTGAGGAGCGATAACGATGTTCGAGAGGTTCACCGACCGCGCGCGGCGGGTTGTCGTCCTGGCTCAGGAAGAAGCCCGGATGCTCAACCACAACTACATCGGCACTGAGCACATCCTCCTGGGTCTCATCCACGAGGGTGAGGGTGTCGCCGCTAAGGCCTTGGAGAGCCTCGGGATTTCGCTCGAGGCGGTCCGCCAGCAGGTTGAGGAGATCATCGGACAGGGGCAGCAGGCCCCGTCCGGGCATATCCCCTTCACCCCGCGTGCCAAGAAGGTCCTGGAGCTGTCGCTCCGAGAGGCCCTCCAGCTCGGCCACAACTACATCGGTACGGAGCACATCCTGCTCGGCCTGATCCGCGAGGGCGAGGGCGTCGCCGCCCAGGTCCTGGTCAAGCTGGGCGCCGATCTGAACCGGGTCCGGCAGCAGGTCATCCAGCTGCTCTCCGGCTACCAGGGCAAGGAGGCCGCCACGGCAGGCGGCCCGGCCGAGGGCACCCCCTCGACCTCCCTCGTCCTGGACCAGTTCGGCCGCAACCTGACGCAGGCCGCCCGTGAATCCAAGCTCGACCCGGTCATCGGGCGCGAGAAGGAGATCGAGCGGGTCATGCAGGTGCTGTCCCGCCGTACCAAGAACAACCCGGTCCTCATCGGCGAGCCCGGCGTCGGCAAGACCGCCGTCGTCGAGGGCCTGGCCCAGGCGATCGTCAAGGGCGAGGTGCCCGAGACGCTGAAGGACAAGCAGCTCTACACGCTTGACCTCGGCGCCCTGGTCGCCGGCTCCCGCTACCGCGGTGACTTCGAGGAGCGCCTGAAGAAGGTCCTCAAGGAGATCCGCACCCGCGGCGACATCATCCTCTTCATCGACGAGCTCCACACGCTTGTGGGCGCCGGCGCCGCTGAGGGTGCCATCGACGCGGCCTCGATCCTCAAGCCCATGCTGGCCCGTGGTGAGCTCCAGACCATCGGCGCCACCACGCTGGAGGAGTACCGCAAGTACCTGGAGAAGGACGCGGCCCTTGAGCGCCGCTTCCAGCCCATCCAGGTCGCCGAGCCGTCGCTTCCGCACACCATCGAGATCCTCAAGGGTCTGCGGGACCGCTACGAGGCCCACCACCGCGTCTCCATCACCGACGAGGCCCTCGTCCAGGCAGCCACCCTGGCCGACCGGTACATCTCGGACCGCTTCCTCCCGGACAAGGCGATCGACCTGATCGACGAGGCCGGCTCCCGGATGCGTATCCGCCGGATGACCGCACCGCCGGACCTCCGCGAGTTCGACGAGAAGATCGCCGACGTGCGCCGGGACAAGGAGTCCGCGATCGACTCGCAGGACTTCGAGAAGGCGGCCTCTCTCCGTGACAAGGAGAAGCAGCTTCTTTCCGCGAAGACCAAGCGCGAGAAGGAGTGGAAGGCCGGCGACATGGACGTCGTCGCCGAGGTCGACGGCGATCTGATCGCCGAGGTCCTCGCCACGGCCACGGGCATCCCGGTCTTCAAGCTGACCGAGGAGGAGTCCTCGCGACTGCTCCGTATGGAAGACGAGCTGCACAAGCGCGTCATCGGCCAGAAGGACGCCATCAAGGCCCTCTCGCAGGCAATTCGCCGTACGCGAGCCGGCCTGAAGGACCCCAAGCGTCCCGGTGGCTCGTTCATCTTCGCCGGCCCGTCCGGTGTCGGTAAGACCGAGCTGTCCAAGACTCTCGCCGAATTCCTCTTCGGTGACGAGGACGCCCTCATCCAGCTCGACATGTCGGAGTTCAGCGAGAAGCACACCGTTTCCCGCCTCTTCGGCTCCCCGCCTGGATACGTCGGCTACGAAGAGGGCGGCCAGCTCACCGAAAAGGTGCGCCGGAAGCCGTTCTCCGTCGTCCTCTTCGACGAGGTCGAGAAGGCCCACCCCGATATCTTCAACTCCCTGTTGCAGATTCTGGAAGACGGTCGTCTGACCGACTCCCAGGGCCGGGTCGTGGACTTCAAGAACACGGTCATCATCATGACGACCAACCTCGGCACCCGGGACATCTCCAAGGGCTTCAACCTCGGCTTCGCGGCCGCGGGTGACGTCAAGACCGGGTACGAGCGGATGAAGGCCAAGGTCGGTGACGAACTCAAGCAGCATTTCCGGCCTGAGTTCCTGAACCGTGTCGACGACATCGTCGTCTTCCACCAGCTCACCGAGGAAGACATCATCCAGATTGTCGACCTCATGGTCGCCAAGGTGGACGACCGTCTCAAGGACCGTGACATGGCCATCGAGCTCAGCTCCGAGGCCAAGTCGCTCCTCGCCAAGCGCGGCTACGACCCGATCCTGGGTGCACGCCCGCTTCGCCGGACGATCCAGCGCGAGATCGAGGACATTCTCTCCGAGAAGATCCTCTTCGGCGAGCTCCGTCCCGGCCACATCGTGGTCGTCGGCGTGGAGGGTGAGGGCGAAGCCGCCAAGTTCACCTTCCGCGGCGAGGAGAAGGTCGCCGTCGCCGACGCCCCGCCGATCGAGGCGGCCGGCAGCGGTGGCGCGCCCAACCTGAGCAAGGACGTGTAGCCAGTCCTTCCTCACCGCTGAATGGGGCTGCCCCGGACCGTATTGGTCCGGGGCAGCCCCATTTCTGCTTTCTTCAGGCCCCCGGCCCCGTGCCCGCCCGGAACGGCTCGACCCCGACCGTCCGGTGCACGTGCTCCGGCTCGATCAGCACCGCGACCCGCTGCTCGCCCTCCATCAGCCACGGGAACGTCTCCGTGCCGAGGTAGGTCTGCGCCAGCCGGTCCATGACGCGCACAGCCTCGTCGCCCTCGATGAAGCGAACGGCCCGGCCGCGTACCTCCACCCTGTCGTACGGGTTCTCCGTGTCGAAGCAGGACAGGGACACGCGTGGGTCCCGGCGCAGGTTCTCCTCCTTGAGGCGGCCGACAGAGGTGTTGATCACGACGTACTCGGCTCCGTCCGCCCCGTGGAGGCCGGCCCACATGGGGGTCAGCTGGGGCGACCCGTCGGCGTTCAGGGTCGCCAGCTGCCAGAAGCGGGGTTCCTGGAGCCAGGTGCGGGTCTGGGCGTCGAGGTGTTTGGCCATGCGGTTTCTCCTGGGGTCAGAGCCTGGTGAGCGGTACGTGGGGGAGGGCGGAGGCGATCGCTGCTTCGATCCGGTCGTCGTCCGCGAAGATGTAGAGGCTGCGCAGGCCCGGGAAGAGGCGGGGGAGGGAGGCGTAGTTGTCGTCGTGGGCCAGGTTGTGGAGGTAGAGATACTCGATGAGCGGCCAGGGTCGAGTGGCGGCCAGGGTGCCGTTGATCATGCCGCCGTCGAGGCTGAGCGCGGTGAGGGCTGGCAGGGCGGTCGCTTCGTCCCAGTCGGACGGGGTCAGCTCACCGGGGGTGGAGGCGAAACTCAGACGCTCCAGGGTCGGCCAGTTCGCCAGCCCGCGCAGTCCGGTGGTGAGCAGCGCTTCCGTGGTGAATTCCAGGTAGGTCAGCGGAGCTGCCTGTGGAAGGGCCGTCAGGCTGGTGCCCGGGATGTGCTGCTGGATTTCGATCCGGCGCAGCATGGTGAGCGAACTCAAGCCCTGGAGACCGGCTATGCCCGGCATGGCTTCCAGGGAAAGGGATTCCAGGGAAAGCGTGGCCAGCGGCGAGAGATCGCTGATGTGCGGGCAGTCCTTCAGGCGCAGGCCACGCAGTCCGGGGAAACCGGCGATGAACGCGAGGTCGTCAATCTCGGGGTTGTGCTGCAGGGCGAGCTGGGTGAGCCGCCCGGTGCTCAAACCGGCCAGGAGCAGCTCTGGGAGGAAGGCGCCGTTGACCGCCATGTGCGGTCGGCCGCCCAGACTGTGGAGGACGTCGAGTTCGAGGGGGGACTGTGCCGCGAAGTAGATCTCGTCCTCGGGCAGGCGGGCGATGATCTCGGCGGCGTAGTGGGCGGTGTCGAAACGCGGCCAGGAACTGGCGAGTTGAGCTTGCACCACTGATGACGGGTGGCTCAGGAAGCGTGCCAGCAGGGGAATGGCAGCGTCGGAGACGGTCAACGAGGCAGTTGTGACAACCCGCGCTGCTTCGTGGGCGGTCAGGCCGTCAGGCCCGGGGAGCAGCTCCAGTACGACCGGTCCGGCGGCGGCCAGCGCGCTGGCGTCTTCGTAGGTGCGGGGCGGGATGAGGGCGGCCGCGCGCTGTTCGACCTCGGTGCGGACGGCGGGATCCAGCTCGGTGGCGTGTTCGAGGCAGGCCGTGGCGAGGAGGTGGAGGCGGGTGCGGTGGGATTTCGTACGGTCGCCGCGGGCGATGAGTTTGCGCAGGAGGCGGGCGCGCTCGGCGGGGCGGGCGTGGGCGACGGCGAGGCGGATGACGTCCTCCCACTGGTCGTGGTGGGCGTTGCGGACCATGAGGTCGAAGTCGCGTTCCTCGACGGCGGCCTTGGCGCCCAGGTAGTCCTGGAAGGTGCGGTGGACGAAGTCGACCGTGCCGTCGGCCGGTTCGCGGAGCAGGCCGCTGCGCAGCAGTAGGTGGTCGTAGACCTGGCGGGCGTCGCCGAGCGCGGCGACGGCGGGCATCGAGGGGAGGGCGGCGGCGATGAGGTCGAGGGCGTCGGCGCGGTCCATCTCGGCCTGGCCGTTGCGGATCAGCCAGTAGGCCAGCTTCTGGAGGAGCTGGATCTGGGGCTCCTCGGTGAGCTGGACGTCGAGGTCGCGTTCACGGTCGCGGCGGGCGAGGAGCATGGACAGGGCCGCGTCGTACAGCTCCTTGCGGCCGTGGGGGAGATAACCGCGGCGGTCGCGATGGAGGGCGGAGATGAGGCCGCACATCAGGGGGTTGGTGGCGAGGCGGCCGAGGTCCTGCTTGGTCCGGAGCGCGGTGAGGAGGGAGGTCTCGTAGGCGGCGAGGCGGGACCGTTCTTCGGGGTCCTGGACGGTCGTGCGGACGGCGGCGTGCCAGCGGGCGACGAAGGCGGAGATGTCGTCGCGGCTCATGGGGGAGAGGGTCAGCTCGGTGAAGCCGTCCGCGGCGAGCCAGGAGTCGGCGACGGCGGAGGGGCGGGAGGTGACCAGCCAGAGGTTGCCGGGGAAGGCGGCGAGGAGGTCGCGGAGCCAGACGCGGACGCGTTCGCGGTCGGGCTCGGGGATCTCGTCGATGCCGTCGATGAGGAGGAGCGCCTGCCCTGCTGTCAGGACGCGGGAGGCC
>Ga0307517_10002111_pt1 | contig 32359 bp, 31 predicted proteins | sample 23_EM_MG_FD_194515 | JGI IMG/M metagenome (GOLD analysis project Ga0307517, IMG submission 194515) | Populus trichocarpa ectomycorrhiza microbial communities from riparian zone in the Pacific Northwest, United States - 23_EM | ecosystem: Host-associated > Plants > Roots > Unclassified | place... | reverse complement strand
GGCTCGAGTCTAGTCCAGACCTGGGCTCGAGCCGGCTCGGCTCGTGGCACCCCCGGGCTCGAAGGGCTCGAGCCAGGCTCGGCTCGAGTCTGGCTCGAGTCCGCTTGGCTCGTGCACAACACTAGTCTGGTTTGAGGTCTTCTCCTTCACCGCTAAAGAAAGGCGGTTTAGGGGGCTTAGGAGGGGGCAACCTGGCCGGACCTGGGTCTGCCATGGTGCCTCTAGGTGGGTCTGGGGCTGGGGGTGGTGGATCTGGTCGTTCAGGGGGCTCTCTGGCGCTCCTGGATCTTGAGGGTCTTTCTGGTGTGTCTGGGATGAATGTACCGGGTAGTGATTGTTCTCTATACTCTGTAGAGGGCGCTCTGGTTGGTGTCTGACTTCCAAAGACTCCTAGAATGCTGGGTGCTCGCCACCTGCTTGTTGTGGGGCGTTCTGGTGGGCGTTCAGTTTCCGATGTTTGCTGTGCTGCTGCTCTTGCTGCTGCTCTTTCCTCAAGCCGCCGGGCTTCTCTTTGAATGAGTTCCTCAGCTGTGAGGTTGTGGTCTTCGTCTGAATCTGTATCTAGATCTCCTGGGAGGAGGTCAGTGGTTCTAGCTGGGGTATCTGTTGAGCCTGGCGTGGGCCCAGCGGTTGGTTCCTGTGTGGTGGGTTCTGGAGTATCGTCTGTGGGTTCTGCTGAAGGACGATTGTAGGCCCTACAGGACCTGGTAACGGTTCTGCTCCTGCGTTCTGCTATTGTGAATGTTGCACGTGAGCCGGGAGTTCCTTTCCATGCCGCTCCTGCTTCTAACTAGTTATCAAGATACTGGGAGGGTGATCAATCCTACCAGGCCGTTCTCAATCCTGAGAACGAAGGGGTTTCACCTGCTGTAGGCAAAAAAATGTAACAGGTTTATTCCTGTCTAACGAAAATACAATAGGACCGGCAGTAGACCTGCTAGCGCTGGTGCTAAGGGAGGATTCAAGGGACCGGAGGTAAGAGATAATAGTTGAAGGACCAATAGGACTCAGGGATTGCCGTTCAACCAAGTGTATTCTTAGACTGAAGGTCTGTCCAAGTCTGCTGTCTCCTGCTAGCCAGGAGACTGGTTTAAATACAAAAACCCAAGAGCGATAGCCTTCCTGCAATCACGATCATTACCAATAGCTGCGCACATACCGCAATCCTGTAATCCTCCAAGGCCAAAGAAAGAAACAAACAATGCACAGCCCTCGCCAGTGTTACATGACCATTCCATATCCGGAATCCTAAATATAAAGTTCCAACACAGCAAACTAAACATAGCAATACGATAGCATAGCCTATCTGACTCAGAGGCAGTGGCGGAGCTGAACTCAAATCAAATAAACCAAATATAAATCAACTAAACATAGGAGATCCTGCACTGCCCGCTCCTGTGTACCGTTACCGGAACATGTACACATGTTACACCGCTCAGGCCCCCGCCCCACTCATACCCCAGACGGGCCCTTGTTACAAATTGGTGGTGACCAACGGGGCCCTGCCCAGGGAATGAGTGTGGGTGGGCCCCGGACTGGGGCGGGGCGGTGATTACCCGAAAGATACCCCCCCCGGCTCCGTGCAAGGGCGGGGCCTAACCAGTGAAAACCCGCCCCGCCCCGCCCCGTAACCAACACTATCTTCGATGCAGGTTAACTCTATTCATTACTCCTAAGCAAGCGGATTCCAATCAGGCCCTACATGCCTGTAGTGGATTCCTATGAAGCCTTTCCCGACTGTAGGCGTTTCCAATAAGGCCCTTCGTGACTCTAGCGGATATCTACCGGACCCTGTGAGGTATCTGCCTTTTTCTTCCGGCCGACCTCTATAGCAATGTAGACACTTCGAGACCTATACCATTCGATTCCCCTCAGCGAATGGACTCTAATGAGACTCTTCCCGACTCTGGTGGACATCTCCCCCCTAAGATATCTGCCTCTTGCATCCTGCTGACCACGATAGCCATGCGGTCGCTTCAAAACATATACAATTGGATTCCGCTCAACCCGCGGGTTCCAAGGCACCCTGTCCCAATGCTGTCAGACAACTGGCTGAAGGGCTATGCATACCTGTCTACTTTAGTTCTCCGGGCAAGTACCTACAAATTGTAGGCAACTGAGTGCTACCGGCATGCGGCCACTTCGAGACCTATACCATTCAATGCCCCTCGCCGAGGAGAGTCCCACAAGACCCTTCCTGCCTCTGGCGGACATCTTCCTGCTAAGGTGTCTGCCTTTTTCTACCTGTTGAGCTGTATAGCAATGCACGCAGTTTGAAACCAATAGCATTCAATTCCCCTACTGGAGCCGAATCCCACGCACTCTGTCCCGATGCTGTCCGACCGTTGATCGAAGCGTTATCCATACTTTTGTAGTTTAGATTCCTGGGCAAGTGCTTTCAAATAGTTGGCTAGTTGGTTCTACAGGCATCCTGACACTTTGAGGCCTATACCATCTGATTCCCGAGGGCGAGTGGACTCCAATAAGACCCGTCCCGACTCCTGCAGATATCTACCCGCTAAGGTATTTACCCTTTTCTCCCTGCTGACATCTAGAGCCATAGGCACACGTTGACGCCTACACCATTCGATTCCCCTCGACTGGCGGATTCCAAAGCACCCTGTCCCAATACTGTCCAACAGGGGGTTGAAGGGTTATGCAGACTTTTGTACTTTAGTTCTCCGGGCAAGTACTTTCCAATTGTTAGCTACCAAGTCCCATTGTTTTCTAGACTAGCGTTAATAAATATATTCCTATTTTAGTATCTAAATGAAGTAAATAAGTAAACATGAGTAAGACTGGATGGACCTTTCCGGACAATTTGGATATTCTCCAGAGTTTTCACTAACGTATTCAGACTCCTCGAAGGTAGATTTCTTCACTTAGGAGGTATCTGATGATAGCCAGTTACACCAGAGTACTTCCACTATTCTACAATGGTATCGTGTTGCGTCCGGAGAACGATTCTGCGTCTGGAGAGCCTTTCTGCGGCTGGTCTCCTCTGAGTCCTTGGTTGTGTCCAGTGCCTTTGGCCCACATGGACCCATGTCCACCCGTAATTAGTATAAGACCGCACACACAGGACACGAGTTTACCTTCGATACTCCTGGAGCGCCGAACACACATGGCGCACGGGGTGCATCCCTGTGTAAGCTTTCCTTTTTGCTGATGGAAGCTGGCATCTTACTTCCTGCTCATCCTCCCTGATTGTCCGACCCCTCCTGGGTTACCCCCAGTCGCGGTATTCCACTGTTTCCCAGACTGTCGTCAAGGCCTTGGATCCAGGTAATTACCAGCTGGACCCTGTGTTTATAGTTACCAATGTCGGCCTACAAGTTTAATGTTTTTCTCCTCACTTGACGATCAGTCTATCATCCAACTCGGGCCCTGTCGGGCGTTCGCCAATCAATTATTTCTCTTGTTTTAGGGGAGCCTGCCCAAGTGTTTGGGTCTCTCTCCTGTACCTCGCTATGAATTGTTGCCTTACGTGTCCGGGGTATATTATCTTAGGTGCTATGTGAGGGCGATTTTTCCTATGAATTTGGCGTGTTTGATTTTTCCCATGAAGAGGTGAAGCGGGCAGTTGTTTATGATTAAGGCTTTGCTTTACGCCACAGCTATCGCTGCTTGCCACTTCTTGTACCTTAACAATGAATACATTATATAAAAAAAAGAAAAACAAAACAAAACAAACAGACCAAGAGATAGGATCTTCACGCAACCAGCCAAGTGCTTTTCTATACTAAGAAGTTGCAATACCATTCTCTTTATTTTCTATACTATTGAATACTACGAATACTCTACCGATAAGCTCGCGGAGCCTATAATCGTTTCCATAGCCTGAAAAGGCCTGCCGATAATATAAGACTATTACCATAGTCTTATATCACGACGAGGCAGTCCTGTACTATCTCATGAGAGAGTATGGTCTAGAAACAACAAGACACTCCCGTACTATCTGAAGATATAGTAAACAATTGGGTAAGAAAGCTCATTACCTGTTGTACTATAATGAGCGAAGAATAGGATTGTTACCGTGAAGTACTAGTCTCTTTCCACTAACTGAAATTACAGCATGGATTATCACTCAACTTGGGTAGTCTGACCCCGTCTAGTCTAGTCAGTTCCCTTGCCATTGACCGTGCAGTCAGTCTGATTCATAACCTCGGACCAGACTTGACTATCACTAGACTGTGCAGTCCAGACTAGTCCATTCTCAGACCGCTCGGAACCTTGAAGATGAGAAAGAGTTGCGTCTGTTCTGAAAATTGTTCAGAGTATACAACATCTGATGGGAAAACCTGGTGGCGTTGTGCTCGTTGTATCTTCCCCCTGCTTCTTTTTTTCTATCATATACTAGCACTCTCATTCCTGCTATAAGAATAATAAGAATATTCCCGCCTCCAGGCACTGAGGAAAGCTGGGATGACATAAGCAATCTTGTCCCGAGGCGAGATTTCTTACTAATTCCGGCGTGTTCCTTGGGATGAAACATGTTTCACGGTGGGCGGCGGGGAACGGTGGGGCTTATAGTCCTTCACACCGGGGTGCAGGGCAAGGTTTGAAAAAGACCGGACGGGACCGCTTAACGCCGTCCACCGCCGTCCGCCTTCAGGACGGACGGACTGCCCCGTTGAGAGCACTGAGCGTAGAGGGGTCCATGTGTGGTTTGTGGAGTATGCGAAGTTAAGAAATTCCAGCTCTAGTTGCATTAGCTTTCCACAATAAGGCTTGGTGGAGTACGTACCCGCATTGTGTATTTTTCCACCTTGAATTTGGCACAGGAGAACACGCAAAATCGAGAAAGTGGACCGAAGTGGATAGCAGATGTAGGCGGGCAAAGAAATACCAACGGATATGAAGGAAAGGAAGCGTGGAAGATTACAGAATAACTTTTGTGGTCATTGGTTCTGAGGTTGAAAGGTGATGAAAGGGTTGACAGATGACTTGTGGGCTTGCCTTGCCTTTATCACCGGCACCAAAGAAGGTATGCAGGTGAACGGAGTTGTGCATCGAGTGAAACGGGTGGGTGTGGGGGACGATGGGATTGTTAAGATGGTTTCCTTATCCTCTACAATAGATTGTTCTGCTTTGGTTAGTTAGTTTACGGAATGACGGGCGAATAAAGTTTCTGATTTTACCTACGCTTAAGTATAAGTCAAATTTAGTTATTGTCTTCGCGTATTTTGCCTTCACCCTTTTAGTTTGTCACTCCACAATCGCCTTTTAAAAAGAAAATGCTGGTATGATACTAGTATACCATGAGTCCGTATCGAGGGTTGATTGCAGTAGTGTTGAACGGAGTTTATGCTCGATTCCTGGCCCTGGTAAGTTAAATAAATGCTGGAACTGCATGATATCAGGGTTTGGCGGTGGCAGAGCGTAGAGCTTTGTGTTGAGACCTTGAGCTGAGCATGTAGCATTGAAAGCTTGGAGGAACGTTTGAGAGGATGCGGAGATCACGGGGAGAGGGGAGAGGGTGGGAGATGAACCACTACGAGTACCATACAAGTTTTGAGTGTTAAGTGACAAGTATCCCGTGTCTACTTTTGAATAATTACTCCGGTGGTTAGGCGCAGTGGATCCAAGCCTAAATTTACCAAACGGCACAAAACTTGTATTGATACGAACAACGATAATAGACAAAAGATATCAGAGAACAATAAAGATTAAAGAGATCGTATGCGAGAACGAATGACTTTGACAAGACAAGAGAAGATAGTAGAACCGTGAGAGAAAGATGCGATGAGTAAGAGATAAACAGACTAAAACGAACAAAGGGAAGAACAGGCTGCCTTATATCCTTATCTGCAGAGTACCTTCCTCCCCGGCATACTTCCTGCGCATGCCGGATTCTTCTCCATCTGTTGGTCGTCCTTCGGTTTCGCTTTGCGAAGACACATCCGAGGTAAGAGCTGTTTGGCCAAGGGGGCAGTTATGCTAGATGCCTCGGATCGTGTTGATGACCGCGGGTATGGTAGATGTTTGGCTATTGACTGTCGTTCGTGTTTCGTCGTCCAGCGATCGGTGTTTGATCATGTCGCATTAGGTATGCAAGGTGGTGACATTCGATCGTTAGAAGCTAAGAGTGGTGGAACGCTGTTGAAGCAACCATTGTATTAACAATAGCGTAAATGTGTTTCGCCTTATGCAGGAACGAAAGTATGCATGTGGTGAGCAGCCTAAAATCAGAATTCTCCAACATCTACATTAGGTGAATATGGCACCGAAGTTTATCATTGGGAAGGGAAAGAATTCAAAAGCTTAATGATACAAAGAGAGATAGTCAGGGAGGTATATAGATTGCGATTGTCTAAACTACAAGAGAGGCGATAATAATAATAAAATTGTCGGCCACAATCCAAACGAGATTGAAGGCCTGTCATAGAGAAGACCACATAAAGTTACCAAATTTCTGGCTGGTGAGAAAAGGTTATAGTACATGAAGGGAAGAGAAGGGAAAGGAAACCCAATGAACCCAATCACAGAGACGACTCGCACGACCCCCTCCGCCCCCACCAGCAACCAAAGTAGTGTTGTAACACGGGATGACAAGAAGGGAAGGAAGGGAAGGAATTTTGCAAATTTTGGGCTTAATGAATATTAAGCATTCAAAGGATGGTTTCGGGCCGGGAAAGTAGTCGGGTGTAAGTACGAATACTCACCTATCTGAGGTGAACAGTAAGAGGGGAAATGAGAGGGGGGAAGGAAAAAAAACACCGCCGAAAAGGCAAATGCAGAAACTAGAAGTGGACAAATCGCCACTCACCATCTGGTAGCGTAAAGATAATTTTTGATAAAGAGTGAAGAAAATATTCCATAAATGTCGCCAGTGATTGATGAAAACCTAAAGAGCTGTACCAGAAACCGCCATCACTTCTCCGCTTTATCTAGGTAGTTTACCATATAGCACCGAGTTCCATCACATATAGTATAAGAAAAATAAACTAAGACCTGTTCGCGAATCTTTTCTACCTCACAGTCTCTTTCGGAGTAAGAGTTGGGTTGAGGTAGGCATTCTTGAACCGCCCGGTGGCATGAAGAACCTTCATGATGAAAGAAATGGGTGTAACATAAGTTACATCACTAGAGTCAGTAGCGCCGGAACCTCCAGTGATGATGCCACCAACTCGCCTATAGGCATCGGCGACACAAGACCCAGAATCCCCTTTGGTGGAAAACACCTCGGACTCCTTGTTGGTGGAAACAATTGGCCACTCCCGAGACTCATGGTACTCGCCTGCAAAATAGTTCCGTGTATATGAGGATACATTGTTTGCCCTGCCGACGGTAGTACCACTGCCAGCGCCATTCTTGAAGACAACCAAACAGGGGAAGCCATTGGCGTCTTTCATGGGTGGCTTGAAGAGGGCACTTTCAGGTACCTGGTCTTCCAGTTTGACAAGACGGCTAGCGGGAAACTTGAAGGAAGATGGGCTGGTATGGTGGAGATAAACCTTTTTCATGAACTCATGGCGTGAGTACTTATTGCCGAGATTGATAGTATTGCCGCAGTAGTTGGCATTATCGAGTGTGCCACCAGCGATCTTGATAATCGCAAGATCGAGAGTATACTGTCCGGGTTCGGTCGAAAGGATGATCGGAGGTGCCCAGGTAAGCTCGCCAATAACCCGCCTTTCCTTATCACTCCAGTCCCTGGAAATTTCTTGATGTAAGGTTTTGAGCTTCGCAAGCCCGTGCTCTGCTGCTACCCAATCCTTCTCAGCCTGCGCATGTTCCCTGACTGAATCAGGGTCGTCCCTTCCCGAGTACCAGTGCATCCTCTCCTTGGCATCTGTAATCCCACATTCTTGGCCATTAATCTCGTCCTGAATGACCTCAAGTTTCGAGGCAAACGCACAAGTGCCAAGTACGACAACCTCTTCCGGGGCTTTGCTAGTGTTCTGACGGGAATATTCCTTGTTATCGTCCTTGCTAGATGGGAGGACAACGTGCCTGGCAGTAACAAGATAGATACTGGTGTCATTCCCGCCAGCGCTTAGATAGAATCCACCAGTTCCTTCAGACCAAGGTCTATCCTTAGGAGAGATCGGTATACCAAAGGTTGCGGTATATGGATCACAAGCAGTAAAGGTGGGATTCGACGGGGGGACGGGATCAATAAGCCTGTTCCCAGCAAGTCTTACAATACGAGATTCCCTGATTTCGACGTAATAGTCGCAGATACCATGACTATGGATTAATGTATGGCAACCAACCGCCACTCTGCTACCCTCTTCAAAGTTGAGTGCCCCAGGCTCAACCCCAATCCAGACAATGGGGGGACCGGACAGCTCATCGACATTGGCTATCCGCAGTGCCTCCAGTGAAGTCCAGTTTACACCCAGTGTGGTAAGATACTGGCGGAGCTGGATAGCAAGCCCGTTATCCCAAACTGTGGCAAGTTGATGATCGCCTAAACATCTAAGCTCCTTCATGACTGAGTAGGCTTCTGGACCACTCGGATCGTCAAAGGGGCCTGGTTTTGTGGTCGCAATCAGTGGTGGTTTAGATGGCAGACCTTTATAATAGGTCTTGGACAAGGAGTCGGTAACAATGATAGGGAGTGCAGACATTAGGTCTGAGATAGTAAAACGTTCGGTCGAAGCTGAAAGGTTGCTCGAAGTACACACACCAGATGAACCAGTTCCTGTGGGAGAGAGGAGGTACTCTGGAGAGGCTGGGTTTTGCGCACAGTCCGGAGGGCGGTGGGGAGACTGGTCGGGTTCGCTACAAGAAAAAAGGGGCAAACAAATATTAGTATTGGAAAACAAGGCAAGAGTGAAAATCAAACGCACTCATGACAAATGAGGACAAGTTGGGAAGGGGAATATGGTAGCCAGGGGAGAGAGGGGACACGCCACATCGATTCGTCTTCGCCTGGAGTGGGGAAGACAATGGGGAGATTGGAGGGGTCCACTGAAAGAACAAGGGGTAAACGATCATTAGTCTACGAAAGAAGGAAAGAGGGAAAACAACGTACTAGCGGTTGACGATAATAAGTTGGGGGGGTACTGGTCTGTGGGGTCGGGTGGTGTTGGCTGGGGGAAAATGAAGAAAGAGAGTGTGGAGAGTGAAGCGGAGGTGAGTGTTCTTATATGAAGTATAATGTCGCTGTGTGCTCCAGTAAAATCACGCTTGTACTAGGGTGTGATCAAAAGGACTGCGAAGTTTTGGCTGCCATTGGCATAGAAATTCTATGAGCCACATTCGCCAGACTTACCCACAACCCCCCGGCACTTGTAGGTAACCGTGCCAAGGTCCCACCCACTTCGAACGCCGCTAAGCGACCTTCGAAGCAGGCGGCACTCCCAAGAAGTGCCGATCGGCTCAACGATGCTCGAGTAGATTCACCAAAGTTGGAGTGCCACCTTCTTCGAAGGGCGCTTAGCGTCGTCCTGCGAGGAGGGAACCTTGACACGGTTAGGTGTGCCCAATGGGAATAAAAACAGGCGGTAAGCCCAATGGTATCCCAGTCCCATGCAAGAAGTACTTACCCGTCTTTTCCAAGAATACCTCCGTGAGCCAAATATTTGGTGAGAATTCCAACAAAATATCGGCTGGCGGAGGTATTCTTGGAGAAGACGAGTGAGTACTGGAGTCCACGGAAACAGCGATTTGCAAATATTTGGCAAAACGCCTATGCATGTCTGAGCCGCCATACAAAATGGACCCCGCCGTTTACGGGTACCTCGGGCTTGGGACGAGTACTCGAGTGGGACCCCATGCATCGGAGCCGAAGAGCTTAGCGAGCGTGCAGGGAAGCGACCCAGAGCACAGTACGATAAGATTATAGTTGCACCCTGTTGCCCGGGACACTGTGCTACCCTAATTCCACACTCTCCCGGGCAATTATTCTAGGCGGCTCGCGCAATTCACGTACTTGGAAACGGACATGATATTTTGGACATTACATGGGGAGGATTCAGGTAGCGGAGGTGGTGTTTCTCCAATTCCTCAAAGACCAGATGTGTATATATTCGGTAATGACTATTAGGAAATGACAACAAGGAAAAATGAAAGATTACCCAAGCGGCAAAGGGAAATGAAGCAGATATGAGAAGCTGCCACAGGCTATCACTCCCCCTCTTGTCCGTTGTCTTGTTCCACTGTCGGAGGCTATGCTGGGTGTACTGCTGCCCTTGTAGTTAAAGATTGTTGGCACCGATATCTCCCGTCGTGACAATGTGGGCGCCTGCTGTAGAGAGCGGGGTGGCGGGTGGACAACAAAAAAACAGGAGATGTAGCGAGCTGTCGCGAGGTTGAGGGTCTCGTGTTCGGGGGATTCGGAGGTGGTATATACTAGGGGTGTACCACAGACCCATCGCGGAGTAGCTATGGCCCCACTCTAGCCGAAACCCCGGCTAAGCCTTTTCCCGACAAACCTCCGAGATCCAACTCGTATCCCATAGTATGTTCCGTACGCTTTGCTCAATTGGCAATGGGTTCTTCCAACCCGGTATGAGATATGAGCGGACGGGATTTAAGCATTGGATTTTGGGGGCTGTCACGTTTCATTCCCTGTTTTTGGGGATGGAATCTGTTTATATTAGCTAGGTTTAGGAGTCGGTTGATATCGGAGGGTGGGTTAGGAGGGTGGGTTGAGCCAAGGCGATTTTGAACAATTATTGGGTGGTTAGGCGCAGTGGATCCAACCCTAAGTTACCGAACGGCACAAAACTTTTATTGATACGAACGATAATAGACAAATGATATCAGAGGACAGTAAAGAGTAAAGAGATCGTATGCAAGAACGAATGACTTTGACAAGACAAGCGATGACCGTAAAACCGTGAGAAAAAGATGCGATGCGTGAGATGAACTACTAAAATGAACAAAGGGAAGAACATGCTGCCTTAAATCCTTATCAACAGAGAACTTTCTTCGGGCATACTTCCTGCGCATGCCGGATTCTTCTCCCACATTACATCTCTAGGTCGTCCTGCTGTTTCGTTTTGCAAAAAGAACTTCCAAGGTAAGGGCTCCTTGGCCTAGTGTACAGTTATGCCGGATGCCTCGGATCGAGTTCATGGCCGCAGGTATGGTAGATGTTCGGCTATTGACTATTGTTCGTGTTTCATTGCCAGGCGATCGGTGTTTGATGGTGTCGCATTAGGTAAGCGGGGTGGTGGCATTGGATCGTAAGAAGCTAACGGTGGTGGAACGCTGTTGAAGCAACCATCTGGTTAAAAAATCGGAAATGTGTTTCGCCTTATGCAGGAACGAAAGTATGTATGTGGTGAGCAGCCTAAGATCAGAAATCTCCAACGGGTGAGGGGGTATCCGCGGGGCTAAATTCGGGTACGGCTTCAGTGTCAACCGTACATTCTGGGAGTACTGTGGATGTGTGTTTTGATAGGAGGCCCGAACGGAGTTTCAAGGCTTTTATTTAAAGTAAGCAGAATATGTGTTAGTGCGGATATCCTCACGGGGGGTTGAGGTGGCAGTAGGGGTACTAGAGCGAACTTGGGATCCAGGACTAAAGCTTGTCAACCAGCGTTACCCCTATCTTACTGCTGCAACGGGGTAGTGCTTGGTATCGCATTTCGAGATCGGGTTCGTTCTCTGCAGCAATAACCCCCAGTTCTTAAGCTGTCAAACCAATTGAAAAAGTGGCTATCACGCCCATCTCTCCGGTCAGAATAACCTATATAAAGCTATCTAGAAACTCAAACCTGGCAAGCAACCCCTAGGTGTCAAAGCAACCTGTGTGGGTTTCGTAAGCCACAGCATATCTTCCACCGTATCCCCCAAGGGTCCGCCGAATCCCCACCCACAGCCGTCTACCCAGAACACTCATTTGCCCTCACTCGCTCTCAACAATAGAGAAGCCAGCCAATAACAAGTTACAAGAAGTAGCGCGGGAATTGACCCTTGGGGTCAACCTGTCAATTACGAGGGTGCGCTCTGGGTACGATCACTGCACGCAGAGGCCTAAGCCCACACAAGAGGCAATTGCAGCGTCAGGCCGAAGCCCGGGAGTATTGAGAGGGAAGGGAGACTTGCCTCGGGTGTGGGCAGCAGTGGATATGTCTGGTGTAGGGTGGAATGATAGGGTGATGTCTTTGTCACGATTGAAATATGCTCCCGTTTCTTACTGCCCAGTTAGTTGGCTAGTTGTGTTGTGAGATAGAGAGTTGAATTGAGAGAGTTTCCCTGTGATGCAAAGTAGTGAGCTGGCGATCAGAGTTTTCTTCTATTAGCTTATTACTCACCTTTCGTTTCCCGGGTTCGCTGTCAGAGTAAGGTCTCATATTCGCCTTTTCATTCCGTCGGTGTACTAGTTCCATCACCCTGCCGGAAGCAGTCACCGTTCGTAAATCCGTTGCCATTTACAATCCTGATCCTTCTATTCCCACTTATTCCCCCACTTGCGTACTAGAACCTCCAGCAATCCCGCCACCAACACCAAAGCAAACAGGATCTGACTACTCACAGATCCCCTATGCAGTCATTTGTAAACCTGCTGCGAAGACAACCAAACTTTGGGAGTAGAGTGTGGAGGGTTACGGAAAGGCAGTCAAAGGGAGGGAGGAAACACCTGAGAAGACTGAGTGGGAGAAATGCCGGAGGGAGAGAAAGAATGTGCCATTCAGCACGATGGCAAGGTAGAGACACTCCGGCTAGAGAACAGAAATGAGGATAACAAAGGGTTGACAAGAAGTTCGGAGAATTTAGAGGAGAAACTCAACAACACTTGCATGTACCACGAGTTCATGCGGGGAACCGCTACCTACATGCAATCAGGGTTCCGAATGGTCAGCGGAAGACTGGACCAGACTAGCTAGTCCGGTCGAAAGTCAAGTCTAGTCTAATGGTGTAGGTTGGACCGACTGGACAGTCAGCGTTATTGAAACCGACTCGACCAGGACCAGTCCGACCAGGCCCGCCAAGCAATAGTAGATGCTATTTTTATCACAATATATTATGTTCGGGTGAAGCTTTTCTTAATAAAACTTATTGTTTCCATGGACTATACGGTGGAGGTAGTGCCTTGCTTTGGTTAGGGGTGGCCATAATAGGGTCTCAAGTATCGAACTATTTTTCGTGCAGTAAGTGAGTGATATTACATGACCAAGTGCCACAATACGGGCATTCGATGGGACCTACCCATTGGGTAATTGCACTCCCACCACATGCTACCCTCTCCAGGATGTTCTATTAACCTGTATTGAGGACCTGTTGATTTGTCCCATGGCAAGCGGCTTTAAAATCCTACTATAGCTATACATCTATTCTTAGTGAGTGGAGTGTTGGCCAGGGTGCCATTCTGACTCTCATACGATATTTTATAAAGAGTGGCCTGGGACCAGTCCAAACCGGACCAGACCACCCAAGCTAGTCGGGTCCAGTCATCGACATCAACCAGGGCGGGCCAGTCTGGTCCTGCCTCCAAGACTTGACCGGTCGGACTATTCGGAACCCTGCATGCAATGACAGCTCCAACAAGGGCCACAGGGGACAGGATCAATAACTATTCGCGATTCTGCCTCCGAGTTACCGCTTCTCTGTTTGAATGGATCTTCGGGTTTCATCGGCTGTTAGCATTATTGACAAGGTTAGGTGAGTTTCACAATTGAAGCGAGCATTACGGGACTAGGAACCATATTCCCAATTCTACAAGATGGTGAGCCACTCAGTCGTATGGGGCGCCAAGGTTAAATGGGCATCTGATCGGTGGATAAAGAAAACAGTGCGCCACCAGTGTGAGACATTTCCACATCCCATACAAAACCAACCCCTAACCTTGTTGAAATTCACGAAGGTTCCATACCCAGGGGATAGGCGAAACATTGATGGGACATGGCTGAGAGGAATTGTGTTTGTTAACGGTTGCACGATTGACTAGTATGGTCTCAGAAGAGTGACAGTTTGTTTGGTTGAGACGTTGGCTAAGGCAGGGACACTTAGGATGTTTAGGATTTGGCACTAGGGCAGATTAGAGGTTAGTGGATAAGGTGTACTAGATGTTGGAACGTATCAGTGTCGCACTATGATAGTTAGGAAACAGACAGTTGTGTCAGGACTGCCCAGGATCGCACAAGATGGGAGTAATAGTGTAAGAGGACGAAACTCAAGGGATGGAATTAGTGAGAAGAAGTTTCGGGACTGTTCTAGGGAGTTGGGTGGATGGAGCGAGGATAGGAGGAAAGGGTTGTGAGTGTTGCGGACGAAGAGTCTTCCTGTCTAAAGTCAAGTTTGTGTATATATAGCACACGTCCAGAGACGTAGAAATATCAAGAATCCCAATACACTCTCTACCCAACATACCCTTATTTTATTATTGCCAACCTTCGGGTTGTATGCATGACAGCTCTATCTCAGTTGATAGTGGCCACCGGCAAGCTAGATTGTAGCGTGCCCCACCCTGCCGTAATAGGCTCCAGCCTAAATCCACCCGTTATAGGCGTCCGAGACAAGGCTCGTGCCAGGTGGAGTAAGTCCTCAGCATCTTTCTCGGGATTCTTTCTTTGGCATGTGCTGGTATGTCTCGTCGTGAGCATTAGAGAAGATTCTTATCTTAGAAATTTTTGGCTTATTTTTTTTATATTGATAGTTACATTACACAAAAGCTCATGCACTTTTGTCTTCCGAGTGTACTCCAATTCTCATCAGCACGGTGGACTAGAATTAATAAAAAAATAAAAAAATGCAATACCGCCCCTTGCCCTCACGTGGCCCACCACTGGGATCTCATCCCGCTGTCACCCAGCATCACCGCAACCCCACCACCAACCCCCCTCGCTCTACCTCCTCACCCTAGTACATAGTTTCCTCCTTCCAAATAAAACAGTAATCGCCTTGGCGAAGCTCACATCGGAACCACCCAGTGAGGCGGGGCCCGAGTGCAGTGAAGATTGAGGTGGTTATGGTGATAGTGGTCATTATAGTGGTCGTGGTCATGGGGGTAGAAAAAATGGTAGTGGGAGAGACGATCGTAGGAGAGCCGGTTCCGCGTGAAACACATTATAGGCCAGGCTGGCCTTTCAGGCAGCCGGGCAAAAGCCTATATGGCCATATGATGGAGCCCAGGCAAGCCAGGCTTAGGCTTAACCAAGACTCCAGGTTCGGGCGAGGCTAGATCCGAGAAAATTTCAATAGGCCGGACCCAGCTTCACTGAAGCCTGGCCAGCCTCGCCCTTTGGGAACACTGGTTATAAGTGCTCCGCTCGTCTCCTTTGCCGCATTTCTATTCCCAAAACTCAATAATCCAAACGGTCCTTGAGCCCCACAGGGACTGCGGAGATAATGCCAAGAAGACCGGAAGGGGCGAGACCGCTAGCTGTGGTCCAGAGTAAGGCAAATTACCCTGGTGACTACCAGGCTATACTGGGATAGCGGGCCCTATATTCTAGGCCGCTGTAGGCATTTATTAGTATAGGGAGAGAAATCGGAACCTGGTTGCTCAGACTGACCGCGGAGGGGTGGCACGACTGTTGTGAATTAGGGATGTTTCGATTGAGAGCAGGATTTTGACGTCTCAAGAACAACGATAATATATCTAGAATTCATCACTTCTCTCATAAAGGTTAAACACGAGTAATCTAGAAAAAGGAGAATGATGCTAGAACTAGGTGCGCATTGAAGACGTAAGGAAGCAGAGAAGGAAAAGGAAGAAGGAGTGTTAGGAACGGAAGAGAGGTGAAGCGGAGGAAATAGAGGGAGGAGAGGTGGAAAGTAAAGGGGGGTTGGACAGAGAGAGAAGTGACGCCGCAAATGTTATCGTAAGGAAGGGGAGTCTGAGAAAGGAGGAAGCTGTCAGAATGTGAACGTTTTGTGAGTTTGCTATTTAAGGAAGCTATTTCCCCTTTTGAATGCGACAATAGAATCAAGATCAGGACATCCCCCTCTGATATCTAGCCCCATTCCACCCAGATATTCTTTAGTTTTTTTCTTTAAGGACGGCCGGGATTGCGGGCGGGACAATGGGGGACGTAAGTAGACAAAACGGTCCCTGTAGGGACTGCGGAGAGGGTCGACAGTGTTGTTAATCACTGGTACTCCCCCTTACCCAATACCTTTACCCCAACGGATTAGAAGATGCTCGAACAATCGCGGCGTATTCACCGGAGTCTGGAACTCGGTGAAGTCTGCGAAGTGAGGGGTTAAGCATGCCGGAAAGCGGGGAAGCAAATGAGGTGTATGAAGGGTATGAACATGGCGTGAGAAAGCAAGGAAATGGCGTGATTATGTTCAAGAGACTCCCGGCAGAGCTTACATTGATTTATGTATTTAAAGATGGCATCACCGCCAGATGGTAGGAAAGATAGGTCTCCGAAATACAAGCTTGTCTTTGATATATTTTCCCCAGTCGTGGGCTTCTTTGTGCTTCTTCATCTGAACTGTCCGTCCTTCTCGTATCCAGCACTCACAGCATTAGGGGGGAGTGGGTAAGTAAGCAGGCTAAGCGGCTCTTACCATTTTTGGATTTGAGGCAGGGCTAAGGTTCTTGCGTAGCTCAGTTTAGCGTTGGAGTGTGAGATTATTAAAGTTTGTTCAAGGGCATGAGAGAGAGGCAGAGTGAAGCCTCTCTATAGTCATTTAACACTTGCTGTATGGATTGTTTCAGGGATCGCTTCAATGGGTCAGAAGTATCTACAGATCGTTCCTAGTGAATCAATAGTACTGTTATGTAAGCCGCCTTTCAATAGGTATAAGTACTGTGGTTCCTGTCCCATTTAATAAAAGAAAAATATGGAAAATAGCACTCTTTGCTCGTAATATACTATTTCCGTATGTCTTTGTTTATTCCCTCCCAGTACTTCGTCCTCGATCTCTCCATTCACATAGGTGGCTACCAATATAGGCTGGAATAAGCTTAGATGTAGGCGGAGAGAACGGTCGCACTTTGTAACATGGATCCGCTCGAGTTCGATAATTTTAGGATAAACTACAGGAGAGCTCATAATATCCAAACAGATAGAGAACATGAGTGTCCTAACCCTTCATGAGAAGAAACCTGTTTCCATTCTTCAGCCCACAACACATCGCTCTCACTCCGGTTTAAGCCTCCAAACCCGGACGACATAAAGATAACCGACCGGGAGACATAGTTGCTGAATAATTGAGATCCAACCAAAACAGCCCAACCGCACAAAACAATGCCGCCCAAGATAAAGGAGATATGGGGGAAACAGCATAGCAGGGACCGAGGAAGATATTATTCGTGGACAACCGGAGACGATGGATCCGGCGATGTACCTCGGGAGTAGCCTCGCGTGATTCCGGATGTACCATTAACGCTACCCTGATTCTACAGTGGTATCTATATGCACTAGTGAAGGGACGCGGAGGCTATGAAAAGTTTCCTCCGGGTTTGTCTTTCTTCCTTCCAGCCCTTTGCGCGCCTCACCTTTTGCTTCTTCCGAATTTTCCTCAGACCATTTTTATTTCATAAACCTCAAAATAGATCATGAGGTTCTGTGCGGTTTGGTACAAACCTTCCGTCTTCAATTGAGCCGCTCCGCTTAGCTGCGTAAAACCCGTATCTCCGGTCGCTACCACACCTATTATTTCCAATAGGGGGTGAAGAAAATCGAGTGAAATCTGGTGACTTGACGGCCTTTGTGCACTACTTGAGTTAATGTCCATTTAGCTCCCGTTTGAGCTGTTCATCATCTTAACTGAGCTCAAGAGGGGCGTGTGTTGCAATGTTTTTTTATCGTGTTTGGCTCACCATTGTTGCACCGTACCACTTGTTCTGTTGAGAACTATCGGGTGCAGAAGAGGGCAAGCGAGTAGTTCCACAGGTTCAAAGGCAAAGTAGTCACCGGAGAAAGCAAAAGACTTGTTTTTACTTATTGAACACGAAGACAGTTAAGAGGGAAAAAGAAGAAGGATAGAAAGAAGAGGAAGAGAGAAGAGAAGCGAGGAGTTGAGAGTGAACAGGGGGGGTGACGTAAGTAGTCACGAGGTGTCACTCGGAACTACAGCAACAGATGAGAGGCGAGCGCACCCATAACTACAGTTTCCAACATGTTCATCAAACTCAGTAGCTAGGTTTAGGGGGGGGTGGAAGATATTAATTAATCAGACAAGATTATGGGGAAAATATATAGTGTTTCAGAACTCAAATCTTCCTAGAGAATGCATTTTTATTTACCTCCCGGGTGTGCTTTCGATTTTTCCAGCCGGACAGGGCTTGGGTTACTCGGGAGGCTGGCCACATTTTCGGAGGAAGCTGAGGGAAAGAAAAAGAGCGTAAACGCTATTTGAGCTGTAAGGAGAGACCCTGCCGTATTTTTAAAGCCTAGCGACGCGGAGCTCAGAGTATACAATCAGTGGTTCAGTCCGGGCGATAGAGTGGCCAATTTTCAGGATTCATGTTGGGTTCTGATTGAGACTACAGAGAAACAAAAGACAAACTATATTGGATGCAGTTTTCGACCACACACTTACGGGTGGCAAACCGCTCAGTGACAGGTGCTCCCCATTCCAATAAATGGCGGTTTCGGTCTAGTGCATTACGCCTTGCGGGCCATCAAACAATCGTGGAATCCGAAGCTTGTCACGGTACCAAGGTCACGACACAACGGTAAAAACTGGAATAGGGCAAAACCTCATGAAAGGTCACGAAACGTTGCAGATCCGGGTAAGTTTGGAGTGTTTGTTAAATTTAAATGGGGCTCCTGCCTCCACGGCTTCGAGAAGTACCATCCACTCCTCGTCCCATCAGCCAAAGATGTCCAAAACCACGAAGACACCCAGTTAGTGATGGGCACGATCATGATCGAGCAGAAAATTTAGCCTATGCTCGAGCATAAATCGTGCTCGAGCACACCAAAAATTTATGATCGAGCATGATCGTGCCCATCACTACACCCAGTGTTCCCAAGCGTCCAGTCCATCGGTCTTTAGCCTAGGACGGGACGGACGCCCAGTTGCAGTCCGTCCTGGCCTATGCCCGAGACCGACGGCCGGGCCCTATAGGTGTATTGGTTTATGCTTCATTTTCGAATCTCATGAGAATTAGGTAAGTGCCATCAAGATGTGAAACATTTTGATTCTAATGAAGAGAAGCTTAGGCTCTACTATTATGTATCAAATTTCGCTGTCGGTCAATCAATGCTTCCAGTGATATCCGATCCTGGTTCTGAGCACCCTGACCCCATTCCACTTCTTTGACCTACAAGGGACGCCCGTCCTTACCCACCCTGCCCGGGACGGACGGGACTATAGGACGGTCGGGGACACTGAAGACGCCACAAGCTCACCCCCATGTTCCTTCCCCGGCGATTGTGGCGGAGGTGTCGATTGTTTCGGGGATCAAGGGTTTGTTCAAGATATTTACTGGTTCCGGATTTGCTCATCTCACATTCTTTAGCGTTCTCCACCTCTCATGGGCGTCCTGCTACGTTGGTGATTGTCGTTATTTTCGCGATCATATACCACTACGCCTCCCATGGCAACCTACACCCTCCGGCAAACATTGGACCCCCCCCTCCGGCAAACGTTGAGCCCCCCCCCGTGTTCGTGCCCGTGCCCCGGTTCTGCTGCTCCCCCGTAGCTTTCCGAAGCTCCCGCGGGGCTTTCCGCAGCTCCCGCGTGGCTATCCTCAGCTCCCCCGTGGCTTTCTACAGCTCCCCCATGGCTGTTGACTCGTCCACGATGGCTGGATGCCCCCCCCTCCAGTGGCTCTCTGCTCCACCCTCGTGGCTCGATACCAACAAATCCCCCACTCCAGTAGCCGAATGCCCCGCCCCCGCCGCCAGATCCCCCACCCCGGTCGTTAATTGCCCCACCCCGATTGTGCAATGTCCCCCGGCTGGGGAAGATACATCTCCCCTGCCAGCGGACAGGAGGGCCAGCCGGCCGATAAAAGAGGTTGTGGAGGAATCGAGGAGGGGGGAAGACAGTGGTGGAAGCGCTGGTGCGGAGGTGACCCCCCCCCCAAGGGATACTTGTCCCAGATCTCCGACGGGCAGGTGAACTCGAGGGGGGGTCGGGTTAGGGGGGAAAGGGGGGAGAAGGGGATTGGTGGGGGGAGCGTTATTGGGAGTGTGTAAACCTCACCACAATCGGGGGGTTGGGAGGAGATTTTTTACTTCTCCGAAGCGCTTTTTTCTTTCTTTTTTTCTTTCTTTCTTTCTTTTTTTCTAATAATAACTATTACCAAACCCTGTGAACCGAGGATTATGCTCTGACTCAAATCCTTACTGTACTTGCCAGCTACTTCTATACCTGTAGACGAATCGCCGGATGTGATACATGAACCGCCATCGGGCTATGCCAAGGAATCTACAGCTTGAAAAGAAAGAACCTGAACAAGGAAATCTACAACCCAATGCCAGTTCAAGACAGGAAGCAAATCCTGCGTGGAAGCCGTAAAAATAAAAGAAACATACTTTAGAAGCTCAACCACTCACTTTCCAGTTTGGTTGCCTTGCACATCCTTGGTGTTCGACCTGGGTTCTGGCTCCAGAACGATATGGTGTCTTCGGGGTACTGTGTTCCGTTAAGCACTTCGGCCCAAGGTGTAAATAGCAAGGACGGTCGCGGCGAGAAGATTCCTATCACGGTGGAATAGATTGTGTAAATGCTTAGAACGGGGGTGAATCTTGGTGAAGCCCAGAACGCCGTCGTCTGTCTATGGGCGTGAAACCGAATACCCCCATCTCGTCCCGGGTGAAAAACTAATACTCCTCACCAAAGTCCATCCAGGAAACCCCACGGTCCCCCGCTACCATCCAGATTAACACTAAAGGCCCCACTGGCCACTGCTCCACCGCCGAGCAATCAAAGCCGGCCTCGGGTATATGAGCCTCCTATACTAACGGTAACAGGCACACGCAAGCAGCAACCACCCCCCCCCCCAGCACTACCCTCTCTACTTCTAGGACAACCGGAGTCCACCGCTACAACGAACATTCATGCCGGCACTCCTCCTCTGCACTGCAGACCAAACTCTTTGCCTCCTCCGACAATTCACCGAAGCCGGTAGCCACCCATGCGTAACACGTGTAATATAATCCTTAGCTAGAAAGTGGCGAGAATGTACTCCAACCGGGACAACACTCTTTCTGAAATCATGGTTATCCGCACCCGTGCGAGGGGACGGATCCGGGGGAAGGTCTATTCGTACGATATCTCCATGGAATTGGCGTATAGGGCCAGGATGGAGAAGCGGCTTTCGCAGTCTTCCGCGGCATCCGCTAGTGATCGGTCGGCGGACAGTGCGCTGACGAAAATTGAGCCCCGCAAGTGACGCCGCAGACGAAGTCCTCACATCCTGGTGTGAGGGGGGAATTGCGATCTTCTCTATTCGTGCCACCCCCCGATGAAGCGCCACTTGCCAGGCTTTGTTTGGGAGAATCGGATGAAGGCAGTGAGGGTGAGACGGGAGACGGCATGGACGGGGCGCAGAATATTTGGAGAGATATGAAAGTTAGGAAGTATGGTTCCCGGGGTAGGGGGAGATGATTAGGCCAGTGAAGTTTCTCTCGAGATAAACAGGAGCGGTTGCGCCGGGGGTAGAGGGAAGGGCGCTAGAAGAAATAATTTGATCAGGCTTAGGGATGTTAGAGACTGATTTCGGGCCTTGGAGGGGTTTTTTTTTTCGGGCATTCGGTTGTGTCTGTTGAGGGGGGCATGGCTGTCTAGCTAGACACTAGATAGAATTGTCAAATTTCGTAGGTTAGTAAAGAGTTGCCGTGATTCCACTTTTTGAAGTGGGTTTGAGATGCTGGGGAAACTAGCCGGGTGGCTTAGCTATGGTATAAAGCTCGGAGCCTGATCAATAATGAATTAGTGGGGTTCCTTTTTACATTTCCGTCATAAAGGTTTGGTTTATTTATGAGAGAGATAGCGACATTTCTGGGTGTGAGCAAGCTAATTATTTAGGAACGGTCACTCGCGGGATCCTTGCCGACAAGACTTGCCTCGTGTCTGTAGATCCTGGGATGGCTAAGAATCTAGAATTGGGCAGATATATCGTTTATTAAGCGGGAGCTCTAACCAACCATTAAAGACAGATTCGACATTTACCCTCTCAGGAGAATCTCGTTCTAGGTTAGATATGCCAACCAAACCGAAGGCCCTCCCAATACCCAAAAGTAGTTATCCAAACATTAAAACTAGAGCGGTAAAAGGGAGAACTACAATACGAAGCGTCGTAGGGAAACCCGGAAATCATACAAGGAAAAAAACAAAACACTACTTTTAAAAGATGACATATTATTCTAGGAGGGAGAGCTATTGCCGAATTGACAACAGGCGGATACAACAATTACTGATCTTTCGGGTACGCAGAAGCGACAAGCAATCGCGAAGAAACTTATTAGCCCACAATCTCCCCTGCACAGCTCACCGGCTTCAACCCCAGCCATCCTGGCTGGAGTTCACACTCCCCTGCCCGTCACTCCCATAGAGCCTGCCCGTCTTCGGTTCCGTACTTCACTCTCTCTCTCCGGTGGGGGGTTCGCCGATGGTTGGGTCCGGGGCTTGGTTTTGTCGAAGTAGGACTTTTGATTTTAACACTTGGTTGTGGCGAGTTCTACCTGTGCAGTCGTTAGCTTTAGTTTGACGGTAGGGTCTTGGACGGGGGTTGTGGAGCGTTCGTAGATTCGATTGTGCGCTATAGCCGCCAATGTTCCGCCGGGATTACTAAAGAGCCATGGGGCCAGGGTACCCCTCTAAGAATTCTATGAGACGGAATAAGAGCAAGTTAGCAAGCAGAATGCTTCAAATCTCCGCAGTTAGTTGAAGAAACCTATGGGCGCCAAAAGCATGGCAAAGAAAAACACTTCACTGGAACATGGGTTTTTAGTTGTGGCTGAAGAAAAAAGGAATTTTGCTGGGGGATAACGATTCGAGATAATAGGAGCAAGATGGATAAAAAATAGATGGATAAGGGGGATGTTGGAAGAGAGGGATGGAGGTAAGGATACGGCAACTTTAGGGGAAGTGTTGACATTCAACAGTCTCCAACCAGGGCATGACGAAAACCAGCGGGTGACGAACAGCGGCATTTGGTGAGCAAACAAAGAAGTGGTAAGTAACGTTAAGGGTTACAAAAAATCACTTAGATGATAGATGTAAGAAGAGAGTTTTCCCTGGTTAAGGTGACCTTTAGCTAGCGACCCCCATAGAGAATAAATCCCACGATACCTTTCTACACGATAATGCCGCCGCCTCCGCCGTTTCCCTGTTAATCTTGCCAAGATATACCCGACCTTTATACATCGGTCCATCCACGTTTCTTCTGGTACCTGTATTATGGGCGAGCGGTGCACAGCTGCCGTTAAAACATCCCCGACAACCCTCCACAGCTACAGCATTTCTATGATGGAAACGACTGTGTAGATTTGCTCCCAGGTATGATAGTTGTGCTAAAATGGGCTAGCGTTCAACATTCTACGAGCAAAAGGTGCCCGACGCCCCAGCGCCATATAGGATAAACCAAAGTGGTCGTGATGGGCGCCGGAATATACGATCCACCGTGAACCGGCCGCGCTACGCAGCCATGGATCCCGGCCACAAGGTAAGGGAGGCCAGTGGAGAGATTTTAAGTTGTCTTAGTGGCCTAAATTTTACCGTTTCACATCGCCTAGTGATTCGTCAAATACTTAATTTATACACGGGCCCAAATTAATGATCCGGAAAGAGTGAGCTTGATATCTATGTTGCACTTCTTCCGGATCTTTAATTTGCGCCCGAGTATTTTCTGACCGGTTTCTACATGTAACATAACCGAGTATCGTAAATTATGAATAATACCGAACATACGAGCACGTGATAGGTTAGGGCTAGGCGTGAAAAGGTAAATAGGCAGGTACAACAAACGATCGGCCATGGAATGAAATAATGATACACAAGTCCACGACGCACTTGAGATGGACCAGGCAAGAGAAAAAGGAAAGGTAAATAAATTGGTGGAGGCTGATGAGCGAGCAAGTGCTGCGAATTGTATTGTTTCTTTCTCATTTTCGAGAATAGAATACACTATGGTGGAATAAAATACAGTAAGATACAGATGAGTAATTTTACAACATCCAATCCTAACACTGCTCAAGGGATATCTGATTCTTTAGAGCGAAATTCTTATCACGGCCCCTGTGATGGAATAACCCCATCGTGGGATATCTTGTGAAGGCATATTAAGTTCGCAGGCGTGTGGGACTGTTACAATGTCAAGGGCGACTGGTGTTTCTGTTGTTCGTGCGATATAAAGCCCACTGTGCGAGTGGCTACAATAAACTCTATTTAGGGCGCATCTGGATGCCACAAAAACTATCGTGCCAAAATGGAGGTTTCTGAAGTACTGATCTGACCGGCATTTCACAAACTCTCATTTTGGAAGTGTGTGCACAAGCTACAATAACCCACAAGAATCAATGTTTTGAAGAGAAAAAATTAATAAAACAATAAGTATTGCAATACAAGCGCCACTGCACTTCCCATAATAATTATTCTGGTTTTTTTTCAGTGACTATTGTTAAATTCATTTTTGTGGTGACCAGAGACCCTTCTTGGAGGTTGAAAATGTTGGATTATGCCAACTCACGATTATTCCGGTTGCTACCTGAAACTATTGTTTTGTGATTATCAAGGTTTGAAAAACGCGGGACAACCAGACGCGCCTACGGCGGTCTATAAGGACCCAAACCGCCACCGAACTCCAACATCAATTTTGGGATTTCGGATAAGCCAAACTCACAACAAACAAAAATAAAAAGTAAAAAGCAAAAATTAACAATTAAAAAGGAGAGTTTCCCAAATTGTGTAAGGCGAAGCGAGAGTGATCACTAGTATAGGCAACGGTCACAAGGCTTGAAATAAGTGGCTACTATGTGGAAAGGAAAAAAGCGTACTGTAGTCAATCAATGTTCCCAAGCGTCCGCCCAGAATATAGCCTGGGAGGACTAGCCAGGACTACAGGTGTCTTATCTTGCTCAATGTGCCAAGTCGGGTGACTGGCCCGGGGGGGTCCCTCCGTGAACCCAAGTGACCAGTCTGTCCGTCTTTGGCTAAGGAAGGGAAGGATATTTCACTCGTATTCGTAACAGGTGCAGTTGTGAACAATTACTTCGGTAGTTAGGCGCAGTGGATCCAATCCCAAGTGAGCGGACGGCACAATACTTGTATTGATACGAACAACGATAATAGACAAAAGTAGAGTTCGTTACGGGGCGGACGGGGCCCCGAAAAACGCGTGCCCCCGGCCCTTTTCCCCGCCCCGCCCCAGTCAATGGCCTGTGGCGGGGTGTCTTTTTTAGCATTCCCTGCCCCTGTCCCCGCTGCGGCCCCCGCCCCACCCATACCCCAGACGAGTCCACGTTAAAAATAGGTAGTAACAAACAGGGCCCCGTTCATGGAATGAGGGTGGGTGCGCCCCGGACGGGGGCGGGGTTGGGATTACCCACAACATACCCCACCAGCCCCGTGTAAGGGCGGTGTCTGGCGAGTGAAAACCCACCACGCCCCGCCCCATAACGAACACTAGACAAAAGATATCAGAGAACAATAAAGAGTAAAGAGATCGTATGCGAGAACAAATGACTTTGCCAAGACAAGACAAGACTGTAGAACTGTGAGAGAAAGATGGGATAAGTATTAGATGAACTAACTAAAACGAAGAAAGGGAAGAACAGGCTGCCTTATATCCTTATCTGTAGAGTACCTTCCTCGCCGGCATAGTTCCTGCGCATGCCGGATTCTTCTCTCGTTTTCCATGTGCCAGGCGTGCTTCTGTTTGGCTTCGGGAAGACAGATACTTGGTAACAGCTGTTTGGCCGCTGGTGCTGTTATGCTGGATACGTTGCATCGTGTTGATGGCCGCATGTATTGTATGTGTTCAGCAATTGACTGTTGTTCGTGTTTTGTCATCCAGTGATTGGTGTTTGATTGTGTCGCATAAGATATGCAAGGTGGTAACATTCGATCGTAAGAAGCTAACAATGGTGGAACGCTGTCGAAGCAACCCTTGAGTTAACAATAGCGTAAATGTGTTTCGCTTTATGCAGGAACGAAAGTATGTATGTGGTGAGTAGCCTAATATCAGAATTCTCCAACACTCCCACTCTGCGAATCTACATATTGGCGGTCTTCCTCCTACTCTTAAAGATCCTTCCAATGAAACTTATGTTTCCAAAGAAATAAACAAAGCTTATATAAACTTGTCCTACTGAGAACACAAGAACAAAAGAAACAATCTCCCCCTCGCTTCTTTGCATGATAACCTCCTTAGGCTTCGTAAATGCCCATTGCCTGCCGAAATCGTTCCACCTTTTCACGCGGTAATGCTTTAGTGAGGAGGTCAGCCCTCAGATAGCCAGTCGGTAGGTATTCAAGGCTGACGGCTTCTTCTTCAACCTTCTCGTGGGTGAAATGTTGTTGAATACTTATATGTTTCGTCCGACTGTCAAATTCCGGGTTCTTTGCCAAAGCCATACTTCCCTGGTTCTCAGCGAAGATAGTAACGTGTTTTACAGGGAACCGGCTCTTCACCCAGATCGGGCTCAGTCCTGATTGCCCAATTGGTCTCTGTGGCTGAGGGGGTCCTTGCACTCCTCCCGAGCAACAAAATGATTAAATTTCAACATTAAATACCTCCCAATGTGTGAAAACCATTCCCATCCATTACCGTAAGCCCTATTCCAGCCCCATTTGATCCAATTGAATCAACAATCTTTTAATTAGCGTTTCCCCTGTAGCCGGATTGTAGCCACAACCCTCCCCCCATCCAATTCCCCAACACCATCACTCCCAACCTCCAATGCCTCCATTTCTTCCCACAGGCCGTCCGCCTCATCAACAACAGGCAGTGTAGTAGTTTGAGGGGAGGTTGGGGCGCTCTCCGGCGTAGAGCGAGATGTAGAGTGAACCGTATTTTGCCGCATTTCAATGGTTTTGGAGGGGGCAGATTCGTTTTTGGCTTTGCGGAGAGCCTTGACCGCATCTGACTGCTCACGATGTTCCCTCAACTCAATGACCATTTCCGAAATCACTACAGTTGCATCAGTCAACTTTCACGGGTGAGATGTCTTTCCTCGCCGCTCCTTCCCTATCTTTTGTCGGTATTGCCGGTAGGCCTCCTCCTCGACTGCCTTGTCGGCCATTGTTTGCTGATTGCCTTCGGAAAGGCCAACTAAGAGACTTTTGAGCTTCTGGGAGGATGTGGTATTGTGAGTGACTAGGGATATTGCTGTTCTTGTAGTCCGGCTAACTCCTCGTGGGGTTTTGGGGATCACAAGTGGCCCTCAGACCAATTGCGGCTGAGAATGTGAGACATTCTCTTCCTTTCTCTTTGCTTGCCCCAGAGCCCACCGAGGGTTAAATGGAATAATTCCCACTCCCTTCCAAGCACTGAGGATATTCTTCGGGGTAAAGGGAAGCCTTCGGGCAGGCATTAAAATTCTGTAATATTATTAATTAATGGTAGTCTAGTAAAAAAGACTGAGAATACTTGCAGTAAAAGTTCCCCCTTGTTCATTCCGGCATGTCCCTTTTGAATGAACTCATCTAGGCCATTGCTATAATGGGGCTGTAGAGGACCGAATAAGCCCACATCTAAGGGCTGGAGGAGGTGAGTCGAGTGGGCCGGCAGGCACAGTGGTACAATCTTTTCATTTAAGCAATAATCAAAAAATTCCCAATTGAAGTGGGATACATGCCCATCAAGTATCAGGAGCCGGAAGCCACCTCCAGCACTATAACTCAGATTAGCTTCTGGTAGAGTGTAATTCCTGCCAGCTTAATGGTCGCTCACCTCGCCCGTGTTTCCCTGTCAAAAATCTCTTTTAACCACTGAAGCCCAAGGGCTTCATGACTCCACCCATTTTCCAACACTCTGAAGGTTGCTAAATCCTTCCTCGGTAAATTCGCATACCAGCCCATGTAGTGGGCTTGGCCTTTGTTTATTACCATAGGGCGTAGGGCTCTGCCATCTCCGGATATGGTCTCAATAACTGTTTCCCACTCTTGTGATCCATCCTGTGCGAGCGAGGGCCGAGCGGCGCCCTTTCTGACAAATTACCCTGCACCGGAGTGCAACCCCCATCATGAACCCCTTCTCGTCCATGTTATATATGTTGGAGGGTGGTATATTGTAAAATTTAATTACATTTTGAAGCTATGTACATAATAAGTAGTGATTCGATCATAATGAAGTGGGGGAATCTTACTTTGGTAAAATACTCTTTCAACACTACAGGATTACTGGCTAAAGCGCGATGGCGATCTAGGCGACTGCTGAGCTTGGTTGCTAGGCTGGGATGACGCTTAAGAAACCGGGTTATCCAGCTTATTCCTAACTTCCGGTCTGTTACCCGCAGGACCACAATGGCCTCCGCCATGCTCTTTACCACACCCAATCGCGCAGGGTGCCCGCATTCGTCCAAGCGCTCACACCACCGCACAATGGCATTTTCTTCATAGTCGGTCAATACAAGTATCTTGAGATGCCCAGCGGGCCGGGATACTCTGCCTTGCAGCCTTCCCAGCAGTTTTGAGTATGGAATCTCATCCTTCTCTGCTGAGCCTCTAATAGAGCGCTTGTCGCTATGGCGGTAGTGTGTAATCGCCTTCTGAATATTGTCTTCTGCTTTGTCCTTCTCTCTCGGGTTAATTACTGGCATCCTGTGAAATTTGGTGACCTGCGATCAATTTTAGCGTTGGCCAGACCTCTTGCCATCCAAAGTGGGTATTGATCAACATTGGTCTTGGCGCCGAGCCAGATCCCTGCGAAGAGCCGCATGACGGTAAATTGCTTTGACAGGCTTCTCCTTCTTATGCCCGCTCATGCCTTCTATTTCTGCTATAAACCATTTTACCCATAACGCCTCCTTGCAAGCCTGCGTAAGTGCCATGTACTCGGCTTCGTTGGAGGAAACGGCCACGCTTGATTGCTGTTTGCTGGACGATGAGATTGCTGTATGAGGCGTGTTTGGTTGGTTGGTAGAAATGGTACAAACATAAGCACCCGTACTTCTCCTGGTGCTCTGGTCCCCTGCCCAGTCTGCGTCACTGAAACCAACCGGTATAGGGGAAGTGTTGTAGTCGAATGGGCCGTAGTGTAGTCCATGGTTCTTGGTCTTGCTAATATATCGTAGTAGCCGCTTACAGGCATTCATATGCATCTCGGTAGGGTGGGCAGTGAATTTGCATAATGCTCGAACAGGGTAAGCTAGATCTGGTCGCGTGCAAAGCATCAAATACCTAATACTTCCCAGGATACTCAGGTATAATGCCTCGTCTGCTGGCACCCGAGGTCTTTCTGATTCTTGGTTCACTAGCTGAACTTCAGGATCCATTGCATAGATGCAGTATAGGCATTCTGGAAACAGAATCTTTGCAAGATTGTGTCGATGTACTGAACCTGTTATAGGATAATATTCTGATGTTGTGGTTGTCGTATAATTTTCATACCAAGAAAGAAATGGGCGACACCAAGATGCTTTAGTGGGAATCGTTGTTGGAGCTCCCGTTTAGCTTTAGCAATATCCTCCGCAGTTCCAATGCACCGAACGTCATCAACCCAAATGATCGTCCAGAGTGGTCGGTGGCCATTTCCAATCCCATAGTACACTGCATGGTCGACTATCGACCGCTGGAAGTTGCACTTTCCCACCAGGAACTCTTCCGATGCTCGGTACCAAATCCTTCCTGCTTGCTTAAGGCCATAGAGTCTACACTCAAGTCGACTAACAATTCTATCCGCAGTGGTCTGTTTGGCTGGTACTGTAACTCCTTCGGGTATCAGCATAAAGATTTCCTCATGAAGGTGTCCCTGGAGGTATGCGGTTTTACTATCGCCTTGGTGGATTTCGTAGTTATTAAAGGCTGCCATAGCTAATAGGGTTCGTAGAGAGCCGAGCTTAACGACCGGAGCATATGTTTCTAAATAGTCAAAACCGTACTGTTGGATAAATCCTCTTGCCACTAATCTGGCCTTATACTTCACTGTGTCTCCCTCTGCCCGTTCTTTCTCTCTGAAAACCCAGTAACACTGGACGGGCATACGACCTGTCACCTGTCGGAAGTGGGGTTAATACCCATGTGTCATTATCGTACAAGGAGGTTAGTTCCTGCTCTATTGCGCCTTTCCATTGTTCATGATTTGCGCCAGAAATGGCTTCAGCATATGTGGTTGGTTTGGAGGTACTGATAGTTTGTAGGGCACAAAGTCCACGGGGATTTGTATGGGGCTGATGAATGGCCAAACGGGAGAACCATTCATCATGGAATCATGTCGAGGTGAATTGTCCTGACTTCATACAACGAGGGCACTCGGCATAGGCTTCTTCCTGGGGTTGGGGTTCGGCGGGTAGGCGTACGTGGATAGCACCAAGAGGAGTATCAATAGGGAATTCTCTGCGAGTCTTGTTTCTCTGTGGTGTATGCGGTGTTTGGCTGGAGTTTTCAGCCGCAGGTGGTTCAGGTGTGGGAGGCTTCGGTTCATTAGTATCTGTCCCTGATATGGTTGTGTCGTCACTATCCTCAACTTTGGATTCAACGGGTATGTATTGTTCTTTGTCGGTGCTCGTCGCTCACTTTGGGGTTACTTTTGCTAAATCAAAATCCCTAATAATGTGGATCTTGCAGTTAACCAATACTCGATATTGGTTAGTACCTGCATAGCCAGTAAACATGCAGGGTAAACCCTTTTTTACTTGACTCCCACTTAGGCCACACCTCCTTCAGAATATGTTGATATCTCATCACTTCAGATGGTATCGTAGCTGTTAGCTTTGGTATCTCGCCGGTGTACACCTCCAATGGCGTCATGCCTCTTTCAAGCACACTGGTAGGGCTTCTATTCTTCAAGTATACCGCAGTATGAACAGTTTCGCCTCACATTTCGTCCTTCAGTCCTGCAGAGAAGAGCATGGCCTTTGCTCGCATCACTATTGTTCGGTTGGCTCTTACAGCAACTCCGTTCTGCTCTGCGTTATATCCTGCTGTTTGTTCCCTGACTATTCCTGCATCGTCCAACAATCGGGGAAACTCTTTACTAACGTACTCCCCTCCTCGATCACTGCGGAATCTTTGTATTCATGGACTTTGTTGATTTTGCACTTGGGATTTAAACTTGGGGAAGCATTCGATAACTTCTGACTTGTGTTTAATTGTGTAGATTGTCGTATGCCGAGAAAAATCATGAATAAATAGGAGGAAGTATCGTCCTGCTCCTAACGAGGGTGTGGCCCTTGCTCTGGCCACATCGATGTGAATGAGTTCCTGTGGTTTGGTTGCACCGTGCGTAGTGGGGCTGCTGTTGTGCTTCCATATCTGTTTAGCCAAATGACATGGCTCGCTGGTAGGGTTATTCAAGGTTCCTTGAATCTTGAAGTTGGATGTTTGTTTGGCTAATAGTTTAAAATCCTCGAAACCGACATGTCCTAGCCTTTCATGCCGATATATTAGTATGGCTGATTCTGTCTCCCTTTGTGCCTTATTGGCCTTTTGTGGGTGGTTTCGTTCTTGTCGCCACACCTGGCCTTGACTGACAATAGAGAGGAATTACTTTGCAATTTGGCTAGTGTTCGTTACGGGGCAGGGCGTGGCGGGTTTTCACTTTGTGACCCCGCCGTTACTCCGGCCCGGGCTCAACTCTTTGCAGTTCCTCCCCGCCCCGTATGACACGGGGCCCTGGCCGGGCTCTGGGGTGGGGCGGGTATTTTACTTTCCCTGGTGATTGCCTAGACGGCCCCCGTCTTCTCGTCCCCCACTCTTGCCCCTGTGTGGGGCCCCACTTATTCCTACGAGTGATATTCTCTGACTAAACAAATGGCAGGTTGAAATCTAAGGGGTGTTTGGCCTCTCAATTCTGATCTGAAATCACAATTTGAGATCAGAATTCGCTGGCCAAACACCCAGTAATTACTTCGTATGTCTAGTATGATGACTCCACTATTTGGATATTCCATATAGCAATCCGGCAACTATCTCACAAGAGAGGATTTGAATATAGTGCTCACATTATCATTATGATTTGGGCTTCTGGTTTGAGATAAATAGTGTTTGGAAATCTCTCTCAGTATCTGATTGTAAGCGTATAATCTAGGTATGTTTCTAAGTACTTCTAAGCATATGATTCCGAGTACATAACTCTAAGCGTATGGTTGTACAGTGGTGCATGCACGATTCCTATCTTCCTGAGGATATGGTCTCCGCCTTATCATTTCGTGATCTCATTCAGGGTGTATGGCTTTGGGCTTATGGCTTTGGGCATTCAGTTTTGGGCTTTTCATTCAAAGACTATTGGTTTAGGCGTCACGTCTCACATGCCTTGCCAGCCATCCACCCAAATACTAGCCACTATTTAAATCTGGTCTGAGGTTCAGGCAATCACTTACCCTAAACTTGCAGATAGTTGGTTAAACTGGGCGCTCACTATGGTGTATAAAAAGCTATGGTTTTA
>Ga0307517_10002110_pt1 | contig 32366 bp, 46 predicted proteins | sample 23_EM_MG_FD_194515 | JGI IMG/M metagenome (GOLD analysis project Ga0307517, IMG submission 194515) | Populus trichocarpa ectomycorrhiza microbial communities from riparian zone in the Pacific Northwest, United States - 23_EM | ecosystem: Host-associated > Plants > Roots > Unclassified | place... | reverse complement strand
GAGCTCTGGTTCGCGGTTTAGAGATGCATTGCATAGAATTGGCAGCTGATCACATGTCTCAACCCTAATCTCTTTATCGGCCTTCATCTCCCTCACTCATCTTACCTCGAACTATCATGTGTCTGTACCCATCCTCGCATCGTTATGTAATCTCATCCTGACCCCACGGTGGATAGCTGACGCAACCACCGAAAGACCAACGCCAGTTCGAAAGTCGACTCTTGACCCGGATACGGTCGATAAGTTGGACAAGGCCATTGGCCATAGGCCGGAGAAGCAAGAATTGGTCGACAGGAACATCCTCAAAGGCTCGTTTCCACGTATCTAATCTATAGGCACCCCAAAAGCTGACCAGGAACCAGATGACAAGGTTGCCCCCGCTCTGCAGGCTGCCAAGGAACAGCTCCAGCGCGCTCAGCTTGAGGTGCATGATGACTGATATAAGGTTCGGCCCCTGGACTGAAGGCCGTTGTAGGACAAGATCGATTATGGACTCCAACACCGTCCGAAGGTTGACGACCTTATCAAGAAAGGAATTTTACAAGGTAGGAAACGAACCCATTCACGGCCCAGACCGGGAGTTGACTGGGGTCCTCCACAGCTGACGAAGCCCCACCCTCGTAACAAAACGGTGGCATATTATTGTATCGAATATCATAGCGAGGACAGTGATGAAGTTGTAACACCAAAACAAAATCTGTACAATCGAATCTTTCAGGACACGGGAAAAAACAGTGCAGGTAGTTTGGACTCACAATCCCCTAGTCGCGGTCTCTTCGAATCCGTTGCCTCAACTCCTCCGCAGCCCTCCTCGTCCCCTGAGAGCCCGCCCACCCACGCGATCTTAACCAGTTGACCAGCCTCGGAGTGAAAGCGGCGGTCAGTCCCACTCGTAAGGGCAGAAACAGGGTCTTGTGGATCGTGTATGCCAGCACGATCATCGCATACAATCCCTCCTGGCCACCGTTTTGGGGTTGCACAACCACCTTGTCCATCTCCTCTCTCCCTGGCTCCGGTGGTCGTGAATTGAATATTGCATACACCGACTCCTTCGCAGAAGCCGCCACGCGTGAGACGGGCTCGGCCCCAATCAGGTTGACAGCGGCAAAGGCCACGCTGAAGTCGATTGTGGACACGAGGAAGTACACGCCGAGTGCATACCAGCCGTATGATTTGATTAAGTGTTTCAGGCGTTGCGAGAACGTGAGCTTTGGCTCATCCTTCCCGTGTTCACCCCCGCCGGAGTTGGAGGTGAGACGTGGTTGGGAGTGGTGGAAGTAGCGGAAGCCTGCGTTGGCGACCGGCCGGAGTGCACCAGTGTGGGTGGAGGGTACCGGAAGGATTGGAATGGGGTTCAACCGAAATACCGAACGTATTGCGGCGGTTCGAAGGAGAGGGAACCTGAACAGACCAGGTCTGACCATGGCAGTGCGATGATGAGTTCGGTTGCCGAAACCAGGTGCCGTTAACGCGAATCCTTCTATTTCTATTTCTTTTCTTTTTTCCTCACCCGTCAAGGATGACTACTTCAGAGTCCTCCCAGTTCGAGGGACCAGAAAAGCTGCTCGAAATTTGGTTCGCTCCTTCACCTGCCGACGTCGAGCGCGCTGCACCGCCGACGGAAGATGGCAAATACGGCCTGCGCAAGGTCGCCAGGGCTGTCTGGGAGGATATGCTCGAAGTTGTCAAATGTAAAGTACTTTCCGTCATTGAGGGCTCGGAGACGGATGCCTATCTCCTCAGGTCGGTCACTCCTCGTTCACCGATTGCGGATCAGCCATACATCTAACATCCTGTTCGCTTTTTTTTTTACGTTGCATCTCATGGTACCTGTCGATTATCAGCGAATCGTCGCTCTTCATTTCCCCCCATCGTCTCATCCTCAAAACCTGCGGAACGACACTCAACCTCTGCGGATTACCTCGCATCCTTGAGATCGCCCGCGATCATGCAAATTTGCCGATCGTCTACCAATTCTTCTACTCCCGAAAATCCTTCATGTTCCCCGAACTACAGCTCGGGCCACACAAGGAATGGAAGGCCGAGGTCGAGTACCTCGATGCAATCTTCTCTAACGGCGCAGCCTATGCGGTCGGGAAAGTCAACGGTGACCATTGGTTACTGTACGTGACAAAACCCCAAGCAACCCGAGGCACCGTCTCAGGGACCACCGACACATCCCCGTCTAAAGGGGCAAACCAGTCTGACCCATCTAAGGGGACAGACTACACGATCGAAATCTTGATGACTCATCTCTCCCCCGCCGCATCCGAACCTTTCTTTTCACCAGAGTTCGGAGAGGAAAACACTCCATCTACCCACGCACGAGCGCTTACATTCCAAACGGGGATCTCCGACCTGTTCCCGTCCCACCTCACCACCCTAGACGCCTACTCGTTTACCCCATGCGGATACTCTTCGAACGCCCTTCTCAAATGGTATAAACCGCCATCAGAAGGCCAGCACCATAAACCCCCAGAGGGAGAGGGCTACTACACCATCCACGTTACGCCCGAGAGCGGCTGGTCATATGCCTCTTTCGAGTGTAACGTTCCCCTCCCCACCCACCCCACCCGCGAAGCAAGTTCCATTCCAGACCTTCAAACCCTCGTTCGGCGGGTGGTCAGGATCTTCCAACCAGTGAAACTCTCACTCACACTCTTCATCTCGAGCGTGGGGAACAGCAATGTTGAGGAAGAAGAGGGCATCAGTGCCGTGGAGGCAGCCCAACGGGCCTTCAGGTTGGCTTTGACCTCGCCTTCCAGAGCGAACGAAGGGAGGGAGGGGGATTTGGTGTACAAAAGGACGGATAAGATCAATTACGAATTTAGCTCTTACGACTTGGCCTTTGCGAGCTTCGAATTGAACTCCTGACAACCGCCGCCCATTTCTTTCCGACTCTTCATCTCGAGCCAATAGGTTTCTCGGATCTCCGCTCTTGGTCATCACGCCTTCCGTCACTCATCGAAAATCTATCCTGATATGTAGCGAACCTGAACAAATGTATGGATGCCCGATAAACTGGCCCATATAAAAGCCCGAAAGAGTAACCAACCGGAGAGGGGAGGAATGGGAAAGGATAGGAGGATGAACACGAAATTGCGAAAAGGGGACGAGGGGACGAGGGACGAATTGAGCACGACTGACATGAACGCATGGGATCCAAGAAGGTGATATCACGCAAAGTAAAAGTGAACTATAAACACCGCACCTCTCCATGCAAGCTATAAAACCTACAGTGATGCAGAAAAAATGGATCTAGTAGTCAACCGGTCCCCCACCCCTGAACCTCGATCTGCAAGACGGACAGAGGCGTACGAAAAGCTCTGCCATCGGGAATGTAATGCCCGCCTGACAATGAGTAAAAATGGGCGGATCAGTTCCATCAATTTTAGAAAGTCTGATCGGGATTGGCTGGCGACAACCCCGCAAGATTTGACTCACCATGCCAACCCTTCTGATATCAGCAAGCATGAAAGTGGGGGAGGTGTGTGCTCGGTGTGCGTACAATAGGACGTCAAAAATTTGTGATTGCACTGGGATCCGTTCGAAAGAACTAGACCCGCTGACATCATTCCCATTGTCTTCGTCCACCTGTTTGATGTACATGGCAGCGGCGGTCTCCTCTTCGTCCCTCGAAGATCCGTAAAAAGATTCACGTGGGACGAGAATCAGGTGCCTCTTCCTTGACCCCGATCTCACGTGATGGCACAATGCCCAAGTCCGTAGCCGCGGTGGCAATGCCGACGTGTCGTGTCTGTACAGACTTGCCGCGATGCTGGCATAATGCGCCGGGGAAAACGCGGCGGTCTCTTGCAATTCGACAGAGAGGCCCATTAAGAAAGTTGTCAATGTACCGTCAAATGCTCGTCTGTTTGGTAACTCGGACCCGTTGAGACTCCGCACTGTGTGCGTGATTGCCCGTGGGAGCGAGACGAAGTCTGGATGGCTCCATGGCTCAATGGCCACATGTTCGATAGGTATCGGATCCACAGTTCGGGGCCTATCAACGGGTATACCTGATCGTTGTCGTCGCCAGTCGGAATCGTGGAGAGAATGTGATGAGGAACGGCGGTACGGGAGAACTTCGGGATCGGGTGGAAGGTGGTGGTTGTGGGACTTGTATTGCGATGATCCAGCCAGTATTGGGTCAATTGAATGTGGTCCTCTCGGTGTCAACTTGTGCATCGGTGGAGGATACTGTAAGGATGATGAGGATTCCGTGAGGGCGAAATTGGATGAACCCATGTCAGACACCAGGAATGCCGCGGTTTTAGACCCATAGGACATTGATTGGGAGGTGACGGAACCGTTTCCATCGGTAGACACCCTATGGCGCTTTTTGGGAGTGTAGTTGCATTCTGCGGTGTCCATTTCACAATGATTGCAAACCGGTAGGTTTCTGTCGCACTGAAACAGAGTGACAATCAGGGGTTAGGAGGAGGGGCATGGGGCATATTACGTGTGACCTGCCTTCAAATCCCGGAGTCGGCAGCGATCGCATCGGGGAATGCCACGATGCGCGGGTGTAGGGAGTGGTGTGTACTTGCAATCGCCAAGACTTGACCAGGAGCAGTGGTTACAAATAGGTTGTTCTCTATCACACTAATTGGAACATAATGGGTGTTAGGGTTATCGGTGAGGGTGGGTGGACGCACCTTGAGCTTGTTCATCCGACAATAATCGCATCTCGGCTTCCCCCTCCTGCCCTTCCACTGCGAATGAGAGGCCATCATTGGTTGCTGATTAGACATTCTGGAGGAAGAACCAGAGTCTTCGAGCATGGAATCGCCCTCGAACGAGTCGGAGCCATCAGAGTCGCGGACGTTCATCACAACAGGAGGAATGAAGAGGCCAGGGAGAAACTTGAGCGCGGGGCAGAGAAAATGGACTTTCCTAAGAAACCAGAGTCGATAAAGAGCGACCTTGACAAAGACCGACGCGAGGGCGGACCAGTGGGGGCGGAGTCGAGGGAAGGGAGGAAGGGAAGGGAGAGGATGGAAGAGAGGGTGTGACACGTGACCCTGGATCAGCAGATCAGTCACAGCAAAACATTCTACAATGGAATCCACCAGGGGACGCATTCACACATCTCTTCCTCGAGGGCCGTGTGTTCGAGCCCCTCGAATCGTGTAGGCAGCCACCCGACCGACCAGCCGAGGTGCTTTCTGGAACATCCCCATTGTCCGGACGCTTGTCTCCCTCTTTAGTATAGTTCCAGAACCGCGGCACTTTTATCCGTCGGCTGAGCCAATCATCATCCGATTACCATGTCCACAAATGGCAATAGTTGAAATGGAGGCACCATTTTCTCAAATCAATTTCGAAAAGTCTCGTCACCAATCGTACAGGATCCATTGCATGTCGTCAGTATCTATCCAAGTCCTTTACGGTCCCCAAAACCCATCGTCCTCGAGCGTACCAAGGTCGTGTAGTGTGTCCAGCACCCCGAACTCTTCACAATGCGCAGGAATCACAACGTCACCCTCGCGCATTGTTTCCACCTCCTCCACCGTTCTACGGCGTACTCGATCAAGTAAGGCGTCCAATTCAACATAGTGACTATCATCAGCAGCAAACTTGCGGTGTTTGCGCCCTCGTACATGCTGTAGAAAGGGTGTCATCGGACCGTCAAAACACGAGGCAGTGCGGACTAACCTCTTTGAAGTCCTCAAAACGGACACGACAGCTCTCGCAGTACCCAGGCTTACTGCCCTCATCTCGTTTGGGTAGCCGCAGGGTATTTGTGCTTCTACTCTTTCTCAGTCCGCGACGATCGGGGATTTCTGCGGGCGGTCCCATGTCGCCCTTTTCCTTCAACTTTCCCGAACCACCGAAACGACGGGACGTCACCACCTCCTGTTGGAGTCTCCCACGTAGTGATGGAGGAAGCTGGAGCTTCGTGAGGCTGCCATCGGTCGTGGCCGAAGTTGTCCCTGTGGTCGACGTGATGCCGACGCTGTTCCCCGACGCAGCAACGTAGCCTCCTGACGCAAGGTAACCGGAGGCGTTGGCTGATTCCAGATGATCAGGATCGCCGTCTGGGATGACCTCTGGCAGGACGCCGCGACGGTGGAGGTTGTTCATGGAAACAGTTCTCCGCAGATCATGTTGAGCCTTGAATTGGTTCTCCTTCAGAGATCGTCTCCTCTGTTCGAACCTTTTCCTTCGGTTTTCACGCTCCCGTTCCCTCTCTCTCTCAGCGTTCTCAGCCTTCCGCCACCGTTTCTCCTCCCGTTCGTCGAACTCGATGAAGGGACCACGGGCCTTAGGATGACAGTGGAGTACTGGCCACGTCCCAGTATCCGTCCCGCTCGCCCCCTTGGTGATGGGATACTGGAGGATAGCAATCGGTGCGAGCTCCTGTTTTAAGTCCTCGACGAGCACAAAATAGTGGTTTTTGGAAAAATAAGTGTAGTCGTGTCGCTTGGAGTTGGGGTCGCGTTCTGTGGTAGTTCCGTGGAGGCGTTCATGCTCAAGGAGCTGAGAAAGGGACTTCTGGTTACCCTTGGCAGCATTGGTGTTGGAAGCCATGTTTGTCCGGGATTGGTGGGAGGAAGTCAGGGAACCACCTTGACAGCGCTCGATTACAGACGCAAGTTTCGCCGCATTCCAAACCTTCTTTCCGACGGAGATGGCATACGCGGCAACGTTGGTGACCTCGGGATCAAAGTCTTCGCTAAGGGTGCCGGGGAGCGTAAGGTTTAGTCTTTTGAGATAGCATCAGATAACGGCTTACCCATCCCGGGGCTTCGCAGGGCTTCTCAGTAAATGGGGGGCAATTGTGCGTGAACTTGGGTTGTTCTCCTTGTTTGATGGAGAATCTTGACCAGCTGAATTTTGATCCACATCGGTAATGAGATGCGTGACCTCCTCAGTCAATGATTCAACCACTGACTGAAAACAAATGAGCTGATCGTTGCTGATGGAAACAATTAACACTCACTGCGCCTAATGACTGGACACTACGGGTTAGTTTCTTCCGCGTCGCGGTGGTATCTTGGTCAAACCCGTCGGGGTCGAAAAAGAATATCCACCGAGGGAAGTGTTCTAGGTACTTTGCTCGCCAAACTGCCTCCTTTTCCAACTTCCCTGCCTTCCTTCGCTCTTTTTCGTTTGCAGGGGCCGTAGGTGCGTTGGTAGTGGCCGACGATTTATGTCTCTTGATCGCGTGTTCCTGAGCCTGGCCTTGGTCGGCTGGAACAGGCGACCGAGCACGTTTGGTGGTGGGTCTCAGCCTTACAGGCGAGTCGAGAAGAGGGAGCGAAGGGGTCCGTGATACAAGAGGAGCATGAGTTATGGTCGTCATGAGCAGAGCAAGGCGGGGGAGTGGAAGTGACCCAGGGTACGAGGCAGGCGATGATCCAAGAAATTGATGAACAGCAGGGAGGAACGCCACAAGTTATTGCCGGACTGTGACCAAAAGCACGTGACGTGACACCCCGCGCCTGTTAATGAACTACGCGCACGATTTCCCTCCAGACCACGTCGTGGCGGAATTGCCGCCTTTAAATGCGCGCTTCTATGTCCCGAAACTGGCAGACAAGCCACAGAATCCAATCGTGGACACGTTAAAGCTAGTTGACGATCTCAAGGCACCTCCAGTTCAGTCAACCCTCCTGGATAGGCGAGGGATTGCAGACCGCGCCGCGAGTCAACCCCCATTTGATTCTTTTCACACCAGTGACGCACCGAACCTATGGGAGGGACTCTGTGATAAGGGTCTTATTTGTGGAGTACGATATTTTTGGCCGAAAATTTGAGCTTTTCTGATCCACCTCCCAGACTAATCTTCGGTCATGGGACACATGGCAGCCATTGCAAAAGCTTGGCGTGGTGCATTCGCCATACATCTCAGAACAGGCCTCTCGTATTTTTGTCGCAAGTCGCCATTTGTATGTAATCATACACACAATCCCGTTTCACTATCATCCCCACCCATGCTCCCGGACAGCGTCAGGCCGCAACTTTCAAACGCCGCGACAGAAATCATATACGTGGAACAATCAGAGCTCCTCGCTTCACTTAGATTAACGCTGATGGGCGCAACCTCGAACTTTCACGTCTGGAGTCCTCAACAGGAGCGATTCATCCTGAGAGGGGTAGATCACGAAAAGAGCGGGATACTGTCGATCATCGGTAGAGACGAAATGACAACGCAGAGGTTGGCGTCATTCATTTCCAAAAACACTTGGCCCTGATTACTTTCAGTTGTCTATCTCGATTCTTGACAATCGGAACACTTTCGAGACGCCTGGAAGTTCTTGTAAGGTCATTGGGCCAGAGGTACATCTGATCGTCTCATTACGTCTTCCCATCACAAATTGAGCTTTCAAAGCGCGAGCCCAACACAACACGCATTTTCTCACTCGCTCGACTCTTTGCTCGCGTTCTCTCGGGCAAAATTGATGGATTACCTTGGAAGAGACGGGGGCGAAACCCCCTCTCTGAACGCCATCTGGGCGGTGTGCGAGGATGTTGCAAACATGTTGACTGCGTGTGCCGACGTGTGCGAACGGGTGAGTGCGTCGCAGAGTTTCCTAGTATCAACCTCACAACGTATCCCAGGGGGTGGATCGGTCACCTGATCAATATCCTCCCATCCCTGACAACATCGATCTTCTTTCTGCCATCTACCAACATTGCCTCCGCCATTTCGAGCGCTCCTCACCGACGCTCGTTAATGCAACGGTTGCGTTCATCCTCACGTTGACGTCCCGACACTACCTTCAGAAAATATGCTCCTCTATCGCCTTCAGTGGAAGCTGGCGGTCCCTAGACCAGCAATCCAAAAGGGACCGACTCGATGGCGGGGACAAATACGAGGACCTCGAGTTTTCGGACGTTATGACTCAAAAATACCCATCTTTTATCTCAATACCCCTCCAAGACTCCCTCATTAGCGCGCAGAAATCTTTGATGATTCTTCAGGACGCATCTCCAGACCACCCTCTTCTATCAAAACCGGCTCACAGTTCGCTGGTGGAGTGGTATTGGACCAAGAATGAAGTCGAAATGGCGTGGTCGGGGGAGCCTCCGGGAACCGTGGTTCCAGGGCTGTCGACACCCACAACCCCAGAATGGATGGACCTGATTGAAGGGGGAGTAAAGTACAAACCAGAGCTCCTGGGGCTACGGGTCTATGACTTGGAGCCGGGTTCTTGTGGAACCAACCCCTCATTATTGGAACCGGTTAGGACGTTCATGGATAACTTCCCCGAGCGTCTGCCAGCAGTGGTCCCAACAATCGGCGATCTCACAAATCTTGTATTTAGCCCATTGGCTGAACAAGCTTCGATCCTCTCCCAAGCCGTCCTGGATGTTTTCCTCACTCCACTCACTTCCCTCTCGCCTACCCCCACAGTCGACTTACACATCCATTCCCATCTCACCGTGCTTCGATCATATCAACTACTTGCTTCTCACTCATTCAAATCCAAACTGTCTGCAGCACTATTTTCTGATTCCGAGGATTGGGGATCGGGTGATCAAAGGAACGCGTGGTCCTTGGCTACAAAAGGCAACAAGAGAGGGGCCCCTGGACTTGTTTCCGACGATAAGGTCTGGCCTGTCGGCCTTTCCGCAAGTCTACTGGAGAAGGACAGCTGGCCACCAGGTGGCGCGGACCTCGGCTTCTTCCTTCGTACGGTCGTCGTCGATGCTATGGAGATGATGCGGCCAATAACGAACCCCAGGGTGACAACTCCCAGTGCATACGAGGAATCGGAGTGGAGGATTGGGTTCGCGATCCGAGATCTGCCTAGTGGGAAGGGTCAAGACAAGTGGTTGGATCCTTCCTGTGCGTATCAGATTTTTTTTGCCTGGATCATGCATGTCTGACTTTGTGATAGCAATTGAGTAGGTGCCTCCCCCCTCCTCCCCCATGAACAGTTTCTACGGGCCGATGCCGATTATCCCCGGTTTCCCATAGGGCTCTAGACTTTTTATATATGGAGTACCAACCTCCTCGGCCTTTGAGGATCCTGGTTGGACCCGATGTTCTCTCGAAGTACCAACGGATCTTTGCGTTCAATTTACGTCTTCTCCGGGGTGGGTTGTGAATGTCATCCGTAAAAATATCCCTCTAAAATTGGTTTTCCAGTGGAGAATGTCGTGCGAATGCTGCACCGTCTCTCGCGGTCGCATAAAAAGCCGCTGTTTGCCACGTTGGCGAAAACCAACTCCCTATTTTTACACTTCAGGTTTCTGGCCCATACGTTTGTTGTCCAGTTGTGTTCATACGTCTATGACACGGTTATCCGAGGGCACTTCGACTCATTCTTACTCAAGCTTTCGACCCCTAAAGGACGCTCCAACGGGCGTAGGTTCTCCGATGTATTTGAGCTCGCGCGACATCATTCTGATATGCTGGACGATATACTGATCGCTTACTTGTTGAGATCGGGTCAGAAGGCTGCTGGCGATGCCTTACGGGTGTGTTTAGAGACCGTGATGGAACTTGGGGTGTTGGCCGGGGAGCTTAGCCGTGGACGCCTCGAGGAGTATCAAGCCAAGCCTACGCTAGAGGAACTTTACTCGGCATTCAAGCGAAGAGTATCACGCCTGGTACGTTGAAACCCCACGAGTCGAGCTACGTCGTTGACCGTCCATCAAGGTTCGGATGCTAGAGGTGCTGAAAGATAAGGAGCTGGAACGGGAAGGGGCTGGTAGTATTAATCATTTGTTTGTAAAACTAGATTCGCCGTGGTGGACGCGTTAGCCGTGGATCACATATGTACACGTGACTTACGCGCCAGGTCACCCTCAGTGGTCAAAAGCGCTGGGTATACCCGGACCGAGCCTCAGTCTCTACCACAACCATTTATCGACGACGCGTTATTCGTCGTCGACATCGTTCCCGACGGTGTACGAACAGTGCACTCAATCTCTACACCAGTGCAACTATCATTTAACACCCAGGGCGCGCTGCGTTCCCCATCGCAGCGAGTCATGCAGGGTTCCGTGCTTGGCAAACGATCCCAGCCTTCCTCCGACTCTCCTTCCTGTCCTCGGGATCTACCAACCCCAGAGGCCACTCCGACCGCGAAGCGAATCAAGACCACCAGCACGTCCGTCGACTTGAATCCCGATGGAAATAAGGAAAATATTCCACCATTGCCAGAGTCGCCGTCCCCGAGGCGACTCAGGAGAACCGCCACAGATAACCATACTTCTCCAAGGAATCCTCGAAGTGAGTTGGCCGCGCGCGTTCGACTGCCGTTCAAGTATGTCTGATTTTTATTTTGACATAGCCCCTCGGAGGCACTTCTCGACCTCCAGCCTAGAAACTAGGACCCCCTCTGCCACCCTCTTGCACTTGACGCTCGCCACTCCTCCGCCGACGCCACCATCCGTACTGGTGCCCATCTATGCTCGCGCCCGTGCACTCCTTAGGTCCACCTCGAATGGTGTATTACCGTTGTCAGGTCGCGCCACCGAACGCGCGCTCATAAGCAAATTCATCACGTCATTCGTGGATGAATCCAAGAACCCTGCGCCCATACGATGCACTTCCTTGTACATTTCAGGGTCCCCTGGCACTGGAAAGACTGCTGTCGTCCATTCGGTCATCTCTGAATCGGCCATACCGCCCACCTTCATGGTCATCACCATCAACTGCATGGCTTTGAATGATATCGACTTCCTGTGGTCCAGGCTCGCCGATGAACTCTCCGTTACAAAGGTGAAGGCCAAGAAGGCCGCCAAAGGCATTGATGCAGTAAATCGACTCCTCTCTGCCTCCGGCTCGAAGTGGTAAGTTTTTGGGTTACTCGGACGAACAACCTCGGCTAACAATCACAGCCTCCTCGTGTTGGACGAGCTTGATCATATCGCCTCATCCCCGCAATCGATTGCTTCGATCTTCTCGGTTGCCCAAGCCCACCCCTCCCGTCTCCGTATTATTTCAATTGCGAACACCCATACCCTCACTTCCACCTCGTCCCAGGTCGATATTCGGGGAGTCGCTGGTGTGACGACTGTACATTTCTCCCCGTATACGTCCGAGCAGCTCGTGGACATCTTGACGACGAGGCTCGAACCCCTGTTCAATGATACGGTGCACCTGAAGCAAGCGGAGAAGTTCCTCCCCAAGACCTCCCTCACACTCCTCTCTAAGAAGATCGCCGCTCAAGCCGGAGATGTTCGTTCATTGTTTGAAGTCCTTCGCGGTGCCATCGACTCTGCCTCCAAAGCATCCACTGACATCACACTGGACGGACCAGTCCCTGTCGTGACTCCGAACCACATCATCTCTGCCCTCAAGTTATATGCTCCCGCGTCCACTACTACCTCGTCAGCCTCCCGCAACACGAATGCTGCCAGCTCAAGTGAGGTCGTCACCAAGGTCGCTGGACTCGGGCTACAGGCACGACTGTCGTTGTTGGCCATGCTGCTTGCTTTCAAGAGGCAGGAACAAGGCCTCCTCATCTCTTCCATCCCCGTAAAGACATCAAAGGCTACCCCCGGAAAGTCAACTCTGAAACGTTCCAACACCGTTCCTCGCATGTCTGCTCTTGATATGACACAGCTTCACGCTTACTATATGAAGCTTTTATCCAAGTCCAACGACGTTTTCTTGGCCGTCTCCAGAACCGAATTCGCCGATATCATCAATATGTTGGAAACTCTCGGAATCGTCGCGAGAGAGTCGAACGGTCCTTCGACCCCTTCCAAGACTGGTCGGCGCACTCTCGGGCGGTCTACGTCCTTCAGCTGTGGGGCCAAGGCAAGCTCATTGTCTGCTGTAGCGTTCGTAGAGGGCGTTAGGACAGACGAGATCTTGAGAGGGCTGGGTGTCTCTGAACAGGCCGTCGTTGAGGGCAGGAAGGTGGATACGCAACAAGAGGAATTGCGAGCCATCTGGAACAAGGAGCTGCGGGACACCCGAAAAGACGTCGATGCACTCACTAAAAGCAAGACCGTCATTGCAGATGGCTTTGAAAACATGACCGAGGACGACTGATCCATTGCTATCTAACACAAACTCTGGAGGACCCAAGCTTGGAGGTAACTATGTTTTAATCTTGCTATGTATTCATCTCCTTCGGTTCCTTGGACCGTGTGCAATCCCCTTCCCATTCCCCTCGTACACTTTATCCTACTCACCCTGCGACACATCACTATCCCCCACTGCTACAGTGGATCTCACCCATCTCACCCATTCGCAATCCCATCATTCATCCATTACTTGCTTGTTCACCCCTTCAATGTGATCCTTCCGATCCACTTCCCATTCTCATAAAAGACAAATGTACGCTTCTCGCCTTTGTAATGTGCCTACTTCGCCGTCACCCCTTTTGCTCTTTGAACATCGATCTTTGCCATCATCCACCAGAGTACTGGAGCCAGACAGACAGATCCAACAAGATGCGCCTCATTCAACCATTACATTCATCGAGAGCAACGGAAATCTTTTTGACCAAGTACGAAAAGAGAGGGTGTCCAGAACAGTCAGAGTACACAGAGTTGTTGTGGTGTGTGCTTGCGAGGACTTCTATCTCCGCTTTGCGACGACAGTGCAACATATGGGCCAGCTCCTTTCTGAAATAATCCCGGGACTTGAGCAGGTGCACGAGGTACGTCCATGACTCACCTCCATGAATAAGGATAAGATGTGTTGTGTAACAACATGCTCATAGCCTGAATGGTATTGCCTTATTTGCCCTCCGAGGAGTACCCTGGAACATACCTTTCTCTCATCGTGATTCGTGATGGGCAAGAGCGAGTCTTTGTCCACACCCCATCTGGCTACCTATCAATATCCGGGCATCTGAGGGCATTGACATGCTGGCCCACCTTGAAAGTTCGCTGAGGTGAATTCCAACCCATTTGATCCTTTCTCCTGCTGCGAGTTTTTCGCTCTCGTGTCGCATTGCGGTTGAACCGTCCATATAAGTTGAGAGGATGCTAAGACCGGACGGGTCTCCGTCAACCAGCGCCATGATGGGTGTCCTAGAGCGAGAGGCGATCAGACGAGGCGAGAAGTGATGGGTGGATGAAAAAATTCGAACGTCTCTGGGAGATTGCTGGCCAGTGTCTTGACCAGGGCTCTTGTTGCGACGTCCGGGAACCCTTTACCCTGTAGGATCTCTAGAGCGTTATGAACCGCGGGTATGTATGTCCCGTCGCACCGTCAAAATGATACCCCTGCCGATTTCGGGCAGCCTCGTAAATTCCGAACTACACAGTGTTTGGAACACCGCCTGCGTTAAGATGGGGATCGATGAGAAACGTTGTCGGGTGCGGTCATTCGTGCTTACCTCCTTTTCCACGATCAGTACCCATGACAGCTCCGGATCAACATCAAAAACTGCGATGTCTTCCGCATGGGGAATCAGGCAAGCCTACAAGTAGGGTCAAGAAGTCGCGGCCGTGACCAGGATCGTGAAACAAACGGTACTTCACTGTCCGAAGGGGTAATCACGTTGCCATCTTCGAGCCTAATCTGGATGCACGATCCACACAGGAGTCCTTTGGGTGATGCCCGCTACACCGCGTTAGACCTACGCACACTTCGGGGCTCGTACGATGGCTACTCACGACATTTAGATCCGCCCTCCCCACGTTGAATGTCGCTGCCAGATCGTCGACGAGCTGCCAGCTACTCAGTAAGTCGTGAACGCAAGACACTGTCCTCTTACCCTGTCGACAGTCGCCTGCGTTTTGAATAACGACGCATGTCGGTAATATATATCTCTGTATGTGAATTAGAGCAGCGAAGTTAGTTCACGATACTGTCGTGATTACCGTTTCGTCGCGGGGGCTTCGTTTATGACCGCTTCGTGAACGATATCCATTACTCTGAACAATTGGGCTTGAGGGGGAATCAGCGAAGAGTGTATAACAACGAGGTCGCGACGTACCGAATGGCCGGCTGCTCGCGTATTTCAACCTTTGGGGAAACTTCAATGTGCGCACAGCAGTGGTACTAAGCCACAGGTTTAGATCAGAAACTCTGAGGGTAACGCAGATGTGTACCCGTCTTGAGATTGTTTAGTCCGGTTGGCAATTTGAAGCTCGATCTTTGGTTTTGGCTGAGCAAGAAAGGTTCCACTCTCCGTGGTTGTCTTGGGCTTGAGAGCGGTATCTAGTTGTGTCAGGAAAGAGAGCACAAGGGCTTCGACCCCGTCAACAGTTTCGTCCCTGAAGTGTGCATTAATATCTGGATATATGCGGTAAAAACCATTCATACTTGGGGTCTACGTTCATCCCAGAACCTTCTGAGGCTTCGCCGTCGTATTCACCGTCAGCGGTCGGTCGTATGCGGTCTATGTTCCCATCCATGATTGTGGATGGTCGTGGTAGACGATCAGATCAATCAGAGTCCGCCCGACGGTTTGATCGGTGTGTTCCCGTCCGTTGTCCGTCCGTTGTCGCCTGTTCCGGTCAGCCATTGACCAATGTCTCGGCCAGGTTACTCTGTCCACCAACTCTACAAACGTCTGGAAACCGTCGGCCGCGGCGCGTATGGCTCCGTACATAAAGGTGTCGAGATCGCAACCGGAAACGTCGTGGCCCTCAAAATCATAAACCTCGACACCGAGGACGATGACGTTGGAGACATTCAGCGCGAGGTGGCTCTCCTGACCCAGCTGCGCGACGCCCCAAATGTCACCAAGTACTATGGCTGCTTTTTGGATGGGCCCCGCGTTTGGATCGTCATGGAGTACGCCCAGGGCGGCAGTGTGCGCACACTCATGAAGGCATGCCCGGATGGAATTGTGGAGGAAAGATATACAGTTGTCGTCGTTCGTGAGGTCCTTGCAGCCTTGGCCTACCTCCATCGCTCGGGGATTATCCACCGAGATATCAAGGCCGCCAACATCCTCATAACAGCAGCTGGAAAGGTCATGATTTGTGACTTTGGTGTGTCTGCACTTTTAACGACAGTTACGAGCAAGCGAAACACGTTCATCGGAACCCCGTACTGGATGGCTCCCGAGGTTGCGCAAGCTGTCCCTAATTACGACACGAGGGCGGATATATGGAGTTTGGGGATTCTTATTTACGAGATGGCAAAGGGGAGCCCCCCAAACTCGAACTTGGACGCAGTTCGAGTTCTACAACTCCTTCCGAGGGCCCGTGCACCGCGTTTGATAGAAGGGGAAGGGAGCAAGGACATGCGGGATTTCGTTGCACTGTGTTTAAAGGAATCTTCGGTCGATGTGAGCGTATCTTCAATCACTAGTGAAAAGTGTATTGACAACCATACAGCGACTTCCAGCAGAAGAACTCTCCAAAACGAAGTGGATCAAGATGGCAGGGAAAATTCCCAACGCAATTCTGAAAGAATTGCTCATTCGTTATGACGCTTGGAGCGAGGGAGGTGGTACCAGGGCCAGTCTCGCCGACCCGCTTGGCTGGGAAGATGGAGAAGACCAGTTCGTCTGCCCCAACCCTCTTCTACTAAGGAAGCAGCTTTTAATCCCCCAATAGGCCCAACTATCGTTCATCGTCACTATCGGAAGCATGGCAATTCGATACTGTCAGGGGTATGTCAGGATTGAGGGAGCCAATGAATGAAGAATTTTCACTCGGCCTGCTTGAATCGGAGACTCCGGTGCAGGCCTCTACAATCAGACCTGCGCAGTCATCCAAGCTTCCGGTCTCGCTGAGGTGCCTTTTCCCAGAGGAGTCCTTGGATTCCAACGAATCTCCTGCTACCCCTATCCCTTTTCAATACCCACCCACACTGGCCCCGGCTCCACTACTAATTGCTGCGACCTCGGCTCAAAGCCGAACGGCCAGGAAACCGAGACGTCTAGGTGAAGCTAATGACGACGACATCCAGCATACCCATCGCGCCGGATTTGTTTTCCCTCCCCGACCAAAACAAACTACAGATATCGAAAACCCACTAGAACCGAAGACCGATTCACCAAAGGTTCCTTCACCCAATTTCTTATTGTCTTCTACGTCACATATGGACGAAAAGTCCGTTCGTTTGGATGACGGGAAGGCAGAACCCACCCAGACTTCCCCCGTCCAGGTCTTCTTTCGTGCCCCCACCGAAAGGAAAAGATCAAAAAGCAGTACCACCGACGCGAATGGACACATCTTCCCATCTCCTGGCGAATACCGATTCCCGGTGTCCAATGGACTGCCTATAAGTACACAGCGACCACTCCACCTTCTTTCGAAGAGGAGTCGGCGGTCTCCCACACTCGATTCCTTGGACCGCATCCATACCTCACCCACCCACCAATCCACCCACTCCCTTGATGCTGTCCCCTCGGGACGAACCAGTCCGTCTACCTCGCGTTCTGCGCCAAACGTTGCACAGCCTCTACGTCCGACACTAAACGGCACCCCAGATGGGTTACACTCTGGATCCAAACCCCCTCCGCTGAAACCCAACCTCATAAGGCAGGCATCTGTAGCAGTCATGGAGACCGTGCCATCTCCGCCTTTACTCCCCCCAGTACCACCTCTAGTTCGGCAGCGTCAGCGGAGCGGTAACTCTGTCAGTGGTAATAGCGATTTCCTCTCGCCGAATGTTCCTGGCTTGAAGGATGTCCTGAAGGTTCGTCTACAGCCTGCGTTCCGTGGTTCGCTTCTCCAACCACCATCTAGGTTCCCCATTTGACTTCGGAACACCAGCTGGGAATGGTTGATCTGCTTCCGCCATCCCCTTCTGCTTTTGCAACCACCAACACCAAAACAAGTCCGATTCCGAGTCCTCTGAACCATACCCCGGGGAACAACCCACCTTCTTCCAGTCTGTCGGGTTCGCTACCGGCCACGACCAAACCCGCATCCCGTTCACGATCACGTTCCCCACCCCCACCCTTGGACTTCTCACAACCACCGCCGGGTTCCGCGGCCTGCGGGATAGACGGGAAGCCCTCCGCTCCACCGATTCGACCTCTAGATCTTGGCAGTTTGATGGGATCCCATGACGACACCCATGCAGAATTGGCCCATATTGTGGAAGACCTTGCACAATGGCTGGCGGTGGTAGAAAATGGACTCTCCGATCTATTGGCTGTGCCAGCGGTAGACACGATCGAAGAGGAACAGGAAGATTTGGGCGGGTACCACAACGAGGTCTCCAGCGGGCTGGAGGACCGATATGCATCTCAGAATGATATTCTCAGTACTCCACATGCTTTTCTCTCGCACTCGGACCTTCCTACCTAACCATGACTGTGTAGTCGATCAAGTACTGTATTTGCATTGTATTCGTATAGAATTGAGTCTAGTGTACTTTTCACCAACTGTTCTCCATCGTCAGCGGGGTACCGTAAAGCCACCAGGGTATACCGTGCCTACTTGGACACATACTGTAACATGTCGTGCTCGGCGAGCATAATGTCCAGCATGTCCCGTAGTTGTTTATGCAGCGATTCTAAGTTTCGTAGGTCGCGGGTATTCCGAGTGCGGGTCGCGGTACTTACTTGCGCGGCGAACGGCACGAGCATACTCCTCGTTAGCTTCAGCCATCTGGTTTTCCAATGCTTGTAGTCGTTCAGCCTGGGGGATTGTAAGTGGCGCGTAAGGTGTCAACACAAATACCTGCCTGTTTCTCCTCGGGCTCTGGCGGGGGCAAGGATTGAATGAGGTAATCGATCTGTCTGGCCTTGAGAGCTAGGTCCCCAGCGAGCTCCTTCTTGTTGGCTACGGGCGCGCGAAGACGCCTGGGTGGTTCGAGTACGTTGCGTGCGGGGGCAAACGTGGCATACCTTCAAACACGTCCGGGGCATCAAACTTATCTGGGTTCCGCTGCTTCGTGATTGGAACCTGCGGGCTAACTTGAGTAAAGTTTGCCCTGGTGGTGAGGTAGTTTATGCTGTTCGCCATTATCATCAAGAGCTAGGGAAATACACTTTGTTAGATTTATTGTCGTCATGGCGGAGAGAATTGGGGGCCACACACGTTTTGTATCTCATCTTGTAGCTGTGTAATACGGTCCATATGAGTTAATTCCTGCAGCATTTCGCTGCCGTCTGGTCGTTTCTGGGATGGCCCCGACGCGAGACCCCCGTACAAGCTGGATGTGAGACAACACCCAGATCGGAGTTTGCCTTGCGGAAGTCACGCATCTTTGAGTCTAACCGCCACCATGGGTAACGATGGTGGAAGTATTCCCGACCGCCGCGACCTCGTTCGCACCAAGGCCAAGGTATGCGAATGCGTTCAACCCACCTTCGAGTTTACTGACCGCAGGCTGAGCAGGCTGAGCAAGCCGATAAGGCGAACCAGACTCGGGCCAGGTGGTTCTTCTGCGCTCTTTCCAAGGTCAGCCCATCCACTTCATGATCCTGTCACGCTGGATCTCATTCTCCCAAAGCGGCTATTGCGGGAACCCATAGTTTCGTGTGCACTCGGAAAGCTCTACAACAAGGATGCGATCCTGGAGTACCTTCTGGATAAGTCGTCGTATGGGGATGGAGAAGTAATATGTGGCCATATCAGATCTCTGAAGGTGAGTAGATTCACTGGCTCCTTGTTCTACACTGCATCATTCACGTTCAAGTTCCTTGGTGGATAGGATGTCAAAGTTCTGAAACTGACCCGCAACCCATCTCCGGACAAGAGTACCCCGATCGACGGCGACGCACTCAAGGTCCAATTTGTGTGCCCTTTGACTTTCAAGGAGATGCTCGGCTCCGCCCCATTCGTTTACATTTCTACGTGTGGTTGTGTCTTCTCCCAGGCAGGCCTAAAGACCGTCTCCCAAGCCGGCAATGGTTCGCCGAAGGGCGAATCCAGGGGTGATTCCAACGAAGGTAACCCTGCGGATTCGGAGAAACATTACCAATTATGCCCGTCGTGTGGTACAAAGTACGACAAATCACAAGATGTACTCCTCAACCCATCCCCGGAGGAAGAAGCGATCATGCGTGTGAACATGCTCAAGCGGCGCGCTGCGGAACCCACGAAGACGAAAGGGAAGAAGCGGAAGGCCGTTGCTGACGCTGAGCAACCTTCCACCAAGAAAAAGGCAACAGTCAACTCCAGCAACGCGGGCATCTCGAGTGCCACACGCGCGGTTACCGCCAGCCTGGCTGAAGAGGAAATCAGACGCAAAGCGAACATGAGCGATGCCGTCAAGTCTCTGTATACTTCTAAGGACGGACCCAAGCGGAAGGAAACCTTCATGACCATGGGCACGTTCACTAGGGTAGGTTACATTCTACTCCCTTGAGCCACGGCTTCGTTAACCGACTCCTTGCAGTATGCCTGAGTAATAGATGGACAGCCGTGTCTACGCGTTTTTGCGTGGTTATTGTGCACTCGTTTTGTAGTTATGGCTGTATAATGTTGCTTCTGGCGTATCTACGTCACGGTTGTCTGAACCTCTTCATCTTCAAAATCACGGTGGAAATAACTCAACCAGCGGCTTCTGCAACTGCGGGAGGGCCCGATCCCAATATTTTATATGGTCGGACGTGGGAGGAATCAAACGGAGTTGGCTTTCTTCCATCTCCATGGGTGAACTTGGCAGGGAGTTCCCTGAACACGTGGATGTCTGCGTGGAAGGTGTCTAGAAAGAAGCCCCAATTAGCCTTGCAATCGGCAACATTCGTTCTTTCTTACATTTATCAAGGCTGCTTAGGATCGTCGAATGTGAGATACCTGGGCGCGGAAAGAGATGAGCGGAACAATGGGTTTATGAACCTGTCTAAACTTGCGAGTGTTTCGGCCCTTCCGGATACACCAGCGTTGCCAGTAGTCAGGGCGATAAGAGCCACAGCGGTGCTACATGTGTGGGGGAACATTTAGAGCTCCTGTAGGGGGCCAAATCAATCCGGGGGGGGCGTTTCCGCGCACTCCCTAAGAAGGAACTCTACAAAAGTTCAACATTGAGTTTTCCACAGGACGACAAGGGGCCCGTGGGTGCGATGAGGGGTCTAGCGCGGAAGATCAAGTTGGTGCCCAAGGACAAACTCTGAATTACACGTGTGCCCTGTTATTTGGTCAGCGTGCAAGATATGAGGCGCACCATTTATGGCGAACTATTCGGGAAACCGGGGGGCACTTAAGTCTGATACTTATCCACCAGAGTTGCGTGCTGGGGCCCGGATGACTCGCTCAGTCCATTTGTCAGCACACTTACCAAATCATCTCCCAGTGGTTGAAGAAACCGAGGGGACACCCACGAGATATGGAGTTCCTCCAAGAAATCACCGTTTCTACGGCTCGCAATATAAACCTTCGCAAGAAGCTGGCAACGGACGCAAGGGACCTAATGCATTCGAACAGATGTTGGGTGACTTTGAGATACTGAGTGATTCAAGAGAAACTTACCCGAGAATGATCCAATCCTATAGACAACGGTTGTGAGCAATGGAAAAACGTGGGCTTGTTTGACTTACCCTGAACTCAATGCCCCCGTCAAAGTCTCGGATCGAAGATCCAGGGACTTCGTTTAAACGGCTGAAGTACACACATGCGTGAGCGTTACCTGGTTGTGGCTTACGGACGGTTGCCTGGTCGGATTGTCACGCGGTGGCTTCGAAGTGGGTATGAAGTGAGTAAATAACTTTTCATTCGTCAGAGTCTGATTTGGCGATACTTCAAGATTAAGTCGAGAAAGCGGTCGCAATACAAGCCAACATCGTTACCCACCACGCCCTGTACAAGGCCGTGGGTCCTTCTTCCTGTGCTATCCTTTTGGCACAATCGACCAGACCAGTGTATGGGTCCCTCTCGTGACGTAATCTGGACAGGCACAGCATCAATGAGTGATCACGACTACGGTGGAATTGGGGCGTACCCGATGACGTCCTCTTCTGTGCCAGCATATTCTACGGTTTCCTCAGTGTCCCCCTCCTCCTCTTGGAGAACCGAATTGAGCTCGGCGGAGGCATGGTTGCGTTGGATCGCGAGCTTGGTAGCGATAACTTCAAGCGGGCACAGGATGGCGGTGCTCACAACGACCACGATGAAGTACAGTCCGAAGTGCAAGGGGGTGAAGCTTTCTGGAAGGTCACCGCCGGGGCGGTAACCCGGGAGGAGGAAATGGCGAAGGGTTCGGAGACCCAAGGCGCCATATGTGACGGCAATGAGTTGGGCGGGAAGAAGACCAGGGGTGAGGTAAAGTAACCATGGTTTCCGTCTCTCGGTAGGGGTAAGGAGGATGCGGAGGGAGTATCTGGGAGCAAAATAGGGGAGTTTATAGGGTGTAGTTACAGAGCTGTAAACGACCGTTAGCCATTTGCTCGCTCCTAGTTGGTGGATAGAACCCTACCGATAGCTGACAATCATTGCGGGAAGCCTTATAACCATCCAGAAGATGCTGTACATCAGGACGCCGAGCGGCCCAGACCTTGGGGGGTTGGCCATTCCGTGGTGACGCGGTCCGGAAGACTCGTAGAACACAAAAGCAAAGGTCGTCATAATCACAGCCGCAATCAGGTGTGGCACTTCGTGGTCATCAGCAGACTGCGGAAGGTATACCAATGGGTCGCTCACTCAACCCTTTGTACAACCCGGGCCATCCCTGCGAAGATAGTGTGTGAATCAGTGCGTCCGCTGCCAAGATCTACCGTGGGCGCACCTCAAGCCTCTTGACCCTTGCAAGCATGCCGAAGAACGAGGTGAGTTGCGGTCCGGTGTAGGGGTGAACTACTCCCTCGTCATCGAGCTGAAGACCCTTGGGATTGTAGTTCGCCCGTAAACGAACGAGTGCTCCAGTAATCGGGATGGTGAAGAGCATCGATACCGCCAATGCCACGGCAATTATCAGCAAATCGACGACGAGTGCCATGGTGAGCGGAAGAGACAAAGTGTGGCCGCTGCGTGCGTGTTTCCAATCAGGTGCGCAGTGCTTCCGCAGCGTCAGCGGCTTGAGACAGACCAGCGGGGTTACGGAAACGTGGCGGCGCCAGTCCCCGACTCCCTCCACCTGCTTTTCAGATTGGCTTTCCCCACGCTAGGTAGGTTTTCACGCGATGGGCAAATGGATTAACAAACACTATTCATAATCGTACAATATTTGACGAGCATCGGGAAACAGTAGATAATATGTGGAAGGAAGTTGCGCGAGCGGTGCAGCTAAAGTCATTCACTCACGTCGTCGTGTTGGGCTGTTTTACGGCTGGAGGAAGGATTGGCTTCGGTATAGTTGTTCGACTCGAGCAGCCTTTTGAGGGGATTGGCGGGGTTGCTCGCCAGGTCAGAGATGACCTAAATCCTATCAAACACAACCGTATAGGGTCGGTTGATGATAGATTTTGTACGGTTAGCGATATTATACCTGCAAGAGTAAGGGCGTGAGCGAAAGTCACTCGAAGGAAACGGATACCTTACATTCTCAAGTTTCCGGAAACTTTTACAAGGGTCCCATCCGGGATGGAGTCCTCATAGTTCCTGGGCCGAAGGTGTTTGCCATTTGCGCTGAACACCAGCGGCCAAAGTTTCAGCGTCGACTTTTGGAAGACGCGACCTGAGTTGAGTGATTCCGTCTTCTGCCACTTCAGGGGGATTCCAACGGGCCTGCGAGCATAACAGTTGGGATGCAACAGCAGTCCCATATCGATTGTGAACGAGCTGGCAGATTGATAGCAACCTGGGTGTTGAATGGTATGCGGGCGGTGACACCGACACGCGCTGAGGGGGATCGGGCGTAGGCGACTGTGTCAGTTGATTCGCCTGTCGTACAAAATCATTCTGGACGAGTTTTATATAATCAACTTTCGTTCGACACTCCGTAGGGATACTTTCCCGGAATCTCCGAACACAGTTCAAGAGGACATTGCGAGAAACCAGCGGCAAACGTACAAAGAACTCGTTGCTAGAACTTGAAAAAAACGATGCAGGATAAGCAATCGAGAATGTGATATCCTTCTTGCATGATGACATGCTCGATAAGGCAGATAGAGTGTGGTTGCGATACTGTAAAACCGTAAAACCGTAAAACCAAGGAACCCTTGAAAGTTGAGTTGGAGGGGGAAAGTGGAGGCAGGGGGTTCAATGACATAACGCTGACTGATCCGGCCGGCACGATCGGCACGGCACACATCGTCAAGCGGGGGTCGGTGCGTTTCATCACGGACGGAACCCTCCTCCTGTCGGAGTCGGGGATTGCCGACACCTCTTGTCTCCCAACGACCATCATCCCCCTTCCCAGTCCGTCCTTTTGGATGCGATCTGGGCACTCACTGCTTTGGGTTGAACCACCCCGCAGAGTTTCTTCGTCGACACCGATGGTGTCGTTACCTTCTGCGTCGTTTACCTCCATTCATCGTTTCAGGCCTGAAACTGAGGAGCTGATTGAGATTGGTTTACGGTATACCCCTGTTTTTTTGCGAATTTTTTTTTGACCCCCCTTCATCTGACCATAAATTTCTCATCATATTCACCTGGTTTTCACTTCCAAGCGATTTTTGTCCGTTATGCCCAGAGTTCCAGCGCATCGATGACCATGTGCTGAATGGGGTGCGTTTTGGTGCCTTATTTTCACTTTGTTGTTTCTTGCTTTTGCTTTTTCGCGCTTACCTGCTGCACTCCCGCATAACTCCAATGCATCGCTCTATTTCCCCTTTCCCTTGCGATGTGGAACTGGTGCCTGCATTTACTTTTAGACCTCACTCTGAAGCCCCGGTTTATTCCAAGAGCTCGTGTCGCTCTCAACGTCTCCAGTCCTTCATTGCTGTTCGTTCCTCCCCGCCATAAAACATCATCCATCCAATCCTGGCGTCCTGTCCACTCATTCCCCCTCATTCACACCCGCACCAACAATTCATTCTTCTCGTGCCTATCTCTCTCTGGCGACTGTTACTGGCATCGTACTGACACTTTCGTTGCACCCATCCGCCCAGCACGGGTAGGCCATTGCCGTATCAAACCCAGAACCCTCCCGCCAGGGGGATCCCTATATCATCCCTTTCTCCGTGATCAACTTGCCTTCTCACCCCGGCCCAAACCGTCTCTCCGCCTGTCTGTCACTTCCCATATCGCTGCTCCCTTTCTCGTCTCTTGGGACACCGCCCGTCATGCCTACGCATATAGAACGTATGGTTGATGTTGCCGGATATCCCCCACTGTTGTTCAGCCCTTTATGTGTACGACGTGTATTGCCCTGTGTTGTTAGCAGCCCAATGTCATGTGTTGAATTCATCTTCCGCAAGACCGTTTTCTTTCTCCGACGGGAGCGTGAGCTTTTTATGTGACAACTGAGTCGCTTTTGTCCGTCACCACCAACGACTCCCCTTGGAACCCGCCGGCTAGCGACTGGCTCAGCATATAGAGGTGTTCCCCTTAGAGTCTTAAGATATCGGAGGAATAAAATGTCTGTAGATGCTGAGAGCAAGCATAACAGGGTTTGTCGCCTGCCATTCGTCGTCGTCGCCATCGTCGTCCCCTGACATTTTCCCGATAGCGGGCAGCGTTAGAAGCTCTTAGATTCCGCAAGGCGGGCGGTTCAATGCCCAAACCATCCTCCTCATCGTCCGCGACGAATCCTCCTCACTATCCTCAACAGCCCGCTCAGTCTCGCGATGCCACCCGTGACCCCATTGTCCCGTCGCGCTATTTCGCCAACGTCAACTTTCCTCCGTCGTCGAGCAGTGAAATCCTCGTCCCCGACTCTTCTCCCCTCGGGCCTTCTCATCCAAATTATTCTCCGCCCCAGCACAGACAAAGGGCCAACGGGTTCCAGTCGCCTCCAAGTCCTCCGATGTCCGTTCCTTCGTGGCAGCAATCGCGGCCCTCCAACGACCCCGTCCCCTACTTCCGTGATGACGCGCTTAGCGCGCCAAGCGGATTTACCAACGGACAATCTTACCGTCCGCACGCCCATAGACCACTATCCTCAGTAGATGGCCCTTCCGACGACTCCCGCCCTCGCAAGCGCATCAACCGAGGACCACAGTCTCCTGATCCGGTTGACCTGACCCTCAGTTCCCCCGAAGTACCCAGGCCTGCTCAACGGCGTCGTGTTGTGTCATCGTCAGATGACTCAGAGCTTCCTTCGAATGCACCCTCCAACTCACTCCGCCGCGTTGGCAATCCACCTGACTCATCCACCGATGATGAGGAGAGGCGGGTCTATACAAGATTCAGGGTTTCCAACCCACAGTACCCCCCGGACTTGATCGATGCGGCGTGGAGGGAGGCACGACGTAACGAAGAAGCAGCCCTGCGGCTGCTACAGAATCCGAACTGGAAACCTAAGGTCCCTGAGCCCGTATCACCTTCAAAAGCCATCCGCTTGGAATCGTCCACCACCGGTCGTGTGAAGGAGGTTGAGGAGGCTCATAGGGCCCAGAGGGCTGCTGTAAAGGAGAAGTCGAAGAAATCTTCCATCTATGCCAATCGACTCGCCCTCGACGTTAAGCACCAACGCCCAGTAACCCCACCACCTAAGCCCCAATCCAAGGTCAAAACTCCAATAGAACTCGACTCGCCCATCAGTCCCGTCATCGCCGTCCGGAGGAAATATATCAAGAGGGTCGTGGACTCCGACTCAGAAGTAGAAGGTAGCGGAGGGAATGATTCCAGGCGGCCATCTCCCGTTCTAGTCGAGGAGCCCACGGAGTATGAGGCCCGTGCGCTCAAGTTTTTCAACACCTCAAAGCTCGAAGAGCTACAGGAGCTTACTGGTAAGCGACCCCACTTCACACTGAGCAGCTCCACGAACTTACCTGGCTTCTAGGTGTCACGGAAGAACAAGCTGCGAAGATTATCGCCGTCCGGCCGTTCAAGCAGCCAGAGGATATCAACGCCAAGCTAGGCCAAACAAAGAAGAAGGGCGGGTCTATTGGTGTTAGCCCTCGAATCTTTGAAGACACGGTTGACATCATGGCGGGCTACGCTGATGTGGATCGAATTCTCGAGGAATGTGAACACATTGGCGCAAAACTGAAGGCCGCGATTGTTGCTTGGACCGCAACCGGATCTGACAAGGGCAAGGGAGTTGCCTCTCGAGAGGGATCGGCTGCTCTTGCAGACGACCTCCAAGAAGACGGAGCTTTGAGTCTTCGATCCCGTGCATCTCTCAACGTGGGCAAGAAGAACCAGTTCCTCTCTCAGCCATCGCTGCTGTCCGACTCGGTTACGCTCAAAGAGTACCAATTGCTTGGCGTGAACTGGCTCCATCTCTTGTACAACAGGAAGTTGAGTTGTATTCTGGCAGATGAAATGGGTAAAATATCCCCCCTGGATTCCCTATCTCGAGATTCGCTTACGAGGACGTCTAGGTCTCGGAAAGACCATACAGGTCATCAGTTTCTTTGCTCTGTTGAAAGAACGGGGGATTAACGGACCTCACCTGATCGTCGTTCCGTAAGTGCGCTATGCGTCCACTGTGACTTCCTTACCTTACTCCGTGCTAGATCGTCTACCCTAGAAAACTGGTGTCGGGAGTTCGCAAAGTTCGCACCTACGATATCCGTTCAGGCTTACTACGCTGGCAAAGAAGAGCGGCCTATGCTCAGGCAAACGCTTCTCGATACCACACGGACTAAGGTTAAGGACGGATGGGAGGTCTTGATAACCACGTACACCCTTGCTCAAGGTGATGAGAGAGATCGGAAGTTTTTCAGGAAAATTCCTTGGGAGGTTCGTACTTGGTCCAGATCGGCCACTGGTGTGGGTTGTCTAACATCAACCGACAGACATGCGTCTTTGATGAGGGTCATATGTTAAAGAATTTTGAATCCGAGCGCTATCGGTGCCTTCTCAAGTACCAGGCAGAGTGGAGGGTACTGTTGACTGGCACTCCCCTCCAAAACAACCTTCAAGAGCTAGTGGTGAGTCATGGGGTTTGTGGTTCACCACCATGCTAGAGCTTACAACCCTGCAGTCCCTAATGAACTTCATCCTTCCCGAAAAATTCGCAAAAAACATGGAGTCTCTTCGCACGATCTTCAAGTCAAAGGGCGATGCCAAGGTTACTATGCTCGCGAAGGAGCGGGTTACCAGAGCTAAGAAAATGATGACCCCATTCGTCTTGCGCCGCCGCAAGGATCAGGTATGTGGTTCGATCCACGGAACCAATTGATTCTGATGGTCAATGTTACAGGTTCTTGGGGATCTCCCTCAGAAGATCGAACGCATTGAGTGGTGCGAGATGACCGCGCTCCAGAAGAAGTTATACAACGATGCCCTCCGGAGGTCACGAAAGACGGTCGTAGATCTCACCGAAGAACCATCGGACTCTGCAGAAACAAAACCGGGGAAGAAGGCACCGAAGAAAGGCAAAGCAACCGCTCGCAAGGAGAAGCAGTACGTCGAGAACAGTGCGAACGTTCTGATGGACTTGCGAAAAGCGGCGTCTCATCCCATGCTATTCCGCTCGCTGTTCACGGATGAAACCATAGCTTCCATCGCGAAGGTTCTTTTGAAGGAACCGGATTTCAAGTCGCGGGGTGCGGTCTTCCAGTACGTTCGGGAGGACCTCGAAGTCATGACGGACTCGGAGCTTCAAGTCTACATGGCTTCTTACAAGGTCTGTAAAACTGGCTGTTCAGCTTTTGAGTGCTCTGATACTGGTTCCCAGTCGACACAAAAGTTCCTCCAGGATCCAGAATGTTACTTCCGGGCAGGAAAAGTTAAGGCACTCCTGAAACTCTTGAAAGGATATATGGCGGACAAACGTCGCGTTCTCATCTTCTCCCAGGCACGTCTCCTAGTTCCACTCTCCATATCCTGCTCTAACCCTCCCTTCGCAGTTCACCCAAGTGTTGGACATCCTTCAGGCGATCCTGAAACACAGAAAAATCAAGTACCTACTGTTGACAGGCTCCACCGCAGTCGATGTTCGCCAATCACTGGTCGACGAGTTCAACGAGGACGAGTCGATCACCGTCTTCCTCCTTTCTACAAAGGCGGGAGGGATGGGTATCAACCTGACTTCTGCCAGCGTCGTTGTGATGTTTGACCAGGATTTCAACCCTCACAATGACCGACAGGCCCAGGACCGCGCTTATCGCATTGGCCAGAAGCGCGACGTAGACGTCGTCAAATTCATTACCCGCGACACAGTGGAGGAAGACATGTTGAGGCTCGGTCAGATGAAGCTCGACCTGGACGAGGCGGTTGCTGGTGACAGTGACGAGCAGGGCGCCAAAGTGGAGAATGAGATGAAGAAGTCTTTAATGAAGACTCTCCGTCAGAAGTTCGAAGACGAGGGCGAGAGCAAGGCAGACGGATCTGGGCCTGAAGACCCTGGTTCACCGCTAACGGACATGGAAGTGGACTGATCTCGACCGACTTTTGTCGCTTGTTTACTTTAGACCTTTGAATTGTCACGACAGCACACATGACGCATAACACCATTAATGTTCTTGACACCCGTCTCTCCCTTCATCGTTATTCATGTTGTATCTAATCTCGCATGTACAGTGTACAGTATACTTCCGTTTCAGCTGCTTTCGAATTGCTATATACCACGTCTATGAGCCTGAACGGGAACAGATCATAATCATACTGAGAAGAATGGGATGCTCTTCACCGCCCTGTCTGTCGCGGCGCGGAAGTACTCGTTGTCTATCCCTCTCTCCTTGGAGTCCATCGACACGAGAGGGTTGCGGACAACGTAATCGAGGAATGGACCAGCGTAGATAGAATGGAGGGTGGTTCTGAGAGAGTCTGCCTCTGGATCACTGAGCATCACGAACTTGTAGCCAGAGATCGTCTCGTAAAGATGAAGCTTGTACATCGAGGTCTTGTAGCTGACAAACTGCTCGTCTCTAAATGAAACTCCCGGTCATGGCCGGTCCTTACGAGAGAGGTGAGCAAGAGGTGAGACTTACTTTCCAGAGAGCTTCTTGATCATATTTCTTAGAGAAAGCACGACACCATACACGAGCTTAGCTTCCTCGTCGAACGAAAGGCCCGTCGACTGGCCTCCCCCGGTTGGAGGTTGCCCTCCAACCCCAGACGCCGAGGGGTTTGGATGTTGGGTGAAGTTTGGGTCATCGTTGCTCACAGCAATCACGACCCCGGAGCTGATAGACAGCGTATTCCGTGGACCGACTTCTTGGACGTGAGAACCGGTTATGGTCGCCGGGGAGAGGGATTTGTTGACTGCTGGGAGGGTCCCGCCTGGGACCGCCGGTTTGGGTTTTCGGGATCGGTGCCAGTCTTGGTAGTACACGCATGTGCAGTGTCTGTCCTGGACATACGCGAATCGTAAGTCTCCCTCTGGATGATGAGGAGGATTGGACTGACCGATCGAAGATGTAGAGACTGAAGATTGTCATGGGAGAAGACAAGCTTGGGATAACCGAGATCACGACTGAGCACTAACATGGACTTGTGTTCAAGCCGTGATGACACTTGAAGGCCGCGCTTTATTCAAGGGCTTTACCTCCCCCCTCCTCCACTAGGGTGCTGCTGAGCCTGGCGGACTCCGAGTTCACCCTGCTATGCTTTTCGGTTCTCGCATTTTCCCTCGCGAATGGGGGCCGCTGCACGTTGAATCCTACGGCTTTGGCAAGGAACCTGTCGTGTTCTTGTCACTTGATTTTGGTCTGATTTCCCCCGCTGGACCGCAAGTATTCGCGCGTTAATGTCCTTCCTATGGGACTTCAGGAGAGCGTGGGTCGCGGGCGACCCACACGGTTTGATATGGCCATCCATTCGCACCCTGTTGAAGGGGTCATCTCCAGGCTTTCTTTGTGGCGACAGCCTCGCGAACTCACTGCTGGTCAGGACGGATTCACAGAGTTCTATGAGTGGTTTGTGCCAGATTCGCCCTCCGAGCTTGGGGTTATTGTGTGCCCAGTTTATGCTCCAGGGTAGTGACCTCTCGATGCACGGGCAGTACAGGTATCAAGTCTATCTACTGAACCACGTTTTCTGGTGTGCTTATGGCGACCCTCCCTCCCGGACTCTCCTTAACCGCAACGGCGGATAGAAACCCCGAGCCCAGCCGTCGTATTGTCTGCATAAGGTATCCTGCATGGCATTTCTTACGCTACCCCAATTCTTCATTACACTCAAGGAAACTTCCTGGTCAGATGGACAACGGGAGGGTTGCGAAGGGGATGGATGTAATAGAGAAGACTGGATCTATCGGAACAGCCACCAGGACCCCGCTGGGAGAAGTAATTGCCGTTTCCTGACAAAGTCTGTGTTTGTGAACCTTTGAGCTGCACGACAATATCATTACTGTTGCATATCACTCGGTGCACCTGACGATAAGTGTTTGTTTACCTCCGACGCCGCCACCAAACGAGCCATGCCATCCCAACCGATCAGAGGCATTCTTATCGACCTCTCCGGCACACTACACATCGAGTCGACACCGTTGCCAGGCGCCATTCAGGCTTTGCAAAGACTGCGAACCTCTGGTATCCCCTTTAGGTTTTGCAGCAACACAAGCAAGGAATCTACTAGCTTGCTATGTCAGAACCTTCGACGGATCGGGTTTGACATTCCACCGGAAACCGAGCGCAAGGAAGTCTGGACGAGTGTAGGAGCGGTTAGACAGTTACTGGAAAACCGTGGATTGAAAAGGTTCACCATTTTTTGTTTTCGCCTGATTGTTTCTCTTATCGCACATTTTCTGCCATACCAGGCCGTACTTCCTCTTATCGGACTCTGCAAAGGAAGAGTGCGCTCTGGAATCGTTTGACCCAACCGAGGACAAAGGCTACGATTCTGTGGTCGTCGGCTTGTCTCCACCACACTTTCACTACGATATCCTTACCACTGCCTTTCGCATTCTCAAACGAGAAGTACCGTACACCGGCTCAGAACCACCCCCTTTGATCGCGACCCACAAGGCAAAATACATCAGCAACTCTTCAAACCAACTCTCCCTTGGTCCTGGTCCCTTTGTTTCCGCGCTTGAGTCCGCGGCAGACGTCCAGGCGATTGTGGTTGGGAAGCCGACCCGGACTTTCTTTCAGCTCGTAATCTCTAGTCTTGATCTCCCCGAGAATCCAGAAACGGTTGGGAAGATTGCGATCATTGGGGACGATGTCGAAGCTGATTTGGGTGGGGGCGCTCTAGAACTCGGCCTGTGGAGGGTATTAGGTTTGTTCAATGTATCCACCAAAGCCTTCCGAGCCTCAGTTAACTGATTCGCATCTTCTTTGTTCAGTGAAAACGGGCAAGTATAGGCCCGGAGATGAAACCAAGACGGGCAACCCACCTGATGAAATGGTGGGTTCGTTCGCTTCCTGGGTCGACAGACTCATCTCGACCCAGTCGACGTCCTCGAGACGGTAGATATAGATGCACCATTACATTGTACGCGTTACGGATCCGATTCCGACGTACATGGAAACGAGTAGAGCTTAGAATAGCAGCCCGGACCGAATCTACCATCCCAAAGCCATCCATGATCGAGGGTGATTCTGATGATGATGAGTCTGACTCTCCGCGACGGAACCTACCTCAACCAGTCCGACAGTTGTGGCCGGGTGAGATGTTGTACCCGACCTTGCTAATTTTCTCCGCGACGTAAA